>Ga0265297_10001542_pt1 | contig 53221 bp, 74 predicted proteins | sample Munlanlwell13791_FD_192502 | JGI IMG/M metagenome (GOLD analysis project Ga0265297, IMG submission 192502) | Leachate microbial communities from a municipal landfill in Southern Ontario, Canada - Leachate well 137-91 | ecosystem: Engineered > Solid waste > Landfill > Unclassified | place...
TTGCCTAACGTAATGGTTGATGCGGCAGCCAGCTTAAATACCTACTATGCTCTTGATTGTAAAAAAATAATTTTTACCAAAGATGCATTAGAGGTAATTATGGCGAGAGTTAAGAAATGGCTGAAGTAACTAGTATTTATTCAGTTTTAAAATACCCCCTTATCAGCGAGAAAGCAAGCAAAGATGCTGCGCTTGGTAAATATGTTTTTGTAGTTGATAATAACGCAAACGTCATCGAAATAAAAAAGGCAGTTGAAAAAATATATAAAGTAAAGGTTCTTAAGATAAATACATCCGTTGTTAAGGGTAAAATTAAACGGGTAAGATACAACCAGCCCGGTAGAACCAGCAACTGGAAAAAAGCTGTTATAACTTTAAAAAAAGGTTTTGAAATCAAATTAGGTTAATCCCCTTACGGGGACGTCGCCCCAGGAGGGGCTTAAGATTATGGGAATTAAAACTTTTAAGCCAATAACTCAAACGCAGAGATTCAAAACTAATGCTGATTTCTCCGAGATAACAAAGTCAACACCGGAGAAGTCGCTGACAAAAAGCCTTCACAAAACAGGCGGCAGAAATAATAGAGGGCGTATTACTACGCGTCATATCGGCGGCGGCCATAAGCAAAAATACAGAATAATAGATTTTAAACGCGATAAATTTGATATTGAAGCGCAAGTCGTGGCAGTAGAATATGATCCGAATAGAAGCGCCCGCATTGCTTTGCTTGAATATCCCGACAAAGAAAAAAGATATATTATTTGGCCTGATAAACTTAATGTGGGCGATAAAGTTACAAGTGCGCTAGATTCCCAGGTTGACATAAAGCCCGGCAACTGTATGAAGTTAAAATATATGCCGCTGGGAACGCTAATACACAATATTGAATTAATTCCCGGTAGAGGCGCTGTTTTAGTAAGAAGCGCAGGCAGCTGGGGCCAGGTTATGGCAAAAGACAAAGGCATGATTCAGCTGCAGATGCCATCAGGAGAAATTCGTTTGGTTAGTGAAGATTGTCGTGGGACAGTCGGCCAAATCGGGCTTATTGAGCACTCAAGTTTTATTTCCGGAAAAGCCGGCAGGACCCGTTGGCTTGGCAGGCGTCCAACAGTAAGGGGTGCTGCTATGAATCCGATAGACCATCCGCATGGCGGCGGTGAAGGTAAAGCTGGCCAGGGTAACCCGCATCCTGTTACCCCTTGGGGGAAACCAACAAAGGGCGGAAAAACAAGGCAACCTAAAAAAATGAGTAACAAGTTTATCATTAAGAGGAGAAAATAAACCATGTCTCGTAGTTTAACCAAAGGCCCGTTTATACAGGAAAAATTGCTTAGAAAAGTTCAGAAGGCAAGGGAGACGGGCGAAAGAAAACCGATAAAAACATGGTCAAGAGCTTCGGTGATTGCTCCGGAATTTGTCGGGCTAACTTTTGCGGTTCATGATGGGAAAAAGCATGTCCCTGTTTTTATAACGGAGTCTATGGTAGGGCATAGGTTGGGAGAGTTTGCACTGACGCGAATTTTCCGTCAGCATGGTGGTGTAAAATCAAAGAAAGCAGTAGAAAAGACATAAAACATGATTAGCAGAGCAGAAGCAAAATACGTAAGAATTTCACCTTTTAAGGCGCGAATGGCAATCCGGCTGATAAAAGGTTTAAATGCCAAAAAAGCAGAAAGCATTCTTGAGGTGTTAAACCAGAAAAGTGCTTTTTTACTTAAGAAAGTTTTAAAATCGGCAATTGCGAATGCTAAGAATAAAGGTTATGAAGAAGATAAGCTTTTTATTTCAAAGGTTGTTGCCAATCCTGGGCCGACTCTTAAGCGTTTTCGTGCCGCTACTTTTGGAAGAGCAGGAGCAATAATTAAAAGAACTTCGCACCTGTTGGTTGAATTGGATACGCCGGAAAAAATAATCGAGAAGGCAAAGATAAAATAATTAAAGGAGATTATGGGTCAAAAAGTTCATCCGTATATTTTAAGGATAGGGTTTGGAAAAGATTGGCTCTCTCGCTGGATTTCGCTGCGAAGAACTGAATACGCCCAATTTCTGGAGGAAGATGTACGCATACGTGAATTGATAAAAAAGAGTTATCAGATGGGCTCAATTGCAGCTATAGTTATCGAGCGCATTTCTCCTACTTTGATACGGATAAAAATAAGGACATCCCGGCCCGGTGTGATTATAGGCAGACGCGGCCAGGACATCGAAAGAGTTAAGTCGGAAATAGGTAAGCTCGCTAAAAAGGAAGTAATCGTAGATGTTGAAGAAGTAACAGAGCCGGCTTTGGAAGCGCAACTCGTAGCTGAGCTTATTGCATTTCAAATGACAAAAAGAGTAAATTTCAGGCGGGCAATGAAAAAAGCCATAAGCCAGGCGCTTGGTTTAGGATGTGAAGGAATAAAGATAAAATGTTCAGGCAGGCTTGAGGGGGCTGAAATTGCGAGAAACGAAATCTATCGATACGGTAAAGTTCCGCTTCAAACATTTAGAGCAGATATAGATTACGGTTTTGGCGTAGCAAGAACAACTTATGGTACCAACGGAGTAAAGGTTTGGATATATAAAGGTGAAAAGCCCTTGGGTAGTTACATGATAAAAGAAGAGGTAGCGGAGGGCAGGTCTTAATATGTTATTTCCGGCAAGAGTAAAATATAGAAAGTCTCAGAGAGGCAAACGCCGCGGCCTGGCAGTAAGGGGCTCGACGGTTTCTTTCGGAGAATATGGAATAAAAGCGCTTGAATGTGCATGGCTTAAAAGCAGCCAGCTTGAGAGTGCAAGGATTATTTTAAGCAGGCGGATTCATCGTGGCGGAAAACTTTGGATAAGGGTTTTTCCGGATAAATCCATAACAAAGCATCCTGCTGAAGCAAGAATGGGTAAGGGCAAGGGAGAAGTTGATACCTGGGTTGCGGTTATAAAACGGGGAATGCTTCTTTTTGAGATGGGAGGCATTCCCGAAGATTATGCCCGCGCGTCTTTCAGGCTAGTTGCCTATAAGTTGCCGTGCAAAACAATGTTTGTTACGAGGCGTAAATGAATCCAGCCCTTCCAATGAAATGGAAGCGGCACAAATAAGGATTATTTACGCATCAATACAATAGATAGTTAAAAAATTACAAGGAAGGGCTGGATGAAGATAAAGGACATAAGAGCATTATCAAAGGAAGAATTAAAGGAAAAAATTTCCGACCTCAGAAAAGAACTCATGGATTTTGAGTTTAAGCGTAGCGGAAACCTGGAAAAGCCGCATGTTTTTAGAGTTGCTCGTAAAACCATAGCCAGAATTCTTACGGTGCTTAAGGAGAAAGAAAATGAAACCAATAAAAGGTAAAAGAATCCTGGAGGGCGTAGTTCTTTCGGATAAAATGCAAAAAACAATCGTAGTTACCGTAACTACAAAAATATCTCACCCTGTATATAACAGGCTGGTGATAAAGAGAAAAAAGTATAAAGTTCACGATGAAGAAAAAAAGGCAAAAACCGGCGATAGGGTAAGGATTGTCGAGTCAAGGCCGATATCAAAAGAAAAATGTTTTAAACTGCTTGAGGTTTTGAAATGATTTACATAAAAACAAAACTGGATGTGGCTGACAATAGCGGAGCGCGTAAGGTTTCATTTATCGGGGTAATTGGCAAAAAAAATCGCCCCTTTGCATTGATAGGCGATGTAATTACGGCAAATGTGAAAGAAGCGCTTCCTAATGCCGCGATAAAAAAAGGCGAAGTTGTACGGGCTGTGGTTGTAAGGACACACCTTCCCATAAGGCGTTCTGATGGTATGTGCCTTAAGTTTGATAATAATGCATGTGTTGTAATAGATAAACAGGGAAATCCCCGCTCAACAAGAGTATTTGGCCCGGTAGCAAGAGAGTTGAGGGATCGTTTTAGTAAGATTTTGTCTTTAGCCCCGGAAGTGGTGTGAAAACAGATAGCAGATTGCAGATAGCAGTTAGGCAGATAATTTCATCTGGCATCTACAACCTGATAACTGCCATATGTTATCTAACCGAGCGAAGCGAGGTTTAAATGAGTTTAGGTATAAAAAAGGGCGATAAAGTAATTATACTTTCCGGAAAAGATAGCGGTAAGAGCGGTAAGGTCCTTGAAGTTTTTAAGGATAAATCAAGATTGATAGTTGAGGGTTTAAACCTTTCAAAGAAACATATGAAAAAACGCTCTGAGGCTGATGTCGGCGGAATAAAAGAGATACCTATGCCGTTACATATTTCTAAAATAGCGTTATTTTGCACAAGCTGCAACAAACCTGTAAGATTTGGTATAAAAACATTAAAAGATAAAAACAAAATAAGGATATGCAAAAAATGCCAACAGGAGATTTAAAAGAAAAATATATTCCGCGTCTCTTAAAGGTATATCGCGAGGAGGTTATCGCCAAGATGAAGGAGAAATTTGGCTATAAGAACAGTTTAGCAGTACCTAAGTTGTCAAAGATTGTTATTAACATGGGTGTTGGCGCAGCTATTACCGACCCAAAACTTACAGAAAAAGCCGCAGAAGAACTTGCTATAATCGGAGGCCAAAAGGCAAAAATCTGCCGTTCGCGCAAACCCATATCGAATTTTAAGCTAAAAAAAGGCGTGCCCGTTGGTTGTTGCGTTACCTTACGCCGTTATCGTATGTATGAATTCCTGGATAGGTTCGTAACTGTTGCCGCTCCACGAATACGCGATTTTAGAGGGCTATCTCCAAGCTCATTTGATGGCAGCGGCAGCTACACTTTCGGCCTTACAGAACAAAACGTGTTTGCAGAACTCGAACCTGACAAAATCACACGTGCTCAGGGTATGAACATAACAATTAACACAAGCGCAAAAACAGACAAAGAAGCAAAAGAATTGCTTAGCTTGTTAGGTTTCCCTTTCAGGCGATAAAAGAATAGAAGCGGATAGCCGCGGATTTAAACGCGGATAACCGCAATGACAGTGCGTAAATCCGCGTAAATATCCGCGGTAATCCGCATCTATAGAATAGGAGTTAAAAATGGCGACAACTGCAAAAATTGAAAAATGGAAAAAAGAAAAAATAAAACCAAAGTTTTCAACCCGCTACAGAAACCGTTGCCGGTTATGCGGCAGGCCTCGCGGTTACATAAGGGATTTTGAACTTTGCCGTATTTGTTTCAGGCAACTTGCCTGGCAGGGGGTTATCCCCGGTTTAAAAAAGGCGAGTTGGTAATACACAGATGATCACGGATAAAAAATTACAGATAGCCAGAAATGAGAAGTCACAGATGACCACAGATAAAAATCATCTGCGATCATCCGTTTCAAAATCTACGCTAATCTGTGTATATAAGGAGACATAATGAGTAGAACAGATTTAATAGCGGATGCATTTACGATTATCAGGAATGCCGTAAAGGTAAAAAAGGAAGACACTTTGATACCTTACTCCAAAGTGCTTTTAAAAATTTGTGAAATTCTTAAAAGAGAAGGCTATGTGGAAAACTTTAAAGAAGTAGACTTGGAGAATTTCAAAAATATAAAAGTATACTTAAAATATGACGGTAAAAAGAGCGTGCTTAGCGAAATTAAAAAAATATCGAAGCCGGGAAGAAGGATTTATGTCAAAAAAGAAAGAATTCCGTCGGTTTTACGCGGTTACGGTATTGCCCTTATCTCTACATCCGCTAATATACTTACCGACAAAGAAGCCAAGGCCAAGGGTATCGGTGGAGAATATATAGGTAAGATTTGGTAAATAACAATAAATAATATGTCAAGAATAGGAAAACAACCAGTTCAGTTGCCCAAAGGAGTTAAGGCAAGTTTTGCTAGCGGCAGCTTGCTAATAGAAGGCGTAAAAGGAAAATTAAGCTTGAATATTCCTAAGGGGGTAACTTTGGAGCTTTCTAGCGATAAGGTGATAGTTAAAAGAGAAAGCGAGGAAAAACAGATACGAAGTTCGCATGGTACGATAAGAGCCATAATTAATAATATGGTAAAAGGTGTTGTCGATGGCTACAAAAAAGAGCTTGATATAGTCGGCACAGGTTATAAAGCTATGATTAAGGGAACGAATTTAGTTTTGGTTATGGGGTTTTCGCATCCGGTTGAGATACCTGTTTCGAAAGATTTGAAAGTTACCGTTCCCAACCCGAACCGCGTTATAGTTGAAGGCGCGGATAGGCAAAAACTAGGCCAATTCGCAGCAGTGTTACGTAAAATTTACCCGCCTGAGCCCTATAAAGGCAAAGGTATCAGATACGTGGGCGAGGAAGTAAAGAAAAAATTAGGAAAAGCTTTAGCTAAATAAGCAGCCGGGAACAGGCTGCTTATCCTGAAGCCCGAAGGGCTGAAGGATCTTAATTAACACAATCAAGGTTTAAAGGAAAGTAAAATGAAATTACCGCAAAGAGAAAGAAGGCATGAAAGGGTAACCAGGAAAGTACAAGGAACTGCTGTTAAGCCCAGGCTGGTTGTTTTTCGCAGCAAGAAGCATATTTATGCGCAGCTGGTAAAAGACGATGCCAGTACGGTAATTGCCGGTTGTTCCACTTTAAGCAAAGAATTCAAAGCTAAGAATATGAAAAGCGGAAATAAAGAAGCGGCCAAAGAAATAGGTAAGCTTATAGCTGCCAAAGCCACATCGCTTGGCATAAAAGAGGTTTGTTTTGATAGGGCAGGATACAAGTATCACGGAAGAGTGCAGGCTCTATCGGACGGAGCAAGAGAAGGAGGGTTGAAATTTTGAGCGGCACAAATTTCACAAAACAAACAGAAGTCCAAACCGAACCCAGGGAAAAAGTTTTTGTTGAAAAAGTTATTTTTATAAATAGGGTAACTAAAGTAACTAAGGGCGGAAAAAATTTAGGCTTTTCAGCGTTGGTTGTAGTAGGAGATACAGACGGCTCAGTAGGCTTTGCTCTAGGCAAAGCAAACGAGGTAGCCGAAGCCATAAAGAAAGGAATTAAAAAAGCCAAGAAAAGTTTGGTAGTCATAAATAAAAAGGATACAACAATACCTCATGAGGTTTATGGTGAATTCGGGGCTGTCCGGATACTTCTTAAGCCGGCATCAAAAGGAACGGGCGTTATAGCCTCATCGACAATACGTGCCATATGTGACTGTTCAGGCATCAAGGATATATTGACTAAGATTTTAAAAAAATCCACAAATCCGATAAACGTGGTTAAGGCTACATTTATGGGATTAAACCAGTTAAAGAAGGCATAGCTATGGATTTATCCAAAATAAGCATAAAAACAAAGAATAAAACCGGCAAGCGCCTGGGTAGAGGAACAGGCAGTGGATGGGGAAAGACTGCAGGCCGCGGGAATAAAGGCGCAGGTTCAAGAAGCGGCAATGTTTGGCCATATATAGGTTTTAACGGCGGTAATATTCCCTACGCGCGTAAGATGCCCAAAAGAGGTTTTAATATTTACGCAAAAGAATATTTTCAGGTAGTCAATCTTCGTGACATACAGGAAAAGATAAAAAATACCAAAGAAATAGGCCCGGAAGCTCTCAAGGCCGCAAAACTCATAAAAGACGCGGATATGCCGATAAAAATACTTGCCAGCATAAAAGAAAAGTTTGCAATTAAAGCTACTTTTAAGGCAGATAAGTTTTCCGATAAAGCTAGAAAAATTATAGAAAGTGCCGGAGGAGAGGCTCAATGTTTGAAGCGGTAAAAAATATCTTTAAGATAGAGGAGCTAAAGAGAAAGGTCCTTATAACTCTTTCTCTGCTTATAGTATACAGGGTAGGCTGCTATATCCCAACCCCTGGCATAGATACTTTTGCGCTTAATAGATTTTTCGAGAATCTCGCTAAAACTCAAGGGCAAACTCTTCTCGGTATACTTGGTATTTTTACAGGTGGCGCTTTAGACCGTTTAAGTATATTCGCTTTGGGTGTTATGCCGTATATCTCAAGCTCAATTATTATGCAGCTTTTAACTGCAGTAATTCCTGCACTTGAAAGGCTTGCAAAAGAAGGTAAAGCCGGCTACGAAAAAATAAACCAATACACAAGATATTTAACTTTTTTCCTCTGTGTAGTCCAGGGACTGTTTCTGGCGATGTGGCTTGAAAACCCGAATAATTTTCAGGGTATCAGCATGGTCCATGATCCGGGAATTGTTTTCAAATTCATTACAGTGCTCACGCTTACCTGCGGAACGGTTTTTATTATGTGGCTTGGAGAGCAAATCCAGGAAAGAGGCATAGGCAACGGTATATCACTTATCATTATGACAAGTATTATTTCAAGGATACCCGCTTCTCTCTATCAGTTATATCTTTTGTATTCGCCTTTTGATGCTTCGAAGAGGCAAATCCCTGTAACTACACTTATTGCCTTGCTTGTTTTATGGGTTCTAGTGGTTATGGCGGTTATACTTTTTACTCAGGCACAAAGAAGAATCCCCGTTCAATATGGAAAACGCGTGGTTGGAAGGCGCGTCTATGGCGGACAAAGCACGTATTTACCCGTAAGAGTTGATATGTCCGGAGTTATCGCGATAATTTTCGCGCAAAGCGTTATTCTTTTTCCGGCAACACTTGCAACATTTATGCCGAAAAAACTTAAAATAGTAAGTTTCTTGCAGATGCTTCTCCAGGAACGTGGTCTTTGGTATAACCTAATTTACGTTTTACTTATATTTTTCTTTATGTATTTTTACACAGCCATAGTTTTTAATCCTCAGGAAATATCAAACAATCTAAAAAAATACGGTGGTTTTATTCCCGGAATAAGGCCGGGCAGAACAACCGGAGAATATCTTGATTTTGTCGCAACCAGAATTGTTTTTGTCGGAGCTTTATACGTATCTCTGGTTGCAGTTTTCCCTAATTTCATTATGAAAATATTTAATGTGCCTAGCTATGCGCTGGCATCGTTTTTTGGCGGCACAACGCTTTTGATTATGATTGGTGTCGTTTTAGATACGATGAAACAAATAGAAGGCCAACTCATGGTCCGCCATTACGAAGGTTTTATTAAGGGCGGTTCTTTAAAAGCAAGGCGTTAATATAGAAGCGGATATCCGCGGATTTAAACGCGGATAAACGCCAGCGACTTGCGTGCGGAAATCCGCGTAAATATCCGCGGCAATCCGCTTCTATCATAAAAGGATGCAATGAAGATAATTCTTTTTGGAGCACCCGGTTCAGGCAAAGGTACCCAGGCAATAGCTCTTAGCGAGCATTATAAATTAAAACGTATATCCTTGGGTGATATTTTTCGGGAAGAAGTAAAAAAAGACAGCCCGCTTGGAAAAGAAGTGAAAAGCTACATGGAAAAAGGGCTGCTGGTTCCGGATATTTTGGTTTCAAAGGTAATAGAAGAAAACCTTAACGAAGAAAATTTTATACTCGACGGCTACCCGCGTAACCTTAACCAGGCAAAAACCCTGGATAAGATTTTGGTAAAAAAAGGCGCGAGTATTGATGCTTTTATTTATCTTGAAGTTGATGAGCCGACAATTTTAGAGAGGCTCACCAAAAGACTTGTATGTAAGCAATGCGGGGCGAACTATCATATGGTAAATATGCCTCCTAAAAAAACAGGCATATGCGACAGCTGCGGCTCAGAGTTGATTCAGAGAAAAGACGATACCCCTGAAGTTATCAAGAAACGTTGGGAAGTTTTTCTTAACGAAAATAAGAGCCTGTTGGATTATTACAAGAAGAAAAATAAACTTATTGCCATAGATGCACGAGGCAATAAGGATATTGTTTTAGTGCGCATAAAAAAGTTGATATGACCGAAGGGCTTTCTAACGAAGAAATCGCCTGTATGCGGGCCGCTGGCCGCGTAGCAGCTCTTATCTTAAAGAAGCTTAAGAAGTGTGTCAGGCCGGGTGTCACAACAAAATATATCGAAGAAAGCTTTGACAATTATCTTAAAGAATACCCTGAAATGGAATCAGCGTTTAAGGGGTTTATGGGCTATCCCGCATCTTTGTGCGTGTCCATAAATGATGAGGTTATACACGGTATCCCTTCAGAGGAAAGGACGATCAAAGAAGGGGACTTGGTCAGTATAGACTTGGGGATAAAGTATAAAGGGCTCTTTGTAGATACAGCATATACTTATATCGCGGGCAGAGCGCAACCGCCGGCAAAAAAACTTTTAAAAGCGTCTCTTAAAGCGCTTTACGAGGGCATAAAGAAGGCAAAGCCGCAAGCAACCACAGGGGATGTCGGAAGCGCCGTGCAAAGTTTTATTGAAAAACAGGGGTTTGCGGTTGTCAGAAAGTTTGTGGGCCACGGCATAGGAAGGGCCTTGCATCAGCATCCGGAAGTGCCTAATTTCGGCACGCCTGGCAAAGGGGATGAGCTTTCCGATGGCATGGCCATTGCGATTGAGCCGATGGTTACAGCCGGGAATTACGATGTTGAAGTAGCCAAAGACGGCTGGACTGCGAAAACAAGAGATGGTTCACTTTCTGCTCATTTTGAGCATACTGTAGCTATAACAAAAAAAGGCCCTGTGATTTTAACTCGGATATGAAAGAAGAACTAATAGAAGTTGAAGGAGAAATCGTAGAGGCGCTTCCTAATGCAATGTTTCGGGTAAAGCTTGAGAATGGCCATATTGTTCTTACTCATGTTTCAGGAAAAATGCGGATGCATTTTATAAGGATTCTTCCGGGAGATAAAGTAAAGGTTGAGCTTTCTCCTTATGATTTGACAAGGGGAAGGATTACGTACAGATATAAATGAAAAACACAGATAATCACAAACGGCAGACACAGATGATCACAGATGATTCTATCTGCGATCATTTGCTTTGTAATCTGTGCTAATCTGTGCAAAACAGGAATAAAAATGAAAGTAAGAAGTTCAGTAAAAAGAATTTGCGAAAGGTGTAAGATTGTAAGACGAAAAGGCGTTGTGCGGGTTATTTGCAAGAACCAGAAGCACAAGCAAAGACAAGGATGATAAGAGATTACAGAAACCAGAGAACAGAAACCAGATTAAGCAATCATTCTGTACTCTGTAATCAGGTTTCTGGTTTCTAACCGAACAAAGTGAGGTAAATATGCCAAGAATTCTCGGTGTCGATATTCCAAAAGAAAAGAAAATAAAAATTGCTCTTCAGTATCTTAATGGTGTAGGGCCTACCAATTGCTTTCGTATACTTTCTGCTACAGGCATAGACCCTGAAAAAGAGGCAGGAACCTTAACCGATGAAGAAATGTCAAAGATAGTTTCTTATATCCAGGCTAATTATAAAATAGAAGGTGAATTACGAAGAGAGATAACGCAAAATATAAGAAGGCTGGTTGATATAGGCTGCTACCGCGGCTCTCGCCACAAAAAAGGCCTTCCGGTAAGAGGCCAGCGCACAAAGTGTAATGCGAGGACCCGTAAAGGCCCTAGGCCAAGAGTCGGCGGAGTTAAAAGAAAAGGCGAATAAAAAGTAGGAGCATTATGGCGAAACAAAAAAGAGAAAAAAGAAAAAAGGTTCATCTGACTTCAACTCTGGGTGTTGTCCATGTGAAGTCAACATTCAATAACACTATAGTGACAATCACTGATTTTTCGGGTAATACTTTAGCGTGGGCATCAGCCGGCACAGTTGGTTTTAAAGGAACGAAAAAATCAACCCCCTATGCCGCGCAGATAGCTTCTTTCGACGCTGCAAAAAAAGCAAAAGACTTTGGTTTAACTGATGTTGAGGTTTTAGTTAAAGGCCCTGGACCCGGGAGAGAGGCGGCAATACGTTCCATACAAGCAGCAGGTTTGAATGTAAAAAAAGTAAAAGATGTGACACCTTCTCCGCATAATGGTTGCAGGCCGAGGAAGAAGCGTAGAGTGTAATTAAAGCTATGTTAAACGGTTGCGGTTACGCAACTCGTCACGGTTGCGTTATGCGTAAGACGAAACGAGCTCGCCCGCCGAAGGCGGGCAGGCAAACGATAGACGAAAAACGCAACCTAAAGGTTATTACAAAATAGCGAGGTTAAAATGGGCAGAAATTTAGGGTCAAAATGTAAATTGTGCAGACGGGAAGGAATGAAACTTTTTCTGAAAGGTACACGTTGTTCGATGGAAAAATGTGCCTTTTCAAAAAGGCCAACACCTCCAGGCATGCATACAAGGATATCTTCCAAGCCTTCTTATTACGCATTGCAGTTAAGGGAAAAACAGAGGGTAAAATGGATGTATGGAATGTTGGAAAAACAGTTTAAAAGGTTTTTCCAGATTGCGACAAAGACTAAAGGAGCAACCGGAAGAGCGCTGTTACAGCTTCTTGAGCGAAGGCTTGATAACGTTATTTTTAGAATGTTATTCACTACATCGCGGGAAGCGGCCCGGCAGATGGTTTTGCACGGGTTTGTTTTTGTTAACGGTAAAAGAGTAAATATCCCTTCTTATCTTGTAAGCGCAGGCTCGACTATAGAAATAAAAGCAAAGGATAATACTAAGAAAGCGCTTAAAGAAACATACGATGCAAATGCTAAAGAGCGCAGCATAGCAGGTTGGCTAGAAATAGATAAAGATACATTCAGCGCAAAAATTATACGTCTTCCCGAAAAAGAAGATATTATATTACCTGTCAATGAACAGTTGATAGTGGAACTTTATTCTAAATGAGGCCAACATTTTTTCAAGGCTGACTGCCGTAAGGCAGGCGTCCGAAGGAAAAATGTTAGGCCGAATTTACCCCGCCCTTTTGGTGGGGTAAATAAAATAATTATGACTTCGCCAAAAGGGCGGGGTTCAATTCGATTACGCATTTTTTCTGCACTACCATTTGAAAAAATGCTATCTCATTGAAGGAGGTAAAACAATGGGAATAACCTGGCGAGATTTCCAATTTCCCAAAAGAATAACAGTTGAGCAAGAAACCTATTGCCCTAATTATGGCAAATTCGTCGCTGAACCCCTGGAAAGAGGTTATGGAGTTACTCTGGGTAACGCCCTTAGGCGTGTGCTTATTTCTTCTATTGAGGGTGCAGCTATCACTTCTGTTAAAATAGAAGGGTGCTCCCATGAATTTTCTACAATTGAAGGGGTCCTGGAAGATGTTCCGGAAATAATTTTAAATATCAAGAACGTTGTTCTAAGGTCATATTCCAAATCTCCCAAGAAAATAACCCTGAAAGTAGAAGGGGAAAAGCAAGTAAAAGCTTCGGATATTACAACTGACGAGAGTATTGAAGTTATAAATCCCGACCAGCATATCGCAACGCTTACTTCAAAGAAGGCTAAAATTGATATAGAGATGGAAGTAGGCCGCGGCAGAGGATTTGTTCTTGCAGAGAATAATAAAAGAGAAGACATGCCTATTGGAGTTATTCCGATAGATTCGATTTTTACTCCTGTTAAAAGAGTCACTTTTAAAGTAGAAAATACTAGGGTTGGAAAAAGAACGGATTACGATAAACTTATTATAGAAATTTTTACAAACGCAAGTATAGAGCCAAAAGAAGCTCTAATTTATGCTGCCAAGGTTTTAAGCAAGCATTTAGAGCTTTTCTTTACTCTTGGCGAAATTCCCGAAGAAGAGACAGAAGAGCTTACGCCAGAGGAAGTTTCGCTCTATGAGAAATTAAAAATTCCTATAACAGAATTGGAGCTTTCGGTGCGTAGCGCAAACTGTCTTCGGGAGGCGAATATAAAATCTTTAGCTGACTTGGTTGAGAAAACCGAGACTGAGATATTATCCTACCGGAATTTCGGTAAGAAATCGCTCACTGAAGTAGTTAATCTTCTTAAAACCATGGGGCTTAATCTTGGGGTAAAAATAGATAGAAAGAAATTGGAATTAGTATGAGGCACAGAAAAAAAAGCCAAAAATTTTCCCGTTCAAGAGCGCAGAGAAAAGCACTTAAAAAATCGTTGCTGCGTTCGCTGATAATTTACGAGCGCATTAAGACAAGTGAAGCAAAAGCGAAAGAATTAAGCAGTTGGATAGACAGGCTTATATCTTTGGCGAAAGAGTCAACGTTAGCAAACAGGCGGCTTGCTTACAAAGTGCTTTGCGACCATATGCTGGTTAAGAAATTATTTGATAATATTGCGCCGCGCTTTAAAGACATAAACGGCGGATATAGCCGGATTTTCGGTTTAGGCTATCGTAAGGGAGATGCTTCCAAGATTTCGCTTATAGAGCTTACGAGAGTAGAGAAAAAGGAAAAGAAAGTAATACATAAAAAGGAAAAAGAACAAAAGCACGTAGAAATAGAAAGAAAAGAAGAAAGACACGCACCGCTTAAAGAGAAGCCTAAAAAAACTATAATCGACGGGGTTAAGGGAATTTTTAAAAAAGAGAGAGACTCTCTTTGATAACGCGAATATTCGCTAATTGCACGCGAATGTTCGCGAATGAAATATTTTCTATAAATTTACGTTAGTTGGGTGTATTATTTTTATTATTCGCGATAATTCGCGTTAGATTCGCGTAAATTAGCATATAAAATGATTAGTTCGCGCGTTTCGGCTTTGAGCTCATCTTCCACTCTAAAGATAACTGCTTTAACCAAAAAACTTAAGAAGGAAGGCAAAGACGTTGTTAATTTTGCAGCTGGAGAGCCTGATTTTGATACCCCTTCATTTATTAAGGAAAAAGCAAAGCTAGCCATAGACCAAGGCCTTACAAAATATACTCCTTCCGTAGGCACCAGCGAAATCCGCGAAGCGATTTGCCGCAAACTAAAAGAAGAAAATCACATTCCCTGCGAAAGCTCAAATATCATAGTTACAGCTGGAGCTAAATATGCGCTTTTTGCGGCGATGACTGCCCTTCTTGATAGAAACGAAGAAGCTTTGATTCCTGCACCTTTCTGGGTGAGTTATCCTGAAATGGTTAAGTTGTGCGGCGCGAAAGTCAAAATTATAAAAACTAAAGCAAAAGATAATTTTAAATTAAGCATAGATGGATTAAGCCGCGCCATATCGAAGAAAACCAAACTACTTGTTTTAAACTACCCAAGTAATCCCACAGGCGTAACTTATAATGAAAATGAATTGAAGGCAATTTACGAGGCCGTAAAAGACAAAAATATAATAGTTTTAAGCGATGAAATATATGAAATACTTACTTACGATGGAGCGAAACATATAAGTTTTGCTTCTATCGGTGATGCTCATAAGTTTACAGTTACGGTCAATGGTTTCTCAAAAAGTTTTTCTATGACAGGATGGCGCCTCGGTTATCTTGAGGGAGCCAACAATTTCATAGAAGCAATTTCAAAAGTAATCGACCATACAACAAGCTGTGCATCTTCCATATCGCAGGCGGCAGGCCTTATGGCAATTCAGGATAAGAAATGGCCGCAAACAATGCGTGAAGAATTCGAAAAAAGGCGCAATCTGCTTTTTGCGGGATTGTCAGCTTTGAAAAAAATTAAGCCGATTAAGCCAAGCGGAACATTTTATATGTTTTGTGATATAAAAAAGAGCGGCTTAAGCAGCGTGGAATTCTCATCGCAGCTTCTGGATAAGCACCTTGTTTCAACTATACCGGCAGATTCCTTTGGAGCGGAAGGCTATATACGTTTAAGTTTTGCAACTTCAGCTCAAGATATCGAAAAGGGTATCGACAGAATAAAAGTGTTCACTGAAGAATTATAACTTATATTTTAAAATAATATGGTAAATTCTAAATCCGAAACCCTAGACCCTAAACAAATTCGAAACCACAATGTTCCAACCCTAAAACATTTTGTTTTAAATTTAGAATTTAGAGTTTTAGATTTGTTTAGAGTTTCGAGTTTAGTGTTTAGAGTTTAATGCTTTATGGGACATACTATCATAGAAAAAATATTATCGGCGCATTCTAAGAATAAACTTCGTGCCGGCGAAGTGGGGATATGTTCGGTTGATTTTTGTTTTTCGCAGGATGGAACTTCCGCACTTGTGCTTGATGGTTTGAGCCAGTTTAGAAACGTAAAATCTCCAAAGAAATATGCAATGTTTATCGATCATTCAGCTCCTTCTCCTAACATGGGGGTCTCTAAGGTCCATAGCAGGATGCGTGAGTTTACTAAGCTAAATAAAAACCTGTTTTTTGATGTCGGCTGCGGAATATCGCATCAGTTAATAATAGAGGAAGGTTTTGCCTATCCTGGTGCACTTATACTGGGCGCTGATTCGCATACCTCTACAGCTGGGGCGCTTTCTGCCGCAGCCTTCGGAGTGGGCTCAACCGACCTGGCAATTACTTTAGCTACGGGGAAAAACTGGTTTAAAGTTCCTTCTACATACAAAATTATTATCAAAGGGAAAATACCAAAGGGTGTGTTTAGCAAAGACATAATCCTTCATATAATTCATAAGTTAACCGCAAACGGTGCAACCTATAAATCCGTTGAATTCTCCGGGGAAGTAATTGATAAGCTTTCAATGGATGGCCGTTTTACCATAACCAATATGACTATAGAATTCGGCGCAAAATGCGGGCTTTTGGTTGCTGATAAAAAAGCCTTAGATTATCTTTCTTCAATAGGCGTTAAGAAGCATAAACCGGTTTATTCTGATCGTGATTGTAAATACGAAAAGGTTTTGGAGTTTGATGTCTCAAAATTTTCCCCTTATGTGGCCAAACCGCATACCGTAGATAATGGCGCAAGTATAGAAGAGGTGGAAGGGTTAAAAATTCACCAGGCCTATTTAGGTACTTGTACTAATGGAAGGCTTGAGGATTTAGAAATAGCAGCTAAAATAGTAAAGGGAAAGAAAGTAAGTAAAGGAATAAAATTTTTAGTTGCTCCTGCCTCCGCAAAAATATTCCTTGAAGCTTTGCGGAAAGGTTATATTAAGACATTTCTTGAGTCTGGAGCAATTGTGCTTCCGGCAGGCTGCGGGCCTTGTGTGGGAACGCACCAGGGAGTGCCGGCGGACGGGGAGATTGTGCTTTCCAGCGCGAATAGGAATTTTAAGGGCAGGATGGGTAATCCGAATAGTTTCATCTATCTTGCTTCTCCGGCAACAGTTGCAGCAAGCGCTCTTTGCGGTGAAATTACCGACCCGAGGAAATATATTAAGAAATAGATGTTTAATTTTAAAATTCTTTGGTCTTTTTTAAAGAGGGAGGCGGCATGGTAAATATAAACAATCTCTTGAAGACTACGATGGAAAAGTTGGCAAGTGACCTTCACCTTACGGTCGATAGTTCGCCTATAATAAGAATTGACGGAAAATTGCACATTCTAAAGGACTTACCTGTTTTACATTCAGAAGAGACAAAAGCGCTTATTTACAGTATATTGAATGATGATCAAAAAGCTATTTTGGAAAAGGATAAAGAACTTGATTTCTCATTTTCACTACCCAATATGGATAGATTTAGAGTTAATATCCATTACCAGAAGGGAAATGTTGAGGGCGCTTTCAGGCGTATCCCCCAGCAAATACCTAAGATAGAGGATTTGGGCTTGCCTGCCGTAGTGCATGATCTTTTAAGAAAACCAAATGGTTTGGTCCTCCTGACTGGCCCGACCGGAACGGGAAAGAGCACAACCCTTGCAGCAATGATTGACATAATAAACAGTGAGCGGCAGGAAATGATTATCTGCATTGAAGACCCGATTGAATTCGTTCACGCAAATAAAAAGAGTATTATAAAACAAAGAGAGGTTTATGCAGATACGCATTCATTTCCTGAAGCTTTGCGCCGTGCCCTCAGGCAGGATCCGAACGTAATCGTAGTCGGTGAAATGCGTGATTTAGAAACTATTGCCACAACTTTGACTGCTGCAGAAACCGGCCATTTGGTGTTTGCGACACTCCATACTCCTGATGCTCCCCAGACAGTTCAAAGAATAATTGATGTATTTCCTCCGCACCAGCAGAAACAAGTAAGAGTCCAGCTCGCAGATTGTTTGCAGGGCGTAATATCGCAGCTACTTCTCCCGCGTGCGAGAGGACAAGGAAGAGTCTTGGCTACGGAAGTTTTGGTTGCTACACCCGGAATCAGAAATCTAATCAGAGAAGGAGAGGTTGCGCAAATTCCTTCAATGATTCAAATGGGCGGCCAATACGGTATGTATACAATTGATAGAAATTTAAAAGACCTTTACAAAAAAGGCATAATAACCAAAGAAATAGCCCTTATGAAGGTAAGAAATGTTGTTGAATTCGAAAGCTTATGAATTTCGAGGGAAAAGTTTTTAAGTTTGGCGATAATATAAATACCGATTGGATAATATCGGGAAGGTATAAGTTTTCTATTACCGATATGAAAAAACTATCCCAATATCTTTTTGAAGACATACGGCCCAACTTTTATAAAGAGATAATTCCTAACAAGTCAATTATTGTTGCCGGAGAAAATTTCGGCATGGGCTCAAGCCGTGAGCAGGCACCCTGGGTAATTAAAGAAGCCGGCATAGTATGCGTAGTTGCGAAAAGTTTTGCCCGTATATTTTATCGAAATGCTTTTAACATCGGGCTTCCTTTGATTGAAACGGATACTTCGTCAATTGCCGAAGCCAACGCTTTGAGGATCGACGTAGATAAGGGCATCATGCAGAATTTAAGCACCAATGAAACATTAGAATTTATTCCCTGGAATAGCTTTAGAAAAGAATTGGTCGCTTGCGAGGGCATAATAAATTATTTACATAAACATAAAGATTTTAAGATCTAAAAATATACCAGCCTATGTCATATAGAATAAGTTTAATCCCAGGCGATGGTATCGGGCCAGAAGTTACCGATGCAGCACGTCTTTGTATCGATGCGTTAGGTTTAGACATAAGTTGGGATATAGTTTTAGCCGGAGAGCCTGCGCTTAAACAGCATAACAGCCTTCTTCCTTTCGAAACTTTAAATTCAATAAAGAAAAATAAGGTCGCCTTAAAAGGCCCAATCACTACCCCTGTAGGGTCTGGTTTTCGTTCAATTAACGTAGCTCTCAGGCAAGAACTCGATCTTTATGCCTGTGTGCGGCCAGCGCGTTATATTGAAGGAACTAACTCAAAATATCCCGGAACTGATATTCTGATTGTCCGAGAAAACAGCGAAGATTTATACGCCGGTGTTGAATTTAAGAACGAAGACCAGAAAACAAATGATTTGATAGATTATATAAACGCAATAAGCGAAAAAAGAGTAAGAAAGCCAAGCGCTATTTCTATTAAACCTATATCGCATTTTGCTTCAGAAAGAATTATCCGGTTTGCTTTTGAGCTTGCGAAGAAAGAGCGCCGGCATAAAATCAGCTGCATTCATAAGGCTAATATAATGAAGTATACAGACGGCCTTTTCCTCCAAATATTTGATGAAATAGCAAAGAAATACCCGCAAATTGAGACAAATAATGTAATTGTGGATAACCTTTCCATGCAACTTGTCCTGCGGCCGCAGGAATTTGATATGTTGGTGTTGCCTAATCTTTATGGAGACATTATGTCAGATCTCTGCGCCGGGCTTATCGGCGGCCTGGGTATTGCACCCGGAGCAAATATAGGTGATACTATTGCATTGTTTGAGCCTGTCCATGGAGCAGCACCTAAATATACAGGGAAGAATAAAGTAAATCCTACTGCGACAATACTTTCCGCAAGCCTCATGCTTAAACATATTGGAGAGCATAAGAAAGCAGATATCCTGGAAAAAGCTGTAGCTACGGTTATAAAAAAAGGCAAAAACGTTACCTACGATTTAAAACCAACCAGAACTGACCCAAGTAGTGTTGGCACAAAGGAAATGGCAGAGGCGATTGTAAAAGAGATCAAAAAGGTACTTAAAAATGGTTAATAAAGTATCAATTGTAGGTGCCGGTGCTGTTGGCTCAGCTTTGGCATTTCATTTATTTTCACGATTGTCTTTTAAGGAAATTGCCGTTGTTGATGTAGCAGAGGGTTTGGCTAAGGGTGTTAGCCTGGATATTGAAGATACCCGGTCATTCTTTGATTCTTCGACACAAATAATAGGAACCGATGATTTTTGTGCCATAAGTAACAGCGATATTGTGGTTGTAACTGCCGGGGTTGCCAGAAAAGATGGTATGAGTCGGCAGGATCTTTTAAAGATAAATGCTAAAGTTGCCAAAGACGTGTCCATGCATATAAAGGAGCATGCACCTTCGGCAATTGTCATCGTTGTTACAAATCCATTAGATCTTATTACATATATATTTGCCAAGGAAACCGGTTTTGAACGAAATCGTGTATTAGGCATGGGGTCATCTCTTGACAGCGCAAGATTATTAAACATACTTTACGAGGCGTGTAAAGTCTCTACATCCTGCTTTGAAGCTTTTGTTTTCGGCTTGCATAATAACGACATGATAGTTTCAACGGATAAGATACGCGTTAAAGGCGAAGCTGTAAGCAAGTTTTTAAATAAAGAAGCCATCAAGAAGATACAAGATAAAACTGCTTTACGCGGAGGAGAAATAGTAAGTTTTTTAAAAAATAGAAGTGCGAGCTTTGCCCCATCGTTTTCTATTTTTCGCCTGATTGAGGCAATTTACGAAGATAAAAACGAAATCATACCTGTTTGCGCTTTATTGCAAGGAGAATATGGCCTTCGCAATTTATGCGTAGGCGTGCCTTGTGTGATAAATAGGAAAGGCATAGAGAAGATAATTGAAATAGAGCTTACTGAAGAAGAAAAACAAAAAATTTTAATTGCAAAAAAAGAGTTTTTACAATTAAAAGATTTAGGCTTATAAATTATTATCAACAAGAGGTATATGCACTTGCTATTTCGTCATACGGTAAACGGTTGCGCAGCTCGTTACGTTTATCGTAAATCGGTTGCGTCAAGAATATGCAGAAAGGACGATTAACGGTTGACGTTTAACGATACGAGCTGTGCAACCGACAGACGATAAACGAAAACCCAATATGTATGATTTGGCTATAATCGGTTCTGGAGCTGCAGGCATAGCCTCCGCACGGCATGCGTTAAAGTACGGTTTAAAAACCATACTTTTTGACCGAAACCGAGCTGACTTCGGAGGGACTTGCTTAAATCGCGGCTGTATACCCACCAAATTTTTCCTCAACAGTTCAAAGCTGGGTAAAACCTGGCAGGAAAGCTTTAGCAAGAAAAACGATATTATTGAAAAGATAAAAAAAGACTCCTTCAATTACCTTGAGAAAGCCGGAGTTAAGATTTGCTTTGCTGACATTTCTTTTATTGACGAACATACACTTATGGCAGGCAAGGAGAAAATTGAAGCCAAAAATATTATTATAGCCAGCGGTTCAAAGCCTAAAGCTTTGTTGAGGCATCCGAAATGTATTTTTGCCGAAGAACTTTTTTCTATTTCTAACCTTGATGACAATTTTCTTATAGTCGGTGCAGGATATATTGGAATTGAATTTTCTTCATTGCTCAATAGGTTAAAAAAGAAAGTTACACTTATTGAAAAACAGGAAAATATATTGCCGGTTTTCGATAGTGCAATTGTCGGGCGCCTTAAGATTATTCTGGAGAAGTATGGAATAAAAATAGAAACCTCAGCAGATTTAAAAAATTATGATTTAGAAAGCTACGACAGAGTAATTCTAGCTGTAGGCAGAACACCTGATACAGGCGGGTTGGATATTGAAAAGACAGGCTTATTTTTCGACAAAGGCGGATGGATAAAAACCGATAATAAAATGCAGACCAATATAGAAAATATTTATGCTTGCGGAGATGTTACTGGAGGAAGGCTTCTTGCTTATGTTGCAGAGGCAGAGGCGCAAGTATGCATCGAGAATATAATGGGAAGAAAGGAAAGCATGAATTATCGTGGCATCGCTGATTGTGTTTTTTCTATTCCCCAAATAGCACGGGTAGGTATTCAAGAAACAGAAGCTAAAGAAAAAAACCTAAAATATAAAATATTAAGGACAAATTTCCTTAAGTTTTCATCTTCATATGTTTACGATGACCAGGATGGATTTATGCAAGTGCTTGTAGGAGAAAAGGATACGATAATGGGGGCGAGTATAATCTCAAATTATGCCGCAGAGCTTATAAATATTTTTTCATATGCCATTTGTAATAATTTAGATATAAATAGTTTTAGGAAATGTTTCTTCATCCACCCTACGATTTCTGAAATAATTCCCGCACATTTGCGCGCCGCTGCTTAACCCAAAAAATGCCTGCGAAGCGTGCATTTTTTGGGTTAATATCTAAATAATATTTAACTTTTACGGTACTGTGTTATAATTTAACACATGAGAAATTATTGGAATGTTTCCATAGGTATTTCTTTTGCTATGCATTCGTTATTTTTAGGTGCGGGGTTTTTTCCTGTATTTAATAAAAATATCATTTTGAACGAAAAAGTGGAAATAAAAGAAGTAAGAATCACGGTTAAAGAAATTCAAAAGAGTGAAATATCTAAAACTAAACTTAAAAATTCCCAAATTAATGAATCAAAAATACTCCCGCCGCCGCCTTACATAAAAAATGTTGTGCGTAAATTAATGGGGGAAGACAAAGAGAGGCCATTTTTGAATAAAGCTCAACTCCTGGAAAAAAACACCAACAAAATAGTTATTTCCGAGAAATTGGAAAACTCAAAACTACGGAATAATCCATCTTACATGAGTTATTATAATGGACTTAATGCAAAGCTCAAAGCAGTTTGCCACAAAAATTATACAGGTAAAGAGCGCGGAGAAGTATTTGTAAGTTTCGTGCTTTCAAGAGATGGAAAACTAGAAACTGTAGAGGCTAATGGTAATAATCAGGAATTGGTAGAGGTGGCAGAGAGAAGTGTAAAAGAATCTTTACCTTTCTTGCCTTTTCCGCCGGAACTTAAGGAAGCAACCTGTCAGTTTGGTGTTGTTATACTTTTTAAAACTAACTAGATTGGTTAATTGCGTTGGGCATCAGGCCTGTAAGCAATTTATAGCTATACGCAGAGATAATATTGTCAATCGAGCAGGTTAGCACAGGCGTGGACGCGGGAAAGTATTGACATCTAGCCACATCATTGTTAATCTATTTAAGCGCAAATAAGTTTAATCGACACGCAGAAACCCCAAGCTTATCAAATGTGTCAGGTGTTTATTATGATTAGAGAACCCGTTGTTAGCGGACAATTTTATCCGGATAAGGCGTCAGAATTAAGAAAAGCAATTGAGGCCTTTAAGCTAAAAGATTCTGCAAGGGCCGTGGCATACGGCTTGATTCTTCCGCATGCAGGTTATGTATATTCTGGCCGGGTTGCGGTTAGCGCCGTAAATAAAGTACTTCCTAAAAAGCGGATTATAATTTTAGGGCCTAACCATACAGGTTATGGCGAAGATTTTGGGATGTATGCTTCCGGCAGCTGGAAAATACCTTTTGCAGATTTATCCATAGATTGCGATTTAGCGCAAAGAATACTTAAGTCCGGCACGAACATAACGCCTGATACGCTTGCGCACAAATTCGAGCATTCCATAGAAGTAGAGTTACCAATATTATATTATTTTTTTGGAAATTTTAGTTTTGTGCCTATAGTTTGCGGGGTTGCCACTTTAAGTACCTACGAAAAAGTAGCAACACAAATTTTTTTAGCTGTAAAAAACATTAAAGAAGATATTCTTTTTATTGCTTCAAGCGACATGACTCATTACGAGGCAGATAGCACCGCGCGGCGTAAAGATAGGCTGGCACTTGAGCATATAGTCAATCTTGACGCAGAGGGTTTGGTTAAAACAGTAAAAAAAGATAATATTTCAATGTGCGGTATTGCACCTGTGGCTATACTTCTTTTGATTATGAAAAAAATCGGCGCAAATAAAGCAAGCGTCAGCTTGTATGAAACAAGTGCTGACAGTGGAGCAGATGCAAGTTCTGTAGTCGGATATGCCGGAGTAGTTATCAGCTAAAGGGGGAGCTAATGAGTGAAGAAATAAGAAAAAAGGTTGATGAAGAATGGAAGACGAATGCGGAAAAAGAAAAAAAAGAAGCGCATGATAAGCATGAAGCATATCATGAGCCTAATTTCAGGTTGTTTTTATCATCGCTAAGTATGCAGGCAATGATTGCCCTGGGCAGGCTGGAAAATCCTGTTTCCGGCAAAACCGATAAAAACCTTGAACAGGCCCGTTTTTTGGTCGATACAATAGGGATACTTAAGGAGAAAACCAAGGGGAATTTAAACCCCGAAGAAGAAAAACTCCTTGATGATTCTTTGTTTAGCTTAAGAATGATGTATGTTGAGGAAAAGAACAAGATAAATGGTTAAAACATTCAAATGATTAACGAAGAACTATTGAAGATTCTTGCTTGCCCTTTGTGTAAGAGTGAAGTAGTCTTGAAAGACAATAAAATAGTTTGCCTAAAGTGTTTACGCAAATATCCAATAAAAGGCGGCATACCAATAATGTTGGTAGAGGAGGCTGAAATCGATGAAAGCAAAAATGAAAAAAAATAAAATACTTGTAATCCACGGCCCCAATTTGCATCTTCTGGGCAGCCGCGAGCCGCAAATTTACGGAAAATTTACCTTGAAAGATATCAACGAAGAATTAAAAAAGAAAGCCCAGCAAAATGGATTCTCGCTTACGATACTGCAATCTAATTCAGAAGGCGAAATAGTAGAAAAAATAACAAATTCCAAATATGATTTATTGATTATAAATCCCGCGGCCTATACGCACACCTCTGTTGCGATACGCGATGCAATACTTGCAGTTAATAAACCTGTTATAGAAGTGCATTTGTCCAATATTTATAAAAGAGAGGATTTCAGAAAAAAATCTCTTATCAGTGATATTTCAATCGGTGTTATAACCGGGTTTGGCCCCGCTAGCTACACTCTTGCATTTAGCGCCGCAGCGCAATTTCTTAAGAACGCGCCTGCAACAACTAAGTAATAAATTAATGAAAAGCCGCATTAAAAAATGTGTGGCCCAATTAAAAGCCTTGGGTTTAGATGCGATTGTGCTTTCTAACCCGGTAAATACGAGCTATCTTTCTGACTTTCGTGACGCAGATGGGTATTTGCTTGTTACCCGGGAAAATGAACTTATATATTTTACTAATTTTATCTATGAATATGAAGCCAAAGCGCTGGGTATCTGGAAGGTGGTTATTGCCAAGGGTAATATTTTTAAGCAATTGTCAGATACGATTAAAAGCCATAATTTTCACCGTGTAGGTTTTGAAGCTAAAAATATTCCTTACCTGGAATATTCAAAGATAAAACAATATCTTTTAGGCTGCAGGGTAGAATTATGCGAAACAATAGATTTTGTCGAAAAAATAAGGGCTATTAAAGAGCCGCAGGAGATATCTCTAATTAAGAAAGCAACCGAGATAAGCAAAGATGCTTTTGATTTTAGCACGGAAATACGCGACAGGACAATGACGGAGAAACAGCTTAATATAGAGATAGAAAAATTCTTGCGTATCCGTGGTTCTGGTTCTGTGGCATTTCCTGCAGTGGTTGCCTATGGCGCAAACAGCGCGATACCTCACCACATACCCAGCAAAGACAAGAAACTTACCGAAAATTTTTTCCTAATTGATTTGGGCGCAAAGTATTATGAATATTGCGCTGACTTGACAAGGGTGTTTACCTGGGGTAAAATAACCCCTTTCTTTAAGAGAATTTACGATATTGTTAGGAAGGCGCAGGATTTAAGCATAAAAAAAATAAGAGACGGCGTTGCGGTCAAAGAAGTAGACTTGGCTGCCCGTTCTTTTATCGAAAAAAAAGGCTACGGAAAATTTTTCGGCCATGGTGTAGGCCATGGTGTAGGGCGAGAAGTCCACGAAATTCCGTTTATAGGCCCAAGGAGCGGCGAAATCTTAGAGGAGGGAATGGTTGTTACGATTGAACCTGCAATATATCTAGATGGAAAGTTTGGCATACGCATAGAAGATATGGTTTTAGTCGGCAAAAATAAAGGAGAAGTTTTAAGTGGGAATTTCTGTAGGTAGCATACGTCCTTCTATGGTTATCATTTATGACGACAAACCATATACTGTGCTTGAATGTAACCATGTAAAATTAGCAAGGGGGCCGGCTTTTTGCAAGGTAAAACTTAAGGATTTAAGAAGTTCTCAGATTTTAGATTGTACTCTGCGTGACTCTGATAATGTCAGAGAGGCAGAGATAGAAGAAAGAAAACTACAGTATCTGTATAATGACGCAAATAATTATCATTTTATGGACTTAGAAACTTACGAAGAGCTGATTTGTAATAAATCGGCAATAGAAGATAAGGCAATATGGTTAAAAGAAAATCTGGAAATTACCGGGCTTTTTTATAATAATGAATTTGTAAATTTAAAGATGCCGGTTACGGTAGTGTATAAAATTATTGAAACAGAGCCGGGCTTTAAGGGCGATAGCGTAAAATCAGGCACAAAGCCGGCAAAGATTGAAACCGGAGCCACTGTTCAAGTCCCGCTTTTTATTGGTGTCGGAGATTTGGTTAAAATAGATATCCAGGATAAACAGTATTTAAGCAGAGTTTGAAATAATTTTATGTTTATCATAAATATAGATTTAACATTAACAAAATCCTTTAACAGGAGGAGTTATGGAATTTGAAAAATTAAAAGAATTTATTAATTTTATGAATGAGAACAGCCTGTGTGAGCTTGAGATTGAAGAAGAAGGCAAGAAGATAAGGCTTAAAAAGTTTTCGGAAAACCAGCCGGTTATTGTTTCTCATGCAGCTCAACCGGTTAAAGAAGAAAAACCCGCCAAAAGAGAAGGATCAATCGAAATAAAGTCTCCAATGGTTGGTACCTTCTACCGCGCGCCGTCTCCGGGGGCCAAGCCTTACGTTGAAATAGGCGATGTAATAAAATCGGGAGATGTAGTGTGTATTATAGAAGCAATGAAGCTTATGAATGAGATAAAAGCAGAGATAGGCGGAAAGGTTACTGAAGTTTTAGTTGAGAACGGCCAACCTGTAGAATTCGGCCAAACATTATTTGTATTGGAGCCGGCATGATTATATTTGAAACCAGAAACCAAAGCACAGAAACCAGATGTTTTCCTGTTCTAGTTTCTGGTTACTGGTTTCTGTACTCTAACCGAACGAAGTGAGGTTCAATGTTTTCCAAAATTTTAATTGCCAATAGAGGGGAAATCGCAATAAGAGTGATGAGGGCCTGCCGAGAGATGGGCATTAAGACTGTTGCGGTTTATTCAGAGGCAGACAAAAATTCCCTGCATTTGGAATTTGCCGATGAGGCAATTTGTATAGGCAAAGCAGCTTCCTCAGAAAGCTACCTTAACATTTCAAGCATAATCAGTGCCGCAGAAATAACCGATAGTGATGCCATACATCCGGGTTATGGTTTTTTAGCGGAAAATCCTTACTTCGCAGAGGTATGCGAATCGTGCGGCATAAAATTCATCGGCCCTTCTGCTGAGAATATAAGGCTTATGGGTGATAAGCTAAGGGCCAAGGAAACTATGCATAAAGCAAACCTGCCGCTCATACCGGGAAGTAAAGGCGCCCTAAAGACAAAAGACGATGCGCTTGCTACTGCTAAAAAAATGGGCTATCCGGTTATTCTTAAAGCAAAAGCCGGCGGTGGAGGAAAAGGTATGCGGGTATGCCACAGTGATGTCCGGCTGGTTGGAGCACTTTTAACTGCCCAGTCAGAAGCAAAGGCTGCTTTTGGTGATTCCGAAATATACATGGAAAAATTTATCGAAAATCCCCGTCATATAGAAGTACAGATTGCCGCTGATAATTTTAGTAATGCGATATATCTCGGGGAAAGGGATTGCAGCATTCAGCGCCGGCATCAAAAAATCATAGAAGAAACCCCATCTCCTGTAGTAGACCAGCGCTTGAGACGGAAACTTGGTGAAATGTGTATAAAAGGCATTAAGCTTATGAATTACAGGAGTGTGGGAACTGTAGAGTTTCTTCTCGATGAAAAAGGCCATTTTTATTTCATGGAGATGAATACAAGAATACAGGTTGAGCATCCAATAACCGAAGAAATTACCGGCATAGACCTTGTTAAACTGCAAATTGCAATTGCAGCCGGACAAAAGCTTAACATAAAACAAGATGAAATACATATGAAGGGTGCAGCTATTGAATGCCGCATTAACGCAGAAGACCCGGAGAACGGTTTTATGCCTTGCCCCGGCACCATAAATTTTTGTTATATTCCGGGAGGAAAAGATGTGAGAATAGACACGCATATCTACAGCGGCTATAAAATACCGCAGTATTATGATTCCTTGATAGCGAAGGCAATAACAAAAGGGCAAACCCGGCAGGAAGCATTGAAAAAAATGGAAAGGGTTTTAGATGAGTTTCTTATCGAGCCGATTAAGACAACAACCGGATTTTGTAAAGAAGTAATAACCGATCCTGATTTTCAAAGGGGAAAATATAATACCGGCTTTCTGCAGAAATTCATAGGTAAGGAGGAAGAGTGAACAGAAACATAAGCTCGGAATACGGCCAGATAAAGATACATAAAAGAGCAATAAGGCAACTGGCAGAAGCAGCTGCGAAGAATATAAAAGGAGTAAAGGCGGTTGGTTGGGAATGTTACAGGTTCAAAAGGCTGCTTAAATTCTTCGATTGGGCAGGCACCAGGATTATATTTGATAACGACATGAGAATAGTAATACCTGTTGTGATTTCCTGGGAAGAAAACATAGTTGACGTAGCTTATGAAATACAAAAAAAAGTTATCACGCAAATGTTAAACGGCCTTAACATAGACTCTCTGAGCGTTGATATAAAAGTCAAAAAGGTAGAAAGGGGGTAAAAAATGGGTTTCATTGCAGTGCTCGTCTATATTTTTATTTCATTCTTTTTAGGATTTGTTTTGATAGGTTCAGCGGCGAATTGGATTGAACTTACAGATATTGTGTTCTATATCGAAAAAGAACTGCTTTCTAATATTTTTTTACGTTTCGCTTTTGGCCTGGGCGGAGCATTAATTATTCTTTTCTGTATCCGTTATATTCAGCACGTTATTTATCGCAGAGAACGCGCAATAATTTCTGAATCTAATTACGGAAAGGTAAGCATAACGCTTTTTGCCATAGAGGACATGCTTAAAAACATGCTCGAAACCGAAAAAGGTTTTTCTCATGTACGGCCGAAAGTTTGCGCCCGTAAACGTGGCATCAACGTTATAATAAAAGGAAATTTAAATTCAGAGGTTAACTTCGCATCGTTTACAAAAGAAGTTCAGGAAAAAGTCAGGGAAAAACTTTTGAATCTTTTAGGCGAGGAAAAGGATATAAAAGTAAAAATAGAAATAAAGAAAATGATTTTTAAGGGCAAGAAAAAAATAGTCGAAGCAGAAGAGCCCGAAGTGCCTTACAGATATTATTAACAACGCGAATATTCGCGAATTTATACCTTGATAATGTTTTGGGTATAAACGCGAATTTACGCGAATGGGAAACAATCTAAGAACCGGAATTTTTATTCGGTTTTGGATAAATGCGAGTAAAATTATTCGCGGCCATTGGCGTTTGATTGGCGTAAATTAGCGTTTGAAGGAGGTTGACATGCGAATTGGTATTCTTACTGGAGGAGGAGATTGTCCTGGCTTAAATCCTGTAATCCGCGCAGTAGTCAGGGCTGCTATAAATGATTCTTGTGAGGTCGTAGGAATAAAATACGGCTGGAAAGGTTTGTTGGAAAAAGATTGCATGCCGCTTGATTTACGGTCTGTTTCAGGCATACTTCCAAAAGGCGGCACAATCCTCGGCACTTCCCGCACTAATCCTTATAAAAAAGAAAACGGGGTTGAGACAGCAAAGAAAAATTTTAAGGAATTAGGTTTGGATGCATTAATAGCTGTAGGTGGAGAAGATACTCTGGGTGTTGCAACAAAACTTTTTAAAGATGGATTAAAAACAGTAGGGGTACCTAAGACAATCGATAATGATTTGAATGCCACTGATTTTACTTTCGGTTTTGATACGGCAGTAAATATTGTTATGGAGTGTATTGACAGGCTGCACACAACCGCAGAGTCTCATAATAGGGTAATGGTAGTTGAGGTTATGGGCAGGCATGCCGGCTGGATTGCAGCTTATTCCGGAATTGCCGGAGGGGCAGATTATATACTGGTTCCGGAAATCCCCATTGATATGGATGAGCTTTGTGCTTCGATAAAAAAACGCCACGAAAGAGGAAAAAATTTCAGTATCATAGTTGTTTCTGAGGGCGCAGCTTTTAAAAATAAAGATCTTTTACTGCAAGAGCAAAAATTAGATGAATTCGGCCATGTGCGCCTGGGCGGAATAGGAGATAGTTTAGGCAAGCTTATTGAAGAGAAAACCGGTTATGAAACCAGAGTTACGGTTTTAGGCCATATCCAAAGGGGTGGATCGCCAACTGCTTTTGACAGAGTTTTGGGCACCAGATTCGGCGTTAAGGCTTATGAATTGGTTAAAACCAAAAAATTTGGCAGAATGGTAAGCCTTAAGGGAAATGATATTGTCGATGTGCCGCTTGAGGAAGCAACCAAAGCGTTAAAAACGCTTGATCTTAAACTTTACAATATTGCCAAAATATTCTTTGGCTGATAAAAATAAATTCTAATAATATGGAAACAGTAATCAAAAATTCTCTGGCAAGTCATTTGCAGGCGTTTAAGCAGCTTGAAGGCAGCCAGGAAAAAATAAAGGAAATATCAAAGCTTTTCGCCTCCAGCTTACGAAACAACGGAAAAATTATTTTTATGGGTAACGGCGGAAGCGCGGCAGACGCCGAGCACCTTGCTGCCGAACTCGTCGGCCGTTTCAAAAAAAATAGAAAAGCGTATGCCGCAATATCCCTTTCCAGCAACATCTGCATAATTACCGCAATAGGCAACGACTATGGGTTTGATGAAATATTCAGCCGGCAGGTGGAAGCCCTTGCAAAAACAGGGGATGTAATAGTTGCAATTTCTACTTCTGGAGAATCGCAGAACGTGATTAAGGGTGTTGCGCGCGCAAAACAGCTTGGTTTAAAAACTGTAGGCTTCTTGGGTAAATCCGGCGGCAAACTAAAAGGTCTTGTAGATATTTCCCTGTTAATTCCTACTGAAGACACTCCGCGTATCCAGGAGATGCACATTCTGGCAGGGCATATAATCTGCGAAATTGTTGAAGAAGAACTCTCACGTTAGTAAGATAGACGACAGGTCGAAGCAGTTTAGATCCTTGATGCTAGATGCTTGATACTTGTTGTTTTATTTTTTACGAGCATCGAGTATCTGGAATCTAGCATCAATAAATTACTTAACTATGAGCAAAGTAAAAACTTTATCGGTATTAAAAAAAATAGTTAATAATTTAAAGAAAAAAAATAAACGTATAGTTTTCACCAACGGCTGCTTCGATATTATCCATCCCGGCCATATAAAAATACTGAAAGATTCAAAAAGCAAAGGTGACATTCTTATTGTTGGGCTTAATTCAGATTCTTCGATTAGAAGAATAAAGGGGACGAACCGGCCGGTAATGGATGAGAATGCAAGAAGCAAGGTGCTTGAGGCGATAGGATTGGTGGATTTTATTGTTATCTTCAATGAAGACACTCCTTACAGAATTATAAAAGAGTTGAGGCCGGATTATCTTGTTAAAGGCGAAGATTGGAAGGAGAATAAAATCGTCGGCAGGGAGTTCGTCAAGAAGATATTCCGCATAAAATTTTACCCCGGCTATTCTACAACCGACATAATACAAAAAATTAAAAATGGATAAAAAGGGCTTACTGCGCGTATTGGATGCCAACTTTAATCGTTCCAAGGAAGCCTTAAGGGTTATTGAGGATATCTTCAGGTTTGTGTCCGATAATGACAAACTGCGAAAAAAAGCCAGAACGCTACGCCATTCATTGGATGAGATAACTAAAAATAAATTATTCAAAGAAGCGGTTAAGTCGCGTAACTCCGTTTATGATTTAGGAAGGAAAATAGATGCCTTAGAGCTAAACAGAAAAACAAGCCGCGATATTCTTTATGCTAATTTGCAGAGGGCAAAAGAATCTGTAAGGGTCCTGGAAGAGTTTTTCAAAATAATCTCCCCATCGCAGGTTAAGCTGCTTAAAAAAATACGTTATGATATTTATTCGCTTGAAAAAAAGATTTACATTTATAAGGAAGGCTAAAAATGTTTAAAAAAAGTTTCTTGAAAAAAATAGCGCAAAATGAAAGCGTCAGCTTTAAGTTTCTTGAAAGGCAATTGCAGCAGGGTAAAGTTGTTATTCCCGTTAATTCAAAAAGACATATAATTCCTCCGGCTATCGGGCAGGGTTTTAAGGTAAAAGTTAACACCAACATAGGGACATCTACGGAAAAGTCCAACGTAAACGAAGAAATAAAAAAGCTGAAAGTTGCTTTAGATTGCAAGACAGATACAATTATGGATTTAAGCACTGGAGGTAATCTCGCGCAAATCCGCAGGCAAATATTAAAAAATTGTCCTGTACCGCTTGGCACGGTTCCTATATATGAAGCTGCCGTAGGGGTAGAAAACCGGCATCGCGGTTTCGAAACGATGACATTTGATGATATTTGGGATGTTTTAAAATCCCAGGCAGAGGATGGCGTAGATTTCTTTACCATACACGTAGGAATTGTCAGGGAATTTTTAAAAACTATAGCCAAGAAAAAACGCGTTGGCGGAATAGTAAGCAGGGGCGGGGCGATATTAACGCGATGGATGTATGTTAATAAAAAAGAAAACCCTTTTTATGAAAATTTTGACAAAATACTGGATTTAGCCAAAGAGTATAATATTACACTTAGCCTGGGTGATGCGCTTAGGCCGGGAGCAATAGCCGACTCAAGCGATGATTTGCAAATTTCCGAGTTGATGGTTTTAGGCGAGTTGGTTAAAAAATGCCGGAAGAAAAGTGTGCAGGTTATGGTTGAGGGCCCGGGACACATTCGTTTAGATGAAATAGCCTTTAATATGCTTTTACAGAAAAAAATTTGCAAGGGCGCGCCGTTTTATGTTTTAGGCCCGCTTCCTACTGATATCGCAGCAGGATATGACCACATCAGCGCAGCTATAGGCGGAACAATAGCAGCTTTTTTCGGTGCAGATTTTTTATGTGTTGTTACCCCCGCAGAACATCTGCGCCAGCCGTTAGTTTCGGATATAAGAGATGGCGTGATGGCCTCGAAGATTTCCGCTCATTGTGTTGATTTGCTGCGTTTTAAAGATGAGCTGGAAAAAGATCGTAAACTTTCTACGTATCGTGCGTATAGGAATTGGGAAAAAATGTTTCCACTTGCTCTTGATGAAAAGAAGGCGCGTCAATTGCGTAACAGCCTAAAGACGCATGCTAAAGATATGTGCACTATGTGCGGTAACTTCTGTTCCTTAAAGATAATTGAGAAGTGTAATTTACTGAAATAGAGCAAGGACATTTAGGCATCTCGGATATGTATCCTCGATGCCGCTGAAAATCAAGGAATAACCCTGTATAGATACATTTTCAGCGGGATTAGCTCAACTGGTAGAGTGCCAGCTTCCCAAGCTGGAGAAACGGGTTCAAGTCCCGTATCCCGCTTCTAATGCCTGGCGCATAAGTAATTTATCTGCTTGTATTTAATTATAAATTGCTGTATCATATATATTCCGTGGTTATGTATATACTATTGTTTTTATCCATAATACTTGCTTTTGTTTCCTGTACTCCAGCCACCGTAACGAACCAGCCCTGCTCATATTCTACACCTTCTAAAAATTACCAGGTTAACTCCAGCACAAGAAATACGTACCTTAATTTCGTTTGGCCCCTTCAGGGCGAAGTTATTAATAATTTCGGTACTAATGTAAATCACACTTCAAACAAAGGGATAAATATAAAGGCCAAGCCGCAGGATGTTGTTGTTGCTTCCGAATCCGGACAGGCAGTATTTGCTGACCATATAACCGGATGGGGCAAAACAGTGATACTTAAGCATGCAAATAATTTTTATACTGTTTATGCTAATTTGAATGATATAAAAATAAGAGAGGGATTTCTAGTAAAAAAAGGTGAGCCAGTGGGGCATGTTGCCCAGCTTACACCTGACAAAGAAGGGATTTTGCATTTTGAGATAAGAAAAAAGCACCTCGCCGATAACCCTTTACGTTATCTTAAGGCTAATTAAAACATGAAAGAGCAGGAATTCTGGAGAAATAAATTACAAATTTTGGATAAAAGGTTAAACGCTTTTTCGCAAGGGTATCGGCAGAATATTGCAATACTAGGAGAAGATAGCGATGAGATAAGCTATCTCTTGGATAATTATTTTAGCGTAAACACGATTAAAGATGTCATTTATATACGCACATCAACTGCTCATATTGACCGCCGAGGGTTTTTCAAAAGTATATTATTTTCTCTACTTAGCGAATATTTGAATAAAGAGGATAGCCTGGATAATCTTATAAATTATAGCCAGGGTATGTTGCCTTCCACACTTGATTTTGCCAAAGATATAATTAAGCGTACCAATCCGCCGTCATTCATTGAGTCTCTTGAAGTAATAAATAAATTTATAAATGAAACCTCAAAAAAGTGTGCTTTTATAATAGAAGATTTTCTTAGATTAAGAGATATTTTTCCAACTTTTCATCAGGATTTTTCTAAATTTATAATTTTGCAAAACAATTGTATGGTGATTTTAAGCGATGTTGACACAAGAGAATCGGAAAAAACGCTTTATAGCGAATTGAATTTTCTGTTTGGAAATTTCGAAAAAATAGCTATTGATGAAAGTAACTTCGTAAACAGGTTTATGTGCGTAAGGAAATCTTTTGAAGATATTGAGTGCCTTCCTTTTTTCGTGTCATTTTTTGTCAACATTCTCGGTCCAAATACAATCTACCACAATTTAATGAGGCATTATGTCAAAAACACTTACAAAAAAGAAGATGAGAATTACTCGATAATTGCGGCACTGCGTGATGCGCTGTATGCACGGGAAACATATTTTTTCCAAAAATTCATGAAGAAAATAAATAAAATCGAAGAGAACTTTCGTGATTCAACAGCATTAATCAAGTTATTGATTGCTATAAGCGATGGTTATATCAGGGAAGGAGAGCTTACATCGCTGCGTATTTTTGATTCCAAGAATCTAAAAAATAAATTACAAAAACTTTGCGACTTAAATTATGTGGAAAATCTTGGCGCAGTTTATGGGATAAAAGACCCTTTGTTCTCTTTCTGGATATCACATGTTTTCAAAATGTTTTTTTCTACCCCTGTCTTTGATTCGCAGAAAAGGCTTCTTTTATTCCGTAGAAAAGTCGAGGAATCGATTTCGCTTTTTAAAGAAGATTTCTACAAGGATAAAATAAAAAAGGTACTTGAACTTTTTGGTTCTTTCAGAAACGATGTATTAAAATTGGGAAAGGACCGCTACCGGCTGCCACTGATAGAAAAAAGCAGGCTGATGTCTTATCCCGATAAAAAAATGCATTTACTCATAGGCGAAGGCAGGGAAGTTTTATTCGTTGCGATTAAAGAAGAAGAGGCAAACGATAATGATATTTTTGATTTTATTGAGAAGGGCGGTTCTCTAAAAGGAAAAAACGTAAAAAAGATATTCGTTTCGCTTGAGGATTTTACATCCAGCGCCAAGTTAATAGCAAAAAATAATAAATTAATTGCTTGGGGAATTAATGAGATGAACGATTTATGCCGGGCATACAATAAGCCTATTATTTGCGTTGAAGCTAAACGAGTAGAGGGTAGAGAAAGTGAGAATATTGGTAATTTCTGATACGCACATACCTATTGTGGCGGATAAACTGCCTGCGGTAATAATAGAAGAAGCTAAAAAGAGCAATTTTTGCATACATGCAGGTGATTTTGTCGCCGCAAGCGTTTTTTATGAGCTCTCTAAGATAACGAAAACTTATGCTGTGTGCGGTAATATGGATAATTCCGACCTTAGAAAGGAACTTCCGGAAAAACAAATCATCGAATTGGGCAGTATCAGGGTAGGTTTAATACATGGTAGAGGCTCTCCGGCAATGCTGATGGATTACATAAATACAGAGTTTAAGCAAGAATTAAGTACAATAAATATAATTATCTTTGGGCACACTCATAATCCGCTTGATAAAGAAATCGATGGCAGGATATATTTTAACCCTGGTTCCTGCACAGATAGGATTTTTGTGCCATGCCCGTCTTATGGTATTTTGGAGATAGATGGGAAAAACATCAACAGGAGGATAGTAAAGTTTGAATAAATTGTGGGCACCCTGGCGTATAACCTATGTTTCTAACACCCGCGCTAAAGGGTGTATCCTTTGTAAGGCTTTTAAGGAAAAAAAGGACAAAAGAAATCTTGTAGTTCTAAGGTCGAAACATTCATTCGCCATTCTTAATACTTTTCCTTATAACAATGGCCACGTTATGGTTGTTTCTAACCGTCATGTTTCTTCTATTGAAAAACTTAAAGATAAAGAAATTCTAGATATTAATAAAGTGCTTATCAAAATGTTAGCGGCTTTGAAAGCTACATTGAAACCCGCTGGTTTTAATGTGGGTATAAATTTAGGAAAAGTTTCCGGCGCCGGTATAGATAAACATTTACATATCCATATTGTGCCGCGTTGGCTCGGAGATACAAATTTTATGCCTGTTTTATCGGATACTAAAATAATATCGCAAAGCTTGAGCGAACTTTACAAGAAATTAATTAAGCATACCGCAGGAATGAAATAAATCCCGTTAGAAAACTTACTCCATTTAGAGATTTGTTTCTAATGGGGCTCACGCAGGATATTTTCTAACGGGATAAATGAGATTATGAGTAAAATTACAGCAAAAAAAAATATCAAGCTAAACAGCAGGTATAATTGGCAGGACTATGAAGAAAAAATGCTTTCTCCTTTGGCGATGAAGTCTAAGCATTCCAGGGGAAGGAAACATTATGAAAAAGAACATCCTTACCGTTCATTGTACCAGAGAGACCGGGACAGAATAATACATTCTGCGGCTTTTAGACGGCTCGAATATAAAACTCAGGTTTTTGTTTATCATGAAGGCGATTATTTCCGTACCCGGCTTACCCACACCTTAGAAGTTGCGCAAATAGCAAGGACCATAAGCAAGAATCTTAAGCTAAATGACGACCTTACCGAAGCAATTGCGCTTGCGCACGATGTGGGGCATACCCCTTTTGGGCATGCAGTTGAAGCCGTACTTAATGAGCTGATGATAGAGGAGGGTGGCTTTAATCACAATGAGCAAGGGCTCAGGGTAGTAGATTCTTTAGAAGAAAGATACCCTTCATTTAAAGGGCTTAACCTTTCCTGGGAGACCCGCGAAGGCATAATCAAGCACAGTATGAATGTGGGCAAAGATTTTGCCAGCCGTTACGCCGAGTTTAATCCCGCTGAGCAGCCAACTCTTGAAACTCAGGTGATGGATGTTTCTGATGAAATTGCTTACGATAACCATGACATAGACGATGGCATAAAATCAGGGTTAATCTTTGAAGAAGATTTACGAAAGAAATCTCAGTTATGGAATATGATTTACCGAAAGGTAAAGGCAGAACATTCAAATCTCAACAGCAACCTGCGCGTTTATCTTATGATAAGAAACCTTATAAATACGCAAGTTACCGATTTAATAGAAAATACTTTTCGTAATGTCAGGAAATTAAAAGTGTTCACATTTAAAGATATTATAAAATGTGAAGAGCGTATTGTGTCTTTCAGCGATGGAATGAATAACTTAAGAAGTGAGCTTCGCGAATTCCTTTTTGATAATCTTTATTGTCATTGGCGCGTATTGCGTATGACCGATAAAGCTACGAGGTTTGTCAGCGCCCTTTTTGATGTTTACCTTCATAACCCGCAGTTGCTTCCGCCGCCCTTTAGGGATGAAACACAAGGTAATGGTGTTAAGCGTACAATATGCGATTATTTGGCAGGAATGACGGATAAGTATGCATTAGAGGAATATAAGAAATTTTTTGATCCTTATGAAAAAGTATAAAACTATATTTTCTTCATTTCATACGATATACCGCCTGATTACTACTTCCGGCGATATAAAAAATTTTGCAATGGGCATATGCCGGTTATATAAAAATGCATTTTTGGCAGATAAAGTGACTGTAGTATTTAAAAATGTTAACACCCAGGGGTTTATGAAGATGCGGCTTGAGGACAAAAGCCAGTCGTTTAAAAAGGGAGGCATATCTATACTTACCAACAGGGAGAAAGAAATATTGCATCAGGAGAAGGAAGTAATGCTCGGAAACCGCCTGATTTATCCTTTTATTTTTGCCGATGCCCTTGGCGCTGTTTATCTTAAACGTAATCCAAATAACCCGGAATTCAATGAATTAGAAAAAAAATGGTTTTTGTCACTTTCCGAAGAAATAAGCATATCCTTAAGGATTTTTAATCTTTACCGCGAAGAAAAAAGGTTAATGATAAACTATATAAAGTCGCTCACAAAATTACTTGACCAGTATGTTCCGACCTCATACTTGCACACCAAAAGTATATTTAAATTAATTAAAGCTATCGGTAAAGAAATGAAACTTTCTGAATCAGAAACAAAATCGCTCGAATATGCATCGCTTTTGCACGACGCCGGAAAAATTCAACTCCCCTCAGGGATACTTAAAAAACAGACCCCGCTTACCGACGAGGAATATAAAATAATAATGAAACATCCGCGTAAGGGCGTGGAGATGATAAAGGACTTGGAAATATTAAAACCGGTTATACCAATAATTTTACATCATCATGAGCGGTATGACGGAAAAGGGTACCCTTCAAAATTCAGTAAAGACCAGATACCTCTGGGCTCAAGGATACTATCTTTGCTTGATGCATTTGATGCAATGTATTTTGGCAGGCCTTACAGAAAAAAAATGCATCTTATGGAGATAGAAAAAGAGTTACGTAATCAAATGGGTAAGCAATTTGACCCGCAGATAGTTGAAATTTTCCTGAAAATTCTTAACCGGAAAGACATCAGAAAACACTTGCGTTCCTTCTTGTAAATCTTATAATAAAACCCTATGCGCGGAGAACAATTGAAGCTTTTTGGTGCCGGCGATGAGTCAAATTCAAAGCTTAAACGCCGGTTAGTCGTAATACCGCTTGATACTTTTATTCTATCGGGGGTTGTGGTCTTTTTGCTGTTTATCCTGGCTTTTTCTCTGGGCGTAGAGAAAGGAAGAAAAATTTCTACAGAAAGCGAGGATGCGGTTGAATTACTAGAGAAAGATTCAAAGCGGGAAACGATAAAGGCTGTAACTTCGGATAAAAATGTACCCGAAAGACAGTTTGTAAAAACCGAAATTCGCCAAACTCAGGCAGTGGAAAATACGCAAATTACGGATAAAAAAATAGAGGCTACGCAGGCGGCTATTAATCCTAAAGAAGGTTATTACATACAATTAGCAAGTTACAATAAAGAAAGTTTTGCTGAAGCCGAAGCAAAAAAGTTAAAAGACAAAGGTTTTCCTTCCTTTACGGCAAAAAAGGGCGCTTTCGTTGTTTTATACGTAGGGACTTTTAAAACTATTAATGAAGCTCAAAAGAATATGGGTTTGCTTAAAAAAACCTATAAAGATTGCGTATTGAGGAGGTTATAATGGGTTTACATTCATCTTTGAAGAGGGCCGAAAAATTATCATCGGCACGTTCAGTAATGAAACGCACAGAGCGCCTTAAATGGCTTAAGGAAAGAGGCGCATGGAAAGAAGGCGACAAGGTATTGGGATTGCCAAAAATCAAAGTCGTAAAAGTCAAGGCAGATAAGAAAGAGAAAGCAAAAGAAGAAAAACCAGCAGAAGCCGCTGCTGTACCTGCCGCAGACGCTGCCGGCGTAAAACCGCAGGCACAACAAGCGAAACCTGCAGCAGCCGCAAAACAGGCTGCAAAGCAGCCCGCAAAACAGTAAAATGATTACCCCGTTAGAAAAGGTTAAATTTGTAATCGGCTTTGTTCTAACGGGGTTTTTCTTTTTTAACCCAAAAAATGCACGCTTCGCAGGCATTTTTTTCCCGAAAGGCCGAAGGGGTATGCAAAAAAAATGCCGCGTATTAAATAGCACGCCGTGGCGCATGCCTAGCAAAATGCACCTTAGATGGCTAGGATGTTTTTTGATCGTCAACTGCATTTTTTCGGCTAGCGCCAACTTATGTTATGCACTGGATGAAGCTATTGTAACCAAAGACAGAATAAATGTACGAGTTGACGCAACCGCAATGGCTCCTTCTATAGGGTTTTTAAAGCGCGGCGAAAAGGTTAAGATAATTGATGAAAGATTCGAATGGTATAAAATAACACTTCCCAAGCGTTTTTCTGCTTATGCTGCGGCAGAATTCTTAAAAGAAATAGATAACAACAAGGTTGAAGTTATTGCTTCTAATTTAAATTTACGCGATACCCCCAGTATGTCTTCTTATGTAATAGGCCAGGCAGAAAAGGGAACAGTATTTTTCTTTAGAAGAAAGAAAAATAATTGGTTTGAAGTAAGAGGCTACCCGCATATTTATGGCTGGGTAAATAAGAACTTTTTAGAAAAACGCGAAAAAGTAATTAATCTTGAAGGCACTTTATTTCCAGTTAATGATGCGAACTGTGAAGCTAATTACATATTGAAAACACCTGAAGAAAAATATTTATTAAATATACTTACAAAAGGAAAAACTAAGTATATGAATAAAAAAGTAAAAATAGAAGGCGTAATGGCAAAAGGCTCATGTTCTTACGTAGTTGTATATAAATTAGTCTTTGTAAGATGATTCAACCTGTTGATATTTTAAATTTTGTTTTTATCGGTGTAATACTATTCGTATCGATAACGCTTCATGAATATTCACATGGGTTTGTCGCAACAAAATTCGGAGACCCAACGCCTAAGGCAAGCGGCCGCCTAACCCTTAATCCGTTAGCGCATATAGACATTTTCGGGACACTGATACTCCCGATTCTTTTACTTGTTTTGAGCAGTGGAAAATTTGCTTTCGGATATGCAAAACCCGTTCCCATTAATCCATATCATTTCAAGAATCCGAAAAAAGATATACTTTGGGTAGGTTTAGCCGGGCCAGCGATTAATTTTATTATAGCGCTTTTATTAACCGGCCTGCTTAAGGCTACGAATTATTTGTTTATTCCAGAAATAATTATAGAGGGGATACTGATTAATCTTATCCTGGGTATTTTTAATCTCATACCCATACCGCCCCTTGATGGTTCCAGGGTTTTAAGTGCTATTCTTCCCTATAAACTTTCTTACTTATATCTTAAAATGGAGACGATTGGTTCATTTATCATAATTTTGCTGATTATGATAGGTTTTTTAAAATGGTTTATGCTGCCGATAGTAGGTTCTATTTTTTCATTGTTAAATATAAAGGCTGCAATATGAAAGTTATAAAAATTAATTTATCTAAAAATCCTTATAATATATATATAGAACAAAATTTATTTAAGAACATCAGCTCTCGTATTAAGGGGCTTAACCTTGGAAATTTCGCAATAATTCTCGCCTCACGCAGTGTCCTTGCTTTTTACAGAAAGAAAATAGAAAAATCCTTTACCAATTTTCCTCATCGTATAATTGTCCTTCCTGACGGGGAGCGTGCGAAAACGAAAGAAAGTTTGTTTAGAATAATACAAGAAATAATAAAGACAAACAAACTAGATAGAAAAGTTTTTATCGTTTGCATAGGCGGAGGCACGGTGGGGGATGTAGGAGGTTTTGCTGCCTCGATATACAAAAGGGGGATTCCTTACGTGCAGGTTCCAACTACATTACTCTCTCAAATTGATGCAAGCATAGGCGGAAAAACCGCAATTGACCTTAAAGAGGCAAAAAATATATTAGGCGCATTTTATCAGCCAAAAGTTGTATTTATTGACCCAAATTTTCTAAATACTTTAAAAAAGAAACAAGTCAAGGAAGGTATTGCCGAGGCCGTAAAATACGCAGTTATTAAAAACAGCGCGTTTTTTATTTTTTTATTAAAAAACTACCGGGAAATTCTTTCCTTAAAGCCTTCTTCGATTTTAAAAGTTATCGATGTTTGTGCCAATATAAAAGCAAAAATAGTAGAAATTGACGAGGTGGAAAAAAAATCCATACGAACTATACTTAACTTCGGCCATACTTTTGCGCATGCACTTGAGGCAGCTTCAAAATACAAGAAAATTTCGCATGGAGAAGCGGTAAGCTTAGGCATGCTTTATGCGGCTTTTCTGTCAAATAGAGTGGGGCTTTGCAGTATGAATGAAATTTGTCAGATACGTGACCTGCTTAAAAAATTCGAGCTTCCCGTTAAATATAAATATGATTTTAAAACTATCTATAAAGCAATGAGTTACGACAAAAAAAATGTTTCGGGCCAGTTTAGGCTGGTATTGCTTGAGTCAATTGGCAAGGTAAAGGTTGTCGGTGGAATTTCCGAGGGCCTGATAAGCAAAACACTGAAGGAATTCGGAGCCTTTATTTGACAAGCGCGTAAAATTATGTTATATTAGTATAATTTATGATCGACGAAAAGAGAAAAAATTCACGCAGCCCTATTTCTTTTCCGATAGAATGTAATATTCTTCCCGGGAAGGAGTATTTTTATACGGTTAGCAAAGACCTAAGCGTAGGCGGGGTGCGCATACTTAGCGACGAATTTTTACCCAAAAATAATTGCCTTAAGTTAAATATTAATCTTATAAATAAGGTTTTAGGCATGAAAGCAAAAGTTGTTTGGTGCAATAAAGAAAGGGCTTCTGAGAGGTATTCCGCGGGTTTAGAATTTGTAGAGATAGCTGAAGAGAGTAAAAATTATCTTAATTCAATAATAGAGTAAGTTCAACAGGTTAACATCCTGAGGGTAGGTTAATTATGGCAAAAAGCGAAGAAAAAAGAAAAAACTGCGTTGCGTGTAATAAATCTTTGAAAAGAGTTAAGTGGTATTACAGAAATAACGGTTATTTTTGTAATAAAAACTGTTTTAAAGAGCACCTCAAAAAACAAGCCGCTAAAGCTTAATGAGCGAAAAAAGAAGTTATCCCCGCATCGAAGGTAATCTTGCCTTAAAGCTTTGTGCAGCTGACTGTGATCTGGTTACAGAAACCAAAAATATAAGTGGTAGCGGTGCGTATTGTGCGGTAAACAAAGCTATTGCGCCGATGACTAAACTTGATATAGTTTTGCTTGTGCCGCTTAATAAGGCTAACCATAAAAACGTAAAAAAAATAAACTGTAAGGGTGTAGTCGTTCGAAGCGAACACGTGCAGGACAATGGTAAACAATCATACTGTCTTGGTATATACTTTAGCGAAATAAAAGAAACCGACCGTCGCTGCCTCATGTCTTATCTTACTTCGATATCGAAACCTTCAAATATCTTTTAAAAAGTGCTTAAAAGACTCTTTCCTTTAGCCGTCAAATTTTTCTGCAGTTTTATTTATTCAAACGAAGATAGCTACCTTAAAACGTATAAAATACTCGAACGTAAATTCGGTAAAATTGATTTTGCAAGCAGCTGCTTTGATTTTAGTTTTACTAATTATTACGAAAAAGAAATGGGTAAGCCTTTGTACAGGCGATTTGTTTCTTTTGAAAAGTTGAAAGACCCGGCAGAGTTTGTGGCAATAAAATTATTTTGTATAAAAATAGAAAAAAAGCTGGCGCATGACGCGAAACGCACCATAAACATAGACCCTGGCTATATTAATGAAGGAAAATTAGTGCTTACAACTACAAAGGATTATTGTCATCGCATATACGTGGGTTGCGGAATATTTGAAGAAGTAACTTTATATTATAAAGATTCAAATTTCCAGGATCTTCCGACAACCTACCCGGACTATAAAACGCCTGAATATAAGGAAATTTTTCTTGTCCTACGAGAAAAATACAGGCAACAGTTAAAGAACAATGAAAAGTAAAATTAAGCTTATCGAAGAAAGCCTAAAACTGCTTACCCCCAGGCTCGAAGCTTGCGATATTTGTCCCAGAAATTGCAAGGTTGACCGTTTAAACGGTCAACGCGGATACTGTAAGGCGGGGAATGTCCCGGTTATTTATACTGCATTTTTGCATAGGGGAGAGGAGCCTGCCATAAGCGGAACGCAGGGGAGCGGTACCATATTTTTTTCAGGCTGTAATCTTGGGTGCATATATTGCCAGAATTATAAATTTTCCCACTTTCTTGAAGGCAGCTTAAAAAGCTGTGAGAAAATGGCAGATTTGATGCTTAAGCTCCAAAGTGAGAAAGCGCATAATATCAATCTTGTTACTCCTACACATTTTTTACCCCAAATCTTAGAGTCATTGCATATTGCTATTTCAGGCGGCCTAAACATACCGATTGTTTATAATACTTCCGGGTATGAGAAAAAAGAAATTATAGCCAAGCTTTCCGGTATAGTGGATATTTATCTACCGGATATGAAATATATAAGCGAAAGTTTAGCTCGCAAATGTTCCGATGCTGACGATTATAATGTTTATAATAAAGAAGCAATACTTGAAATGTATAAGCAAAAAAACAAAGCGCATTTTAAGGGCAATGTCTTAATAAGCGGCCTTGTAGTGAGGCATTTGGTTATTCCCGGGCATATTCAGGAAACAGTTACGATACTTTCCTGGATAAAAGAGAATATTCCTAATTGTTTAACCAGTATAATGTTTCAATATCAACCGTATTATAAAGCTAAACTATACCCTCAAATAAACCGCACCGTAAATTTCGATGAATATAACCAGGTGAAAGAATTAGTGCAAAATCTTAGGCTAAAGGGCTGGGTGCAGGATTTTACCCAAAAAGAGGATATGGCTGGAGTATATTTTAATCCGGATACAAGCCTTGAGAAAAATTTTCTGTAAGTTACCGTACTTTTCCATATGAGGATTTCAAATTTAATAAACTTACAACGTTTAAAACGATTAATAACTGTACTATATATAAAATTAGTTCGGACTAACGATACCCCGCAAAAAATTGCCTTAGGCCTTGGCTTAGGTGTATTTTCGGGCATACTGCCGGGGACAGGCCCAATTGCTGCAGTCTTTTTAGCCTCCTTAGCCAGAGCCAATCGCGCAACAGCCTTACTTGGTAGTTTAGTTACAAATACCTGGCTAAGTTTTGTAACTTTTTTAATATCGATAAAAATAGGTTCAATTATAATAGGGGTAAACTGGCAGGAGATAAAAGAAAAATGGTCATTATTCGTGAAAGATTTCACCTTCGTAGGGCTATTTAAGATGTCAGTTTTAAAAATGATATTGCCTATTATGCTTGGGTATTTGGTTGTTGCAATCTGCTGCGGCCTGCTTAGCTATATAGCTGCTATTTTAATCCTTAGTCTACGGAAAAGATCCTACAAAATTTAGGCCTACTTGAAAATAATAAAAATATATTGTATATATTAATTGCCGGTAAGGGTAAACCCCGTCGCGAAAGCCGGGGGTCGCAAAGCCACAGGCCTAAAGTAGTACAACAAGCCGTTGCTTTAGACCAAAGCAAGCTAGGCAGTTGGAGCTGCTACGGCAGCTGGGTTGCATCGGAAAATCTCCCTTATCGGCCTTTTTTATTTCCCGCCATAGACAAACCCTATCCCGTATTTTAAAGCTAAAATCGAGGCTATTTTGACTGATTTAGGGGTATTATAAGGCTAGTTTCCGGTAGGATTCTTATAGGCTTGGAAGAATACGGTAATAAACATAAAGTAAGAATATATAGATAGAGGTAAGAAGCCCGCCTTGAATTCACAGCTTTTTATAATAATTCAATAAATGATTGACCCTATTAGCTATTAGCTGATTTTAGACAATAATAAAAGTTAACATAAGATATATTATAGGAAGTAAGGTACATTCTCAAGGTACATTCTCTTTGTTCTGCCTGGTGGGTTCAGGTATTGCTATTAATGGGGTTAAATCTTTCCGTCTCGAGCTTACTTTTGGGGACTGGTTGTTACGCCTTGCGGATTGTAATGAATGTTTAAAAAATCCAGGACTATCTTTCGTATGTATACGGATGGTTCCAGGTGGGCCTTTTCTGCCCAGTTTAATATCTCAACCCATTGTTCCCGGGTTAACCGGACATTTATCGTTTTTGTGTATTTTACTACCTTTTTAGGCCTGCCTTTTTTTGCTTTACTCGCCATTACTTCCTCCTGATTTATTTAGTAATTTGGATTTATGAGAACACCATAAAACACTAAAAACCACTAAAAAACACAGAAAGAGTATAACACAAACTTAGGATTTTGTAAACCGATAAAAGGATACCCCTCTAAGAGTGGTCTCTCCTCTGCCTAAGGTTTAAAAACTTTCTTCTACCAGGTTAATTACGGTTATGGGGCTTGTTGGTGGGCCGTCAGCGCCTTTATATTGCACAAGGGCATTATCATCTACGCGGTACCAATAAAAGGCATGCCAGAACATTGAGCGAAAACCGGTAAGAATAACTTTTATCTTATAGGTTTTTATTTCTTTTCCGTTTACATTTATTGTTTCTTTTCCGTAATTTAAAGCCTTCATTTTATATGGCTTTAGGTCCATAGGATTTAACGTCCAAAAGGTGATGGCTTTTCCTCTCGACTTTGCGAGTTTTGATAATGAAAAAGACATTGGTTGGTACCAGGGGTCTTTGTCGATTTTTATGCTTCTTTCTATCGGTTTTGATTTAAAAACCCCGCTTATCGTGATTAAATCTTTTCGCCGTTTAGCTAGAATATCTGTTTTGTCGGTGGTATTTACCAGATGCCACTCTAAGGCATTTAGATGCGAATCATTTGTCGTGGTGTAGGTTTCTTGAGCGTGTTTCGTTTCAAGCACGGTCCAGTACTTTTCCGATCTTATTTTCCAGAATATATCTGTATAGCAATCTTTTATTCTTTCGATGTATTTATACTCTTTTGCCTGAAGATTTAACGAAAAAAACAGTAAAATTAAAAATATAAAAATATATTTCATGTCTATTTACTCTTTATTGTTGCCATTTTTAATGTGGTATGTATATTGTCCTGCCACGGCCAAAGCATAGCGATTATGATATTTTGTCCATTATCTTTTTTGAAAAGGGTTTGATTTTCCCAAACACCGCCATAATCTTCAGTTAAGAGTAAGATATCTTTAGAGGGCTTCACCCCTTGCTTTTTTTCAGGTTCTCCGAAGATGTCAGCAAATATTTTATTTAATGCACTGATATCTTTATTCAAAATAACTATTTCGTCGTACTCCTCGGATATCGTGCGTTTCTCCGTGATATTTATGCTAGAGAGTTTATCAATTATATTTTGTAAGGTCATTGCTTGTAAAATTAAACGTTTGTAAGCAGGTTTTAAAGCTTGAAAGGTTATTTTTTTACTTTGATACCGCTTCTACGCAGGGCTTTCAGCATCCGGTCATAGGCTTCGATAGTGCTTTTACCTTCAGTGAGATGGTTTGAAAAAATGCATGCATAGCCGCGGCGGTTTTTTATTTTGAATATTTTTATCCGGCGTGCACCTACCTTCATAGAGCCTCCTTGTGTTTATAGGGAATCCTTACTTTCGGTATCTTTATCAATTTTCGTTTCTTTATTCTTTTGGCTATCTTCTATATTTTTCTTTTCTATATTATGTATCGCGTCGGTTATGTTTTTCTTAACCGTATCTATTTCGCTGTTAGGTGCGCCTGCCGGTTTTATTTTCATTCTTTCTCTAAAATCTTTATTTTCGTCGAGAAGCCTCTTATTTTCATTTTCTTTTTCCATGAGTTTGTCTTTTAGGCTTTCATTTTCCGCGCGAAGCGTATCAAGAGTTGATTTAAGGCTGTCTTCAGCAAGCCGCATATTTTGTAAGTCTTCTTTGATGGCGCCTTCATTTTCGCGGGAATCGTTTAAATCTTCTTTGGCAGCCGTAAGTTCGCTGCGCAATTTTTCCATTTCAGTACGTAGCGATGAATTATCGAACTCCAGATTTTGTATTTTTACATTTGAGGAAATGACCTGTTGTTTAAGGTCAAAGATGCTGCTTTCTTTTCGTTTTTTATCTTTTGTTTCGCTGGTTGAAGCTATGAAAGCGTATAACGTAAAGATGACCCCGGCGGCAATGAAAATGATTATAATAATATTCATAATTTACCCCGTTAGAGAAAGCCACCAATTAAGTTTAGCAACTTTCTCTGTTTGAAACCGACTGCGTCCCAATGTCGCTGTCGGCAATGCCGTTAGAGAACTATTTAATCCTCTAACGGGGTTTACTCCTGAGAGCTATGCGTAAGGTGTTTTTCTACAAAATCTATAATTTGTTCCTGGACCTTGGGGCTTATGTTGCAAAATTCAAGCCCCATACCCGGAGATTCCATAGGTTGGATTTCGTTATCGGATTCCCAGACAACCTTGGAGTCAACCTCGATGACTCCTGGCGCAGGGGTTAAATCTATGCGCGTGGTAAGTATTTCGCCTATCGAAAATACTTTCTCTGCGGCTATAAATACACCTATGGCACTTAAATTGATTATTCTACCCTTGTAGAAAACATCTTTCGTTGAATATTTTTGTTTATACTCGATAATGTTATGTAAAGGTATACGTTTAAACCGCCGGCGAAGCCTCTGTTCAAGAATGTGTGAGAACAATACTTCTTCTGTAAAGCTTTTTACGGCTTCGTCCTCATTTTCATAGTAAGTAAATACTTTATCCAGGCCTACTATTGAAAATAACTTTTGTACATGAGAAGGCACGTTACAAAGTTTCATTCTGCCTTTATGGTTTAGAATGTTTTTATAAGCAACCGCAATCAGCGATATACCGACATAATCGATTAGGTTTATTCCTTCAAAATTACACAGTATATTCTTGGATTTTGTAACCAGGGCCCATCCTACGGTTTCTACGAAATCCGAAGAATTGATATCAATGCTTCCTTCCAAATCAAGTATAACGACGTCTTCTTTCTCGCGGGTAGTAATTTTCATGGTTTTTTGCAATACCTAAGAAGGTAGTATTTAGCTACCCCTTTATTAAAAGAAAAACTACAAAAAGTAACACGACAACACCTATGCCAAGCATAACATACTCTAATATGTTTGTGTCTTTTTTCATGGGTATTTCAGGAAGAGTTTCTTTCTGCGGCATAGGTATAGCGCTTGGCTTATTCATTAATTGCGCAAGGTGCTGCCGGCAACTATCGCAGATACATAAATGTTCTTCTACTTTTGATATGTCCTGGTCGGTAGCGGTGTGCTTTATGTAGGAGGGTATTATTATTTTTATTTCTTCGCAATTCATGCAATTAAATAATTTTACTGTTAATGATTATTAGCTTTTGGCAGTGAAAATTTTTACTCTACATTGTTTAAAATAAATTTAACGTTTCTTCTTTGCGTTTTCCCGCCTTTTTTGAGAAGGTTTAGTGTAATATTGACGGTCTTTGAAATCCTGTAATATACCCTCACGCTTGCATTGCATTTTAAATGCGCGTAGGGCTTTCTCAAAATCTTCTCTTTTTTCTATGCGTACTTCAGCCATATTTTTCTCCTAATTCTTTTTATTATACCAAATAACTGCAATTCAGCAAGGCAAAAGGTGGTTTTTTAATGAAAAGAATAGCTTAGTTTCTGTCGATTGTGTTAAGCGGTTGCGTAGCCATGTAGAAGGTAACAAGTAACAAGTGGTACGTAACAGGTCTTAAACATGATACTTGTTACGTGGGACGTGATACAAAGGGTGTTAAACCATGCCCCCACCCCGAGTCGTATACACTCTTTGGCTGTAAGCCAAAGCTTTCTTTGCAGTGTATCCGACACCTGCCTGTAAGGGCGTAAAGGCAAATCGATAGGCTGTGAGACGTTAAAGGGTGTTAAACCATGCCCCCACCCCGAGTCGAACGGGGATTTCAGCCTTAGGAGGGCCGCGCTCTGTCCGTTTGAGCTATAGGGGCAAGAAATCAAGCCAAATAAGCTTGATAAGAAATAACGGTTTTTTGGTGTCTTATTATCCAGAATTTTACGGTATGAACCAGGTTTCCAGTCTATATGTCAAATTTGATTAACGAATACACTGGATATTCTTTAAATTTCTCTTTACCTTTTAAGTCGGTAAGTTCGATGAGGAAAGCAACGCCAACGATATCAGCATCAAATTTTTTTACCAGATTAACTAAGGCTAATGCTGTGCCGCCTGTTGCCAAAAGGTCGTCAATGATAAGTACCTTTGCGTTTTTTGGAAGAGCGTCTTCGTGAATATGCAATTCGTTTGTTCCATATTCCAGGGAATATGAATGGCTATATGTTCTATATGGAAGTTTCCCCGGTTTTCTTACCGGAATAAAGCCGCAACCAAGTTTATAGCTAAGCGCTCCTCCTAAAATAAAACCTCTGGCTTCAGCAGCAACCACATAGTCTATCTCCTTGTCCTTAAATAATTTTGCTAAGCCGTTAACCGTAGCCTTGAACGCTTTTTTATCACTAAGTAAGGTGGTTATGTCCTTGAATTGAATCCCTTTTTTTGGAAAGTCAGGAATATTTCTGATATGTTTTTCTAGTTTCATAACCCTCCTTTTATGTAAATTAAATTTCCAGGTCTTTCTGCTGTTCCTGCACGGAGTATTTTTTAAGTTTTATTAACGCGTCTTTTTCGATTTGTCTTACACGTTCCCGTGAAACGTTTAAAATTTTTGAAACTTCCGCTAATGTATGTGATTTGCCGTTTTCTATGCCGAAGCGTAAATTAAGGACTTGCCGCTCTCTTTCTGTAACGAAGTCTAACAAATGCACAACTCTTTCATGGTCAAAAAACTTCTCAACTTCCTTATTGGTATCGGCATATTCGCTTCCCTGGATAAAATCTCCCAATTGAGATTCGCCGTCTTCTCCTACTGGAGCTTCGAGCGAAGCTTTTTTCTGCATCCACATTTCTATTTCTCCGACTTTTTCAACCGGAAGTTTTATCTTAACAGCTATTTCGCTTCTACTGGGTTCCCTTTTTAATTTCTGCCGCAGGCTTTCGTTTATTTTCTTGTATTTGGACATAAATTCGCTCATATAAACCGGTATACGAATGGTTTTGCCCTGGTCAATCAGCGCCCGGGAAATTGCTTGCCGTATCCACCAGGCAGCGTAAGTTGAAAAACGAAAGCCTTTGCCGATATTGAATTTGTCAATTGCGCGCATAAGCCCGATATTGCCCTCAGCAATTAAATCCATCAGCGGCAGGTCAAAGTGGCTGTAATGTTTGGCAATGTTTACAACCAGCTTAAGATTGGCGTTTATGATTTTACGCCGTGCTTCACGGTTGCCGCGTTTTGCTTTGCGTATCAAATCCTCTTCTTCGCTCTTAGAAAGAAGAGAAATGTGTTTTATCCTATCCAAGTATGCTTTTATTGCTTCCATATGTTTATACTATTTTTTCCTTTTGCTGGTTTTTTCTTTTAAAACCGCCTGTGCTGCAGCCAGCCTTGCAATAGGTATCCTAAACGGAGAACACGATACATAATTCATCCCGACTTTGTGGCAGAATTCAACTGACTTTGGCTCTCCTCCATGTTCGCCGCATATACCGACTTTTAAATTTTTACGGGTTTTTCTGCCACGTTCGATGCCTACCTTAATTAATTGGCCCACGCCTTCCTGGTCGATAGTCTGGAAAGGGTCATCGGCCAATATGCCTTTTTTTAGATATTCAGGCAAAAATCCACCGATATCGTCTCTGGAAAATCCAAAGCTCATTTGTGTAAGGTCGTTTGTTCCAAATGAGAAAAATTCTGCAACCTGTGCTATTTTATCAGCAGTTAATGCTGCGCGCGGGATTTCTATCATTGTACCGAACATAGAAGGTACTTTTTTTAAGGAATATTTCTTAAGGACCTCTTCATAGATTTTTTTAACTAAAGTTAACTGGTCAGTTAACTCTTCTACGGTGCATACAACCGGCACCATGATTTCCGGTTCAACCTTGCCCCCGGATTTGATGAGCTCGGCTGAAGCTTCAAGGATAGCTCTTACCTGCATTTCGGTTATTTCAGGATAAGTTATACCTAAGCGTACACCACGATGGCCCATCATTGGGTTGTTTTCATGCAACTCATCGGCTCTTTTCCGAAATTCCTCAATTCCTATGCTTAAGCTCTGGGCTAATTCCTGTTGTTGCTTTTCGTCCCGCGGTACAAATTCATGAAGCGGCGGGTCTAACAAACGTATAGTTACAGGAAAACCTTTCATGGCTTCAAGGGTTTGTTTTATATCTGCTTTTGCAAACGGAAACAGTTCGCTGAGCGCGCGTTTCCTTTCTTCTTTTGTTTTTGAAACTATCATTTTACGTAGCAAAAAGAGCGGCTGTTCCGCACCTTTACCGTAAAACATATGCTCGGTTCTAAAAAGCCCGATGCCTTCTGCGCCAAAAGACCTTGCCTTTTGAGCGTCATCCGGAGTGTCAGCATTGGCTCGGATTTTTAAACGCCTGAATAGGTCGCACATTTTTAAAAATTCCGAAAGGAGTTGATTTTCTTCGGAAGCATCCATCATCCTAAGTTGCCCTGCATAAACGTTTCCTTTTGTGCCGTTTAGGGTAAGCCACTGGCCTTCCTTGAGTGTTTTATCACCTGCTTTTAATGTTTTTGCATTGTAATCTACATACAGGCCGCCGCAGCCAACTATGCAGCATTTTCCCCATCCTCTGGCAACTAAAGCAGCGTGCGATGTCATACCGCCTCTTGCCGTAAGTATACACTGTGCAGCGCGCATTCCTTCTACGTCTTCAGGGTTTGTTTCTTCGCGCACCAGAACCACTTTTTTGCCTTCTTTCGCCCATTTTACGGCTTCGTTTGCGCTAAAAACAATCATTCCGGCTGCACCCCCTGGGCCAGCAGGAAGGCCTTTTGCGATAGGCTTATTTGCTAATTCTTCCTTAGGGTCAATTATCGGATGAAGTAATTCGTCTAATTGCGCAGGCGTCACTCTCATTACAGCTTCTTCTTTTGCGATAAGTTTTTCCTTGACCATATCAACTGCCATCTTTATTGCCGCAGGGCCATTACGTTTTCCTACGCGGCATTGAAGCATGTAAAGTATTCCTTTTTCAATAGTAAATTCTATATCAAGCATATCGCGATAATGCTTTTCAAGCCTGTTTCGTATGTCGACAAGCTCTTTGTAAATTTTTGGCATACCTTTTTCAAGGCTTACCAGAGCCTTGTTGTGTTCGCTCTTTGAATATTCATTTATCGGTGCAGGCGTGCGTATTCCGGCAACCACGTCTTCTCCCTGCGCGTCAATAAGATATTCGCCATAGAACTTGTTCTCACCATTGCCGGGATTTCTGGTAAACGCGACTCCGGTTGCGCTTGTCTCTCCCATATTGCCGAAAACCATTGATTGCACGTTTACTGCTGTTCCCCATTCATCAGGAATATTTTCGATTCTTCTGTAGGAT
>Ga0265297_10001543_pt1 | contig 53211 bp, 77 predicted proteins | sample Munlanlwell13791_FD_192502 | JGI IMG/M metagenome (GOLD analysis project Ga0265297, IMG submission 192502) | Leachate microbial communities from a municipal landfill in Southern Ontario, Canada - Leachate well 137-91 | ecosystem: Engineered > Solid waste > Landfill > Unclassified | place...
TCTAAGGAAATGATACAAGTGGCAGCCAAGAAAATTAAAGACGAAAGAATCGAGTTTATCCTGGGGGACGCAGAGACGATTGATTTAGGGGAGAGTTTCGACCTTATCACTTCCAATGCCTGCTTCCAGTGGCTTGAAGATTTACAGGCAGCGTTGGCAAAATATAAGAAGCTGCTTAAAAAAAATGGCTTTATTTTATTTTCAGTATTTGGCCCGCGCACATTTTGGGAATTAAATATGTCTGTAAGGAGCCTTTTTAAAAATATATCAATTACTGCCGATAATTTTGTGGCAAAGGAAAGGCTTGAAGATATCCTTAATCAGGACTTTAAACAGGTGGAAATAAAAGAAACTGCTTTTCAAGAGTCTTTTTTTTGCCTCAGCGATATGTTAAATAAAATCAAGCATAGCGGAATAAATGGAAGCGGGATTGGCCGGAAATTTTTGTTTACGCCAAGAATCTTAAAGAGGCTAGAAGAGGTTTATTTAAATAAATTTTCCTGCACAGATACAAAACAAATGAATGCTACTTATCAGGTTTTCTTTTGTCGGGGCGTGAAATGAAACTCCGTGCAAAGGCGATATTTATTTCCGGCACAGATACCGGCGTAGGTAAAACTGTAATTACTGGATGTCTGGCGAAGTACCTATTTGAAAAAGGCTATAGAGTTATAACCCAAAAATGGATACAGACCGGCTGCAGATCAGTTCTTTCTTCAGATATAAAATTACATCTTCAGTTAATGAGAAGGGATACGGGCAGCATAAAAGAGCTCCTTCGTTTTGTGTTGCCTTATATTTTTAAGACACCGTGCTCTCCGCACTTAGCCAGCAGGATAGAAAATAAGAAAATCGATGAAAATAAAATCATAAAAAGCTTCAAGGCGTTATCCGCAAAATTAGATTTCGTAATAGTAGAGGGTACAGGAGGCGCATTGGTGCCTTTTAATAGAAATCGCCTGGTGATAGATATAGCCAAAGAACTTGATTTGGCGGCGCTGATTGTAGCGGAAAATAAACTGGGCGCAATAAACCATACATTATTGACGATAGAGGCGTTGACTCAAAGAAAGATAAAAATTCTTGGACTGGTGTTTAATAATATAAAGGAAAAGAATAAGCATATCTTAAAAGACAATCCGCAGATAATAAAAACCCTAACAAAACAAAATGTTTTTGGGATTCTTCCCAGCTGCGATTCATATCAGAGCTTGTACAAAAACTTTATTCCTATAGGTAAAAGAATAGTTAAAAGTATGGAGGAAACATAGAAAAGACAGGGACGGTTCTGAAGGTTACTATTATTCATCAGAACCGTCCCTATGAGCATACTAAAAGATGAATAATTGGCAAAAGAGAGACTTAAAATATATCTGGCATCCTTATACGCAGATGAAGGATTGTAAGCTCATGCCTCCTATTTTAATAGAAAAGGCGCAAGGCCTTAAGCTTTATGATACAGACGGCAATTTCTATTACGATACCATCTCCAGCTGGTGGTGCAATGTCCACGGCCACAATCACCCCAAGATTAAAGATGCGATTAAAAAACAACTTGATTCTTTAGAGCATGTTTTATTTGCAGGGTTTACCCATAAGCCTGCTATAGCCTTGGCAGAAAAAATCATTTCACTTGCGCCCGCAAATTTAACCAAAGTATTCTTTTCCGATAACGGTTCGACTGCGGTAGAGGTGGCATTAAAAATGTCTTTTCAATACTGGAAGAATACAGGTAAGCCTAAAAAAACAAAGTTTATTTCTTTGGATTACGGCTATCACGGAGATACCTTCGCAACTATGTCTGTAAGCGGGATAGATTTATTTAATGAAGCATTTTCACTCCTTTTCTTCCCTTCTTATAAAGTTCCCTCTCCTTATTGTTATCGCTGCCCCGTGGCTAAAGAACAGGATACCTGCGATATTGACTGCATCCAAGCCCTGGAGAAGCTTTTAGAAAAGAAGTCTAACGAAGTTGCAGGGATAATCTTAGAGCCGCTGATTTTAGCATCTGGCGGTATGATTATTTACCCTAAAGAATATCTTGCAAGGGTAGCAAATTTGGCTAGAGAGTTTAATGTACATTTAATTGTTGATGAGGTGGCCACGGGTTTTGGCAGGACAGGAAAAATGTTTGCTTCGGATTATGTAGACTTTGACCCTGATTTTATGTGCCTTTCTAAAGGCATAACCTCCGGGTACCTGCCTTTGGCTTTAACTTTGACTACGGATAAAATATACAAAGCATTTTACGCAGATTACAAACTTAAAAAAACTTTTTATCACGGCCATACTTATACTGCAAACCCCATCAGTTGTAGCGCTGCCCTGGCATCCTTAGAGGTCTTTGAAGAAGAAAAAACGTTGAAGAGAACAAAAAAGCTGATACCGTTATTTAAAAGCCTGCTTAAAGGGTTTATTAATCTTCCTGCAGTCGGGGACATAAGAAGCATCGGCTTAATCGGTGCCATGGAATTGGTCAGGAGAAAGGACACGAAAGAAGCCTTCAGTATTAAAAACCGGATTGGCCTTGAGGTTTATAAAAGAGGACTGAAAAAAAACCTTGTCTTAAGGCCGTTAGGCAATATAATCTATCTATTTCTCCCGCTTTGCATAAAAGAGGATGAACTTCAGGATATATTAGAGAGGACCTATTCAGTTATCAAATCTTTGTAACTGTTCTTAAAAAGGAGATAAAAAGTGTTTATTCATGCTGTTTTGTTTGAGATTAAGCCGGCACAGGTTTTAACCTATATCAAGGATAGCAGAATGTGGGCAAGGCATGCCAAGAAAGAAAGGGGTTTTGTATCATATTTCACCATGAAACGCAGGGATTTCAGGAATCAATATGTTTCTATTTATCAATGGCGCAAACACAGGGACCACCGGCGTTTTATGGATAAATTTCATGATTGGTTGGTCAGTAAATCCAGGGCAAGGGTTAAAGTTTTGGGTTATTATAATCTGGAGGGTATTGATAGGGGTTAGGGTGGGTGGGAAAATTTATACTTGACAAACAAATGAAATTAGTGTATAGTTAACCTACATACGTAGTAAATAAGGGAGTGGAAATCTTGGGCCGTAAGGTAGAGAGTAGCTCGCCTTACGGTTTTTTGTTCCTGCCATTATTTACTATCAAAATGGAATAGAAAGGAGGGTAGTGGATAATGGCAAGAGGTAAAGTAAAGTGGTTCTCAAACCAAAAAGGTTATGGGTTTATTACTCCTGAGTCAGGAAATGATGTTTTCGTGCATCATTCCGCAATTCAGGGTGAAGGCTATAAGACCTTAGAAGAAGGCCAGGAAGTTGAATTTGAAATTGAAAAAGGCCCTAAGGGAGAGCAAGCTACAAAAGTAGTGAAGTTATAACCGATGGTAAAAAACAGGGCCCGATTATATATGTTAATCGGGCCCTGTTTTTTTTATTGATATAATTTAATTTATGTGGTAATATATACTTTATAAGAAAGGAGGCGTAAGATGAAAGTAGTTGCTAAAATTCTTACGATCTTGGGCTTATTAACGTTAGTTTTTGCATTGCTGGGAAGGTTTTTGGGGCAACCGGGTTTTGTGCTGGGAATTAGGATAATTAGCGTAATTACGATAGCCAACACCTTGTTTATGATGGCAATCTTAATCAAGCTTTCTGAGAAGAAATAACAAACCGGTTAATCATAAAGGGGGGACATTTTTTACTCATTTAGAAGATGTCCCCTTTTCTATTCTTTTTATGCCCAGCCATTTTTTGAGCGTATAATTATAATTTAATATGAGAGAACGTATAGTTGTAGCCATGAGCGGAGGCGTAGATTCTTCCACCGCCGCAGCATTATTGAAAAATGAGGGGTTTGAGGTGGTAGGCATAACCATGTGCTTTCCTGCCTACGGTCAAAGTCTCTCTGTATCCGGCGCAAGTAAGCCTTCCTGTTGCGGCCTGGAGGGTATAGAAGATGCGGCTAGGGTAGCCTACAAATTAAATATTAAGCACTATACCATTAATATGCAGAAAGCCCTTCGGGATTTTGTAATTGAAGATTTCTCCCGGGAATATCTTAACGGCCGTACGCCAAATCCCTGCGTAAGATGCAATCAATTCATAAAGTTCGATATTTTGTTAAAAAAAGCGCTGATGCTGGACGCAAAGTTTTTGGCTACCGGTCATTACGCCAGAATCGTCAAGGAAAAACAGGCATATTGCCTCAAAAAAGCCAAAGATTTAAAGAAAGACCAATCATATTTTTTGTATCGCTTAAGCCAATGGCAGCTTAAAAAAATAATTTTCCCTTTGGGCAATTACAGTAAACCCGAAGTAAGAAAGTTAGCTGCTGAATTTGGCTTGCCTGTGGCTGATAAGGCAGCCAGCCAGGAGATATGCTTCTTACCCCAGGATGATTACAGGGTATTCTTCAAGGGGGAGATCGGGAAAAATATAAAACCCGGATTAATAATTGACCAGCAGGGGAACACATTGGGCAGGCATAAGGGTATTATTTTTTACACTATCGGACAACGCCAGGGTTTAGGGATTGCCAAGGGGTATCCCTTATATGTCACAAAAATAGATGCCCTGAATAATCAGATAACCGTAGGCGATAAAAGAGATGCCCTAAGAAGCGAATTTTTTATTGAGCAGCCTCATTTTATTTTAAAACCTATAAAAAAGAAGGTTGCCTTGAAAGTAAGAATAAGATATAATCACAAAGAAGCAAAGGCAGTAGTTTTTCCTGTCGGCTCTAAATTTAAAGTAAGATTTTCCAAACCCCAATTTGCTGTAACCCCGGGGCAATCCGCGGTATTTTATGACAAAGATAAAGTCTTAGGCGGAGGCATTATCCAACCTTAAGGGACCAACATATGGAAATTAAAGATTTAAGAGAAAAGATCAGCGAATTAAAGAAAAAACGCAATGCCGTAATTCTGGCGCATAACTATCAACTGCCGGAGGTTCAGGATGTAGCTGATTTTCGCGGCGATTCCCTGGAACTTAGCCGTATTGCCGCGAAAACCGAGGCCAAGGTAATTATTTTCTGCGGGGTGCATTTTATGGCCGAGACAGCATCGATTCTGTCTCCGGAAAAAAAAGTGATTATGCCTGACATTAATTCCGGCTGCCCCATGGCAAATATGATTACTGCGCAAGAGCTAAAAAAACTAAAAAAAGAGCATCCCCAGGCAGTAGCAGTAGGTTATGTGAATACCTCGGCAGAAGTCAAGGCAGAGCTTGATTTCTGCTGTACCTCTACCAATGCAGTAGCAGTGATTAATGCATTGAAGGACAGAGAAGAGATTATTTTTGTGCCCGATAAATACCTGGCTGATTTTGTCTCCAAGCGTACCGGAAGAAAACTCATCTATTGGAATGGATTTTGTCCTACTCACGTAAAGATATTGCCGCAAGACATAAAAAGAGAAAAGAAATTTCATCCTAAGGCAAAGGTTATAGCGCATCCGGAATGCCTTCCTTCCGTTACGGCGCTGGCGGATGAGGTGATTTCTACAAGCCAGATGGCAAAGTTTGCCAAGGAAACAAGCGCAAAAGAAATAATCGTAGCTACAGAGGTAGGCCTTATTTATCGTCTTAAAAAGGATAACCCCAATAAAGAATTTTATCCGGCATCAGAGGCAGCAGTATGTCCGAATATGAAGCGCACAACCCAGGAAAAAATACTCTGGGCATTAGAAGAATTGAAGGAAGAGGTGAGGGTCCCTGATGAGATTAGGCTGCGTGCCAAAAAGGCGATAGACAGGATGCTTGAGATAGTTTAATGGATAAATTTAATAAGATAGGCAATATCAGAGTAGTTTATGAAGACGATTGCTTAGTTATAGTAGACAAACCTGCCGGACTGCTTGTGATACCTAGTCCTAAGAATGAACGGCGTACGCTGACAAGTATCCTTGATGCCGACTTAGAGAAAAAAGGTGAATACCTCCTTCACCCTTGCCATCGCCTCGACAGAGACACTTCCGGTCTGATTATTTATGCCAAGGGAAAGGCCGTGCAAAAGAAAATGATGCAGGAATTTAGATATAGAAAAATTAAGAAGACATATATTGCATTTGTCCAGGGGAAATTGCGTAGCAGGCAGGGTGAGATAAATTCACCCATTGAGGCAGAGCCTGCTATAACCAGATATAAAGTACTAGAGGAGAGGAAAAATTTTTCGGTTATCCAGGTAAACCCATTAACAGGCCGCACTAATCAGATTAGGATACATTTTAAACGGCTAAACCATCCCGTTGTCGGAGAAAGAAAATTTGCTTTTCGTAAGGACTATAAATTAAAGGCAAAAAGGCTTTGCCTTCATGCTAAAGAGCTTGAGTTTGCGCATCCCGTGACAAGCGCGCCTGTTCATGTTAGTATTCCGCTTGCCCCAGACATGGAGCATTTTTTAGAAAGCCATCCTGATTAAAAAATATGAATATATTGCAGGCAGTAATATTGGGCATCGTTGAAGGAATAACAGAATTTCTGCCGATTTCTTCCACCGGGCACTTGATGCTTACTGCGAGGTTCCTTGGTATTACCCAGACAGAGTTTGTGAAGAGCTTTGAGATCGCGATTCAATCCGGCGCAATCCTTGCAGTGGTATTATTGTATTACAAGACTTTGCTTAAAAGCATCAATATCTGGAAGAAGATCATGGCAGCATTCCTGCCTACCGCAATTATCGCAGGATTACTGTATAAGGTTATCAAGGGGTTCCTGCTTGAAAGCAGCACAGTGGTGCTTTGGGCTCTCTTTCTGGGAGGCCTGGCACTCATTATCTTTGAAGTTTTCCATCGTGAAAAACAAAGTGCATTAGCAGAATTGTCGCAAATGTCCTATACACAGGCACTCTTGATTGGCCTGTTTCAGTCGCTGGCTATTATCCCGGGTATTTCGCGCTCAGCAGCAACCATTATCGCAGGGCTTGGGCTTGGGCTTAAGCGCAAGGCAATCGTAGAGTTTTCTTTTTTGCTTGCTATCCCCACCATGGCCGCAGCGATGGCCTTAGATTTGACAAAAAGCGCCTATGCATTCAGCAGGTTAGAGTTTTTAGTATTGGCTGTAGGTTTCTTCACCTCATTTCTTGTCGCACTTACGGCAATTCGTTTTCTGCTTATTTTTATCAGGGCCCATACATTTATCAGCTTTGGAGTATATAGGATGCTGTTAGCTGCGCTATTTTGGCTAAAGATAAGGTAGGAGCTAAAGTGAGCATATTGGTCCTTGGAACAGTAGCCCTTGACACAGTAAAGACGCCTTTTGGAGAGAAAAAAGGCATGCTCGGCGGTTCGGCAACACATTTTTCTATGGCCGCCCGTCTTTTTACCGAGGTCCACCTCGTTGCTATAATAGGAGGAGATTTTCCTAAGAAATATATTGATTTCTTAAAACGAAAAGGGATAATTCTGACTTCACTAATCCAAGATAGGAAGAACAGAACGTTCAAATGGAAAGGCAGGTATGAAGGGGATTTGAATACCGCGCTTACCTTAAATACGGAATTGGGGGTTCTTTCCAGTTTTAAACCCAGTATTCATAAAGAGCAAAGGAAAATAAAATACATATTCTTAGCCAATGTCGACCCTGACTTGCAAAGAGAACTTTTGCATAAGATTTACAGGCCCAGCCTCGTCGGCTTAGATAGCATGAATTATTGGATAAATAACAAACGCAAGTCGTTAATGCGTTTATTAAAAGAAGTAAACATCTATGTAGCTAATGACCAGGAGGCAAGGCAGCTGTCGGGAGAGGTTAATCTACTGAAGGCCGCTAAAAAAATACATTCTTTCGGCCCCGACATGGTTTTAATCAAAAAAGGCGAACACGGGGTAATTTTTTATAGCGATAAATTCCAATTTTGCCTCCCCGGTTATCCTACAGATAAAGTAATTGACCCTACCGGAGCAGGGGATACTTTTGCCGGCGGCTTCATGGGTTATCTGGCCAGGGTAAAAAAAATAAGCGCAAGTAACATAAAAAATGCGCTTGTTTACGGTACGGTAGCAGCGTCTTTTAACGTAGAGGGGTTTGGCGTTGAAAAGACATCAGCCCTTATGGAGAAAGACATACGCCGGCGCACAGCCGAATTTAAAAAATTTATCTCCTTCTAATAAAAGCTAAAAATGAAAAAATTAAAGAAGAAACTGTTTCCGATTTAATCGGGACAGTGGGTATCCCGCTATCCCGATTAGCGGCAAAACAGTTTCCCGATTGACTTGGAAACAGGGAGGAAGCAGGAAGCACCCTGAAAAATAAAAAGGAGAATTTTATGTTAGAAGAAAAAATATTCAATGATTATAAGGAAGCGATGAAAAATAAAGATAGCCTGAAAAGCTCTGTATTAAGTTTTTTGCGCGCTGATATGCTAAATCTTTCGACAGCCAAGAAGAAGGCTAAGCTCGATGACAGCGAAATAATATCCGTAATTAAGAAACAGATTAAGCAGCGCCAGGATTCAATTGAGCAGTTTAATAAAGGAAACCGTGTTGATATGGCGCAAAAAGAGGCAAAGGAACTGGAGATTTTAAAGGCCTATCTTCCGCCAGAGCTTTCCGCAGAGGAAATCAAGAAGATAATTGAGGAAGCAGTTTCTTCAACAGAAGCCCAGGGGATAAAGGATATGGGCAAGGTAATGAAAGAAGTGACAGCTAAAATCAAAGGCCAAGCAGACGGGAAAGTAGTTAGCGATTTAGTCAAAGAAAGATTATTAAAGACACAATAGATGGGTAAAAGGCGGCTTTTTTAATTTTGTGAAATAAGTAACAAAACAAGCTTGACAATTCAGAATACTGTGGTATATTCTTCCTGTTTATTGTGATTTAAAGAACAATATGGTTACAAGTAAAAATTGCATCATCAGGCTCTCCCGTTACAAAAATGCTCTTTATAGACTGTTATCCCTTGGGTTTCTGAAGGTATTCTCTGAAACCCTGGCTGATGAGGTGGGGGTTACCGCTTCACAGGTAAGGAAAGATTTTTCCCTTTTTGGTATATCCGGCAATAAAAAAGGCGGCTACCAGATAGAAGCCCTCCTGAATAAATTAAGCAGCATTTTAGGCAAAGACAAACTCCAAAAAGTGATCGTAGTCGGGTCAGGACACATCGGCACAGCCCTTATGAAATATAAGGGTTTTGAAAAAGAAGGGATAAAAATTACGGCAGGATTTGATATTGACCCTGCTAAATGCAATAAGAGCGGCACGGTGCCGGTCCTGCCTATTGGAGAATTAAAAGATTTTGTTAAAAATGACGCTATAAAAATAGGGATTATTGCCACTCCGGATATTGCTGCCCAGCAGGTGGCAGACCTGATGTTTGAAGCGGGAATAAAGGGTATACTTAATTTCGCACCTATAAGGATAAAAAGCCCCCAGGATTCCATAGTTAACTACGTAAATTTAGAACTTGAGCTTGAGAATGTGATTTACTTTGTGAATGCACTTAATAAACCTTTAAGCTTAAGCAAAGATAGCGCTTAGGAAATCGTTTTAGCAGTGTACAACATATATTATACAGAAAATTCCCAGTTGAATGAGTTTGCTGACCGGTTAAGAAGCAAATTCAAGGTTTTTTCCGCAGCAGTTAGACCTGCGAATTTTACAAAGGAAACCGATTACTCTTATAAAACTCTTGATAAGGCTGAATCAATAGTATTTAATCCCTACCGCGCAGTCGAACCATTAAAATCTTTTTTTACACACCCGCAAGAAAAGGCCAGTGAATATTTTGTCCCTGATGAGAAAATAATACCTTTAGGCAGGACAGTTATCTTTGGCGTAAAAAGTTGCGATATAGCCGGCCATAAAATCCAGGATTTTGTTTTCCTGGAAGGGGTTGAAGTCGATTCTCTTTATCGCATAAAAAGGGAGAATACAATTCTTGTCTCCAGTGATTGTACTGATTTTAAGCAGGTCTGTCACTGTTTGGCCTGGGATATCCTTCCGCATCCAACATGGGGTTTTGATTTGAATCTTTCTCCCTTGAATGACGGGTTTGTTGTTGAGGTCGGCTCTGCAAGGGGAGAAGAGCTGGTTAAAGGCTATAAAGAGTATTTCATTCCGGCCAAAGACACACAGATTTCCGGATGCAGACAGAAGCGGGAGAATTTGATCAGCAGATTAAAGAAACATTTATTGCCGCAGAACCTGGTACGTAAAGACAGCGTTCAGAGATTAATGAAGGATGGTTATAACCTGGATACCTGGCAGCAGTTCATGCTTACCTGCGTTGAATGCGGAGGGTGTAATTTTATCTGTGATACCTGCCATTGTTTTTTATTAGCCGACAAAAAGAAACAGCCCCAAAATCTAAAGGTAAAAGTTTGGGATTCATGCCAATATGCAAATTATGCACGCGTTGCCGGAGGCGCAAATCCATTAAAAATGAGGGCACAAAGATTACGTTTTAGGTTCACGAAGAAATTTGATTTTTTCGTGGATAATTTAGGTATCCCTGCCTGTTGCGGTTGCGGCAGATGCATTGAAGTCTGCCCGGGTAAAATTGATCTCAGAGAAGTATTGAAGGACCTTGCCAAGAAACTTAAGGGCTAAATGAATGAATAATATCTATAGGCCGACAGAGGCCGTACTTGAAGACATAATTTTAGAGAGCCCGACGATTAAGACCTTTATAATAAGGCCGAAAGAACCGTTCGAATTCAAAACCGGACAATTCATCGAATTAACTTTGCCTGGGATAGGAGAGGCGCCGTTTACGCCTTCCTCAGACCCCAACATCAAAGATAAAATAGACGTAACGATAATGAATGTAGGCAGGGTTACGTCTTTGCTGCATAACAGTACCAAAAATATATCCTTAGGGATACGCGGCCCCTATGGGAAAGGTTATCCTTTAGACAAATTTGAAGGTAAAGATATTCTGGTTGTAGGCGGAGGGGTGGGTTTAGCTCCCTTAAGGTCTTTGTTGTTTAGCCTTTTTGCTCAACTTGACAGGTATAATAAGGTGGTATTGCGCTATGGTGCGCGCACTCCCACGGATATTATTTATAAAGATTCCATCCCCCAGTGGGCTAAAAAAAAGAAAGTAGATATTGTTACCACTGTGGACGTGGGCGAACCTGGCTGGAAAGGAAACGTAGGGTTGGTAACTACCATACTAAAGGATATGCCTGTAGATTTAAAAAAAGCGATTTCTGTAGTCTGCGGCCCGCCCATCATGATGAAATTCGTTACCCTAAAGTTATTGGAGTTAGGTTTTGCGCCAAAGGATATATACTTATCCATGGAAAAGAATATGTCTTGCGGCCTTGGCAAATGCGGGCATTGCCGCCTGGGAAGATATTATACCTGCAAAGACGGCCCGGTATTTACCTATGAAGAGTTAAAAGATATACATGATATTTGGGATTAATCATTAGAAGATGAAACGTTTATTCGTAGATTTAGATATATGCAACAGTTGCAAAGAATGCAGGGTTGCCTGCGATTATTTCTGTCATACGCAGAATAACGGCATTGTAACTTTACGTGAATATGCGACCTTTGCTACTATTTGCCGCCATTGCGAAGAGGCCCCCTGCGTAAATAGCTGTTACCATAATGCATTAGAACGCGCTCTTGACGGGCACATTAAACGTTACAGGATGCGTTGCACAAGTTGTAAATCCTGCTCTGTTGCCTGCCCCTTCGGGATTATCTTTGAGGATTTTATACCGTACTTAGATTCCCGTTGCGATTTTTGCCTGGGCAAAACAGGCCTGCTTCCTAAGTGCATAGTTACCTGTCCTGAAAAAGCGATAGAGATTAAGGAAATACCGCAGGAAGATTTAGAAAAAAATATTTATTTTATCGGAGAATACCTTGCCGTGCATACAAGGAAATGGTCAAGGGAAGATATTCAACTTAAGAAAAAAAGATAGGCTTTTGTTATGTTGAAGACATTTCTTAGCTATTTAATCTTTCCCGGTTTTTTATTTAGCGCCTGCGCAGGCTTAATTGCATGTTGGATAGACAGGAAGGTCACTGCCAGGATACAGTGGCGCGTCGGGCCTCCCTGGCATCAGAATTTTACAGATATTATAAAATTGCTTGGGAAAGAGACTATTGTACCCTCGGATTCATCAAAATGGACCTTTTTATTGGCCCCTTGCCTTGGGGTCTTGGGCTTGATTCTGGCGACAACCATTATAGGCAGGGCGGCGCTTGTGCCTCAAGAAAGCTTTCTCGGTGACCTGATAGTAGTTTTATATCTCTTGATAATTCCAGCCGTCGCTATGATTATCGCCGGTGCCAGTTCCGGGAACCCGCTTGCCTCTGTGGGTGTCTCAAGGGAGATGAAATTAGTTTTAGCTTATGAACTGCCCTTCTTGTTATCTGTAACTGCGGTGATTATTAAATGTAACGGCGCAATACAGTTCGCAGGGATCTTGAATCATCAATTAAATTTTGCTTCGAATATTGCCTCTTTTTCCGGAATCCTGGCGTTTGTTGCAGCTCTTATTTGCATGCAGGCAAAATTAGGCCTGGCACCTTTCGACATTTCCGAAGCAGATCAGGAGCTTATGGGAGGCGTTTTAATTGAATATTCAGGACTGCCTTTGGCACTATTTAAATTGACCAAGGCAATGCTCCTTTACACATCTCCATTACTGCTAATCGTATTATTCTTCGGCAAAGACTTAAGCCTTTTATTTATCCTGCTTAAATTTGTCGGGATATTAGTAGTTTTTATATTGATTAAAAATACTAATCCTCGCCTGCGCATAGACCAGGCATTAAGATTTTTCTGGGGGCCCGTTACTTTATTGGCGTTGCTGGCGAATGGATTAGCATTACTGGGATATTGATATGGATTTTAAACTGAAGGCATTAACCAAATCTATCTGGGTTTTTCATGTGAGCGCAGGTTCCTGCAACAACTGCGATATCGAAATACTGGATTGCTTTACCCCGCGATTTGATTTGGAGAGGTTCGGAATCCAGCTTATCGGTTCGGTAAGGCATGCGGATGCCATTTTGATTACCGGTGCGATGAACAGGAAATCAGTGCCCAGGATGAAAAAAATCTATGAACAGGCGCCTAAGCCCTGCGTAGTAGTGGCTGTGGGGCAGTGCGCCCTTTCTAGACATATGTTTAGATTCAGTTATAATGTAAAAGAGCCTTTGGATAATATCCTGCCGGTGGATTTATATATACCGGGTTGTCCGCCCAGGCCAGAGGCTATCATCGACGGTATCGTTAAGTTAGTAAACAAGATAAGGGAGAATAAATAGGCTATGGATATAAAGGATAAGATAAGGGAAAGGCTGGGAGCAAAGATTATCAATTGGCAGGAGAATAGCCCCAGGAGAATATATTTTGAGGTGAAAAAAGAGGATATATTCGAGACCGCTAAATTCCTGTTTAAAGATTTGGGCTTGAGATTTTCTATTGCCTCCGGGATGGAAAACCCCGCAAGTTTAGAAATATTATATCATTTTAGCAATGATAATACAGGCGAGTTTTATTCGGTAAGAGTCCATATCGAAGATAAAAAAAACCCCGCGATAGATTCAATTACCCCGATTTTTGTCGGCGCTGAGTGGATTGAGCGTGAAATCTGGGAGATGCTGGGGATTAATTTTGTAGGCCACCCGAATTTAAAAAGGCTGCTTTTGGCCGAAGACTGGCCGGAAGGTAACTATCCATTGAGGCATAACCATGAGTCATAAGGTCATTGTACCCATAGGGCCATACCACCCCCTGCAGGAGGAACCGGAATTTTTCCAGCTTTATGTAGATGGAGAGCGCGTTGTGGATATCGATATCATTATCGGTTATAATCACCGCGGCATTGAACAGCTGGCCGAGACAAAACACTTTGACCAGGTGGCATTTTTAGTAGAGCGTATTTGCGGGATATGCTCTTCCAGCCATCCTTACGCTTATGTTTTGGCTGTTGAGGATATACTCGGAGGAGAAAGAGAAGTTGTACCGGAGCGGGCGTTATATATCCGTACCATTATTGACGAATTACAGAGACTCCATAGCCATTTATTATGGCTGGGCCTGGCAGGCCACTTTATAGGCTATAATACGGTGTGGATGTGGGCGTGGAAATACCGCGAGCCGGTATTGGATTGTTTCGAGATGATTACCGGTAACCGGCAGAATTATGCCATGTTTAAGATCGGAGGAGTGCGCCGGGATATAAAAGATGAAGATATCCCCGTATTAAAAAAAGCATTAGATGAATTGGTGCCGGCTATAGAGATGTTTCGCGGAGCAGTAATGGATGATCCAGTGATAAAGATGAGGCTTAAAGAGGCCGGGACATTGACTAAACAGCAGGCCATTGATTGGTGCGTGGTTGGACCGACCGCACGCGCTTCAGGAATAAATATTGACATAAGGCGAGATGAGCCGTATGGGGTTACTGACAGGGTAAACTGGAGTGTAATTATTGAGAATGACGGTGATGTGTTTGCCAAGACAATTGTGCGGATTCTGGAAATGAACGAATCCGTACATATTATCAGACAGTGCCTGGAAAAAATGCCTAAAGGGGAAATCGACGCTGATATAAAAGATATCCCCCCCGGAGAAGGGATAGGCAGGGTTGAGGCGCCGCGGGGAGAATGTTTCCACTATATTAGAAGCGACGGCACAAACCGTCCGGTGAGGCTCAAAATCCGCGCGCCAAGTTTTATGAATGTAGCTTCGGATAAGGTTGCTGCGGTAGGCGGCACTATTTCGGATGCCGCCCTTACCCTGGCTGCGGTAGACCCTTGTTATTGCTGTACCGAGCGCCTTGCAGTAATAGATAAACCCAGCAACAAAAAGATTATGAATGGCTGGGATTTGGTTAAATTGTCGCAGGAAAAGACCGAGAAACTAAAACAAGGATTATCCGATACCGGCAAATAAATATGTCTATTTTTCATTCTTTATTTAAGCTGGATCATCTTAGCGGTTTTGTAGCTTTTGCAATAGTTTTATTTTTTGTTCTGACCCTCGTTTATTCTTCGCAATTTATGAAAAAAAAGCAAAGGCGCGGCCAATATTATACCTGTATAATCCTTACCGCGATTGCCTCCATAGGCACGGTGCTTTCTAACCATCTTATTCTGCTTCTGATGTTTTGGGGTTTTCTGGGGTTGGCTCTTTATCTTCTGGTGAATATGGGTGAGGCAGGCGCTGATACGGTAGCAAAAAAGACCCTTATTATCGTAGGCGGCTCTGATGCACTGATGCTTTTGGGTATCGCTATAATTTATTATCTAACCGGCAGCCTCCAGATGGATAACATAAGGTTGGCATTTGATAATAAATTATCGGTTTTAGCCTATCTTTGCGTCGCTGTTGCCTGTTTTGCCAAAGCAGGGGCAATGCCTTTTCATTCCTGGATCCCAGACTGCGCCAAGACTGCTCCGGTGCCGGTTGCCGCATATCTGCCTGCCTCGTTAGATAAATTATTAGGCATTTATCTTTTGACCAGGATTTCCCTGAATTTATTTATGATGAACAAGGCGATGAATATGTTGCTTATGCTGGTCGGCGCCGCAACTATTATTGCCGCAGTCATGATGGCGTTAGTGCAGCACAATTTAAAAAAACTATTAGGTTATCATGCCGTATCACAGGTAGGTTATATGGTTTTAGGGATTGGCACCGGAATACCTATAGGTATCGCCGGCGGGATATTTCACATGCTCAACAACGCCATCTATAAATCCTGCCTATTTTTTACCGCCGGAAATGTAGAATACCGTACGGGGACTAGCGAACTCGATGAGCTCGGAGGTCTGGGTAAACTAATGCCACTTACCTATATTTCTTGTTTAATCGCCAGTCTTTCTATTTGCGGAGTGCCGCCTTTTAACGGGTTCGTTTCAAAGTGGATGGTCTATCAGGGTATTGTAGCCCAACTGACAGCCAATACCGTTACAGCAGAAAGATTTATTACGGTTTTATGCCTGATTGCCGCCATGTTTGGTTCCGGCCTTACCTTGGCCAGTTTTATGAAATTGCTTCATGCCGTATTCCTGGGGCAATCATCAAGCAAACAAAGTAATAAATCAATAAAAGAGGTCTCCTGGCAGATGTGGCTTCCCTGCATTGCTTTAGCCGGTATTTGTGTACTCTTTGGCGTATTTGCCAGAGAGATACCCCTTAGATACTTTATTCTTCCCTCGGTAGGGCAGGTAACTTTCTCCGGGGTTTGGCATGCAGGACTGGCAACTTCATTAATTATCTCAAGCCTTTGTTTAGGGGCATTGATATTTAAGTTAAAGAGTTTAAAACCTGCGATACGCCAAGATGCGACGTTTATCGGAGGAGAACCGCTGGATTTAAAAGAGAATCGGGTTACCGGAACAGACTTTTACAATACGGTTAAAAACTTCGGAATCCTAAAAAAGATCTATCAAAAGGCAGAGGCAGGTTATTTCGACCTCTATGAACAGGCCAAGCATCTGGTCTTTGGCTTGGGGAGGTTTTTTCAATATTTGCATAACGGAGTTTTGCCTACGTATCTGGTCTGGACCCTTTTAGGGATGGTAGCATTATTTTTTACTCTTATAAGATAATATGGAATTGCATATTCTTTTATTATTTATGATTTTTGCGGCAATAGTCGCTATCGAGGTTAAAGACCTGCTATCCAGCGTTGTTGCCGTGGGTGCCGTGGGCTTTGCTTTATGCGTTGCTTTTTTAATATTAAAAGCCCCGGATTTAGCAATCACTCAGTTAGTGGTGGAAATCCTTTGCCTGATTATCTTGATCCGGGCCACGATTAACAAAGACCTGCCGCTTGTAATTGAAGGCCGCTGGATTTTTAATACTGTTTCTACCATGGTATTTATTGCCGCTTTCCTTTTCTTTGCCTACCATGCATTAAAGGAATTGCCGGCATTCGGCGAACCCATTATGCATTTGGTAAAGAAATATCTTGAAGAGGGCACAACCTCAACCGGAGCGGTAAACCTGGTTGCCGCGGTAATCCTGGATTTCAGGGCCTATGATACGCTGGGAGAGGCAACGGTATTGTTTGCTTCGGTGGTTGGAATCATGACAGTGTTGCGCGGCAGGGGCAGGAAGAGAATAGAGGAGAAGGAGAAGTGATTGATAATCCAAAGGCTGGGATGTCTTTAATAGTAAAGACAATTACGCGCCTTATCATGGGCTTGATACTGCTGTTTGGTATCTATATTGTTTTGCACGGGCATCTTTCTCCCGGCGGTGGATTTGCGGGAGGCATGATTATTGCCCTTTCTTTTGTGCACCTGATGCTGGCATTTGGCAAAGAAGCGGTTACAAGCAAAATCTCCAAAAATCTTGCCTCTAACCTGGAAAGCATAGGCGCATTGATGTTTTTATCTATTGCCGCAATCGGATTCTTTGGCGGCTCGTTTTTCCTGAACATATTGAAGAAGGGCGAGCCTTTTAAATTATTCAGCGCAGGGACAATCCCTTTAAACAACCTGGCGATCAGTTTAAAGGTAAGTGTAGGTTTGTTAGCAATATTCCTGGCCCTGGTGATACTGGAAGGGACAAAGAAGGAAATATGAGCCTTTATTTATTGTGTTTGGCATTATTTTGTGTCGGACTCTACGGCGTCTTGCGTAAACGCAACATCGTAAAGATAATCATCGGGTTGGCTATCATTGAGTATTCAATAAACCTGTTTTTTGTGCTTCTGGGTTACCGTTTTCACGGCCGCGCCCCCATAGATGCCCAGGACCAGAATATACTGAACATGGTTGATCCGCTGCCGCAGGCATTAGTGCTTACCTCCATTGTGATTGGCCTGGCGGTTATGGCCGTGCTAATCTCGATTGCCCTGAGGCTTTATGAGAAATACGGCACTTTTGATATCACTAAGATAAAACAGCTTAAAGGTTAAATGAACAGCGTAAATATTATCCCCTTATTTGTAATAATCCCATTATTCAGCGCATTCTTTATTTCCCTGATAGGCAGATTTGCAAAGCGCGCATACATTAATTTTCTTTCAGTAATAACCTGCCTTTCGTTATTATTTCTTTCTTTTTCAGGGCTTAATCTCTTACGGCATTCGGCAGTGCCTGCATTGGTCTATAAAATCGGCGGATGGGTTCCCCCCTTTGGCATCTGTATGGTTTTAGACGGCCTGGCAAATTTTATGCTTATCACTGTCAATCTGGTTGCTTTTTTTGTAAGCGTTTATTCACTTAGCTACATGGAGAAATACACTGATAGGCCGAAATTCCTCACCCTTTTTTTCCTGATGCTGACAGGAATGAACGGCCTTATAGTTACCGGCGACCTGTTCAACCTCTTTGTATTCCTGGAAATCGCCTCAATTTCCAGTTACGCCCTGGTTGCTTTTGGCACCGAAGCAGAAGAATTAGAGGCGTCTTTTAAATATACGATTATGGGCACACTTGCCTCGTGTTTCATCTTTTTGGGAATAGCGTTTTTATACGGATTTACTTCGACCCTGAACATGGCTGACATGGCAAACATCTTAAGCGCAAAGCAGAATATCTGGTTAATAAATTTTGTAGCCGTGCTTTTTTTCATGGGTTTTGGGTTAAAGGCAGCGCTGATGCCTTTTCATGGCTGGATTGCCGACGCGCATCCTTCTGCTCCGGCGTCAATTTCGGCGATGCTCTCCGGAGTTCTGATTAAGACCTTAGGCATTTATGCGCTAATGAGGGTTTTCTTTAATGTGCTTGGCATGACCGATGCATATTGTTCGGTATTAATGTTTCTGGGAAGTTTATCAATAATTATCGCGGTTATTTTAGCGCTTTCCCAATTTGACCTAAAGAGGTTACTGGCTTATTCCTCCATAAGCCAGATCGGCTATATAGTTTTGGGGTTAGGCCTGGGAACGCCGTTGGGAATATTAGGCGGGCTCTTCCATTTATTTAACCATTCCGTATTTAAGTCCCTGCTTTTCCTGACCTCAGGGTCGATAGATTATTCTACCGGGACGCGGGATCTGAAAGAGATGTCCGGCCTGAAGGAGAAGCTGCCCGTAACTGCTAACACAAATTTAATCGCCTCAATGTCTATCTCAGGGATACCGCCGTTTAGCGGCTTCTTTAGTAAATTGATTATAATTTTTGCCTGTATTCAAAAAGGCTGCATCGGTTATGCCTTAATTGCGGTTATCGGCTCTATCTTGACCCTGACAACTTTTGCAAAAGTGCAGAAGTTCGCTTTTTTCGGTGAATTAAAAGAAAAATATAAAGCCATAAAGGAAGTTCCGCCGGCCATGAAATTTTCAATGATCGGCTTGGCGGTAATCTGCATTTTAGGAGGGTTTTTGTTGTTTCCTTCCTTGAGGTTCTTCCTGAATGATGCGGCAGGGGTACTATTAGAAGGCAGGGATTACGCTAAAATAATATTGAAGTAAAGTCGGTAAAATGAAAAGCAAGATTGTCCTGTTTATTATCGGGTTCATCGTCTGGATGCTCTTAGGCTGGCCGCCTGACCATCAGCATGCGTTGGTCGGGATTTTTGTAGCCGGTTTTGTTGCAGCTCTGGCGGGAGGTATGTTTACCCGCAGACCCGGTTACTTTATTAATCCGGTCCGTTATCTGTGGTTTGGCTATTATGTGCTTTTATTTCTTTGGGAATGCCTGAAGGCCAATATTGATGTTGCCCTTCGGGTGCTCAATCCGAAGCTGCCGATTAATCCCGGCATCGTGAAGGTTGAGACCACATTAAAATCCGATACGGCGCTTACCTTTTTGGCGAATTCTATCACGCTTGCACCGGGGACATTCTGCATAGATATTAAACCGGAATCAGGCATACTTTATATTCATTGTATTAATGTTGAGTCCGGAGATTTAGATAAGGCCGCCAGATTAATCGTAGATAAATTTGAGAAGGTTTTAAAGAGGATTTTTGAATGACAAAGCCTAACTTTAAATACTTGCGCTGGTGTTTGGGGCTTTTTGGTATATCGGCAATATTATTGTTCATCACGCTTTATCCGATTCCGTCTCTTTTAATGTGGCAGTCACCTGTGCTTGCGCGCTGTTTTTTTATTATTGCATTATGTTTTGCCTTCTGCCTGCTGAGGATAATGCTGGGGCCTACCTCTGCTGACCGTGCTGTAGCCGTAGACACCCTAGGTATTTTAATTGTAGGTTTTTGCGCTATTTTGAGCATACCTACGGGCAGGGATTGGTATATTGATATTGCCATTGCCTGGGCCTTGCAAAGTTTTATCGGAGCCCTTGCCATGGCAAAGTATCTGGAAGGAAGAGGTTTTGATGAATGAAGTTATCGGTTACATATTTATAGTAGCAGGCCTGGTATTTGATATATTCGGATGCATCGGTCTTCTCCGCCTTCCCGATGTTTATAACCGCCTGCAGGCAACCGCCAAATGCGTTACATTAGGCACATGTAGCATTCTTTTTGGAACGATAGTGATAAAGGGGTTTAACGTTACGGGCATAAAGGCATTTTTATGCATTATATTTTTAGTTTTGACTTCTCCTGTGGCTACCCATGCGCTTTCCCGCGGTGCGCATATTTCCGGAGCCAAGCTCTGGGGAAAATCAGTCTGCGACAAATACGCAGAAGATAAAAAGTCAAAGAAATAGAATAATTATATGAAATACCCAAAATTAAGAGAACTAAAAGAGGCAATTAAGGCGCTGATTAAGGGCCCTTATACAACTAAGTTTCCTTATCAACCGCATCAGCCGTTCGAGAGATTCCGCGGCAGGCCTTATTTCCATGAAAAAGATTGTATGGGCTGCACTGCCTGTGCTCAGGTCTGCCCGACGGGCGCCATAGAATACGAAGACCAAATAAAGAACGGCAAGGGAAAAAGGAAACTGACCGTGCATTGGGATGTCTGTATATTCTGCGGCCAATGTGAAGCCAATTGCCCTACCGCCACAGGTATTATCCTTTCTCAGGAATTCGATTTCGCTACAACGCAGAAAAGAGAAGACCTCAAGCAGGAGATAGAAAAGGACCTTATGCTTTGTGATGGCTGCCGGGAGTCAGTTGTGCCTTATGACCAGTATCTATGGGTGGCACAGAAGCTGGGGCCTTTATGCTTCTCTAACCCTTCATTGATATTATTTTATTTAAGAACCTTAAATCTCGCCCTTAAAGATAAAATACCTCCGCAGGAAGAATCTGGCTTTGAGCGTTTCGACCGGATTAAAATTTTATGCCCTCGTTGCCGCAGGGAAGCAGTTTTAAAATCATAACGTGTTTTCTTCATTAAAAATAAAAGATTTCAGGGTCTACTGGTTTGGGATGCTCATATCTCTTGTCGGCACCTGGATCCAGGCAGTGGCACAGAGTTGGCTTGTATTTGAGCTGACTGGCTCGGCATTTCTATTGGGGGTAGTCGGGTTTTTAGGCTCCATACCCATATTTTTACTTTCTCTGTTTGGCGGAGTATTGGCTGACCGGATGAATAAAAAGAATATCCTTATCTTTACTCAGAGCGCCTTTATGCTGCTGGCTTTTATTTTAGCGGCATTAACACAAATGAAATTGATTACGCCGCAAGAGATTATGCTTATCGCAGTATTAAACGGCATTGTTATGGCCTTTGATGCCCCCAGCAGGCAGGCAATGGTTGTAGACTTGGTAGGCAAGAAATATTTACACAATGCCATTGCCTTAAACTCAATAGCATTTAATTCCAGCCGCATTATCGGCCCAGCGTTGGCCGGCGTGCTTGTAGCAGCCATCGGCATAGGCGGTTGCTTTTATATAAACGGGTTAAGTTTCCTGGCGGCCATATACGTACTTTTTGCAATCAAAGTAAACCACAATTTAAATAACGAGAAGAATAATCCCGCACTAAGGGATTTGAAAGACGGCCTCATTTTTATAAAAAATAACCGTACGATATTAATATTACTGACCTTAACAGGCATAGTCAGTTTATTCGGAGTTGCCTACGTAATGCTTATGCCCATATTCGCCAATGATATATTGAAGGTCGGGGTACAGGGATTAGGGATACTTATGTCTTCCACAGGATTAGGCGCGTTGTTCGGTGCCTTAACCCTGGCGCGCCTGGGAGATTCTAAGCATAAGGGAAGATTTCTAATTTTGTCATCTTTGATTTTTTCATTTTCATTAATACTGTTTTCATTATCAAAGACATATTTATCATCCCTTTTGTTCCTGGTATTAATAGGCGGCTCTAGCGTCTTTGCCATGGCGCTGGTAAACACCCTTTTGCAGATGAAGGTGCCGGATAAATTTAGAGGCAGGGTAATGAGTGTATTTATGCTTACCTTTGCCGGTATTATGCCTTTTGGCAATTTACTTGGAGGAGTTTTAAGCCAGGCGTATGGCGCACCCTTTACAGTCCTAGTGAGCGGGATTATCTGCAGCATATTTTTCCTGATTATAACTATAAGGTACCCGCAGGTTAGAAATATCCAGTAATCAAATAAAACTTTCATTTGATTTTTAGCGAAGCTCTGTTACAATTGTATGTATTGTAACGATAAATTTATCTAAAAGAAAGGAGAGGAAAGAGAAATGAAAAAATATTTAGTTTTCATGCTGTTAGCCGTTTTTAGTATTTGTATTCTCGGCTGTGCAAAAAAAGAAGCTGAAATGGAGGAGCTACAGCAATCGCTGTCAATGGAAACGTTAAGCACAACGAACGCTACTGTGCAACCGGTTAAAGTATCTGAACCTGTATCCGCTCCCGCAGAGAAATTAGATTTACCTCCCGTAGGTAATTTTCAACCCACAGCAACAGAAATCCAAACTGCATTGAAAAATTCCGGTTTCTATAATGGAGAGATTGACGGTAAAATAGGCCCCGTGACGAAAAAGTCAATTGTGGATTTCCAGAAATCAAAAGGCCTGCAGGCAGATGGCAAGGTTGGTCCTAAAACATGGGAGGCTTTAAGTGTTTATCTAAATCTTCCTGCTCAAACTGGAGCCAAGAGGTAATAAAAGAAAGGTCTATTATTAAAGTATCCGGCCATATTATCTGTACGGTAACCATAAGCGGGTTTATATATTTAACCTTTCATACGGCGCTGTCCTTCCTGGCATCTTTTATTGCGGGTATCTTAATAGACGTAGACCACGTTTTTGATTATTACCTTCAGGAGGGGCTGAGTTTAAGAATAAGAAAAATATACATATGGTTTTGCGATAAAAAATATAGATTTGTATTTATATTTTTTCATTCCTTAGAATTACTTTTCTTGCTCTGGTTGATTATATCTATATTTAAACTGGGTATACCTTGGGTCGCTTTTGCTGCCGGCCTTACGCAGCATATAGTCATTGATATTCTTTCCAATCGGGAATTATCTACCCGCTCCTACCTTTTATCGTACAGAATTATCAAGGGATTCAAAATAAAGGACTTATCAAGACAGCACTAAAACAGCTCAAAAAATCCCAACGCGCCCGTTAACTCGGAATGTTGTTATCGGCCTTGATCAGAAAACAACATTTTTGTTGGGATTTTTAATTTTTGGGTGTTATAATTAGGTAAAACCACCATGAAATTAATCAGTAAAGACTTAATAATAAGAGAGATTCCCATATTCGCGAATCTATCGGCATCACAGTTCAATCTGATCAGAGAAAAATCAAGCATTGTCGAATATAAAAAGAATGAAATTATATATGAAGAAGGTTCTGCGCCCAGCGCTTTTTATTCTTTGATATTGGGAAGGGTGGTAATTTACACTTTTGACTCAAGCGGGGCAAAATCGATATTAGAATACCTTCACCGCGGAAAATATTTCGGCATTATTTCGCTCTTGACTAATGAGCCTCATTCAGTAACTGCGCAGGCTATAAATGACTGTTTGATTTTGACCATTGAAAAGGATGATTTCGCTTTTATCCTAAAAAAAATACCCAGCCTTGCCATAGATTTAAGCCAGACTTTATCCCGCCGCTTAAAGCGCAAAGATATACATCGAAAAACTATCTTTGAAAGCACAATCATTTCAGTATTCAGTTCCTACTCTCAGGCAGGTAAGACTATTTACAGCTTAAATCTAGCCTTGAGCCTGCAGAAAGAAACACATAAATCGATTATTGTCCTGGAGATTGTTCCGGAGGGAAAATCAGCCAGCCTGCCGCAAAAATTAGAAGTTGATGAACGGTCCGGCAGAGACGCTATATTGAGAAGTGACAATCTTGATTTAATGAAGGATTTCATTTTAAAAAGCAGGTTTGGCATAGATTTAATTTGTTTTGGTTACAATGCCGATGAGGGCTTTGACATAAAAAATCTGATAGGAGCATTAAGCCTATTAGTTAATGACTACCATTACTTAATCCTGGATATGCCTTCTGTTATGGACCCGTCTATTTTTAACCTGCTTAATCAATCGGATTCAATCCATATCTTAACCAGCCCTGAACCGGTAGATTTACGAAGGACAGCCAACCTTATCGAAAGGTTGAAATCAGGATTTAACTTTCAGGAAGACAAAATCAAAATCATTATAAATGAATATAAATTGTCAAAACTTATCTATGAAGAACAGATTGAAATATTAGGCACAAACATATTTGCAACCCTGCCTAAAATAGATTTTGAATTTGCAAATAGGATAGTTTTAGATAACGCAACCTGCGAATATGCCAAGGCAATCAGAAGAATTTCCAGAACTGTGGGAGATTGTCAGGTGGGCCTGGTTTTAGGCGTGGGAGGAGCCTATGGCTTCTGCCATATAGGGGTATTAAGAGTGATTGAAAAAGAACGTATTCCTATCGATGTCATTGCCGGTTCCAGCATAGGCGCCCTTATCGCCAGCCTCTGGGCGGTCGGTGAGTCAAGCGATGAAATAATCGAAATCACCGGAGAATTCAAAGAGCCAAAGCGTATTTGGGGACTGGTAGATTTGACCTTTCCGCTGCTGGGATTTATCAAGGGCAATAAGTTGCATAAATTTTTAAGGAAACATTTGAACAATAAGACCTTTTACGATACCAAGCTGCCCCTAAGGATTATCGCAAGCGACGTGAAAAGGAAAGAGCCGAAGGTACTGGATAAAGGCTTGCTGGTTGATGCGATTATGGCAAGTTGTTCTATGCCGGGAGTATTTACCCCCTTCAAATTTAAGGAAGAAACGCTCTTTGACGGAGGGATAATTAATCCCTTGCCCACTGAGCCTTTATTTAAGATGGGAGTAAAAAAGATTATTGCCGTCAACGTTACCCCGTCACGAGAAGATATCCTGCGGCAGTATGACAAATTGAAAGAGCAAATCACCGTTAAGCTGCCGCAGGATTTGCGAAAAAAGAGGTGGCTGGATTTAAGGCGGTATTTCAAAGATACCTTTAAGACGAATATACTTAATATTATTTTTAGTAGCGTAGAGATCCTTCAGTCTGAAGTGGCACAGAAAGAGGCGCTACTGGCAGATATAGTTTTACACCCGGATACCTCGGGGTTAAATTGGTTAGAATTACACAAGGCCCAGGAATTCGCCAAAAGGGGAGAAGAAGAGGCGTTGAAAAAACTCGATAAGATTTGGCAGATTATTAACGAGTAAAAAAGAGGAGGGAGCATGTTGCGATTCTGTTTAATCAGTATTGTCTGCAGTTTGTTAATAAGTTTATCCGGTTGCGCCAGGATAAAGGAAACTACCAAATGCGCTGCCGGGGTATCTACAAAAGTCTTGGAGGATACCCGTAAAGATGCCGTAAGAAAGACTTTTAATTACGATTATAAGTCCTGTTACGATAGGGCTAAAGAGATTTTAATAGCAGAGGAGGCTTATATTTATGCGCAAGATATGGAGAAACATATGATTGCAATTTATGTTTCTAGACAGGATACCACGCCTGTCGGAGTATTCTTCAAGGAAACAAGCCCGGCAAGTACCGAGATAGAGGTATCTTCGCCAAGTACATACGCAAAAGAATTCATAGCCCAAAAATTATTTACCGCTTTAGAGGAACCGCTTAATCTAAAGAAGGAAGGACATACCAATGCAAAACAATAGACGGCAGATAAACCATTTTATTAAAGAATGCCACGCAATTGCTAAAGAAAAAGGCTGGTGGGATAACGAGCGCAATGACGCAGAGATTATTGCATTGATGCATTCGGAGTTATCCGAAGCATTGGAAGTAATGCGTAATCACGCCAACAAGGATGGTATTGCGGAAGAATTAGCGGACTGTTGTATACGTATCTTTGATTATTGCGGTGCAAGAGAGATTGATTTAGAAAAGGCACTCTTGAAAAAGATAGAGTTTAACAAAAGCCGTCCTTATCGCCATGGTAAAAAATTCTAATTTAACTGCCCGTCAAGCCTTGGGCCTTGATATAAAAGCACGCAAGATATTCGGCATTTCTACGCTGGTACTGATGGAGAACGCCGGTAGGGGAGTCGCTTGCGAAGCATTAAAGATGCTGGGCGATAAGAAAACTGTAGCTATTTTTTGCGGCAGGGGCAATAACGGAGGGGATGGATTTGTGGCTGCCCGCCACCTCTTGACCGCGGGAATAAAACCGGATGTATTCTTAGCAGGAAAAATGTCCGGCGTGCATAAAGAAGCAAAGACAAATCTAGAAATACTTCTAAAACTTAAACAGAAGGTCATAGAAGTTAGGGAAAATAATTTGTATTTAGTTAAAAATAAAATCTCAAAATATGCTTTGGTTATAGATGCCTTGCTGGGCGTTGGCGCCAGAGGCGAAGTCAAAGGAATTTATAGAGATTTAATCAAAATAATTGATGCATCCCCAGTTTATATCTTATCAGTAGATATACCTTCCGGCCTGGATGCGACATCAGGAGGAATTTTAGGTGATTCCATTAGGGCGGATAAAACAGTTACTTTTGTGGCCAAGAAACGTGGGATGGTTGCAGGTAGTGGAAAGAAGTATTGCGGGGAGATAATAGTGAAAGATTTAGGAATCCCCCTACGATATGCAACTCATTTAAAATCTTAAAAAGGAGGAAGTTATGCCCTACGACAGCAATTTAGACGAGCAATTATTTTCTAGGTTTTTGGAGACCGATGCTGGTAAAATTGTGGTGAGTGTCTGCTCTTATAATAACGGGCCCAAGAAGCTGCAAATTACAAGGGAAATAAAAGACAGGGAAGGAAAATTTACTTTTGCAAAGCTCGGCAGATTATCCAAAGATGAATTAAACGGCATTTTGCCTATCATCCAGGAAGCCTTAAAGGTTATGTAAATGACTGACTTGGAACATCTTAAATCTCATCTTCAGGGTAAAGTATTAATTTTAGGAATAGGCAATACCTTACGCAGCGATGATGGCGTGGGTTCGATTCTGGCCAGCCGGATTAAAGATAAAGTCCCTTACATAGTTTATGATGCCGGCTCCTCCCCGGAGAATTACTTGGGCAAGATTATTAAAGATAAGCCGGACTCAATAGTTATAGTTGATGCTGTAGATTTTGGCGCTCTCCCGGGAGATTACAAGGTGCAAGATGCGGATGAGTTTAAACCAGTCAATTTATTTTCTACGCATAATGCTTCTTTGTCGCTGGCAATTAACTACTTGCAAAACAATTTGAAGGCGGATATAATTATTTTAATTATTCAGCCAAAGACTATTGTTTTCTCGGATAAATTAAGCCCTGAGATAACTGAAGCCGTCGACAAATTGGAGAAATGGTTTTTTCGTCTTGAAGGCGTTAAATATGAAAGCGAAAAAAAGGGATAGCTGGGGTTCGCGTTTGGGGATTATTATGGCCGTAGCCGGTTCTGCCATAGGCCTGGGAAATTTTTTGCGCTTTCCTGCCAAGGCAGCTTCCAACGGCGGCGGAGCATTCATGATCCCTTATTTCGTATCTTTATTTCTTTTGGGCATACCGCTGATGTGGATTGAATGGACCCTGGGCCGTTTCGGTGGAGGTTTTGAGCACGGGACAGCTCCGGGAATATTCCACAGTATCTGGCAGAAGAACCGTTTCGTAAAATATTTCGGCGTTATCGGAATATTCGGGCCATTGGTGATATTCATTTATTATACCTTTATAGAATCCTGGACCCTGGCTTATAGTTTTTTTGCGCTCGCCGGAAAATATACACATATAGCCGACCAGGCTATGATGCAGAAGTTTTTAAGAGGTTTTCAGGGGGTAGAAAGGAATGAATATTTTAATGGCCTTACGCCGGCATATTTATTTTTCTTGCTCACCTTTTGTTTAAATATCTGGGTCATCTATTACGGGATAAAAGGCGGCATAGAGCGGCTTTGTAAGTGGGCAATGCCGCTTTTATTTATTTTTGGCTTAATACTTATGATAAGGGTTTTAACATTAGGTACCCCGGATTTAACAAGGCCTGACTGGAATATCTCTAACGGCTTTGGTTTCTTATGGAATCCTGACTTTTCAGCTTTAAAGTCAGCTAAAGTCTGGCTTGAGGCAGCAGGGCAGATATTCTTTACCTTGAGTGTCGGCATAGGGGTAATCCTGACCTATGCAAGCTATCTCTCAAAGGGTGATGATGTAGCTTTATCAGGGTTAACAGCTAGCGGCACAAATGAATTTGCCGAGGTCATTTTAGGCGGCAGTATTGTAATACCGGCTGCCTTTGTGTTTTTTGGGCCGGTAGATATGCAATCTATTGCGCGTTCAGGGGTGTTTAATCTGGGTTTTGTTACCATGCCCCTGGTTCTAAATAAATTGCCTTTAGCAGCGCTATTTGGCTTTTCCTGGTTTTTTTTACTATTTTTAGCGGGGATAACTTCTTCTGTTTCGTTGGCCCAACCGGCAGTAGCCTTCCTGGAAGATGAGTTTGATATAAGCAGGAAAAAAGCAGTTACAATCTTTGGTATTGTTTCTTTTTTGCTCTGTCAGCCGGCAATATTTTTCTTGAAGAACGGCGTAGTTGATGAGCTGGATTTCTGGGGCGGGACATTCTTTTTGGTACTGTTTGCCACTATTGAGACTATACTTTTTGCCTGGGTATTTGGCATGGAAAAGGCCTGGGATGAAATACACAAGGGCGCTGATATGCGCATCCCTGGGATTTATAAATTCATTATAAAATACATTACTCCTTTGTTCTTATTTTTTATCCTGGGGATGTGGTTTTGGCAGGAGTGGCTGGATAAGATATTTATGAAAAATGTCTCTTTGCAGGACCAGCCCTTTATTTTAGCCACGAGAATTGGCCTATTATCGATATTTTTAGTGCTGGGGATTTTAGTGAAGATCGCCTGGAGAAGGAAAAAAATACTGGCAGGCAGGATGGCATGAGAATAGACGGTTGGATATTTTTACTCATATCTTGGGGTATCATATTGTGCTTGAATATCTTTACTTTCTTGAAGGTTTTTTCAAAAAAAGAGCTGAAATGAATCCCGCACAGGATATCTTTGCAAAGATTATGGAGAGCCAAATATGAATAAATTGATGAATTATTTAGCTAATTTTCTTACCTCTTTAAGCCTGATTTCTGGATTCGCTTCTATAATTTTCTCTCTAGAAAACCATTTTACCTTTGCCAGTTGGGCAATAATTGTATCGGTAGTTCTGGACGGCTTAGACGGGCAAGTTGCCAAGAGGAATCCTGTGCCCAGTGAATTCGGTAAAGAATTAGATTCATTAGTAGATGTGGTTTCTTTCGGTATCGCGCCTTCCATATTAGGATATATTTTTGTTTACCGTAGTTTTTATATCTGGGCCTCAGTGGTGTTGTTTGTATATTTGTTCTGCAGCGTCTTGAGGTTAGCCAAATATAATATTACCCCGAAGGAGACATTAGTTAATTATTTTTATGGTTTACCTACTACGGCAAGCGGAGGGATATTGGCATCTTTCATATTGATTTATAGAAGATATACGCAGTTGCCTCCGCCGATTATCTTTCTTTTACTGGTGATAGTCACTGCATTCCTAATGGTTTCAAAAATAAGATATATAAATTTGGACGGTATAAAATTAATCTTTAAAAAATCAATATTTCCGACTTTGATTACCATATTTATTGTATTCTCTGTCTTATTTGCTTTTTACTTTATTACCGCGGTTTTCCTGCCAGAACTTATTATTTTTTCTCTCTTTATAATCTATTTAATTTTTTCTCCCTTTATGGTAAAATTAGTATAATATAAACAATAACAGACTTTGCCGAGGTAGCTCTCCGCCATAAAACGTGGCGGATTCTCTGACAAAAAGATTTAGCCGAGGTAGCTCAGTGGTAGAGGGTTGCCTTTTTTACATATTTTATCTATTTCCAACCTGTTACAAAATCCAATGTCATTAAAACTGTAATTGATTTATGGATTTATCAGCATGATCTTGCGCCAAATGGGTATAAATCTTGGTGACGCTTAAAGAACTATGGCCCAGGAGTTCAGAAACGAGATAGATATCGCGTGTCTTCATATAGAGATGGCTTGCAAAAGTATGCCGGAAATGGTGCCAACCGATACTTTTTAGGCCGCTGGCGGAGATTATTTGGGGCAGAAGATGTTTCTGGTTAGTCGCATCAAAACAACGGCCTTGAGGTTTTCTAAGCGGCAGAAGTACAGTCTTTAAAGCATTATGCAAGGGAATGAAGCGGAATTTCTTGGATTTAGTGGTGAAATCATTTTTATTGGCCACCGTAATTATATTCTTTTTGAAATCGATATCATGCCATTCCAGGGAGAAAATCTCGCGTTGACGCATACCGGTATAAAGTGCTGTTAGGATCGCAGCATAAAGCCGGGTATTTTTGGCTGCAAAGAGGAGTTTAGTGATCTCTTCTTCAGAAAGATACTTTGGCGGATTTTGCGGGATGCGGTATTTTTTAAGAGTTTTAATAGGATTTTGCGCGAGATATCCGCGGCGTACACAAAAGTTGATCCAGGCTTTAATGCTTGAAGCAATCCGGTTCGCACTGGATAAACTTAAATTATTTTCATTTATCCGGTAATTTAAATAATCTTGCAATTTTGTTTCGGTAATCTTTTTTATTTTATCAATTCCCGCCCATTCTATAAATGCGCGGATCCGCGCGTCATCATTAGATATGGTTTTTTGTGCTTTATAATTTTTAGTCGCTTCAGTATATTCTTCTAAAGCATCCAGGCAAAGAGGATTTGAATCATAAATAATATATTTATCTTCATGAATTTCCTGATCTGTTTTGGATTGGAGATATTTAGCAGTGGCAGGATCTTTGGTTCTCAGGCTCTTAAAATGCGGTTTACCATTTATATAATATTCAAGCCAATAGATTCCGGTCTTTGGCGGCCGGCGGTAAAGATGGGACATTTATGAAAATAAATCCCGGTGCGTTATCTTCTTAGCTATTTCATATACATGATCATCAAAATATTTATAAACACAATCTTGATGCATCTGCCGCACGCATTCCATAAGTTCTTCCCAGAGGACTTCATTCGGTTGTTCGGCTTTTATTCTCAAGGTTTTTTTCTCAAGGATATCAAGCCATATTATATATTTCTTAAGTTTAATTTTATGGGCTTGTCCATTACAAATAATTCTGGTAGAAAATTTATTTTCCTTAGGAATAATTTCCAGAAATGTTTTATATTTTGATTTCTGTTCAGGATGAGGCATTCAGTTCACGTTTTAATTTTTGCCCCATAGGAGAATCCAAAGAGATTACTGCATATTTTTTGCATTTTGGGCAAGCAGGGTATTTAAAGAAGAAACGCCATAGGCTATAGATTAGCCCAGGTATAATAAAAAATAACCAAAGTAATATTTCAATAAGCATGTTACCTTTAGCTATTTTTATTGGATTACCGGTATAACCACAAACTGTACAAATAATTTCTTTTTCCATTTTATGCCTCCTTAGAATTTTATTCCTATAACTTTATAACAAAATTCTATATCTGTTTCCTTAATAGGTATAGATTTATGATACTGCACAGGATTGATACTTTCAAGAGTTATCATATTTTTGTGATTTTTAGAATAACGCTTAAATAATTGATCTCCATTCTTAAGCTTTATGAATACAAGATCTCCATCGCGGACTGATTCCGATTCACAATAAATAATTTTTTGCCCTTTATAAGCTATTGGAGCCATTGAATCGCTTTGTACTATCATCGCTTTGCAATTCTTGAAATCAATATAATCATAAGGAGGTTCGTATGCTTCAAAAGAACTTCTGCCTCTTTCATCGGTTGCACCTACGCCTGATACTATAGGTATTTTTGATTCTTTAACTCCAATATATCTTATTTCTCCAAAAAGTTCGGCCTCAGTAATTCCTAAAACCTCACAAAGTTTTTTTCGTTGAGTTGGATTAGGTTCTTGTCTTCCAGATTCCCAATAGGAAATAGTAGCTTGATTAACTCCAATTAATAAAGCTAACTTTTTTTGCTGGATATTCTTTTGTTCGCGTAATTGTTTAATACGTTCACTTATTGTCATCGGCTTATTATAAGGCTATTTTTTTCTTTATGTAGAAAAATATAACTTTACAATTCTTATATACCAAAAGGACATAGAAGTCAAATTTTTTTACTTGTCAAAATGATATATCAGCGACGGTCTATATAAGTATATGTTATAAAGGAGTAAAAAAACACTTGACAAGATAACAAAATGTTATATAATCCATAATTGTCATTGGGAAGCATTTTTTTTAGCTTGATTTATAACAAAAAGACATAAAGGAGAAAATAATGAAAGGCGCATTCAAAATAACTGAAAAATTAAAAGGATGGTTGCAGTTAAAAGGATGGACGCAAAGACAGCTTGCCGAAGAATTAAAATGCGATGAATCTTTAATTTCTCAATGGCTTGATGAAAAAAAACCCAAACATCCTTCCTGGCAAATGTTTCGCAAAATATGCGATTTAACTGGGCTTGACCCAAAGGAATTAATAGATTATGACCGCGATATTGAACAAGAAGATTAACCGGAGGTGTTAAATGGGTGGTACTGGATCTGGTAGAAAATCAGTAAAAGGTCAGGCAATCGGTTTTATTTTAGATATTCAAATTATGCTTAATGAACTTTTGCATGAAGACTTTGATAGTAATATGACACGTGAGGAATTAAAAGAAAAGGTTAAAGTTATGTGGCAAGAATCTAAAAAAATACAGGAAGAATTGGAAAGATTATAAAAATGCCAATTGCAATCCAGGAAAATGAAATTCTTACTTTAGCGCAGGCTTGCCGATTAATAGGTATATCCAGATGGCATGGATACCGGATTTATTTTAAATGGCCAGATTATGGCGTGCGAGTACTTAAACACAGCCCTAATGCACAACCGCGATTTTATCGCAGGGATATCCTGCGTATGATGGAGGTAAAAAAATGACACCAGAAAAAACGCTTGAAGAAATGTATCCTATTCTTAAAAAATCCCGCTTCTTTCCCTCCAAAAATTTCTGGCAATGGATTATTTTATTTGCTTGTGGAATATTCATAATATTTATTATTTTAGGGACATTATTAACGGCGTTCGGGGAAGAAATTGATATTCCCGCAATTATCCAGATAGAAAGCGCAGGTAACACCTATGCAATCAGCGAAGATAACTGCATAGGTTTAATGCAGCTTTCTAAATCAGTTGTTGATGATTTCAATAAATATTCCGGTTATAAATCAATCAATTCTGGCTGGTATCCTTTACCAATTAGCCATAACTGTAATATGTTATGTAACGGTCGAGCTAATAAGGATATTGGAATTTGGTATATCAATATAAGGATACCGCAATTATTAAAATATTATAAATTAGAAGATACCATAGAAGCACGCCTTGCCTGCTATAACGCAGGTATAGGAACATATCTTAAATATAAACAAGGAAAAATAAAAAAATTACCAGCTGAAACTATAAATTATATTAGAAAATATAAAAATTTGACAAGAGGAAAATGATTATAGATACCACTCGCCCCAGAGATTGCCTTACGCCTTACTGGAATATAGAAAGGATTGATAGGGGCATAGTCAAGTCCTGCATAAAAGATGCAGAGATAACTTGCCAGAAATGCCTTATGAGAAAGTGTTGTTTATGCAAAGAGGATTATAATGGTTCTTAATTTAACTCAGATTTATTGTGATAAACAGGATTGCTTATATAACCAAGAGGACAAATGCAGCAATACCGGCATTCATATAGGCACAAATGGATATTGTGAGGATTTTATAAAAGAAGAATTGCCGGATTATAAAAATCCAGAGAAAGAAAGAATATAATGCCTAAAAAATCAGCCAAACAAAAGTTAGAAGAATATATCAGAAAAAAAGCAGAAAATAAAAATGATTTGGCTAAACAAGGAATAACTGATGATAAATCTCGCTGAAACAATCGAACAATTAGTATTAGAAGATAACGAAAAGCGCAGCAAAAATTATGGTCCCCGGGACCACTTTTGGGCTTCGGATGTTTTCAAATGTAAAAGGCAACTTTTCTATGAATTTAAACCGGATATTCCGAAGAAAGCCTTGGATGCCCGTGCCCTAATGATTTTTAAAGCAGGAGATGCTTTTCACGACCTGGTTAAGAATTATCTTTGGCGATCTGGAATATTACGCGCAGAAGAGGCGCGGCTGCCAGATAAAGCGAAAGAGGAATTAAACCTTACGGGTCGTTTCGATGCAATGGTTTCAAGCACGCCCGAAGGAGACCGGGAATTGGTGGAGATTAAATCTATCAGCCATTTCGGTTTTGAGGATATGTTAGAACCGAAGGAAGAATGGCTTGGTCAACTGATAATTTATATGCATTATCTCGGAGTAAAAAAGGGCGTGATCTTTGCTATTAATAAAAATACTTCCGAGATGAAACAGTGGCCTATTGACTACGATGAAAAAATCTTTGAGAAAGTTAAAAACTATTTTCTTGAGGTAGCCAAATTTGTTAAGGAAGATAAGGAGCCTGATCGGCCGTATGCCAGGGATTCTTGGCAATGCGGATATTGTAAATATAATTCTCATTGTTGGCGCGATTGTCCTATACCCGAGGCGCCGGCATTTAAAATTGATGCTGCAATTGAATCGCCTTCCCAGGAAATCCTTGAGTCAGCGATTAGTACCTACTGCATTTTAGATGAACAGATTAAAAGCCTCAAAAAAGAATACGAATCAGCAAAGACAATTGTCGAGATTTATTTTAAGACCAATACAGAAAAAACCGTCTCAAATGATAAATTTACCATTGAGCGGATCCAGCGGCAAAATGTAGATTATGATCCTGAAAAATTACGTCAGGGGTTAGGACCGGAAAAATTCGCTCTTATCAGCAAACCATCGTCGACAATGATAAAACAGGCCTTAAAAGATGGCCTTGTGGATCCTACGGCGGTTGAGAAAGCAAAGAGTTATGAATATACAGAGATTTTAAAACCAAAGAAAACCGGAAACGGAAAAGAGGAGGTAAAGGATGCCTAAAGAAACCGTTTTAAGCGTAGTAAAACAAATCAGGAATACTCTTGATGTGCGATTACCAATGCCTAATTTAAAGATAGTTGCGGTAGGAGGACCTTCCAAGGAGACAGATTTCTTAAGATTCCGTAATACTCCAGACCGTTTTGAAAAACTGTCAGACGGATGGGTTAAAGACAAACTTCTTGGAATAGATTGGGGCCCAACTTATTCTGAGAAAATGACTTGGCAAAAAGCAGAAAGTAAATGCAAGAAAGATGGCTACAGGCAGGCTACTCCGGAAGAAATGTCAACGCTTATAGACCGTTCAAAATACAATCCGGCCATAGTGGCAGGAGTAGAAATCTTAAATATAAAGACAGATGATTGGTACTGGACCTCAACTCCCTGTGCCTGGTACTCAGGCAGCGCTTGGTGCGTGTACTTCAGCTATGGCGTCGTGAGCAGTGGCAGTAAGGGCAGCAACTATTATGTCCGTCCGGTCCGCTCCAGCCAGTGATTGGTGATTTGATAATTAAGGAGTTTTTTTGAAATTAGGAGGAATCAGATGATAAAAGGAATAAGTGATGTAAGACGTTGCCCTAGGCTCGGTCATATCCGGTTGGGCATCAAAAAAGTTTCAGAAAAATCAAGGAAGGAATACCCCGCGGAAGTTGATTATTTCATCTTGGATCCCGAAACCGGAGATCAACAGCGCAATGAGGAGCTTATTAAGCAATTTAAGGAACTCTATGGTGAAAAACCTACTGCTATAAGAATTATGTTTCCTCCGACAGATCAGGAGATATTTTTTGCCCAATGGTTTAAACGATATGGATCCGGTACCTTGTTAAAATGTAAGGGTGACGGAGAAACCGCTGTTTGTGCGCTCCCAGAATTTGCCGAAGGCCTTGAAATTATCGGTAAAGACGAAATGGGCCTTACTAAAGTCAAATGCTTAGGTCCTGAATGTATCTATCAAAAAGACAAATCTTGCCATAGGCTTGGCGCATTACAAATCTTACTTCCTGAATTGTCCGGTATAGGCGTATGGCAAATAAATACTGGTTCCTGGAATTCGATTGTCAATCTCAATTCTGCCTTGGATTGGTTAAAAGGCCTTTGTGGTAGGTTTGCTATGATTCCGATTACTTTGCGAAGAATTCCTCAAAAGATTCAATATGAAGGCAAGCCTTCAACACACTATATCATGCAGATTGACCTCGAGAATGTCAATATAGCGCAATTACAGAAGGCCGCCTTAATAGCTCCGGAGAAATCAATGCTTACAGCTCTTCCGGCGCCAGATGAAAGCAAAGATCCATTGCTTTATTCTGAACAAGAAAATGGAAATAATAAAGAAACTTCCACAGTTGAAAAAGTTAAATCTACATTTGATGCTCATCTGGCAGGAGAAAAAGAAGAACAAATTACTTCGCGGCCAGGACCTTTAACTATTGACCAGGCTGTTCAGAAAAACAAAGACGATATTTTTGATGTGCAGGGGATACTTTCCGATGCTAAACATCAGGTTATCCTTTTAAAGGATAAGAAGACTAAGAAAGATATCACCAGTTATATTATTTCTTCTGAAGATAATAATGACTGGATGACGGTTTATAAATACGGCAATGTTGCAGAGAATATCAAGATCGGTGATTTGGTAGTTTTTGAGGATGTAAAGGTTATTCTTGATAACAATGAGAAGAGATATCTTGCCGAAATGGTTTCATTGTTAAAAGCAGGAGAGAATAATTAATATGCTTGCCCCAAGGACAACTTTCCAGGGCACTAGCGGCCCGACCTCCTTTTTTAAAGTCAAAAGATTGTTACAGGGCAGGCTAATAAATGAAAGGAGAAAAGATGGAAGAAGTTAAACAGGCTTTTAAGGAAATCAACGATGGATTAACCAAACTTGAAAAGGCATTTGACAAATTAGCGGATAGCAACCAGATTAAACGATTTATCGATAACGGCGATGGCACTATTACAGATAAATCTACAGGCCTAACCTGGGTCAAAAATCCTCATACCGATTTACCTGATAAATTCAAAAAGGAAATTAAGTGGCAGGAAGCAATTGACATCTGCAAGGAGCTTGAATTTGCTGGCCATAAAGACTGGCGTTTACCTACTGTTGAGGAATTGCGCGAGTTGGTGGATTATACCCGGGGTGCAGGTAGCGATCCTGCGATAGATGCAAAATTTTTCCCGGATACTAAGTGCTCGTGGTATTGGACCTCAACTCCCTGCGCCTGGGGCTCAGGCAACGCTTGGTGCGTGTACTTCAGCTATGGCTACGTGTACCATGGCAGTGGGGACGGCAGCCATTATGTCCGTCCGGTCCGCTCCAGCCAGTGATTGGTGGTTTGATAATTTTCAAGCGAGGTAATCAAGATGAGTAATTACTACGAAAATTTACCGGTCTACAAAAAGGCTTTAGATTTAGCCGTGTATTTTGAAAGCATTGTCCGGCATTTCGATAGGCATCACAAATATTGTATCGGTGCTGACCTTTGCAATCTATCGCGCAAGATACTCATTTATGTTGCCCGGGCAAATAATAAAGTAGAAAGACAGGTAAAGCTTAAAATAGCGATTAGTTTACTTGAAGAATTAAAAATAACAATTCACTTGTGTAAAGAGATAGGGGCATTTCATTCAGCAAAGAGTTTTGAATTCGCTACTCGTAAGACTATCGAAGTAGCAAAACAATGCGAGGGTTGGTTAAAAGGTGCCAGAATCAGTCAAGACCTAAATCTTGATTGAGCGTGCGATTAAGAGGCCACTGGGCGCCTGCGCCACCTGAAAAGGTATAAGAATACAAGAGGCGGTATCTAATAGAATCTGTCTCTGAAGGCTTGAGAAAGCATTAAGTGTGTAGGCAAAAGTTGCCTGGAACTCAGACAACGCTTGGTACGTGAACTTCAACAATGGCAACGTGAACAATGACAATAAGGACAACAACAATTATGTCCGTCCGGTCCGCTCCAGCCAGCGGCTCAAAAGAAAGCATATTCTCATTTCAAAATATATATCGATGTTATCTTGATTGCCGGCGCAAGAAACGTAATACTTATAATGCACTGCGCTTTGAGATAAATGCCGAAGAGAATATCCTTAAGTTAGAACATGAACTTAAAGACTATAAATACCAGCCCTCGCGTTCTATTCTTTTTGCCGCCCGTAAACCTAAGTTAAGAGAGATATTCGCTGCTGATTTTCGGGATCGCGTAGTGCACCATATTTTAGTGAATGAACTTGAGAAGATTTGGGAACCAATTTTTATATATGATTCCTATGCGAATCGGGACCAAAAAGGTACGCATAAAGCGGTTATTCGGTTACAAAGTTTCTTACGGAAGATTACTAAAAACGGCCATGTTAGATCCTACTATCTTCAATTAGATATAAAAGATTTTTTTGTTAGCATAAATAAGAATATTCTTTTTAATTTAATTAAAGCTAAAGTAAGTGATCCTGAAATATTATGGCTTACCCGGGTAATTCTCTTTTGGGATTGTTCAACTTCTTATGTCCGCAGAGGCCCTAAACAGCTTTTATCAGAAATCCCAGTCAACAAAAGTCTTTTCAATAAAGATAATCTGCGCGGCTTACCTATTGGAAATCTAACTAGTCAATTTTTTGCTAATCTTTTCCTTAACGAATTAGATCAATTTATAAAGCATCAGTTAAAAGTTAAATACTATATACGTTATGTGGATGATTTTGCGCTATTAAGCAGAGATAAAGAAGAGTTATTGCATTGGAAAAAAGAGATTAAGAATTTCTTAAGTGAGAGATTAAATCTGCAGTTGCATCCAAGGCGCCAGAAACTGCAACCAGTGTCAAATGGCATCGATTTCTTAGGTTATATAATTCGGCATAACTATATCCTGGTAAGACGCAGAGTTATAAACAATCTCAAGGCAAAAATAAAAGAATTAAAGAATTATCCGCAGCAACTGAAGGATTCTATTGCTTCTTATTTAGGCCACTTTAAACACGCAGCTAATTATCGTTTAATCAAGAATTTAGGCTTATGGAAGATCTAAAAAATACAATCTATCATTACTTAGAGAATTATTGCCAGGGCCGCGACCGGGCAATTAAACTTGATGAATTAGGCAATCGGATATCACTTGAGCAGGTATCTTGGCGGCATATAGCCGAAGCGGTAGAGTTGCTTAGAAAAGAGGGTAAGCCTATTGCTTCTTGCGCCAAAGGTATATTTATGCCGATTACAGTTGATGAAAAGAAATCCTGCCTTAGAACAATTTATCGCAGGGCCCTGCATACCTTGGAGACTGCCCGGGCCCTGGAGAAAGCTTTCGGCAGACAGATTGTGGAAGAGGTGAGCCAGGAATTCAATGAACTTTCAAATGGGCAACTGGAATCAAAATTTTTATGCGAAGTGAGGTGATAGATGAAAACTCTTTTTATGGAAACAACCAAAATTGAACCCGAGCAAACAGTCGCACAGATTCAAAAAGTTTTAGGCCAATATGGAGCCGGCGCAGTAATGACTGAATATGATAAAGGTGAGGTCGTTGCACTTACCTTTAAGGTAAAACTTAATGAAAAATATCTGCCTTTTAAATTACCCTGCCGGTGGGAATCTATTGATAGAACATTAATGTTGCGCCGGAAGCGCCTAAGGAATACTGATGAAATAAAAAAACAGGCAAAACGTATAGCCTGGCGTCAGATTTTGCGATGGGTAGAAGCTCAAATGGCCTTAGTAGAAACCGATATGGTTAAAATCCAGGAAGTTTTCATGCCCTATATTCAAGTATCAATTGGCGGCCAGACTTTATTTGAGAAGCTAGAAGCTAAAGGGCTACCGGCCCTAGAGGACAAAAGAGAATGAAAGAATACTATAAAAGAGACAAGGATTCATAAATATGGCCAACCCACAGCTTGAAAACGGACATACACGCATTGCCAATGAACTCTTATGGGTAATCATTAAATATATAACTAATCCATCTTGGCTAAGAACTGTTTTGTTAATTATTCGCATTACCTATGGTTATCAAAGAAAGGAAACCACAAGTAATTATAAATCTTTTGTTACATCTTTAAATCTTACGGAAGAATATATTAAAACAATTCTTTTTGAATTAGCAGATCAGAATATAATATTTTACAAACCCAGAGATAGTTTTAAATTTAATGTAGCTTTAAATAAAGATTATGAATCGTGGAAAATCTATAAAAAATAAACCCGTTGAACAGAAGGTAAAATCGCGATGTTATAAAATACGAAATAATAACATTAAGAAAATGACACAAGCTGAACAGAAAGTGAAAGATATTTTTGATAGTAAAGGGGTTAAGTATGTTCCTCAATATCCCATTTATACCCGAACTTCTTTTATTCTTATAGATTTTTATTTGCCAAATAAAAAATTGGCGATTGAAATAGATGGAGGTTCCCATATAGGTAGATTAAAAACTTGGCAATCTTATAATAAGTGGAGAGAGTCGGTTATTCACAAGATATGCACAGGGTTAGTAAGATTTACTAATGATGAAATATTAAGTAATTCCGACAACTTTCGGGAATTTGTTCTTAAAATAATGTAATATTTAAATATATATTTAAATTAAAATTAAAGAAAGATTTAAAGAAAGATTTAAAGAAATATATTAAAGAAAATTTCTTTAAAGATAATCAGATTTTACAATCTGATTTTTAAAGAAATATTAATAACCTGTAACTTATTGATGAAAAAATTAATTATTCAATTATTCTTCGCTTGTCTTATCGGGATTATTATTAATATAGTATATTTATTTTACATAAATCAGTGGTGTCCTTTGGTGCGATATATAGATCAAGATATTATCTGGGATGAGGAGGTGGGGAACAAATGGAAATAATTAAATTTTATTGGTTACATATTTTAGGATTCGTTGATAACAATTTCAGACATGGAGGAATTCATCGCATAGGAGCAATTTGGATAATCTTGCATTTCTGGGGAGATATACTCATTGTTTATTGGTTAATAAGAAAATTCTGGGGAAGGAAAAAATGAGTTGGTTTATTAATGACAGAGGAATGATGTTCGGTAATCGAATAAATTTGATAGATCTATTCGTAATCGTGTTCCTTATGGGTCTCCTGCCTATATTCTGGTTTGGATATAAAGTAAAAAAGAATTTAATTACTCCGCCCATGCCGCCGAAGACTACAATAGAAATACAGATTAGTCGATATGAGCAACTAAAGGAACAAACGAAAGAGATAGAAAGAATTACCATAGAAAAGAACAGAATAGAAGAACAGATTACTAATTACTTAAAAGAATTTAAAAATGCAAGGAAGTATTTCCCAAAATAGGAGGGAGTAAAGAATGATGCTTTTAATCTTGTTAATAAATCTTATTTATCTCCCAGCCCTTAAATATGGATTAATAAATGATGATGCAACCGCATTAAAATTAACTCCATACAACGTTAAGCATGAGAAAAGATTGAGTATTTTACTTCATACCATTGTGGCCATTTATGTTTATTATGCTTTCGGAATGTCTGAGGCTTCTTTAATTGCAGCTATTCTTTTTTCAATTCATCCAGAAGCTATACAGATCCCTGTTTGGATGAGCGGAAAAGCCTATGGCTTCAATGCTTTAATATTCTTGATGATTCTAGCCTTTACACCTTTCTTCTCTTTATTATATCTCTTTGGAAGTTTTTCCAGCGCAACGCTTCTTTTTACTCCCTTTGTATTTTTATTCACCAGGCATTGGTATTTAATTTTAGCATTTCCTTTATTGATCTTATTAAGTTATAAAGATATCAAAAAGAATGTATCAGGGAAGATATATGGAGATGGCGCTTTTGTAACTCCGCTTCCCCAGGATTTAAATCTGCATAGGTTTGAATGGAAAAAGTTAATAATAGTAGTAAAAACATTTGGATATTATTCTCTTGTCTGCTTATTGCCTATCAAGAATGGATTTTATAATTCTTTTCTTGTGACTTTAGGATCTTCAGAAAAAGAAAGCAAATATTGGTATTCCTTAAACCGGCATTTCTGGGGAGGAATATTCTCTATACTTTTAATGATCATAATCTGGTGGTTTAATAGGTCTAATTTTATTGGTATGGGAATCGTGCTTTTCGTTACTTCAATTTTACCTTTTCTAAATTTCATAACTGTTCAGCAATTCACCGCGCCTCGGTATGCTTATCTTGCTTTAATAGGATTTCAAATTGCTTTGGTAAGCTTAATCTGTAAATTCCCTTTAGAACTTAAATGGGCTATTCTCGGTGCTCTGTTCTTATATTATTTAGATAGGATGTTAAGAGTCCGGAAGAATTATGTTAAAGATAATATTACATCTATGGAATTGGATAGCCAGATTTTCCCGGATAATCCGCGCGTTTGGTATTATCGATATGAGCACATGCTCAGTAAAGGGAATTGTATCATGGCCTGGGCTGAAGCAAGCTATGGCCTTAAGCATCTTCCGGAAGATTGCCAGCTCTGGTTTGGCCTGGCCGTAGCGAGCTTTGAGTTGGGGGATATGAATGCGGCAAGCGAATTTTTAAAGACATCCGAAAGATTCATGATCCTGGCCGATAGAAAGAACATGCAGGAATTAATTGCAGATTTTAGGCAAAGGATTAAATTGAAATTAGCGGAGAAATTCATTCCTAATAATTTGAGGAGATTTCATGCTTCTTAGGCGTATTAAAAGATATTTTGCTCTTCGCAAGGCCCGAAAGCGCCTCATCCTCCTGGGGCAAATGATTGATGCAATAGACCGGGCCTTTACCCGGAAGAATATTTCAAGGCATGAACGCAGAAGATTCTGGAGAGATTTTATTAATAATCCGGAAAGAAGAAAGAACTTTATACAGGAAATGTGGAAGAATGGGATATAAAACCCGGGGGAATTATCTTGTCCATATTTGTGTTAAGGCCTGTGCGAATAAGGATATAAAATGCAAGGATTGTTTAAGAGGCTCGAATTACGCTCCGGTTGATTCTCCTTTAAATAACGGAATTAAAATAAAAACACCTTATGAGAAAGATTTTAAAAATATTCTGTAAGATTTCCCAAAGCAAGGTTGATTATAAAAGATATTGCTTAAAATGTATTTTTTTTAGAAAGAACCAATGCGATCATACAAAGAGCCGCGCCTTTGCGACTTCGGGAAAATAGAATTAATCATTCCTCGGCTTAGGTTGCTAAAGCTATTAAATAAAAAATCTTACATTACCCAAGAAGAGGCAATATTTTTAAAGGCTCAGCTTTGGAAAGTTGAGTCAGCAAATGCCAAGATATTGCATGTGCAATCTATCATAGAAAAAACTCTTTTAAAAACTCCATTTGGCCGCCCTTGACAAACCTATAATTATCAATATACTTTAATTGACAATTAAATTTACTATGAGCGGGACATAACACGGCTTCCGACATTTTTTTATAATTATAAGTTAAGGAGCTGATCACTCCTTTTTTGAGCCGACTCCTATATAGGCGGGGTCGGCTTTTTTTATGCCTAAAACTGAACTTAAAGTCAAAGGATATCTTGAGAAAAGTTATCTTGATAAAGAAGGCGGAAAACATATCACTTTTGAATGTTCAGCAAAAAATAGTCTTGAAATTGCTAAACTTGAACTTATGGGCAGGGATTTAAATAATCACCTGCCTATTTTATTGGAAATAAGGATTAAGCAGAATGAAGAAAGCAGAAGCAAGGGTAGGAAAGCCGCCAATATACCAAACGCCGCAGGAGTTACAAGCAAAGATAGAAGAATATTTTGATAAAGGCGTTAGGTATAAAACTATTTTAATAGGGCCATCTAATAACCGAAGTGAAACTACTATCAAGGTGCCTACAATTACAGGGTTATGCCTTTATCTTGGTTTTGACAGTAGGCAAAGTTTTTATGATTATGAAAATAAGCCGGATTTTTCTTACACCATAAAAAAGGCTCGGATGATGATTGAACGCGAATATGAGGAGCAATTACAAACAGGAACTCCGACAGGGGCTATATTTGCTTTAAAGAATTTTGGCTGGCAAGATAAGTTAGAGATAGATACTAATGGTTTATTCAAAGGGAAACTCCAACTTATGCCTGAAAAAGAAGAAATCCCTCAAAGTAGGATTAAGGAGTTTTTAAATTGACAACCAACCTTGCATTATCTAATTATAAACCGCACATGGGTCAGCGTGTAGCACACTATGCAATGGAAAAATTATATAGATTTTTAGCTGTAATTTGCGGCATCAGGGGAGGAAAGACACATTATGGAGCGCGTGAGGCGGGAATCCAAGCATGGAATTCTCCGTTTGGGCCTCCGGCTGCTTATTGCATTATCGCTCCGACTTACAATATGCTTGACAGAACTACTTGGTCAGAATTCTCCATAGCGATGGAACCGCTTATCCTTACTAACAATAATTCAAAAAAAATTATTATTCTTAAAAACGGAAAATTAGTATATGGATTTTCTGCAGAAGAACCTGACAGGATTAGGAACGTTACTGCAACTGGTTTCTGGGTTGACGAAGGACGGGAATGCAAGAATTTTGGTAAACTCTGGAAAGTTCTTTTAGGTCGCATTTTATCTACAGGCGGGAAAGGTTTAATAACTACAAGTCCTAATAGTTATGATGATATTCATGATATTTTTGTTGCTAATCGAAAACCACAGTATGGCTATGTTCATTTTTCTACTTATGAAAATACCTATCTTGATAAATTAGCCATTGATGAATTAGCAAGTTTGTATGACGAAAAATATATGCAGCAGGAACTCTTAGGGCAATTCGTCATTTTTGAAGGAGCAGTTTATTATACATTCAACAGGGAGAAAAATGCCGGAGACCTGGCTTTTAAGGCAGCACAATATAATCCCGACATTCCATTATGCCTTTGTTGCGATTTTAACGTAGATCCCATGGCCTGGATTGTGGCGCAAATAGGGATAAACCAGCAGACAAAATTAAAAGAGGTTTATTTCATAGATGAGATTTATTTGTCCAATTCAAATACCATAGAATGCTGCCATGAATTTAAGACAAGGTTCCCCAATCATAGGGCAGGATTAAAGTTATATGGAGACGCTACCGGCAGGGCAAGGCATACAGATAGCAATATCACCAACTGGAAAATTATAGAAAGTGAACTGTCTGCTTATGGGATTTCTACCAATATTCCCACGAAGAACCCAGCCGAAAGAGACCGCATCAATTCTGTTAATGGGATGATTTGCAACAGCAAACAACAGCGCAGGGTATTTGTTAATCCCGATAAATGCAAGAATCTCATACGTGATTTTGAACAAGTTTCTTATAAAGAAGGCAGTACTCAGATAGATAAGGCAAAGGATTTTAAGCTTACGCATCCTTCTGATGCAGCAGGATATTTTATAGAATCAGAATTCAGCCTTAATAGGGGGCTGATAACGGGATTAAAGATTTGATGGGGGCTACAATAAAAGGAGACACAATATATATTAGCAAAGATTTATTGAAGAAGGTAACTCCGGGAGAACGCAGAATTATATTGGCACACGAAATCAGCCATTGGCAGCATAAGGATAATTTAAAGATATTCTTAATCCGGATACTGTTCTTTTTATTTCCTCCAGTTATAAATTATTTTCAAAGAAAATTTGAGATGAGAGCTGATGCGGAAGCAATCAATAGAACAAAAGACCCAGATTCTTTTATAACTCTGCTTGAAAAACTAAATCGTAATAATACAGAATATCCTTCTAAATTTTTAAGCCTGCAATTAGCCAATAATATGAGAGGAAAAATATGAATGGCATAAAAGAATTAATCGATCATCCGCATCGGGTATTTCTGAATTACCAGGATTACTGGAATTTTCTTTTAATGAGTTATGAAGGCGGAGTGGATTATTGTAATGCGTTTATTACAGGGACCGGATCTGCCAGCAGAGGATTACTTAATTATGTAACGAGGGCATTTAAGCTTTGGGCCGGAAGCCGGGAAATTAAAACAAATATTTCTGGCAACCTTTTTATGCATCCTAAGGAAAGAGACGTAGATTATAACGATCGATTAAAGATGTCTTACTATTATAATTTTTGTAATCCCATTATTGATATTTATACCGATCACTTATTCAAACAGCCTATTAATTTGGATTTAGATACAATAGAGGAAGAGGTCGAGCAACGCTCCGAGAATATAGATAATAAAGGGAGTTCTATAGAAGAATTCAGGAAAGAGATGGCAGACCTGGCTCAAGTTTACGGCCATATTTATGTAGTTGTTGATTCCCCTGAATATAAAGGAGACATTAAAACTAAGAAAGATTTAATCGATAATAATCTCTATCCTTATTTTTCTCTACATCATCCCCAGAATATCATTAACTGGGCTTTAGATAAATTCGGAATGCCTTATTGGGTTCTTGTCCGGGAATCTACGGACTCAAATTTAGATCCTTTTAATTTTGACAAGGAAAGAATTGAGTCTGTAAATTACCGTCTCTGGACAAGAAAGGAATGGATTCTTTACGATGCGGAATATAAAGAAATAGGAAGAGGAGTTCATGATTTGGGAATTGTTCCTGTTATCTGTGTATTCGATAAGCAATCAAAGAAGATCAGAAACTTTTTAGGTATTTCCGCAATTGCGGATATAGCTTTCATTGCCAGGGATATTTACAATTCCTGTTCCGAATTAAAACAAATATTACGCGATCAAACATTTGCCTTTCTTGCTCTCCAGGGTTCCTCTTCCGAATATGATGAATTATCTGTAGGAACTTCGAAGGGCTTGCTTTATCCTCCAGATAGGAATGCGCCGCAATATATTTCTCCTCCTACCGGTAATGCCGAGGTTTATTTCAGGCATATAGATCGCCAGGTATCAAAGATATTCCAACTTGCAAAACTTGAGGGAGGATCAGTTCAGGCTCCGGAGCAATCCGCTGTGATGCAGTCAGGCATATCAAAGGCTTGGGATTTTAACCAGACCAATTCTGCCTTATCAAAGAAAGCAGGGAATTTGGAGGATGGAGAAACTAAACTTTGGCAGATGTTTGCAAGATGGAACAGGGCAGAGTTTAAAGGCTCGGTTCAATACCCACACGAATTCTCTATTCAATCTTTAAAAGAAGACCTGGATGAATGTGAAAAAGAAATGCGCCTTAATATGGGAACGGAATTTAATAAAGAAGTTAAGGCCGCAATTATCAAAAAGAAATTCCCTCGGATGAATAAAACCGATATAGATAAATTGATTGAAGGAATGGAAGCACAGGAAGATGCGATGGGCAAAGGCGAAAGCGGACGCCTTTTGGACAGAATTCCATCGTTATTAAAAATGGCCGCGATGAATAACGCCAACTCTGGCGGTAAATAAGGAGGGTAACATGTGGTGGATATTGGGAATAGCAGGAGCGGTATTACATAGTTTCTTATTTGGCTTGATGCATCTGAATAACCGGGGGGAAACTCCGGCGACTAAGGAGACATATACGAAGGCTGAAGTCGATGAGATGCTAAAAGGAGCTTTTACCCAGGAGAAAGTAGACGCTATCGTGCAGGATCGTCTTGCCAGGGAGAAGGCAAAATTTGCTGATTATGATTCTTTGAAACAATTTAAGACGGAACATGAAAAGAATCTTGAAGCTGCAACACAGAAAGAACTCGAAGCTAAAAAGGAATACGAGAAATTGAAGGAAGGCTGGACGAAGAAAGAGCAGGAATACCAGGGGATAGTTTCTAAAAAAGATTTAGAGATCCAGGACATGAAGATTAGTCATGGTTTGATGAATGAGATAGTAAAACAGAACGCCTATGCCGAAGAAACTATGGCGCTTATAAAAAGCCAGGCAATATTCGACAAAGACGGAAACATTCGCATAAAGGGAACAGACGCGAATGGGTTGGAAGTTATGGACTCTGTAGAAGAGGGAGTTAAGAAATTTTTAACAAAGAGACCGCATCTGGTAAAAGCAACTAAGCCGGGTGGCGGGGGGACTCCTCCAGGAGCAGGTGGCGGAGGAGGAGCAGGCACGGGGGGAGAAGACCTCAATACTCTCAACGCGGAAATGCTGCAGGCTTTAGAAAAGAGGGATACAAAGAAAATAAACGAACTGAAAATTAAAATCCGAGCCACGTTAGCAGCTCAGGGAACGAGGCTTTAGGAAAGGAGAAAAAAATTATGCGGTTTTTAGGGTTACTTCTTTGGTTATGTTCATTCGCAAAAAGGTTAGGAGTTGACACTACTGTTTCAACTATAGAGGAGTGTGTTCCGACTATAGTGGCGGCAGCTTTGCTGGAATTGGACGAGGGCAATGTAGTTCAGCCTTTGGTTACCGAAGTTCCATTCCCGGGTCCGGGCGTAGTGCATCAGACACCATTCGTTAAAAGATTGTCCGCGGAAGTTACCGATGACCCGACAGCGCAGGCCGTAGATTCTACAACCAGCGATGAAACTTCTCCCAGCGCAGCTACGGTAGGGACTCACTCAGCGTATGTTGCGTTAAAGGATATCGCGGCTTTGGGTTCTGTAAGTGATATCGCTGCAATTGCCGGGCAGTTGATCGGCCAGTGTTTGGTTGTCCGTAAAGACCTTGATTTGGTTACATTGTTTACTTCTTTCGGAACAGAACAAGGCAGTGCGGGCGCATCTTCAACTTTAGCAATTGCTCCAGCGGATCTTTATGATGCGTATGGTTCGTTAAGAACTTACTTCGCACCACTACCGTATCATCTTGTTATGGCACCTAAGCAGATATGGTCTTCAGTGGGGATTATCAGCTTGTTTGACAACTCTTCGGATGCAATTCAAACAATGGGGCCAGGAACGGTAGGAGAAGATTTTGCGCGTTACGGTTTTGCAGGTATGGCATTAGGCTTCAATCTCTGGGCCGACGCTAATATTGCAATGACTACCGATAACGGCACTGGTGCGGCATTCTCTCGTCAGGCAATCAAGAACGTTACGAAGAGAGCATTCCAGGTAGAGATTCAAAGAGACGCACCGAATGTCGGGGACGACATCGTGGGTTCTGAAATTAGAGGTGAAGCAATTCTGCGTAATAAGCATGGAAACGGGATGAGTTTCTACGCAGCCTAACTCTTGAGAAAGAGGAAAACTGGGCAGGGGGAGTAAACAATTCTTCCCCTGCTTGTAATACAGGAAAAAGGAGAAATGAGATGGCAAAGGAAAAAGAAACTAAAAGAAACCCGGAAGTAATAGAGCAAGAGAATATAATTCTCAGGAAGCAATTAGAGGACGCCAATAAGCTTTTAGCGGAGAATGCCAGGCATCCAAAGCCTGTTGATGATTTAACGTCGGAGATAAGAAAGATAAAGGCTAAAAGTAAACCTTCCGTAAGCTCTATCCTGGTGAAGGAAATAACAGATCACAAGAACATTTCATTGTGGAATAAACTTGGAAAGCGCATAGGCCCGATGCATCCGGACAACGCTATCCAGACGTTATATCGTTTTGCTGACTTGGGGATTATCTTAACTTCAGATCAACCTACCCAGAAAGACATCGAAGATTATAAAAAGACGGATGAATATAAAGCCTGGGAAAAAAGTGAAGCGGATAGGCGAGCAGTAAAAGATAAATCTAGAAAATCTGGACAGATTGAGAAACTTGCAAGAGAAATCGCCAAGATGTCCGGGACTACGGTAGAGGCCATTAATCATATATTGAAGGCGCACGAGATTAAGCCTTTGTCAGAAGCTAGATAAAATATGCCAATAATCGTCGGTGAAATACAATCCAAAACAGGCCAGACACCTTATTATAAAAGGATGATAAGGTGTCCTGGCCATTGGCTTATTTCTCCTAAGGTAGATGTATATCTTAGAGAGCCTGTTCCTCTTCTTAAGGATTGTCATGATGTAGTAGAGGTTAAAGGGGTTCGGATGCGTATCAGGAAGACACGCATTGCGCGGGATAAGTGGGGGAATAAGAAACTGGATTGGAAAAAACTTTATGAATTGAGAAAGACCGGGCAGGTTTTGAATCCTTTAATCTCAGCCAGCGAAGCTATAGAGAGAATATATGATCCTTTGAGTTTTCTCTGTATTCATTGCGATAAGAGATGCATGGAAGGCAAAGGAACAATCAATGAATACACTATTAAAAGACTGCATCGAGAATGATAATTGTGAGGTCTGCAACAGTAAAGAAAGTAGCTCGTTCTATTGCCTCAAGCAGAGCTGTAGTACACGAAGACCCGGTGAATATAGCAGATACAGATTTTTATCAACGTGTGGTGAATTCTGCAATAGGGTCTAATATGGACATGACAAGATTCCGTTATCATAAAACACCTACTCCGGCAACGAATGGAGTCCAAACAGTTTTCACTCTTCCAGATAGTGAATCGTATGTTTCAGGATTACTGGAAGTTTTCTTGGATGGAATCATGCAGACGAAGGATGTGGATTATACCGAAACAACTTCACAGACGTTCACAATGACGAATGCTCCTGATGCGGATGAGACATTAAGGATTAATTATATCAAACAATAGCGAGGTGCAAATTGAAACAGCAATTCCTTAAAGGCGTAGTGGACACAATCCGGATTACTATATATGACAATAACCGGCCTCAGATTCCTACTTCAGGGACTGTAACTTTATATAAACCGGACGGCAGTGTTTTACAGGCAGCTGCGGCGGTAACTGTAGATTCTACAACTGGAGAAATGACTTATGCTCTTACGACTACTCATACTGCTACCGAAGACCTGAATTATAAAGCTGTCTGGGATTATATAATCAGCGCGGTTCATTATTATCAGACTCAGCTTTTTGATGTGGTTCTTTCTAAGCTTGCCATTTGTATTACAGATGAGGATTTATACAATGAATTAGAATCTTTAAGGAAAGCTAATTATCAGGCCTCAGATTTAGCCACTGCCGGAGCAGCTGGTTCGTTGACGGATACGAAGCGCAGGGAAGCGGATAATTTCTGGAAGGGCGGAACTATAGAAATTATTGCCGGGACTGGCATAGGGCAAAAAAGAGATATTACCGGGTTCACTCAATCAACCGGAGTATTTACAGTAACTCCGAATTGGGCAACTAATCCTGATACTACCAGTATGTATATTGTGGTTAAGTCTTTCACTAAAAAGATTCAATCCGCTTTTGATGCAATTTGCACAATGCTTTATGATAAGGGTAAACGTCATGAATTAATCCTTGAGAGTTCACAGATAGAAAAACCTTTGTTATATTTTACACTTCATTTGATTGCCCTGGATCTGATGGATGAGGCAGACGATAAGTGGTCAAGGATTGCTGAAATATACTGGAAGAAATTCGAAACGGCATTCAGCAATATGCATCTTGACTATGACGAGGATGAAAGCGGAGAAATAGATGAGTCAGAGAAACAGAAAAGTCAATCCGAAATAAGAATAGGAAGGGCCTAATGCCTTGCAGTGGAAGGAAAAGAAAACCGAGAAGATAGATGTGGACTTGGAGAAAGTATAAAAAGGAAGAGTTGAAGCTGAATATAATTTTAGGCTTGGCTATACCTTTAATTTTTATAGTGGCGCTCTGGGGATCTTTGAATAATTTATTCCATGGACAGAATAATCAATAAACATATAGACACTATTGAGGAACTGGAACGCCAGTTAGAAATTATAATCAATCAGGAAGTTTCTCAAATCGATATCGACTTGGTTCTTATATCTCCTCAGAAAGCACTTAATCAGGTAGTTGAAAATATCAAGAGAATTTTTCTTGACGAGTATGCAGATGAGGCAATTGAATTAGGTTTTGATTTCGGCAGAATAATTAAAAAGAAATTAGAGCAAGACAAGACTATAAAAATTGACGATTCTAAAGACCCTGACTTAAATGCTACAGGCTAAAGTAATAAACAAGATTAATTTTCCCGATATAGCTTTGCAAAAAGATTTGGAGCATATCGCGAAGAATATAATAATCCCGGATATGATTAGAGGTATCGACATGAGTATGGCTATCGACGGAGGTTCTCTTCCGGAGAATGAGCCGGCTACTGTAAAGCGAAAGGGATTCTCGAAACCTTTGATAGAAACAGGGAAACTAAGGCGTGATTTCTTCTATAAAACTTCCGGCAAGAATAAAGTGATTATCAGCATAGAAAGCGAAAGGAAGGAAATAGGAGGGCATCTCCAGCATGGCATCAAAACAAAACGGGGAATAAAGCAGTATCGTTTCTTCGGTATTTCCAGAGATGCCTATACCGGCGCTATTAAATATATGCAGAATAGAATAAAGGAGTTGACGAGTGGCGGGAGAAAATGAGTTGACTAAAGAAGGCATTGCGCGGGAACTTGCTACGCTGGATATTGTTCTTACTACTAAAGTGGCAAGGTCCGTCTTGGTTCTGGAAGAATACATACAAATGCGCCAGGCTCAGGGGACTTCTTTAGAGACAATCAGAGCAGATTTATTAAATGATTTGAGAGAAAGTGGAAGAATATTTGGTGAATTTTTAAATGCTCTTAAGCCTACATTTTTCGGTTCTACAAGCCGCTTCCGGGATATCGGGGCCTTGGCCGAAATGGGGATATCCCAGAAATACAGATGGGTAGCAGTATTGGTAAATACTTGCCCTGATTGTCTGGATAGGCATAATCAAATTAAAGACTGGACAGAATGGGAAGAAGAGGGATTGCCGCGTTCCGGGGCTACGGTATGCGGCCAGAATTGTAAATGCGTTCTTCTTCCCCAGGAAGTAACGGAACTCAAGCCAATATATCGAGGTGCTTAGTGGCGAATTACGAAACAGTTAAAGCCGGAATAGTGGCAAGACTGCGTGGTCTGGGGTATATGGAATCCTCACAATCCGTAGATTTTAAGAGTGCGCCTTCGCAAGAGTATGGCAAGCGTTTTATTCTGAAGTGCGTTAGTGGAGAAAATCAGAATGATCAGATCATAGATAGATTCGATGACAAACAGGAATGGCAAATTTTAATTGCTTTTGAACGTT
>Ga0265297_10001544_pt1 | contig 53169 bp, 57 predicted proteins | sample Munlanlwell13791_FD_192502 | JGI IMG/M metagenome (GOLD analysis project Ga0265297, IMG submission 192502) | Leachate microbial communities from a municipal landfill in Southern Ontario, Canada - Leachate well 137-91 | ecosystem: Engineered > Solid waste > Landfill > Unclassified | place...
TTCAAGAGTCATCTGTTTTATACATTATATCTGAAAATTATACTTCAACAACACTTTATGCTTTTGATTTTTTAAATAAGTATAAAGTAAATGTTAGTGAGGTAGTTTCTTCAGTTCCTGCTCCAACATCTTCAATTTAAACTGTAATTTATAATAAAGTTAATTGCAAGATAAGAGAGATTATGGAACCCGAGATAAGGATTACTTGTTATGAAAAATAAATCAAAATCAATAAACAAAGTTTTTATTTTATCTATATTAGTTGTATTTTTAAGCAGTTTTTTTTATATTGGAACTGTAAATGGGGCTGAGGATATTTTTAAGCCAGAAAACCTGGACAGCTGGATAGCAAATCCTACTCCTCTTAATAATTATTTTTCAGAGTCAAATGGTCTTTTTGTCTCGAGTTCTGATGGGTCTGGTTCAAAAACTAATTTGGTTAATTATTGGAATGGACAATTTTTAAATAAATCCAGTAAAGACAAGATTTTGATTTATAATTCGCTTAATGAAAAGAATCGAGCTGCTTTTTTTGGAGTATTAAATGCGAATAATCAAAAAGGATTGCTCATAGCATTTAATAGTGAACCTGATTCTTCCAAAAAATCAAAATATTTTAGTGATTTATGGAATAGTTTGAAAGATAAATCTGGCAAGATTGATATTTCTGCAAGGATGAATCTTACCATTTTACTTAAAGAAGAAAGCATGAAAGATATTCAAGAAGCATTTAACAATGCAATTTTAAAAAACAAATTTAAATCTGTTGATAAAAACAAAAACAAGGAAATTGTTTTTGAGGGTTTTGGAAATTCAAAAGTTGAACTAACTCCTGAAGGTAATATAAAACTCGCTGGCGGGAGAATAATTAATCCCGAAAATATTATCTCAAGTACTTCCAAATTAAAGTTAAATGATGATGGAAAAACTTTAGAGTATACTTTAACATTAAAAGACAAGGTTACTTTAGAGATTAAGGATTCTGGAAATGGTCAGTTAACTGACAAGGGATATGTAAACGAAAATGGTAAAGTTGAATTTGAATATCCTTATGGAAATGGAAAGGAGACTTTGTTAATCAATGCAAAAACTGAAGATGGTAAGAACAGAAATGTTTATACTTTAACTGGAGAAGGAAGGGCTGAAAATTGGAATGACCGAAATGCATTAAGATTTGTAAGAACTGACAAAGATGGAAAAGTTCTCGGAACTTATTTTGTTAGGGCAAGTAGTGCAACAGGCGAAATTTCTTTTTCTTTAGGGGAAGGTGGAGACTTAAAAAATGAAGGGCAAAATAATTTTGATGTTTTGATTCCTTCTGATAATTATGATCCTCAAAACTTTCAGCAAAGTGATACTTTAAAATCGACTTATACTGTTGGGGCAGGTTCTCTTGTTCAGTTTAAAGATGCAATTCTTGATGAAACTAATATTCCTGAATATGATAACACTGCTAATTTAGTAGTTATTGGAATTGACTCTGCTTATATTTCTTCAAAATATCCAGTTACGGTTGTATCTTATGATAATAGACTTGCAAATGGAATTATTTCCTTGACTGATCTTAGCTATTATGGTTCTGATGGTAATGAATGGATAAGATATGCAGGTGAGAATGCTTTTACTCGAAGATTACAAGTAGAACCTGATGAAACTGTTGCTTCAAGTTACTCTGGAAATGATAGATACGCTTCTCTTGGATGTGAAGAAGCTGAATGCAGTGGCCCTAGTGATGCCTTGTCTAGATTTTCTTTTCCTTCTGTTGATCCAACTAAACAAGGAACTGGACAAATTCCAAGAGCTGGACCTTTGCAAGTTCCCGGTAGCCAGAGTGGGCCTGTTGCACTTGGTTCTCAGTTTTATTCAGGGGGAGCTACAGTTACTCCCGGACAACAAAGTCCAATTAGTCAGGGTAATCAAATTACTCCTGGAAGTAGTTGTCCTAGTGGGGGATGTGATGGTTCTTATTCCCCTAGAAGAAGAGTATTATTTCCTAGACTTCGAGCATTTTTCGGCAGATTGTTTGGACTTTTTAGAAGAAGATAATAACTAAATTTATAAATCCCAATTATTTAATTATAACATGAAAAATAAAAGAGTGTGTAGTAATCCAGATAGAACATTTAAATTATTTGTTGGGACTTTATTTTTATTTTTTGCATTAAGCTTTTTTATTGTGATGATTATTGGTGCTGATCTTAAATTAACTCCTGATACCGCTAATCAGCCTCAACCTCCTAGTGACCTTGAAACTCAGGCTGTTGCTGCAGGATTTGGTAATGTCGGAGAGTTTAATGCTAAACTTGCAGTTCTTAATTATGATCAACTTAAAAGTTTTTTTAATACTCCTCTTGTTAAAGATAATATAGGTAAGATATATCCTAAACTTTCTGAAGGATTTACTGCTACTACGGGGGAGGAGGTTCCTAATCTTAGACTTGGTGCATGGATGACTAGTGAGGATAAAAAAAGTCTTATGTCTAAACTTGATGAAAACTACAGAATGAATTTAGTAAACAAGGTTTTAGCCGATGATTCTAAAATGTCTTCTCAAGAAAAAGAAATACTTGCTAAAGAAAGAGTAAAGGCTGTAGAACTTTCACTAAAAGAAGAATTTAAAGATATTCGTGTTTATGGCTTACCTAAAGATATTCAATTGAAAATTGTCAAAGGCAGCGATGGTAAACTTAAACATAGCCTTGAATATATTGGTAAGGATGGAAAATCTAATGGAGAAATAGCTCTTAATAAAAAAATAAAAGATATTTATTCAGATCCACAGGAAATGCCTCAATTAAATTCAAAAACTAATAAGTTTGTTAATAAGGATTATCTTATGTTATCTGTAGTTCGCGATGATTCAAGTAGTAAAAATATTCGGACTCAGACTCTTGAAATAGGCCCGGGTCTTAATATGAATGAAAAAATGGAGTTTTCTTATGAAGGAAGCAAAAAAGATATAGAGATTAAAGCAGGTTATGGAGGTTCTAGGGATTCTTGGTTTACCTTGGAGTTGGAAAAAGGAGCTGATGGAAAAAATAATCTTGGAATAAATATAATTGATACTGATCCTCAGGAATATAAAAGCCTTGCAGATATGGGAAAGGATATTGCAAATATTCCTTCAGTTCTAGTTGGAGATTCTAAGTCTGGTTATTTATTTGTTCAACCTCAAGGAGAAGCTGGGAAAAATGGAGAAATTTCATTTAGTATTGATTCTCAAGGAAAAATTGCAGTAACTGATGGAAGAGCAAGGTTTGCAGTTACTCAGGATAATTATGATCCTTCAAAATCCGAAGATCAACCCCTTGGTTATTCCATGTCTGCTGGAGAAGGAAAAATAGTTAATTTGGATAGGAGCACTAATTTAGTCTCTCCTGAGAAAGTTGTTAAAGGTTCTAATGAAATAACTATTGGAAAAAATGGAATTGTAGTAAATAATAACAATATCGATTTGAGTAAAGAAATTAATAATGCAGATATAGACAAGTTAAGTAATATTCCAGTTAGGGATGTAGTTACTATTAATGATTTTTCAAAACAACTTGAACATAAGATTTATGCTTATGGAACTGGTGAAACCAGATATTATGATAATACTGGAAATTTGTATACTCATACAAATAATAATGATATTTCTCAGTGGATACAAGGCGCAGCACAGATTACTGCAAGAAGTACTGAAGGAACTGTTAGGATGACCAAGGGAAGCTCAGATAATATTTTAGATATGGATATAGAAGAGCTTGGTCAGGTTCCTGTTAAGAATGGAGTTGGTACTACTACTGATAACCCTGCTGAATCTACTACTCCTTCTACTGGTACAAGTCGTGGAATTGGCGTGAATGCTGAAAGTGGAGCGAAAGGTATTTCTTCTGAAGGTTCTACTACTCCTGTTGAAAAAGCTCCTGCTAAGGTTGAAATTAATTCAGATTCTGAGGGATGGGTTGATGCAGGTAAAATCATAAGAGATGCTGCTGCAGCTGCAGCTACTAAAAGGGGTGTATCTGAAATACAAGGTTCTAGTTCATCAAATTCACAAAATTCTCAAACTAGTCCTGAAAAACAAAAGGCTATTTTAGATGCTTTAGGGTCTGGTTTTAGTGCGAGTCCCGGTACTGATTCAAGTACTGCTCCTGCTACTGCAAAATGGGATGATTGGGATAAAGTTGCTGGTGGAAAACAGGCTGCTCAAGATATTCAATCTCTTTATAAAAGTGGAGCTGCAATTTCAAACAAACCTTTAGACCCCAGTAAACCTATTATCTTGTATGCAAGTGCAACAAATGACGGTCAAACTTATTGCGGTCCTTGTAATCAAATGCATAGTGCAGGAGTCATGGAAAAATTAAATAATGATCCTTCTATGAGTTCTGTAAATATATTAAAAGTAAGTCCAAGTAGTCAAATTTATAGGAATTTTGGCGGTGGAAATATTCCTGCTATAATCATTGTTAATCAGGGAAGAGCTAGTGTAACTCGTGGATATCAGACTGTTGATCAAATTAGGGGCTTGTTAAAATAAACCTATTTATTTTTATATTTTTTGAATTATAACTTTTATAGGGTAATTAATCTGTTTTTCTAATATCAATTATTAATTTAATTTACACATAATTTTCTTTTTTTACAAAGATTTTTAAATTAGAATTCTTTAATTAACTTATGAAAAAAGAAGGGTTGAATAAAGGAGTTGTTCGAATTAATAAAACATTTTTATTGAGTTTATTTTTATTTATAGTTTTATTATTAAGTTTAAGTTTTGTTCAAGCTGATTTTCAAACTTATACTGGAATTAGATATATTCCTTCATCAAGTACTTCTGCTTCTACAGCTACAACTCCTCAAGCTCCTCAAGTATTTACTTTAACTGATTCTAAAACTTGGTATCTTGATGGAAAGAAAGCTGCAGAACTTTTAAAAAGCAATAAAGAAAAATTTTTAGCAGGAGCTAGAGAACTCATAAAGAATACTGAGAAGGGCAAGGTTAGTTCAGAGTTAAGTCAGTTATGGGCAAAAATGTTATCTAGTGGAGACATAACTTCTGTTTCAAGCATTGACAAGGATAGCTTTTCTCAATTATGGGATAAATTATCTTATGGCAATGCTGCTGAAACTATGGATAAATTCAAGGGTAAGGAAGGAGATTTATTTAAGCTAATGACTCCTGCCCAAATAACTCAGCTTGCTCAAGTTGCATATAGCGAAAAAAATAGTCTTGGGGATAAGATAAGTGATGACCCTAAAGAAAATACTGCTGCAATTGCAAGTTTAAAAGCAATAAGAAAAGATTTGCTTTTAGCTGCACATAAATATTATTCTGAGAAAGATAAAAGTGGTAAGGAGGTAAATCAGTTTTTTCTTGATTTATGGAAACCTTTGCAAGGTAAGGATGGAAAAATTCCTGATGTTTCTGGAATAACTAATCTAATGAATACACTCAATGAAAAAGACATGGAGAGTGTTCGAGAGACTTTTGCAAAAGCGGTTGTGCATGATAAATTACCTAAAGACAAAACTGGAAAGCCAAAATATGCAGGACTCCAGAAATTAGATTTAGGTTCAGATAAATTTAAACTAGGATTTGAAAATGGAGAAATTTCTCTTATGTATGATAAAACAAAAGTTCTTGATTTGGCGAATGCTCAAATCTGGGCAAATAATATTATTGTTAAAGATGGAGTTCTTAGTTTGTCCACTACTATTGGTTCTTCTGGATCTAAAACTGAAGTTAAAACTTTGAAATTTACTTCTTCGGATTTATCTAATTTAAAGAGCCCTATTAGTTTTAATATTGAGGATGGAAAAAGTGGTTATGGAGATGTTACAATAAATGGGCTTGTCTTTAATCCTTATTATGGTTCAGATTCCAAAGGAATTTTTAATATAAAGGTAAGTGAAAAAGAAGTAAAATTAACTGCAATTAGTTCCGGAGGTAAACCTCTTTGGATAAGGTCTAAAAATAATTTTTATACTATGAATGAAGAAACAAAAGGAGATTTTGAAGTAAGAATACAAAATACTGGGGAATTAAAAACTCCTAATCAGGTTAGTTATTGTAAAAACGCAGACTCTAGTGTTATTTTGCAGGAAGGGTTTAATTCTTATAATGCTGATGGGACTGCTAAAACTCAGGATTACCTTATCAAAAATGTAAGAGTTTTAAATTTTAGAATTGGAGACAAAGAAACTGCAGTTTTAAACATTAATCAAAAAACTCCTTCTGGTTTGACTGGTTATATTGGAGTTGATTCTGCAAAGAGTTCTTCTTCAACTATTCCTATACCTGGTGCTACGGTTATTCCAAGTCTTAATCCTTGGACTCCTGGTTCTAGTTCAGATACTGCTCAAATTAGTGGATCTGCAGATTCAGAATGTGCTGGTTGTACTCCTGGTAGTTGTGGTCCTGGGGGATGTGGGCCTCAAACTCAACCAGTAACTCCAACTATAACTTCGCCCACTATTCCTCAAACCCAAACTCAATCATCTCCTGATTTTTCAATAAATTTAAATGGAGTTAGTAATATTCAGGTTCTTGGACAATATGCAGGAACAACTGAAAAATATGCTATGACTGTTGATTCAGGAAGTTCTAATATAGAGGTTGCAAGGTTTAGTAACAGAAATCAAATTTCAATTAGCTCTGGTAATTCTAATCCTGTTCCTTATAGTGATGATCCTGTAGGAGGATTTGTTATTAATCCAGTTATTGCTGGACTTGATATTAAGAGTAGGTATGCACAGGTTCTTGCCTCTATTGGGCTTGTTAAAATTTCTGAGTCTGATTTTAGTGGGATTAGTGGAACAACTGATGGAAGAATTCCTCTTAGAAGTGATTCAAGTATGGATGGTCAGGCAAATGTTAATCCTTCGGCTCCTAAAATCGATTCTGGTTCAAGTGGAAGTACTGCTCAAAAAGATGATGAGGGATGGGTTGATGCTAGTAAGATTATAAGAGATGCTGCAGCTGCTAAAGAAAAAGAAGAAGCAGAAAAAAAATCTCAAAATAGTGGGACTGGAGATTGGACTAAGGCTGGAAACTGGGCATCTAAACCTGCATTAGTTTCTGCAATTCAAAGTGCATATCCAGGATATATTCCTAAATCAGGTGATAAAATACTTTTTTTCTATACTCAAGGTTCTGGATGCGGAGGTTGTAGAAATTTTGAGAGGGATATTCCTTTAATTAGAGCTAACAATCCTAATTTAAAGATTGTAACTGTTTCTACTGGAGGAACTGCTCCAACTTTCAATTCTTATGGTTATGATGGAACTTTTTTAGGTTCTGCAGAGGGTTATAATTCGGGAACTTTTTCTTCTAGACTAACGGGTCTTCTTAACCTTTAATTTTATCCTTGAACCTTATTCCCAAAACATTTATTAATCTAAATTATGTCTTTATTACTATGAAAGAGGCTTTAAAAAAAGTGGATGTTAACAAACATGCACAAGTAACTATTTTTATTATTATTGGAATACTTCTTGTTGCAGCGATTGCAGCATTTCTTACTTCAAATATAAGCCTTAATGGTAATAATGAGAACAATATGAATTATGGTGAGACTCGCCCTATTTACAATTTTGTGCAGGATTGCATTAAAGAAACCGGAGAAAATGCTGTTTATCAAATTGGGAAAACTGGAGGTTATGTTATTCCTCCTGAACCTTTATTGCTTTTTAATGAAGAGTCTGATGAAGGGGTTGCTTTTTATCTTTATGATGCTGGTAAATCATTTAGTAATCAAAATGCTTTAGTTCCTTCTGTTCCTTCTGCCGCACCCTATGAAGAAATGGTTTTTGAGAAAGAAAATTTAATGCCTACAAAAGAAGTTATTGAAGAGCAATTATCTTTGTATATGGATAGTTTTCTTTATTATTGTACAAGTGATTTTCCTGATTTTCCTGATTTTAACATTTCACAAGGAAAAATAAAAACTACTACTAAGATAGAAAAGAATAAAGTTGTTTTTAATGTAGAATATCCTTTAAGTATTTCAAAAGAAAGCAGGACTTATTCTTTTAATGATTTTAGTGGAGAAGTTTTTGTAAGACTTAATCAAACATATGCTTTAATCGAAGAATTAATGAAAGAACAAATGGAAAAACCTGATGCTATTTGCATTAGTTGTATTCATGATTTATCAATAAAATATGATTTAAAAGTAAAAATGATGGATGCCGAAGGGGGAATTATTTTTGGCGTACTAGATGAAAAGTCAAAAATAAATAATCACGATTATTTATTCTATTTTGCAAATAAATATAATTAAAAAATTAAAAATGACTACAAAGTTTAAACAAAATGTATTTTTATTATTAGCAGGTATGTTTATTCTTTTTGAAATTGGGGCTATTTTTGCAGCAGATATTAGTTTTTATGAGATTAAAAAAAGTCCTCCTTCTATTGATGAAGTTATACTGGGTCCAAGTGCAGATTCTCCCCCTGTTCCTGAACTAACTGTAGGAAGCGAGAAACTTTATTTTGGAACTAAACTCCCTTCAGGCAGCCCGAAGGGTATGGGTTATATGGCAAATGTAAAGATAAGAGAAAATGGAAATAATTATGATATTCAATTTAATGAAAATGGTGCATTAACAAGATTTTCTAAAGATTCTTCTGGGAAAATTATTTATCAAGAATATGGAAATTTAAAAGGAAAAATTACTTTTAATAAACAAGGTGAGGTTGTTAATGGAGATTTTCAAGCTTTGAAAGATGGAACTTTTTATTTAAATGGTCAAGTTTATGAAGTTCTGGCAGGAACTCAGTTAAAATTTGAAAATGGAGAAGTTAAGGTTAATTCCAAAGGAGAATCTTTTAGTTATTATCCTGAAAATAAGCTAGATAAAAAACAAACTTTTTCAAATTTAAAAGACAATGCTGAGTTTAAAGTAAACAAAGATGGAAAACTTGTTGAAGCACTTTTTGAAGTAAGTGCTGATACTGAAATTAATTTAAGGGGCTATAAATATAAACTTATTAAAGATTCTAAAGTTAGTTTAAAAGACAATCAGATAGAGATTAGTCTTCCAGATGGAACGAAAGTTGAAGCTCCTGAAAAAACTAGTGATGCAGAAGAAGGTGTTGTATTTTCATTTAAAACTTTATCTGGAAAAGCATTAATTCTTCCCAGTGGAGATTTGTTTGAGTCAGGAAGTAAGGTTTTGTATTTTGATAATGATGGATTTTATTTTAGTGATAAGAATGGAGTTATAAAGAACAGTGAGGGTAAAGAAGATTTTAAAATTGAAAATACTAAAGAGGGAAATAAAGTTTATTTAGTATTTAGTAAAGATGATATTTCTAAACTGGGGAACAAAAATTCTATTTTTATTGGAAAAAATAATTTAATACTTACTTCTCTTAATGAGAAAGGTCCTGCTGTTTTTTTTGCAGAGAACAATCGGTATGGAATTGCGATAACTTCTAAAAATACTGCTGCATCTCAGGCAATTAAGGGGAAAGTTTTTATTGAGCAAGGGGAAATTGGAAAAGTTGCAAGTATTAAACTTAGCGGAAACAGTATTTCTACACTTGATAAAAGGAGTTTTTATGGTGAAAATGGAAAATTTTATTTTGATCCTGCAAAACAAATTGAAAGTAATTTTAACTATGGAGATTTTTCTGCTGCTGCTAAGATTGTTCTTGCTGATAATAATGGTAATAGGCTTAGCAACATTAATTTTGATGTTTATGCCAATGACCGAGACCAATATGCTTCTGTTCCAGATGGAAAGTTTCAGAGTTCTTTAGAATTTTTTAAATCTAGTGGAAATTTTTATGTTTCTTCTTCTGTTGCTTTTAATCAATTGACTTTTGAACAACAAGATTTTTTTGCTTCTCTTACTCCTGAAGCACAACAGGCCGTTTCTACTTATTCAAAAAATGGTGAAAAGGATGGAGCAAGTGTTTTTCAAAGAACTGTTGGTGCTCTTATTCAAGAAGAAATTAAAATAAGACAAAATCCTCTTAAGGCTAGTGTAAGGGTTCCGGGTGGAGGCGGTTCTGGAACAATTATTGGAGTTGATAAAACTGATGGTAAAGCAATTATTCTTACTGCAGGACATTTAGGTGGTGCAACTTCTACAGGATATAGATATACTGGGGGATATGGAATACAGCTTGTAGATGGAAGAAAGTTTGATGCAACTGTTCTTGGAGGATATAATCAGGGTGCTTATGATTATGCGCTTATAAAAATTGATCAGGTTATTAATAAAATTCCTTATGTTCCTGTTGCAAGTGAGTCTCATGTTGTGGGTATTAATGATCCTGTTTTAAAAATAGGTTCTCACGGTAATACTCCATTTGACCAAACTCCTACTAGAATTTCAAAAATAGGTACTAATAGGATAATTACCACTAGTGGGAATATTCATGGAGAAAGTGGAGGGGGATTATTTCATAATGGTAGAGTTATTGGAGTTGTTGAAACAACAGGTAGTTTTCAAGGAACAAATAATATCAGAAATTTCTTAAAACAAATGGGTTATGATTATTTAATTAAGTTTATCATGGTTATTCTTAACTAAAATCCCTTAAATAAAGTGCATTTGTTGAAATAATTTATTCTATATACTTATTTATATCCCTTTGTATCTTAGTAATCTTTAAAAAGGGTTTTTGCTTTTAGTTTTTATCTAAAAGACTTGAAAATTATGAAAAATAATTCTGAAAAGAAGGCTCATGAATCTCTTAAAAAATCAAATCATAAACCTGAAGATTTAGCTAAGGATTTAAAGGAAGATTTAAAAAAATCTGAAAATGGACTTGAAAAAAAGAGCAAAAGAAAAGGAACTTCTATAGGAGGTGTTCTTATAATATTAGTAATTCTTGCTATACTTGTAGTTATTGTGGCTTTTTTAATCAGTACTAATATTAAAAGGGTTGTTGAAGATGATAATTTAACTAAGGTTATTACTAACATAAATACTAATCATATTATTGATATAAACAGACTTGGATTTATTCCAACTATAATTGAAATAAACAAGGGAGATACTGTTACCTGGAAAAACCAGAATTTCTCTTCTCATAAAATTGTTTTTGATCTCGGGCATATGGAAAATTTTGATATTGAAAAACAAGGAAACTATAGCCTTACTTTTGATGAATCAGGTATTTATGAATACCATTCAGTCACTCAGATTTATATGAGGGGCAAGATTAGTGTAAAAACTCCTTAATTTTTTATTCTTATCCTTAATTAAGTTAAAGTTACCACTTGATATAGATAATTAATTCGTAAAGTTTAAATAATGAATTAGTTTATTCATATTATGAAAAAAGAAATAAATCTTCCTAAAAAATCTTTAAAAGAACTCGAAAAAACTTTAATTCAAGTTGCGCTTAAGGTTGCTAAACGTGGTGAAGGAGCTTTGTTTGTTGTGGGAGATGTTAAGTTCAAAACTCTTGTTGATCAGACTGTTCCTCCATTTAAGGTTTCTCAAAATCCTAAACTACTTGAATCTTTGGCAATGATGGATGGGGCTGTTATTCTGGATCGAGATGGGATAATGATTGCTTATGGTGCAATGGTTGAAAGTACAAAGACTTTTAAAAATTTTGGAACAAGACATAGTGCTGCATTAAGCGCTTCAAAAGGAGATAATCTTGTAGTGATTGTTTCTGAAGAAGATAAAAAAGTAAGGATTTTGAAAAATGGGAAGATGATTATGCAAATGGATGCTCTTCAAAAAGATGTTGAGAAATCAGTTTCAGGAGCTGTTGATATACTTGAATCTGTAGGTGCAGGAACAATTGGAACTATAGGGACTAGTCTTCTTATTCCTTCTCTTGGAATTGCTCTTTTTCCCGGGCTAGTTGTTTTTGGAAGTGCTTATTATCTTGGAAAAATGCTAACTAAACACCTTAGATAATTTTTCTAATCCAACTTTTATTATTTTATATTTTTAATTAATTTTTTTCTTAGGAAAAGGTTTATAATGTCTTTTTACTAAGTAATTATATTAGTTTATAAATTAAAAAGGAGGTTTTAAAATATGGCAAAAACAAGACCAATTTCAACTTTAGTTAGCTTAGTTGTTTGGTTGACAGGAGTACTAGTTTCATTAGCTGTTGGCTTTGGAATGATTGATAGAGTTTTAACAATTCAATGGATAAGTCCTGTCATCACAATGTGGGCAGGTTGGGTGGTTGTTATATTAACTCTTTTGAGCGTTATATTAGCAATTGCTGATAAATTATAAATTAGATTTATTTTTTTATTTTTTTATTTTATATTAGTTCACTACCAAAATATTTTTAAAAGGTAGTTATTTTATTATCTATACGTAAGGTATAAATAGGGAGTAAGAGTTATTTTATCTTAAGTTAGTTTTTGAAAAATAACTTACTCAAATACAAAAGGTGATAAAATTGTGATAAACTGGATAATAATCATTATTTTAATTGTGGTAGGAGTACTTGCAATTAAAATGAATCATTTAAAACATAGGGCATTTATCGTAGTTTTAGTTGTATTTGGTTTGTTTTTTTATATTTCATTGACTTTTGTTGCAACCCAAAATAATTTGTCTATGAATAATTATGATGGATTTATTAAAACTATTCAAGTTTATTTTGTATGGCTTGGAAATGGATTTCAAAATATTAAAGTTTTAACTGGGAATGCAATTAACTTGGATTGGAAAGCTGCTAATATTAGTTTGGATAAAAATAATACAATAACTGATTCAAAACCCGTAGTTAACAAACAAGGTCGGCCAACTGTTAAATTTGCTAAAAGCTAGTTTTTAATAAAATGTTTTTGAAAATATTTGTTTTTATTGCGTTTTTCTTATTACTGGGAGGATTTTTAATTATCTCAAATGAAAATCTTAGTTTGAATAATGCTAAAAATATTGAGAAGTTTATTTATGAATATCAGTATTGGCTTAATAATCAGGTGTTAAATAATTCTGTTAAAACTCTAGGGTATGTTATAAACAATAATTTTGTTAAAAAATAAGAATCATAATTTATATAAACGAATGTTTTTTGTTTATCTTATGCACCGGTAGCTCAGTTGGTTAGAGCGCGACATTGGTAATCACAGTTTCTTTTAGAAAAAGAATAAAAACTAAAAATGTCGAGGTCCTGAGTTCAATCCTCAGCCGGGGCTTATTTTTAAATTAATTTATACAAGGTATAAATTAGATAAAATTAGTTGTTTTTGCCAAAATCAATTTGATCAAAAACAATTATCCCTAATAAAGATTTAATTCTTAAAAACTAAATAAGTTTGTTTTTCTCTTGGCTAAAGTTTATAAACCCTATTTTTATTGCAAACCTAGGATATGATTTAAAATGACAGAAAAAATAAAGGCGAGTTCAAATTTAGATGATTTGAAAAAAGCATATGAAGTTCTTAAACAAAAGTATGATCTTCCTGAATTTTATGATTTAAATAAGTTTTTTGATATTGAAGAAATTGAAGTTGAAAGTGATTTTTTACTTAGAAAAATAAGAAGGATTACTGCTGAAAGAATTTCAAGTTATTCCAGATTTGCAGATTTTGTACTTAATCCTAGTAATGCACCCATGTTCTTTTTTAAGGTTTTAAAGAAACTTGATGATAAAGACAAGGAAATGCTTGGAAATGTCTATGAACTTCTCGGAAAAATTGAAATTGAGGTAATAAGTCTTGACTTGGATTATTCTGAACTTAAAGAAGCTGATTTTATTAAAAAAGTCTTTAAATTATTTGATGAAGAAATAAGAATAAAGTTTTTAGGTGTAATGGATAAACTGAGTAATGGTGAAAAACAGCAGAAAAAAGAAGGAAATGTTAGTTATTTTGGATAAATAAAATTTTTATGCTTTCTTATAGATTAGTCCTTGAATAAATAATATTAACCACAGTGTTCCATTAAAAACTCCAATTACTGTTGAAAGTATTAAGTTTAATGAAAAATAAGCAACAGCAAGGGCATAGAGCCCTATTGCAGTAAGAAAAGAGGTTTGTAATGAGATTAGTGCTTTCTTTTTTTTAAATCCGCAGTAAACCTGCCATGCTAAAGAATATCCAAAAAGAATATTTGCAATTGCAACAACAATATCCTGCCAGACCATTTATTTTTTGAGTAAGTCTATTTCTAGCTCCAGACTTACAACTGGCATTTTAATTTTATTGTTTTTTAAGATAAATGGAGCTATTTCTCCAAGAATTCCTATAAACTTGTTGTTTAGATTTTTATTTTCTGAAATAATCACGATTTGCCCACATCTTCCATCAATAAAACTCGAATTTTCACTTTCTCTTATCTCATAATCCAGGTTAAGCATTCTCATTAGATAGTCTAAAACTTGTTTTATTTGTGTGAAATTTGCAGTTTCATGGCATAAAGAAATACAAAGATTTTCAGTTTCAGCAATTCCTGTTTCTGATTCATTATCATTGTAGAAAACTCTTCCTAGTTCAAATATTTTTTGAGGATAAGTTGCATCTGAATTTTCACTTAAAATCTGTATTGATTGTGCAAGCAATGAATTTCTTAGAATATTCTTTTCAGTTTTTGAATCAATTACTTCTATCATCTCATTTTTAAAATCTTTTATTCCGATATTTTTGAATTGTTTTTCTTTTGTTGAAAGATGATATGTTGAAATTTCCTGAATTTCCAGACCAGTCAATATTTCAGTTATTTTTCTTTTGAGGACTGAGGTCTCATCTTCTTTTCCTGTTGTTGAGACTGAAGACTTTATTGGAATAAGGTTTTCATAACCGTAGGCAATAGCAATTTCTTCTGCTAAATCAACTTCATGAAGAATATCGTTCCTATAACTTGGAACCTTTGCATAAGATTGTTCTTTTTCTTTAATATAACCAATCCCCATTTTTTCAAGTAATTTTATTACTTCTTTTTCCTGTAAATTTATTCCAATTGTTTTATTTACATTATCTATTGAAAAAGGCATTTTTTCAGGTTCAAGATTTGGAGAAATATATTTTCCTTCTTTTGAATCATTAATCTCCATTGAATATATTTTTCCACCCATTTCAGCCAAGGCAGTTACAATTATATTAATTGCTTTTTTTAGGTATTCTAAATTAAATCCTGAGACTTCTATAAATATGTCTTTTGTAGACTCGGATATTTTACCAGTCTTGTTTGAGTTAATTATTGGGGGCATGGATAATATTTCATTATCTCTATCTTCAAATATTGGAAATACTTCACAGTCTTTTAATAAATGAGCATATTCTCTTCCTGCAGGGTGCTGTGAAAGTATCTGACGACCATTTATCTCTTTGGGAAATTCTAATGGCTGGAATCTTATTTCTTCTGGTTTTTTTGCTAAAAATGTTATTGGAAGTTTAATTTCTTCAAGAGGATAGATTCCAATTGCCATTTTTTTTCGGTTTCTTCCAAAACTTCCATGAAGTTTTTCTTGAATATCTATTATTTCCTTTACTTTTTCATCTGTGAATTTTAAATTTTTTACAATCGCGCAGGTAGTGTATGGTCTGACTTTTTTAACTGATTTGTCTATTGTCACTTTGTAGTCTTTTTCTCCTTTTTCTATTGTGTATTCCCTTAGTCCTGGTTTTTTCCCTAAAAATCCTAATATTCCTCTTGAAAATCCGCCCATTGAAAGCAAATCCGGTCTGTTTGCGGTAATGTCAAGTGAAAGTTCTTCAGAAGTTAGAGATTCTACAGGAGTTCCAAACATAGTTATTTTTTCTTCTATTTCAGGAGTTATTTTTCCAATTATCTTTTCAAGTTCTTTTCTGTTTAAAGTTAGTACTGTCATTTTAATTTTTTAGATTTTTTAATGTCTCTATTAATTCATCAAATTTGTTGTTTATTGTTTCTTCAAGACTTTCAAGCTGATCTTTTATTCCTTCAAGTTCTGTTCTTTGTTCTTCCATTTTTCCTCCTTAGTTCATTTCAATAATATAAAAGCCAAGTTTTTTTATTTCTTCTGGGCTATACATCCTTGTAGGATTAAATTTAATTATAGATTTAGCTGTTTTTTTAAGTTTTCTTCCACTATAAGTATTTGTTTCTGGATCAAACTCTTCTAAAATAAGGGTATCCCCCTCTTTTATTTCAAAATCTGCAAGTCTTATTTCAACATTCTTTTTACCATTAAGTATCATTTGAAAATACTCTGGCCAAACTTTCTTTTTTATTTCAGTCATATTATTTATCCCAGATTTTTATATCTCTTAGTTTATTTATATCATTTCCATACATCTCACGAAGATCTTTTATATTATAGAATTCCATAATTATTCTGTCAAATCCAGGCCCCCATGCAAGTACTGGAATGTGTTTTCCAAATATCGGTATTGTTACCTCAGGCCTAAACATTCCTGCTCCTCCAAGTTCTAACCATTTTTTAAATATTGGATGAAAGACGTCTATTTCAAGGCTAGGTTCAGTATATGGAAAATACGAGGGTCTTATTCTTATTTTTTCATAGCCCATTTTTTTAAAAAATTCTATTAAATATCCTAGTAATTGTCTAAAGTTTGCATTCTCATCTACTACAATTCCGTCTGTTTGATTGAATTCAAATCCATGTGTTGCATCGATTGTTTCGTTCCTAAAACATTTTCCAAGCATAAAATATTTTGCAGGGTATTCTTTATTTTCTGCAATTTTTTTCAAAGTTTGTATTGAAATACAGGTGGTATGGGTTCTTAACAATACTTTTTTTGCTTCATCTTCTTTCCATTCATAATTCCATCCTCTCGAGCCTTTTATTTTTCCTTCATGAGCTTTTTTTACCTCATCTATTATTTTTTTATCTGGAAGTTTTGCAACTTTGTCTTTGATAAAAAAAGTATCTTGCATTTCTCTTACTGGATGGTCTTGAGCTGTGAACAATGCATCGAAATTCCAGAATCCTGAAACAATCATTGGACCAGTCATTTCCTTAAATCCCATTTCTAACCAGATTTTTTTTGAATAGTCTGTTGCTTGATTAACAAAATGCCTTTTGCCCCCATAGATTTTTGGAACTGGACTTTTAATATCATATTTTCTGAATTTTTTTCCATGCCAGGTTCCAGACCTAATTAGATTTGGTGTAATTCCTTCAATCATTTCTTTTGAATTTGAAAAGTCATATTTTACTAACTGTTCTCCGAGTTTTGTCAAAGTAAATTCGATGATAGAATTATCTTTTAGGTCGATTATATCTTTTCTTGATTTTAAATTATCTAGACAATATTTTTCTTCAGGTTTTAAATCATTTAATTTTTTTGGAAGTGATTCTAAAAACTTTTCTTCTAAAGTCTTCTGAATTAATTCTTCTTTTTTTCCTGAAAGAACAATGTTTCCATTTACTAAACTAATAAGTGCTTTTTTCTTTAGAGCGCCTAGAGCTGCTTTAAATTCATTATCATTGAGTTTTGAACCTTCTTTTGCTTCCTGAAGCGAGATTGAATTTTTTTTAACAACCAGATTACTGAGTCTTCTTTCGGGAAGGCCCTGTTTTTGATACAAAAGACCGTTTATGCCTAACTGTATTATTTCTTGTTTTTTGGTTGTTAAATTGATTATGCTTTTGTTTGATAAGAATTCAAGCGATCTCACTATCGCAGTTTTATCCATCTCTGTTTTTTTGAAAATACCTGCTAAGTTTCCTTCTTTCAAAAAAGGAATTAGTTTGATTTCGTTTGGACTTAAATATTCTATTGTTTTCTTAATTTCACTTTCTTGTTCTGTCATATTAGAAGTAGAAAACAGTATTTTATAAAGTTAGTGATAGGGCTAATTTTTAGGCTTTTTTGCCCATTTCAGTGCTTCCTTTTAGAGTTGTTACAAATGCCATTATATCTTGCTCTTTGTATTTGTTTTTGGGCCATAAAATTATATCTGTTTTTGTTCTTTTAGCAAGTTTGATATTTTGAATTATCTTTGCAATAGTTTTTGCTTTTTTAATACTTGGAAAGGATACAATCTCACTAATATTAACTCCTATTTGGATATTGTTTTTTTTCGCAAGTTTACACAAAAATTCGTTGAGTCCAGAATCTCTTTGTTTTAATTTATCTTTTCCTTCATGGAGTTCTGGAGACAATAAAACATTGACCCCTTTTATTTCAAGGACTTTTCTATTAAATTCCTCATCTCTTGCTTTAACAACCATAATCTCTTTAGGATTTGTTTTTTTTATCTTTTGAATTTGATTTCTTATTTCTTGTAGGTTCTCTGTTGAAATTATCATTTTATTTTTGCATATAAAAAATCATTATAATATTTTTTATTTTTATACCTATTCTTTTTTAATATTCCTTCTAATTTAAACCCTGCCTTTTTAAGAGCTTTTAGCGAGGGTTTGTTAAATGTCACTACATTTGCAGTTATTCTTTTTAAGTTATATTTTTTAAATCCATAATTTGTTATTGTTTTTATTGCTTTTGTCCCTATTCCTTTATTTCTGTATTCTTTTCCTAACCAATAGCCTATTCTGGCCTTATGATTCTTAGAGATTTCATAAAAATAAATTGCACCTGCAAGTTTTTTATTTATCTCTATTGCAAATTTTTCACAATTTTTTTTATCTTTAATGAAATTGTTTAATTCAATTTTTGCCTGTTCTAACGAAAGGGGATAGATGCCCCTATAGGTATTTTTAGCTATTAAAGGGTCATTTCTAGAATTATAATAATCAAGTAAATCTGATTTTTTAGGAGGTCTTAAAATAAAGTCTTCTGTTTTTATAATCATTTTAACTTATAACTGTTCCTACAAAATGCCTGTTATTTAATAAATTATCCAGGTTTTTTAGATTAGGTCCGAGTAAATAAGCTGGAATGTTATATTTGTGTATTGTTTTTGCTGCCTTTTTATCTAGTATAAAATGCTGACCTGGAGTAAATCCTGTTTTTTTTGCTACTTTTAAAAATTCTCTTGAAGAAATTTCTGGGATAAATTTTGCGTTTTTAAATTTTTTAGGGTTTTTGTCATAAAGTCCTGCAACGTCTGACAAATTTATAAATTCTGTATTAAAATAACGAGCTAATTTTGTAGCAGTTGCATCAGAAGTTTCATTTTTTGCATATCTTAGTGCTCCACAGAAAATTAAATCATGCTTTTTTATCAAATTTTCTACTTCAGTCATATCTCTTGGAATTACTTTATTTGAATTCTTTTCAAAAAAGTAAGTCATAAATTTTGCATTAAACCTAGTTGATGCTATCCCAATAAGACTTTGGTAGAGTATCTTATCTTTTATGCCGTTTATATAGATTCTTGCAGTATTCCCTCCTCCACAAACAATTATAAATTTGTTCTTTTTTATATTCTTTAAGAGTATTTTTTTAAATTCTTCTAAAAACTTAAGATTAATCTTGTCCGGAACGATTAAACTTCCACCTAAACTTATCACTATAATCTTTTTCATAACATAAACAAGAATCTTAGTTATTTAAAGATTACTTTTAAATATATGTTCTCTATTATAATAATTGTTTTTAATTCACTTATTATTCTTTTTTCATGACTACTATTCTTACAGCTGAAGAAATCAGAGATTATTTTTTTCAAAGACTTACTAGTCCAGTTCTTAGTGGTCAGTCTCAATTATTACTAGGAGCTCAAATTAAAGGGGTAGATAAACTCACTCTTTTTACTCATGCACGTAAAAGAGATCATAATGTTGAATATACTTTTCAATATAACCCTGGTGAACTCGATAGAATCCAAATTGGGGTTGAAGCCTTGGATGGAGGGGTTAGTGAAAAGGATTTTAGTTATTTTCTTACTTCTTTAGTTTCTAATGATAGCATTTTTGGTCCGGATGGATTTTTATGTCCGAGAACTATATCTCTTGAAAAAAGTATAGAAAGAGCTAAAACTGTTTTTAGAAGAAATGATGACCCTTTAGGAAACATAATGGCTTGTTCTTTTGATTCTAGCTCCTTTAACGCAGATGAGTTAAAACCTTTGATTTATGATTACATGGGAAGACCTTGCATACATTATCTTTTTCACTCTGGAACTTTTGTCTAAACTGTAAACAGTTTAGTATCGGTTACATTAAATATTTTTAGTCTTGCTCCTGAGTCTAACCATCCATGAGCATAATTTAAACAGCCAAATGAATTAACATAATCTTTTTTATCTGAGAAATGTTTGGCATCTGATAAATAACATTCGACCATTAGAATAATCTCTCTTGCTTCTATTTCTCTTTTTTTTGCAATTGATTTTTTTGCAATTGAAAGCGCTTTTGAAGTAAGCAAATAATATTTTTCAATTTTTTCTGTTGTTATTTTATCCTGAATTTTCATAAATCTATTATGGTTTCTTAGTTTAAATATATTTTCTAATTAAATATCCAACGTAAAAACCCATTACTAATCTTGAAAGATTTATTGATTTTGAAAATAAGGTTTTTGATAACTGGTTTTTTATTATCTATTTTTATCAAATGACCTTTAAATCGCCTAAATCATTTAAATAAGCAAAACATTAATCAAATTACAAAAAGGGGAACTGGGAGAAGAAGTCTTCTCCCTCCTTATTTTATTCTTGAGCAATTAGTGAATAAGGAGTTATTTTATTTATTATAAATCTCGAGCCAACAAAATCTGAAATTACTGCGGAAATTACCATGTTTCCAACAGCAGCCTTAAGAATTCCTCCGACTATTGGGATTCTTGCTTGCTTTGAAAAATTTTCTATTATCATATTTATTTCATTTTGATTTAAAGTCAGTTTTGCTCTATTTGTTTCATTATTTCTTTTGAGTAAAATATTTTTTTCAGGACCCGGACATTCTATTGCCAGGATTGAAATGTCTTTAAGCAGAGGATCTATTTTTTTCATTCCAGATTCTCCAGAGCCAGAATTTTTTGATAATAAGTTTTGTGGGAGAGGTCTTGCAACAGGTTCTGGTGTTGTTTGTCTTGGAGCCATTTGTCTTTGAATTGGTTGAATAGGTTTTGACATTACTGCAGGTTTTAGTGGGACTGTTTTTCTATAAACTATTGGTTTCCTTTTGTCTTCGGTTGATACTGATTTTATCATTTGCCTAAATATATCTTTTGAATCTTCAGGAGTTAATTTTTGTTTTAATCTTCCTAATTCAATTTTTTCTTCAATTCTTTCTTTTTCAGACAGATTAATGAGAATCTCTTTAACAAATCTATTGAGAAATATTATTCTTTGATGAGCTTTTATTTGTTGTAATCCCATTTCTAGTATCTTGGAAGAGGTCTTCTAAGATTTTGAGGATTTGATTGCTGCATTCTGTTTTCGTCCATTGGTTTTTGTACAAACTGTGGAACTCCTGGACTCGATCTATCCCTTATCTTTTCTTCCATTAACATTATTCCCTTAGAAATAGTTTTATTTTGGTCAAGAAGAGAGTCTAATTTTTTAAGTAGTTCAGTATCTACATCTCCTGTTTTTGGTTCTTCTGTTGAATATTTTTCTGCAAATGTTTTTGCTGAAATCTCGAATAACTGCATCATTTTGGACATATTTGTTGAAAGTTCATCAAATTTTAAAGATAAATTTGTTAGAACTCTTTGCAAATTAATAAAATTGTCAATTAAAGCCTGTTCAACCTCTGCTTTTGAGGGTTTCTTTTTAACCTCTTCTTTTACCATAAATATTGTAGTAATCCTTAATTTATAAAGATTAGGGTCTCTAGTTTGGGGACAGGTAATCTATGGAAATTATCTATGAATTTTATTTAGGGTTTAAAATCGGATAAGAATTTTATAAAAGGTTTTTTAAATCCTTTTGTTGTTTTCTTTTTATGGTATCTTTAATTCAAGTCTTGATTATGAGCATAATTCAAGGGGTAGCTGAATGGCTTCCAATTAGCAGCTCTGGACATCTTGCATTACTCCATAGTTTTTTTGGTTTTCAGAGTTTGAGCTTTGATGTTTTTTTACACTTTGCAGGTATTTTAGCTGTTTTATTCATATTTAGAAAAGACATTATGAAGCTTTTTAATTTTAAAAAAAGGGAAAATTTAGGGTATCTACTTTTTCTTTTAATTGGAATAATTCCAGCAGGTCTTGTTGGAGTTTTGTTTAAGGATCAGATTGAGAACTTTTTTTCCAGCTTATTTTACTTAGGGATATTTTTTATTATTTCAGGAGTTTTAATTTATTCCACTAAATTTTTTAAAGCTAAACAGAGAACTATTGGAGGGTTTGATTCTTTGTTCATAGGAATTTTTCAAGCGATAGCAATTTTTCCTGGAATTTCTAGAAGTGGAGCTACAATATCTTCAGGAATATTTAGGGGGGTCTCAAAAGAAGAAGCTGTTAAATTTTCATTCTTTATGGCAATTCCAATTGTTCTAGGGGCAGCTGTTCTTGAATTGAAAGATTTGGCAGTTGCAAACATAGACTATTCTTTACTTAGTATTTCATTTATTATTACTTTTTTAGTAAGTGTATTTACTATAAAACTTTTTTTAAAAATTATTAAAACTGATAAATTTTATTTGTTTGGAGTTTACAACTTTATTCTTGGAATCTTGGTTTTGATTTGGAGTCTTAAGTAAAAAATGAAAAAAGATATTGGAAATGTAAAACATTTTAGTGAGGAAGACTTGCGATTTGCAACCCCTTTAGATGTTGCTAATTTTAGGGCTAAAGGGCTTAAATGCAAGGTTATTGTTGATTTATGTTCGGGTATTGGAATTCAGTCAGGAGCTTTTGCAAAGACCTCTGGACAGGTGTTTGGATTTGAAATTGATGAAAGAAAAGTTTCCTTTGCAGAAAAGAATTTTAAGGGGATTAATAATTTAAAATTTGAGACTGGAAATGTGCTTGACGAAAAAGTTATTGAAAAAATAAGAAAAATAAGACCTGATATAATTTTTTGTGATCCTGAAAGGTTGCCTCAGGAAAAAGAAAGAACCTTGGAAAGTATTTCTCCTGATATTTTTAAACTTCTTGAAGTTTATTCTAAGATTACCCCTAATATTTGTCTTGAAATTCCCCCTCAGATAGATATAGATAAACTTGATCGGCTTGGAAATATGGAAAGAGAATACTTGTCAGTAGGTAATAAGTTAAACCGATTAGATTTATATTTTGGAAATTTAAAAAAAGCAGAAGTGAGTGTTGTGGATGTTAATGGTGAGAGAATAGAAAGAAGAATAAGCTCATTTGATAAATCAAATGAGGATTCCAGATTTGCTGCTAAAGCAGTTAAGGAGAATTCCAAAAATGCCTCTATCGAAGTTAAAAAGTTTAATGAGAATGCTAAGTTTGCTAAAACTAATAAAATTTCAAGATATGTCTATGAGATTAGCACTGCAATTGTGAAAGCAGGACTTGAAAATGAGTTTGCAAATGAAATACAAGGAAAAATACTGGAGGGTTGTGAAAAAAACAAGGTTCTTATTAGTTCAGACAATCTGGATAATAAATTTAGAAGTTTATGCAAGGTATTTGAGGTTATGGGAATTGGAAATAATTATATTCAGGTTATGGATCTTTTAAAGAAGTTTAAAATTGGAAAAGTTGTTATAAAATACTCAGTTGATCCCAAAGATTATTGGACAGAGCGGGGTAAGTATGAAAGACAATTAAGAGGAAATCGTGAAGCTGTTTTATTTAATGTTTGCGGAAAGTATGCTGTTTGCGAAGAAATATAATTAAATAGTCACTTTTTATATTATTTTTATGGAAATATTTTCAATTGCCTTGGTTTTAATCGGTCTTTGCTTATTTGAAATAATCTCTTCAATTGATAATGCAGTAATAAATGCAGATGTACTTCATACTATGAAGCCAAAAGCAAGAAAATGGTTTTTATTTTGGGGGCTTTTGTTTGCTGTTTTTATTGTTCGTGGCTTTTTACCATGGATTATTGTATTTTTAACAAATCCAAGTTTAGGTATTTTAGGTTCACTTACTGCAACTTTTTCAAGTGACCCTAGCATTATTTCTTCTATGGAAAAATCTACCCCAGTCTTATTGGTGGGTGGTGGAACATTTTTAATATTTATATTTCTCTACTGGCTTTTTAGTGAACCTAAAAATTATGGACTTCGTGCTGAAAAATTCTTTGATAATAAAGGAATATGGTTTTATTCAGTAGTTTCTATTGTTCTTGCTTTAATTGTCTGGTACTCTCTTCAAAAAAATCCTTTAATGGCGTTCTCAGCAGTCATTGGTTCTACTGCATTTTTTATCACAAACGGGCTTAAGGAAAATGCAAAGAAAACTGAAGAAAATTTAATGAAAGGGAATATGTCTGATATCTCTAAAATAATTTATCTCGAGGTTATTGATGCTACTTTTTCTGTTGATGGAGTTCTTGGTGCATTTGCATTTACCTTGTCTATACCTCTAATACTTATTGGAAATGGCCTTGGAGCATTTGTTGTCAGAGAATTAACTGTTAGAAATGTTGACAAGGTAAAAAAATATCCTTATCTTAAAAACGGGGCAATGTATTCTATTTTCTTTTTAGGTCTTATTATGATACTGGACAGTTTTGGGGTTGAGATACCTATTTATGTTTCTCCATTAGTAACTTTTTTGGTTATTGGATTTTTCTTTTGGAAATCTAATCTAGATATTAAAAAAATGGAACAAATCCTTGAAAAAGATAAACATATAGAAGGTTAATTTTTATTTAACTTTTTTTCTTTTCTTCTTAACTTTTCAAAATCTTTTCTAAAGTTTTTCCCTATTATATATCCAATACATTTTTTACTTCCGCATCTGCATTTGTGGTGTTTGTAGTCCTCTAAATCATAACCATAATCATAACTTAATTCTTCTCCTAGTTTTATTGGTTTTATTGAGATTATCCAGATTTTAAGCCCTTCTAACTTATATTTGCAGTTAGGTTCACAAGAATGATTAATAAGTCTTGCAGGATTGTATTTAAAGTTTCCATCAAGGTCATATTTTTTTGTTAAATCATAAACATAAACAGAACCCTCGGATTTATTTTTTATTGATTTTTTGAATTGTTCTTCTGATCTCTTGTCTCCTTCTTCTTTGGTTATAATTTCTCCTACATACTCAATTACCCTTGTTCCTTTTTTTATATTTTTCTTAGCATAAACTCCTTTTCCATGGATTTTCGAGTTTTTAATAAGGATATATTTAGTATTAACTTTTGGAATTTTCATTTACTGATAAGATAAAAATGGTTTTTAAAGGTTTTTGATTAGAAGATTTTATAAATGCATTTTTAATATAATTTTTGAGAAAGAGTTCTTGATAATTATATGACAATTCACTGTATAACTAGTTTTAGAGGTCCAAATGAAGAATATGGATATGTTTTAGGTAGCGATAGTCGAGCAGAGAATGATTTAGGGGAGGTTTTTAATGCACAAAAGCATTTTATTGGGAAAACTTTTTTGGGTTTGATTAGGGGAAATGTTCCCAGACTTCGTGGAATGCCTGACGATTATAATTTTGCACTTAGATCTTTAGATGAGATGTTTGAAGGCATTTCTCAGGGAATTGATTATTCACATTTACCTGTCTTACAACAATCAAGTGATTATTGCTTATTTGTTGCAAAAAGGGAAGATTCTTGTGTTAATCTTTTTACAGTTTCTACTCTTAAAAAGAGACGTCATCGTGCAAAAGAAATAGGTAAAATGGATCCTCTAGTTCAAAAATCAACGGTTTATCTTGCTTTAAATAGTCCGGATTATCTTGAATTCTCTTCTGATCTTTATGATTATAATCAAGCATTAAAAACTGCGAATGCTTTTTCTTCACCACCAATAGATTTTTTAAATTTATTTGCTCCTAGTTATGAACCTGGTCCTGTAAATCTTTATGTTGTTAGTTCTAAAAGAATTGGGAAAATTAGTTAGTCTGGATTTATTATATTGATTCTTTTTTCAAGCTCTTTTATTTTGTCCCTAATCTCTATTGCCTTTTCAAACTCTAAATTTTCTGCTGCTTCTTGCATTTCAGCAGTTAATTCTATAATCATGTTTGGAATCTCTGACTTTGGAATATGTTTTGTATCTTTTATTGTTACTGCAACAGTTAGTTTCTTTACTGGTTTTATTATTGTTTTGGGAGTTATCTTGTGTTTTTTATTGTATTCTATTTGGATTTCTCTTCTTCTTTTGGTTTCGTTTATTGCTTCTTCAATTGAAGCCGTGATTATATCTGCATAGAGAATTACTTTTGCATCAAGATTTCTTGCTGCTCTTCCAATTATTTGAATCAAACTTCTTGCATCTCTTAAAAATCCTTCTTTATCAGCATCAAGAACCCCTATAAAACCTACTTCAGGAATGTCTAGTCCTTCTCTTAAGAGGTTTATACCCACTAGAACATCAAATTTGCCAAGTCTTAATTGTCTTATTAATTCTGTTCTTTCCAAAGTTTTTATTTCAGAATGCATATATCTTGTTTTAATTCCTTTTGACCCTAAATAATCAGTTAACTCTTCTGCAAGTTTTTTCGTAAGTGTTGTTACAAGAACTCTGTTTCCTTTCTTTACTGTTTTTTCTATTTCTGAGATTAAATCTTCAACTTGATTTTTTATTGGGTGTATAAAAACTTCTGGGTCAATTAAGCCAGTTGGTCTTATTATTTGTTCAACTATTTGATCTGATTTTTCTTTTTCATAAACTGCAGGAGTTGCTGAAACAAACAAAGTTTTATTTTCGTTTAGATATTTTTCAAATTCGCTATATTTCAATGGTCTATTGTCATATGCACTTGTAAGTCTAAATCCATAATCAATTAATGATTTTTTTCTTGCACGGTCTCCATTATACATTCCATGAACCTGTGGAATTGTCTGGTGAGATTCATCAATCATTATTAAAAAGTCTTTTTTAGGAAAATAATCCAGTAAACAATAAGGTTTTTCACCTTGTTTTCTTTTATCAAAATGACTTGAATAATTTTCAATTCCTTTGCAATAACCTGTTTCTTTTATCATTTCAATATCATTTAAGGTCCTTTGCTTTAATCTATGAGCTTCAAGTGCATTTAGGTTTGGTAAATCTTTTTCCAATTGTTTTTCAATATCAACAAGAGCTTCTGCTATTTCACTTTCAGGAATTACAAAGTGTCTTGCAGGATAGATATAAAGAAGGTCTAAAATTTCAAGTTCTTTTCCTGTATGTTTATCTATTACTGATAATTTTTCTATTTTGTCTCCATTGAGTTCGATTCTTAAAATATTTTCAAAATATCCTGCTGGAATTAGGTCAATAGTATCTCCTTTTACTCTGAATCTACCTGAAGATAAGTCCATGTCATTTCTTTCATATTGAATATTTATAAGCTTGGTTAGAATTTCTTTTCTTTTCATTTTTTCTTTAGGTCTAATTGAAAAACCCATCATTTCAAAGTTTTCAGGTTTACCTAGGCTGTAAATGCAAGATACACTTGAGATAACAATTGTATCTTTTCTAGTAATTAGAGAGGCTGTTGCAGAAAGTCTCATTTGTTCTATTCTTGGATTGATTGCAGAGTCTTTTTCAATATATTTATCGGTTTGAGGAATATAGCATTCAGGCTGATAATAATCATAAAAAGAAACAAAGTATTCTACTTTATTATTTGGAAAAAACTCTTTAAATTCTTCATATAGTTGTGCTGCAAGAGTTTTATTATGGGCAAGGATTAATGTTGGTTTGTTTAGGCTTTGAATTATATTTGCCATTGTAAAAGTCTTTCCTGAGCCTGTTACTCCTAGAAGTGTCTGAGTATTTTTGTTTGACTTGAAACCTTCTAAGATTTTCTTTATTGCTTCGGGCTGAGAACCTGCTGGTTTAAAATCAGTTTTCAGTTGAAATAGGGTATTTGGTTTTTTCATTTTAATTAAAATTAAGAAGTTACTGTATAAAAAACTGGTTAAAAAGATAAGAAGGGGGGGTTTAAAGAGGTTACGGCTTCTACTTAATTTTGAATGGGGTTTTTATATATCTTGATAAATAAAATATTCCCACGGCCCCTATTGTAATAATGCCTATAATCATTTTATCCATATTTTTTTAATATATTTTTATTTATAAATATAGTGAAACTATTTTTTGAGCAAATCCTTTTTTCTTAGAAGTCTGTTATAGGTTATTGCAAACCTGTGTGCTTCATCTCTTATTTGCTGCAGGATTTGTAATGCAGGGTCTTTATGATTGAGCCTTAAAGGGTTTGACTCTCCTGGCAGATAGATTTCTTCAAATTCTTTTGCAAGGGAAATTATTGGAATTTTTAGATTTAACTCTTCTAAGGATTCAAGTGCTGAATTTAACTGTCCTTTCCCACCATCAATAACAATTAAGTCTGGGGGACTTAGGTTTTCTTTTTTTATTCTGTAGTACCGCCTAAAGACTATTTCCTTAATTGAAGCAAAATCATCTATCTGGTCTACTGTTTTTATTTTAAATCTTCTATAATTTGATTTATCAGGTTTTCCTTTCCGAAATTGCACCATTGAACCTACTTGGTTTGTTCCAGACAGATGTGAAATATCGAAACATTCAATTACTTCTGGAATGTTTTCAAGATTTAATTTTTCTTTTAACTCAATTAATTTATTTATGTTTTCAAAGAATATTTTTTCAATATTTTTTAAGACTAGACTTAAAAGTTCTTTTTTCTCCCCTTTTTCTGGAATTATTAAATTAATTTTTTTATTTGCTTTTTCCTCCAGATAAATTTTTATTGATTCATCAACTGGGCGAGGAATTATTATTTCTTTTGGAATAGTATTCTCTGAATAATATTGGGTTAAGAATTGCTCTAGAAATTCAGGTTCATAATTTAATGGGAATTCATATTCTTCTTTGTTTTCAAGTGTTCCTTTGTAAATCTTGAAAAGTAATAAATAAACTTTGTTATCTTTTATTAAATAATTTATGATGTCTTCGTTATATTCTTTTATTCTTTGCATATTTTGTCTTTCTTTTAAGTATTCTAAGGATTCTATTTTATCTCTAAGTTCAATTGCCTTTTCAAAATTCTGTTTTTTTGATTCAATTTTTATTTCTTCTTTTATTTCTTCTATAATTTCTTTTGTTTTTCCTGACAAGATTGATTTTACGAGCCTTACATTTTTATTATATTCCTCTTTAGTTATATTATTAATACAGGGAGCATCACATAAATTAATATGATACCTTAAACAGGCTTTTTTAGGCATTTTTTTGCAGGTTCTTATTTTAAAAGTCCTGGTTAATGTTTGAAGAATAGAATCTCTTTTTTCTGCTGAAGTAAAAGGACCAAAATATTCTGAATCATCATCTTTTTTTCTTGCAATTAAAAGTCTTGGAAATTCTTCATTTGTTATTTTTATATAAGCATAATTCTTAGAATCCTTTAAATCAATATTATATTTTGGATGGTTCTTTTTTATTAAATTATTTTCGAGGATTAGTGCTTCTACTTCGTTTTTTGTTATAATGAAGTCAACAGAATCAATATGTGTTAAAAGTGCCTGAGTTTTTGGGTCTTTTTGTCTTGAATCAAAATATTGAGAAACTCTTTTTTTAAGATTTTTAGCTTTACCTATATAAATTATGTTTCCTTTGCTATCTTTGTATAAATAACATCCAGGATTTTCTGGAACTTTTGAGAGGTCTATTTTAGTCATTCAATATAATAGGAAACCAGAGGATAAAAGGGTTTTGGATAGATTAGGACTCGTGAATTTTTAGAAGAAAAATATAAAAAAATAGGTTCTAAAATTGTTTTACTCTATCCTGCCTTTACTTTTCTCTCTATCCAGATGCATTTTAAGATATTTTCCTGTGTAAGATTTTGTGTTTTTTATTATTTCTTGTGGAGTCCCTACTGCGATTATCTCTCCACCAGCTTCTCCACCTTCAGGACCTAAGTCAATTATATGGTCTGCACACTTGATTAGATCAAGATTATGTTCAATTACCAGAACTGTGTTACCTTTATCCACAAGGTCATTTATTACCTTAAGAAGTTTATCAATATCATGGAAATGAAGGCCTGTTGTTGGTTCATCCAATAGATATAATGTTTTTCCAGTATCTCGTTTAGAGAGTTCTTTTGTAAGTTTTATTCTTTGACTTTCTCCACCTGAAAGTGTTGTTGAAGATTGACCTAATTTTATGTATCCAAGTCCTACTCTATTTAACATTTCTATTTTTCTTTTAATGTTTGGAATATTCTCAAACAATTTAACTGCTTCTTCTACACTCAGGTCTAGAATGTCTGCAATGGATTTATCTTTAAATTTAATTTCCAAGGTTTCTTTATTGTATCTCTTTCCTTTGCATTCTTCACATTCAATATAGACATCAGGCAAGAAGTTCATTTCAATTTTTATTACTCCATCTCCCTGGCATTTCTCACATCTTCCGCCTTGTACATTAAATGAAAATCTTCCAGGGGTATATCCTCTTATTCTTGCTTCTTTTGTTTCTGAATAAAGAGTTCTTATATCATCAAATGCTTTAATGTATGTGGATGGGTTTGATCTGGGAGTTCTTCCAATAGGGGACTGGTCAATTACAATTACTTTATCTATTTCATTATTAAGTTTAATTTCTTTATGTTTTCCAGGAGTTTCTTTTGACCCATAAAATTCTTTCATTAATTCTTTATACAAAATTCCATTGATGAGGGTAGATTTTCCAGAGCCAGACACTCCAGTAATACAAGTCAAGACCCCTGTTGGAATCTTAACGCTGATATTTTTTAGATTATTTTCTTTTGCTCCAATTATTTCTATAAAACCTTTTTCTTTTCTTATTTCTTTAGGCGTATTAATTTTTAATTTTCCTGATAAATATTTTCCTGTAATAGAATCTGGATTTTTTTCTATTTGCTGCGGAGTTCCCTCAGCCATAATTTTTCCACCATGTATTCCTGCTCCTGGGCCAATATCTACTACATAGTCTGCATTTTTTATTGTATCTTCATCATGTTCTACAACAATTAAAGTATTTCCCATATCTTTTAATTTTCTTAGGGTTTCAATCAATTTGTGATTATCTCTTTGATGAAGTCCTATTGAGGGTTCATCTAAAATGTATAAAACGCCCATAAGATTTGAACCAATTTGAGTTGCAAGCCTTATTCTTTGAGCTTCTCCTCCTGAAAGGGTTCCTGCATTTCTTGAAAGATTTAAGTAATTTAATCCAACTTGGTCTAAAAAGTTTATTCTAGATTTTATTTCCTTAAGTATTTGTTTTGCTATTTCTTCTTCTTTTTGTGTTAGTTTGATATTATTAAAAAATTCAGTAGAATCTTTTATTGACATATCAGTTATGTCAGTTATTGATTTATTCCCTACTTTTACTGCAATTATTTTGTCCTTAAGTCTTTTCCCTTTGCATTTTGTACAAGGAGATTCTTTCATATACTTTGATAGTTCATTTTTTCTATAATCTGATTCTGTTTGTCTATACAGTCTTTCTGATTGAGGAATTACTCCTTCCCAACCATTTTCCATATTCATTGAAGCTCCATTGCTCCATCTTCCTGTAATTGGTTCATCTGAACCGTACAATAAAATATCAAGTTGTTTTTTTGTAAAGTCTTTAATTGGAGTATATAATTTAAAACCGTGTTTTTTTCCAATTGCAGATAATTGCTGACTTCTCCAGGTCAGGTCCATTTTTCCATAGACTGCTATTGCTCCATCCATTATTGATTTAGTTTTATTAGGAATAACCAGTTCTGGATCAAATTCAATTTTAACACCTAATCCATGGCAGTCTTCACAAGCTCCGAATGGAGAGTTGAATGAAAACATTCTGGGTTCAAGTTCTTCAAAAGCCATTCCACAAACTGGGCATGCCATTTTTGAGGAATAAATTGTTTCATTATCTTTTTCATCAAGGATTATTACTAGTCCTTCTTCGGATTTTTTGAGTGCGTTTTCAATTGCTTCGTTAAGTCTTGATTTGTCATCAGTTGAAACTTTGTCCATTACTATTTCAATATCTTGCTTTTCATATCTTATTAGTTTTATTTTTTCATCAGTCCTTATTATTTTTTTATTTACTCTTGCTTTTGTAAAACCTTCTTTATTTAAGTCTTCAAGTAGCTTTTCATAAGTTCCTTTTTTTTGTCTAATTATTGGGGAAAGAATAGTTACCTCTTGATTTTTAAATTCTTCAGTTATTCTCTGAGTTATTTTTGCAGGAGTTTGCCCTTCTATTCTTATATCATGAATTGGGCAGAAAGGAATTCCTATTCTTGCATAGAGGAGACGAAGATAATCATATATTTCAGTTACTGTTCCAACTGTTGATCTTGGATTTTTTGAAGTTGTTTTTTGTTCTATTGAGATTGCAGGAGAAAGTCCTTCAATTGAATCAACATCAGGTTTGGTCATAAGTCCTAAAAACTGCCTGGCATAGGCAGAAAGGGATTCAACATATCTTCTTTGACCTTCTGCATAAAGTGTATCAAATGCAAGAGTTGATTTTCCTGAGCCTGAAACTCCTGTAAATACTATGAATTTGTCTCTTGGAAGGGTCAAATCTATGTTTTTTAAATTATGTTCACGTGCGCCTTTAATGATTATGTCTTTCATTTTTTTAGTCTTGTTTTATTTAAAAGAATGTTACTTATAGCATTAAAAGATAAAAATAAAAATGTAATCACTGGAGTTTTGAAATATAATTTGTAAAGTCTGGTTTATAAACTATTCTTCCTCTAAATACTTTAAGATATTTTTATAATCCCAATAAGGTTTATATCTATGCCGGTTTCCCCAGACAACTAAAAAAGGATTTTTTACATCTTCTATAGTTATTGCAGCACATTCTTGTTTTTTTGCAATTTCCTCTAATTCTTGTAATGTGTATGAACATAATCCTACTCCTTGATATGCAGGTTCTATGCCTAAAAAAGGAACTCTTATTGTTTTTTTGGTTGTTATGAAATCGCTCTTTCTTGAAGCTGGGAGCAAGGTTTCAGTTACTAAGTAATCTAAAAATCCTACAGAACCTGTAATTGTTCCAGGAATATTTAATCTGTCTCCTTGAATAGTTATATTGCTCTGTGAGACCGGTATAGGGTTTCCCAGTAATATTCTAGTCACAGGTTTTCCTTCAAATTTATAATGTTGCTCTAAAGTTATCATACTTTAGATTCTTTAATTTTTGGTTTATAAATCTTATTTTTTAGAACTTTGTCCGGAATCATTGAATTCCGAACAAATTAAGCATTAAATATGCTTAATTAGCTATTTTTTCAGAAATAAATTCCAAAAAAATAGTTTTAAATTAATTAAAAAATTAAACTCCTGACTGATTATTTTAGAAAATATGGGGATAGTCGGAATCGAACCGGCATTCCAAGCTCTGGAGGCTCGTGTATTACCATTATACGATATCCCCTCAAAGTTATTAGAAATGTGAGGTTTTTAAAACCTTTTTATTTAATTTTTATACTTAAGATTTTATTTACAACAGTCAAACATATCTTTTATATCGTAGAACATACTACAAAATAAATTACATGACCTTTTTAATTCTTTTTTTCCTTTTTCAGTCAGACTATATGCTTTATTTTTATCTGAAGCAATCAGGCCTTTGTCTTTTAGCTCTTTTAAGGCAGGGTATATTGTTCCAGGACTTGGTTTACTGCCTCTTCTTTTTTTTAGTTCTTCAGATATTTCTGCACCAGTCATGCTTTTTTTGTTTATTATCCATAAAACCAGGTAAGATAAATAACCCTTTAATTCACAATTGCATCCCATACTATTATATTGGATAACCAATATAAAAATGTTTTTAATTAATATTGTATCGTATAACCGATATATTTATAAATTGTAATATCGTATAACCGATATACTAAACTTTAGGGAGGTAAAAATGAAAAACAAAGAATGCAAAATTGTATGCGATGGGAAAGAAGTAGCAACTATCTTGTGTAGCAAGGATGGATGCAATATCAAGCCTACTGCAGAAGGTAAAAAGTTGTTTAGCGAATGTGATTGTCCTGACTGCTGCTAAGTTTTAATCAAATTTATTTAAAGTTTTTTCATTGCTTCTATTTCTTCTTCTGAAATAGAGCAGCCATGATATTTCAATCCATATAATATTGCTTCAAGTGCATTTGGGTCCTTTATATCAAAGAGACCTTTTTTATAGGCTATGTAAGCAAGTTCTGTTGAGCGGATTACTTTAAAGTCTTTAAATAAATCATAATTTTTTTTATTTGCTTTAATCGGATTATGAAGCTTGTTTTGAATAATCTTTCTTAGGCTTTCGGGATTTTCACATAACATTCTTGCTGTTCTTTCATCAATGACAATCACACATTCGCAGTCCATTATCTTATAAAGTGCAAGTGCTGCTGATTCTCCTTTATCTATCAAGTGAATATTTTTTCTATTTGAATAAAATGTTGAATTTGCAGTGTTTGTTATTTCCTCTCTTTTTATTCTTAATTCATCTATTTGTTTCTCGGTTAAATCTGCATGTTTTATAATTCCTTTTTTAAATAATTCTTTTAATTGCAATGATTCTAATTCAAATCTTTTTATTGTAGAAGGATAGTCAATTATTTCTGATTTTACTTCTTTTGTTATTAAAAACTCTCCTTTAAATTCTGCTTTTAATTTTTCAAGTACAGGTAGTAGCCCGTTCATTGCGAAATTTATCAAAGGTCCTGAATCAAATATAATATGTTTGGGTCCTGACATTTTATTTGAAAATTTCCTCTGCTATTTTTATTCTTTGTTTAATTGGAATAGTTATTGTAAGATTAATATCTCCTGATCTTGCTTGTCCTGTATATTCAGTAAGCTCCCAAAGGCTTATTCCCAGGATATTTGCGGTTTTTTCCATAGAAATACCATGTTCATAAATTCTTGAGGCCTTGTTTATACTTGCCTTTCTAAATACCTCATTAATATAATTTTTTAAATTTCCAGAAATCTCTCGAATTGATTCCCTTAAAAGCTTTATTTCTTCTCTAAATTTTTCATCATCATCTTTTTTTAAGTATGCTGATGCATTTTCTATTTTTTTAATATAATTTTTATAGAATCCTGACCAGTTTTTGTAATCCTGAGACTCTTTTCTTTCAATAAGCTTGCTTAATGCATAAATAACAACTGCAAGAGAAATAATATCTGGGTCTTGTTCAACTGAAGAAAGGTGAACAAAATGATTGCTTAGTTCTTTTATCTTTACATAATTTTCGTTATCTAAGCTGTCTTTTACTTGATTTAGAACTTCTATTATATGACCTCTTTGTTCCATAATTTTAATAAATACAAAGGATTATTTAAAGCTTAGGATAGAATATTATTTAAACACTTTTTCTTTTAGTTCTTTATGAAAATAATATTTGATACAAATTTTCTCATTTATTGTGCAAGAGAAAAATTAGACTATATAGAGAACATTTCAAGCCTTGTTAATGAGGATTATGAACTGGTTGTACCCGTACAAGTGATAAACGAACTTGAAAAGTTAAGGGATGATAAGTTAAAAAAGGTTAATGGAAAAGACAAAGCTGCTGCTGCACTTGCTCTTGATTTACTTGAACATAATCATATTAAAAAAGTAAATCTTTCTGGAAAAGACGTTGATGAAGCAATTATTAATCTTGCAGTAGAAAACAGTAAAAACATTGTTTGTACACTTGACAGGGAGATGAGAAAGACGCTTGGAAGGGTTATTTTGATAAATAAGGGCAAAAAATTGATGTTGACTAAGTAAGACCTACTTTTTTTTAATTAGTAACCTTTATAAATATACTTTTTTATAATTTATTATGTTCTATACTGTTGAAGTTGAAGATTATGTAAGAGTAGAACCTAGATTGTTTGGACTCAAGACTAGCGATGCTGTTGCAAAACAACTTCAGGAAATTTATGCTAATTATCACGATAAGGAGATAGGCGAAGTTATAGGGATAATTTCAGTTTCAGAGGTTGGAGATGGAATAATAATTCCTGGCGACGGAGCTGCTTATTATAATTCAAAATTTAGATTAATTGTTTGGAAACCTGAATTACAAGAATTAGTATTTTGTACTGTTGAAGAAATAACTAATTTTGGAGCTTTTATTAATCTCGGTGTAATGAATGGAATGATTCATATTTCTCAAACTATGGATGATTATGTTAGTTTTTCAAGCTCAAATTCTTTACTTGGAAAAGATAGTAAAAGGGTTCTTAAGAAAAAAGATACTTGTCTTGCAAGAATTGTTGCAGTTTCATATAAAGGAGACCAACCAAAAATTGGACTTACTATGAGACAACCTGGACTTGGAAAATTAGAGTGGATTAAAGAAGAAAAACAAAAATCGAAAAAATCTGAGAAAAAAGAAGTTAAATCTACAAAAGAAATTAAACCTAAAAAGGAAAAAACCAAATGATAAAGCATTTTGATTTAAAACTTAACTCTAGACCTGGAGAAAAAATGGAAGTGAGCCATATCGCTGTTGGAGATATTCAAAGTAGTATAACAATTCTTCTTGATCAAAACACTGCTTTTAGCAGAGAGATAGTTCCAGCAGGTTTTGGTGATTCTATTTATTTTGGGGGAAAGAATTAATATGGTAAAAGAAAAAGCTTGTAAAAATTGCAAATTAATTTATTCTGGAGAGGAATGTCCTGCTTGTGGAAAAAAAGAATTTTCTGATAATTTTAAAGGAAAAGTTGAAATCGTTAATCCGGAAAAATCTGAACTTGCTCAAAAATTAAAAATAAATAAAAAAGGAATTTATTCAATTAAATTATAACAATCCTTTTAAATGGATTTAATTCTAAACTTAATATGGAAACAAAAAAATTTAAGAAAAATTTTAAGCATTCATCTTTCATAATGGGGATAAAAAAATGAATACAAAAAAACAAATAAGAAATGATATGTTTAAGAGAGACGAAGTTAGCTTAGTTCTTGAAGCTGAAAAAAATCCTAGTTTTAATGAATGTAGAAAACTTATTTCTGAAAAATTTTCAAAGCCTGAAGAAAATCTTGATGTTTATGGGGTTAAGGGAAGTTTTGGAAGCAAGTCTTTTGTTATAAAAGCTTATGTTTACGATTCTAAAGAAGATTTACAAAAAGCTGTACAAAAAACAGGAAAACAAAGAGAAGCTGAGAAAAAAGCTCAAGAAGAAGCAAAAAAGGCTGAAGAAGAAGCAAAAAAAGCTGAAGAAGAAGCAAAAAAAGCTGAAGCTACTCCTGCTGCTTAGAGTAAAGTTCTTAATTGATTAGTGAAATATTTATAAATAACAAATCTCTTAATAAGATTATGAAGAAAAAAAAGGTTAAAGCTAATCGTTTGTCAAAAGAAGTAAACAAGAATCTTAGGACAATTAATAAAAGTATTATTCGAAATGATTTTAATTCTGAACTTAAAAGATTTGACAAAGATATTCTTGAAATAGACGAGGAGCTTGATAAAGATGTAGAAGCAGTTGAGAAATGGGTTGTTGAAAGAAAAAAGTTTTTTATTAAACTCGGGCTTGTTATATTATTCGTACTTGTTTCGTTTATTATTTCTGAATTATTTTTAACCACTAAAGTTGCAGGATAAAGTTATTTTTTTGTTTAAGAAACCTTTTTAAACCTTCTTTAATCTAATAGTTTGATTAATAGAGTAAACTTAAAAAATTTTAATGATTTTTAGGGTTTCTCATTTTTAATTATATTTAAAATGGCAAAAGATGCAAAATCTGGCGGTAAGAAAAAACATAAAAACAAACCTACTTCAAAGAAGTATAAGATGTATAAGATTGAAGGAGATACAATAAAAAGGGAAAGAAGCTGTCCTAGATGTGGAACAGGTGTATTTTTGATGAAAGCAAAAGATCGAGTATATTGTGGAAGATGTCATTATACTGAGTTTGTTGTTAAAAAATAATATTTAATCCCTAGATTAAATTAGTTCTTAATCATATTTTTTAAAGATAGATTTTTAAATTAAGGTTTACTAATAGTCTTATGAAAAAAAGATGTGCTCAATTAAATAACTTATATTTTCGGAGATAGAAATGGACGAATTTTATTGGTTTAAACCTAATAAATATGTTCCTTTTGTTCCTTTAAGATGGGAAGGTTATGTTACTTATGGAGTTATTTTTTTCTTAGTTCTATTTTCTTTTTTTTATTTTGAAGTATTAAATTTCTCATTTGGAAATTTTTTCTTTTTTTTAATCTCACTTGCTTTTATTTTTGTGTTATTTGTTGTTTTATCTAAAAATGTAACTGAGGAAAGAGTAACTTCTAATGCAGTTTCCAGGCCAGTTTCTAGAATTATTCCAGGTAGGAGTATTCCTCCAAATAGAGGTATTCCAAGCAGAGTTCCTCCTCGTCAGGGTTTTGTAAATAGAAATATGCCAAATAAAAATGTTCCGACTAGAAGTTTTCGTAAATAATAATAATAATAATAAAAAGAAAGACTCAAATAAACAGTGCTAGAATTTAGACTAGATTATATTATCGATTTCCTTCTTTTTTATTTATGTAAAAAAAGTGCCTGATTTTAGACAGGGTTTTTTACATATTATAAAGTTCGTTAAAACTTTCTTATCTTATATAAGAATATGATTTGTGAATGAGTAATAATTACAAAATAAATATCACCTATCATCCTCTTTTTACCTTTTCTCCCTTGAAGAATCAAATCTTAGTATATAGTAAATATAAACCCGAGAAAAGTCGGTGTCATACAAAAGCATGTCCTGACTCTTCTGGGGAAAAAGAGGTGATAAATATTATAAGAATGCCTAGTATTTAAGCTTTTCGGTTCTGTTGTAACTAGTTAATGACATCATATAATTAGTGACTTTTGTCATTTTTAGTCAACTTGTTAATACCCAATAGTTGAGAAATAAGTTTATAAGCATATTTGTTATTCTTTATAGGGTTTAGAAAACTAACTATAAAGGAGATAATAATGGATTTTGAAGAATTTTTACCTCCTAGTGAGGAAGCTCGTGAAATTGAGGAAGATATAGAACACCCTATCGAAAAAATAGGTTCAAATCAGGTTTATGATGTTATTACAAGCAGAAAACCTGACTGGCAGGCAATTATCTATGATTTAATATCTTCAGAGCAGTTAGACCCTTGGGATATTGACTTGGTTATTTTAACTAGAAGATATTTTGAAAAAATTTCTGAACTTGAAGAAGCAGAGTTTTATATTTCAAGTAAGGTTCTTTTGGCTGCAGCTTTGCTTTTAAGGATTAAATCTGAATTTTTATTAAATAGATATATCAAAAGTATTGATGACGCTTTATTTGGCAAAAAAGATGGCAAGAAATACATTCTAGAAAAAATAGAGGTAAATGAAGATGATTTGCCTATCTTGATTCCTAAAACTCCTTTACCTAGGATGAGAAAAGTTACACTTCCAGAACTTATGGCTGCACTTAGTAAGGCAATAAACACAGAATCTCGAAGAATTGGCAGAGAAGTTGCAATTAAGCGAGCAAAAAAACTTTCTGAAGTTGATTTTCCTCAATTTAGAAGAATTGATTTAAAGGATAGAATAAGGCAGTTTTATGCAAAAATCTTAACCTCTGTTAAAAAGAAAGCTGTGAGTGGAGAAAAACATACAAATAAGGTGAGTTATAAAACTCTTGCTGGAATTGACAGAGAAGAAAGAGTTGCTTGTTTTCTTCCTCTTTTACACTTAAGCAATAGCAAGAAGCTATGGCTTGAGCAAGAAGATCATTTAGAAGAAATTTGGATTTATTTATATGATTATTTTGATAAGAACAGAGAACAATTTATTGAAGAACTTCAATTAGATAATGAATTTGCAGAAGAATTTGAAGGATTAAAAGCAGAAATTCTTGGAGAAGAAATGCCTCTTATGGGTGAGATTGATAGAGCATTAAGCGAGGTTGAAGGCGAGATTGAAGAACTTAAACGTGAAGAAAAGATTGACGAAATTTCGGGTTTTTCTGAAGAACTTAGTTAATATTATTTTTTTATAAACAGTTTTATTCTAAACCTTTATAAAATTCATTTTACTTATAATCAAATGGTAGAAATTGATAAGAAAATAATCCGGGCATATGCACTTAAAAATCACTGCATAAGCAGTGAGTCTAAATTTGTTATCCTCAAAAATCCGCATACCTTTGGATTTTTGAAGGTGATCCGAAATCCGCAACAAGATTTCAGACATTTTGCCAAAGTAAATTTGATCAAAAATAATAGGTTAAACTTTAACTAACATGGAAATTGATAAGAAAATAATCCGGGCATATGCACTTAAAAATGCTGTAGAGCATGAAGGTAAGGCTGTGGCTGGAAGTGTTATCTCGGGATTATTTAATCATGGACTTTCAAAAGAAGGAATAAAAGATATTATGCCTGTTTTAAATGTAATTTTAAAAGAAGTTAATGCTAGTTCTATTACTCAACAAGAAAAAGAATTTAATGAACTCAAAGGTCTCATTGGTCACAGGGTTGAACGTGAAGGACTTCCTGAACTTGAAAATGTTGACTTAAAAAAAGGGGTTATAATGAGATTTTCTCCATCATCTAGTGCTTCTGCTTTTCATATTGGACATATACTTACTGGAATGCCTACTTCACTTTATGTAAAAAAATATGGGGGAAAATTATATTTAAGAATTGAAGATACTAATCCTGAAAAGACAGTTCCTGAATGTTATGATTCTTTTCCAAAAGAAGCAGAGTGGATATTTGGAAATGTTAATGAATGGTATGCACAATCAGATCGTATGAAAAAATATTATAACTTTGCAGATGATTTAATTAAAAAAGGATTTGCTTTTGTATGTACCTGTAAAAAACAAGAAGAGGACAGTGAGACTTTTAAAAAGAGAGAGCCTTGTGATTGTAGAAATAACAATATTAAAGATAATTTAAGTAAATGGAAAAAAATGCTTGACTTTAATGGTTATTTTGAAGGTGAAGCTGTTCTTAGGTTTAAATCTCCTGACTTAAATCTAAATAATCCTGCACTAATTGATTTTCCATTGGCAAGAATAAATCTTACCCCTCATCCAAGACAAGGAAAAAAATATAGGGTATGGCCTCTTATGAATCTTTGTGTTACCTATGATGATATAGAACAAAAATGTACTCATATAATTAGGGCAAAGGAACATATGGATAATGCAAAAAGGCAAGAGCAGATATTTGATGCGTTAAATATTCAAAAACCAATATCTTATTTTTTAGGGCGGTATAAATTTTTGGATCTTCCAATATCAAAGACACAGATAACTGAACTAATAAAAGAAGGAAAATTTGAGGGTTGGGATGATATAAGACTTCCTTTGGCAAGAAATTTTAAAAGAAGAGGATATTTGCCTGAGGCATTTGAAAAAATGGCCATTGAAAGAGGGATATCTGAAGTTGATAAGGTTATTTCACAAAAAGATTTTTTTGAAGTCTTGAATAATTTTAATAGAGAAATTTTAAGAGACATAACAAGAAAAGCTGATTTTGAAAAGACTAGTGAGATTAATTCTAATATAATTATTTTAATGCCTGATGCAAAAAAGATTTTTGGAAAAACTAGTTTCAAATCCAAAAAAGAAGAGACAGTTTATTTTAGCAAGTTTGGTTATGCTAAACATAACGGTAGTTTCCTAAAAGGTAAAAATGCAAAACCAATTTTTTGGTTTTGTCATGAATAATCCTAGATAATTCTGTAATTTTTTAAGTTAATAACAATAAAAATATTTATAAATACGGCTTTCGTCAATAAGTTGAGTTTATATCTTTAGAAAACCGAAATGAAAGGAGGAATAGATAACATAAAAATGAGTTTCAAAAAAGCGCAAGGTGAAATTATTACAACTGTTTTAATAATTTTATTAGTTCTTGCTGCAGTCGTAATTGTCTGGCAAGTGGTTAGTGGAACTGTTGGTAAGGGTGCTACTCAAATTACTGCTCAAACTGGTTGTATAGGTATTAGTCTTAATATTGTAAAAGTAAACACAACTACACTTATAGTAACAAGAAATCCTGGACTTCCAGATATTGCTAATCTTACAGCAAAAATATTTGTAAATGGTGCTGATTCTGGTCAAGCAATGCTTGTAACTGGTGAACTTACAACTGTTACAAAAAGTCTTAGTCCTGCATTAGTTTCAGGTCAAAGAATTCAATTAGCTCCAGTTATTAATGGAAATAACTGCCCACTAGGTGGAGAAGAAGTGGTTCTTCCAGCTTAATTTTTTTATTTTTTTTATTTTTTTTATATCTTTTTATCTTGTGCAAGAGCCATACTTTTTTTAGAGTATTAATTTAAGAATAATCTTGCAATAATATAATTTATAAGTAAGTTTTTTCTTTTAGATCTATGAAAACTCCAATTAATGGCGAGATTAGAAAGCCCAGTAAGACTCTTGCAGGCGTGACACCCATTGCTGTAATGTGTAAACCTCGTAAATGCAGTCATGGAACTTGCCTTTATTGTCCTAGCCTCAATGTTCCACAAAGTTATACTCCTAAGTCCCCTCCTGTTCTTCGTGCAGAAAGACTTGCATATAATAGTTATGAACAAGTTATATCCAGACTTAATGCATTTAAAACTATGAATCACCCAACTCAAAAAATTGAACTTATTATTATGGGTGGAAATTTTTTAGAATATCCTATTGCTTATCAGTATGAGTTTGTGAAAAGATGTTATGATGCACTTAATGGGAAAAAAAGCAAAACTCTTGAGCAGGCTAAAAAGAAAAATGAAAATGCAGAACATAGATGTGTTGCCTTATGTATTGAAACAAGGCCTGATTCTATAAATGATAAAAATATTAAAAGAATACTCGAGTTTGGTTGCACAAGGGTTGAACTTGGAGTGCAATGTTTAGATGATAAAATCTACAAATTTGTTAATCGAGGTCATGGGGTTAAAGAAGTTATTGATGCTACAACAAAACTTAAAGAATTAGGATTTAAAATTGGGTACCATATGATGTTAGGGTTGCCTCTGAGCAATCCATTGAAAGATTATAAGATGTTTGAAAGATTGTTTAAAGATGATGATTTTAAACCAGATCAATTGAAAATATATCCTTGTCAGGTAATTAAGGGAGCTGGGCTCGAGAAGCTTTATTCCAAAGGGGAATATTTACCCTATTCTCAAAAACAAGTTGAGGAACTTCTTGGAAAAATAATCAGGCTTATTCCTAATTATTGCAGGGTAATGAGAATAATGAGAGAGATTCCCCCTGAGTATCTGACTGCAGGAATACTTAGAATTGACCTTAGAAGGGATTTTGAATCAGCACTTAAAGGTTCTAAATTAAAGAATCAAATAAATGAAATCAGATTTAGAGAAATTGGATTTGCTATTCGTGATAACCTGAAGATAAATAAGAACATAAAATTGAAAACTACTGAGTATAATGCAAGTGGGGGCAAGGAATATTTTCTTGAAATGGTTAACAAGGATAATATTTTATTTGGATTATTAAGACTTCGAATTAATCATAATAAAACTGCAATAATTCGAGAGATTCATGTTTATGGTCAGGCCCTTGATATTGGAAAACTTGGAGTTGGATTTGGACAACATAGTGGTTTTGGAAAAATGTTTCTTTATGAAGCTGAAAGAATTGTTCTTGAAAATAAAATAAACAAATTAAAAATAATTTCAGGGGTTGGAGTTCGCGAGTATTATAGAAAATTTGGATATAAACTTGATAAAGACGGATATATGAATAAGACCTTAAAATGACTGAACATATAAACATAATCTCTGCTGCAGAATATTTAAGGAAGAATAAAAAGCCGAATCAGGAAGAGGTTTGGGATGAGATATCGGATTTATGGAATGAGTATAAGAAAAAACCTTTTTTTACAGTTGAAGATTTTTTAAAAGGTAAGAAAGGAAAAATAATTGACTTAGGCTGTGGAAGTGGGAGGAATATGGTTTTTTCAAGTGATATTAGGTATTATGGTGTTGATATTTCTTCTAATCAGTTGAAGGCCGCTGAAAAACTCATAAAAGAAAAAGGAATTAATGCCAGATTTTTTAAATCTTCAGCAGATAAACTTGATAATTCCATCTTTAAGGATGAACTGTTTGATTATGGATTATTTATTGCGACTCTTCATTGCATTGAAAGTAAAGAAGAAAGAGAAAATGCACTTAAGGAGTTTTATAGGGTATTAAAAAAAGGTGCTGAGGGATTAATTAGTGTCTGGAATTCTTCAGATAGTAGATTTGAGCAAGTCAATTATAATGGAGATATTTATATGTCCTGGAAAAAGGATGGAAAGGAGCATTTTAGGTATTATTATCTTTATTCTGAGAAAGAATTAACTGATTTGATTAAGAGTGTTGGTTTTAAAATAGTTGAAATTAAGACAAATCTAGATACTAAGGATAGCATGAATATTGCGAACTCTTTGAAGGATCGTTTCTCTAAGAAAAATTTAATTATTAGAATTAAAAAATAGGTAATATTTCTTGATAATATTTAAAAGCAATCTAATTTTAAATTCTTCATGGCTGAGGATTTAACCTCTAAATTAATTGGTCTTCAAACAAAGACTGGAATTGCTTTTTTGTGTCAAAGATCAATGACTGGTGGCAATATTACTGAGAGTTGGGAAGAAACTTATAAAGGTGTTACAGCTAAAATTCCTGCTGCTTATATTTCTAGGGAGAGATTTGAAGATTTTAGGGCTAATTATTCTACTTATTCAGGTTCTGTTGCAAATAGAAAAGACAAGGTCCATTAAATAATTTAAAAAAATTAATTCTTAATGCAAGAAATCCTTCCTATGAGGGTGAGAATGGGATTGTTGTTAGGATAGTTGAAAAGCCAGATGGTTATTATATCAAAGCATTTGAAGTAGAAAAACAGGAAGAGCCAGGAGTTAATGCAAAACCTTCTAATAAAACTCCTGATTTTGAGGAAATTGTTGCAGGTATTGTTGATACTCCTTTAACTGCTCAAAAGCCTTATACTCCAAAATCTGCAGGTAATAATGTTTCTCTAAAACCAGATTCTCAAGCAAGACCTAATCCTGCTGACCGCTATAAGCATGTTACAACCAATTCTTCTACTACAAAACCTAAGAAGTAAATTTATTCTATAACTTTTAGTTCTTTTTCTAAATCTTTTTCAGTTATTAATTTTTCTTTTCCAGACGCCATGTCTTTTAGCTTGAATTTTTTCTTTTTTATTTCTTCTTCTCCCAAAAATATTACATATTTTATTTTGTATGCATTTGCATATTCAAGTGCTTTTCCAGGTTTTCCATAAGCAATTTCACATGGATAATTCAGTTTTCTTATTTTTTCTGCAAGTTCAATTGCAGATTTATCCTGACTTAAAGAAATAATAAGAATTCCTTTTTGAGACTCGGAAATTTGTGAGATTAATTCAAGTCTGTCTAGTCCAAAAGAAATTCCTGTTGATTGGACTGCATTAACCATATAAGAACCTCCTGCGGCAATTGTCTCTTTAATTCCCTCCTTTCCTTCTGATTTGACTTCAAATATACTTCCATTATAATATGAAAGTCCTCTTGCTAAAAATGGCTGGAAGTTTAATTTAATTTTATACAATGATGCAATTTTTTTTAATTCTTTTACTTCCTCATAGGATTTATATTTTTCAAAATAAGACTCTTCTTTTTTAAAAATATCCAAAACTCTTTCTGCATTATATTTTTGCAGGTTTTGTTTTATTTCTTTTTCAGAAAGCTTGTCTAGTTTATCTATCTCTTTTATGACTTGATTTTTGTTTTTATCAGGTATTTTTAATTCTTCTAAGATTTCATTTAACAGTTTTCTATTGTTAAAATTGATTGTGAATTTTATTTTTAACTTTGTTAAAATTTCTGATATCAAGTTCAATATTTCTGCTTCATCTTTTAGACTTGCTCCTACGATATCTGCATCACATTGAGTAAATTGTCTCCATCTGTTTCCAGCAACAGGTTCATCTCTAAAAACAGGACCTATTTGATATCTTTTATAGGGTAGCTTTTTATTGTTTACAAGTCTTTTTAATTGAAATGTAAATTCATATCTTAATGCTAATTGTCTTTCACCCTTATCTTTTAATTTAAAAATATCACTTACTGCTTCATCGTTTGTATTATTTCCTTTTACAAATTCTTCATATTCTATTATTGGAGTTTCAACTGCCTTAAAATTATATAGTTGAAAAACTGATTCTATTATATTTCTTATTTGATTTCTCTTTTTAGAATCTTCAATATCTCGAAAGCCCTTTACAGTTTCCATTCTTTTACCTCATTTTTATTTGTTTTTGTGAAAGCGAAAGGAGAGTTCTCAAAAAATTCTTGATTTTTTGGAAACTCCAAAAGCTTTGCTTTTGAAGTAATCGAACCCTGTTCTTTGGTTAGATCACCTTCATTTAAATTATTATTGCTTTGCAATAATAAGCAAGCGAAAGGAGGGAATCGAACCCTCGTCACGCGGACCACAACCGCGCATTCTACCACTGAACTACAATCGCCATAGTTACAACTTAATTTAGTTGAGTTTGATATATAAAGTTTATCAGAATTATTAAAAGCTAAGCTAGGAATGTTTTTTATATTCTTAGTTTGAGTTGTGGGGATACCCCCAAAATTTAGCTTTCATAATATAATTAATGATTCTTGGTTTATAAAATTATCTTTTGTATATATGTTACCGGGATATAGCTATATTTTTAAAATGTTACTTTCTTTGTTTTTTTATGAAAACTTCAGATATTCTCTTTAAGACATTACATTGTGCATGTTCAGGTCCTTTTGGGTCATTATATACTTTGAAAACTTATGGGAAAGAAAATCTTCCAAAAGGAAGGGGAATTCTTGTTGCAAATCATACTAGCTATCTTGATCCCTTTTTTATTATTGCAGGAGTTGCAAGTAAAGAGCCGATACATTTTTGCACATTGGATTTTTATAAACATGCTAGGCCGGGCTTAGATAAACTCAAGGCTGGTGCAATGAATTTACTTTTGAATTTAAATGGGCAGATAGTTCTTGATGAGGATAAAATGAATCTGGAGGCATTTAGAAAAATTAAAAATGTTTTAGAACATGAAAGATATTTGGGTGTATTTGCAGAAGGAAAAAGGAGTAATGATGGAAAACTTGATGAGTTTAAAGATGGAGCAGCTTATATTGCGCTTAAAACTCAAAGCCCTCTTGTTCCAATATACTTAAATGGTTCTTATGGAATTTGGAAAAGAGGAACTTATTTTCCTAAACTTTCAGGTAGTGTTGAAATGAGGATCGGAAAACCTATTATCCCTGGCCTGAGTAGAGGTAATAACCTAAGAAGAGATGCTCGCGATTTAAGTGAATTGGTAAGGCAAGAAATATTAAAATTATCTTTGGACTAATTAATTTTAAAATGATATACTGGTTCTTTGTAATCTTCTGTAATTGTTCTTAAAGGTATTAATTGAGGATTTGTAAGTCTCGGGTCTGTAGATTTGTTGCTATCCAGCAAGATAAGTACTTCATTATCAGCTTCAAGGCTCTCTCTTATCTGATACCCTCCAATTCTTTCATATCTTAATCTTTCAACTGCTTCTTCTCTCATTTTTGGATGTTCATCTAGTAATGCTTGTTTGATAAAATTTCCAACATATCTTGCCTTAGTTAGATCTTCATTTGCTATTTTACATACATCTTCTAATGTTTCTATCTTTGTCATAGGTTTATTTAGAATTAGTAGTTTTTTAAACCTTTCTATTTTGTTACTACTTATTAGATACACTAATAATTGGGCTTGTTAAGAACTTTTTTTATAAATCTTTTTTATTTTGTCTTTAAATTCCTTGAATTTTCCTTTTTTTATTTGCCCTTTTGCCTGTTTAATCAAGTCTTGTAGGTAGTAAAGATTATGATATGATGCAAGTTCTTTTCCAACAGGTTCTTCTTCTTTTAACAAGTGTCTTATGTAAGCTTTGGTATAATTTTTACAGACAAAACAATTGCAGGATTTGTCTATGGGGGACTTATCTAGCTTGTATTTTTTATTTAAAATTTTTAATTTGCCGCTACTTGTAAAAAGAGTTCCTCTTCTTGCATTTTGAGTTGGCATTCTTGAATCAAAAATATCTACTCCATATGAAATTCCTTCAAGGATTTCGGGAGGAGAACCAATACCCATTAAATAGATTGGTTTGTTTTCTGGAAAAATTGATTTTTGTTGTTTTACTATTTTCATTTCTTCATCAAATGTTTCTCCCATTCCAAATCCACCTATAGAATAACCATCAAAGTTTAGTTCTAGAAGTTCTTCTGTTGATTGTTTTCTTAAATCCGGATAAATTCCTCCTTGGGTGATTCCGAAGAGTAATTGTCTTTTTACCTTTGGAATTTGTTTTTGAAGTTTATCATGATGTTCTTTACATCTTTTTGCCCACATTGTTGTCAAGTCAACACTATTTTGAATCTCCTTTTTTGAATCTTCATACAGAGGCATTCTATCCAGACACATTGCAACATCACTTCCAAGGTCTAACTGTATTTCCATATCTTTTTCAGGAGTCATAAATATTTTCTCTCCTGAAATCGGATTTCTAAATAGCACTCCTTTTTCATCTGAAGATAAATAAATTGATTTAGAATACATTTGAAATCCTCCTGAATCTGTAAAATTTGCTCCTGAAAAATTCATGAATTTTCCAAGTCCACCTAATTTTTTTATTATTTTTGTTCCAGGTCTTAAAGATAAAATAAATCCATTGGATATTGTTACTCTTGCCCCCATTTCTTCAACCTTTTTTGAATTAATAAACTTTGCAGCTCCTTTTGTTGAAACTGGCATGAAAAACGGAGTCTCTAGCTGACCTTTTTTTGTTTTTAGGATTCCAATTCTTGCATTTGTTTTTTTATCTTTATGAGTTATTGTAAAAATAGAGGGTTTCATTTTAGTTATAAAGAACTATTCACTTATAAATCTTGAGAATTATTATTATTATTATTATTATTATTAACATAATGTTTTTATATTCGCAAGATATAAGTTTAATTAAGATGATTACAAGATCACTTGAAAAAGCAAAAGAGGCATACAAAAATAAAGATAAACAGGCATCTATTTTAGCTCATGATAAGAAAACTGATTCTAATGAAGAACACAGGAGTGGTGGTGCATACCTGAAGAGTGCAGTTTATGGAGGTCTTGATGGAATTATAACTACTTTTGCAGTTGTTGCAGGTGTTGCAGGTGCTTCTCTTTCTGTTGGAATTGTCCTTATTCTGGGTTTTGCAAACCTTTTTGCTGATGGGCTTTCTATGGCAATAGGAGATTATCTTTCTACTAAGTCTGAAAGAGAATATCAATTAGCTGAAAGAAAAAGAGAGCAATGGGAAACTGAGAATTATCCAGATGGCGAGAAAAAAGAACTTGTAGAACTCTATACTGACAAAGGAATTTCCGAGGGGGATGCCAAAAAAATAGTTGCTATAATGTCTAAGCATAAAAAAGCCTGGATTGATATTATGATGGTTGAAGAGCTTGGAATTATGGAGTCAACAGAATCTCCGCTTAAAAATTCAATAGTTACTTTTGTATCTTTTTGCATATTTGGGTTTATTCCTCTCTTAGCATTTATCCTTACAAGTTTAATCCCTTTTATTTCAAGCATACAATTCCAAGTAGCCACTTTTCTTACCTGCCTAACTCTTTTTATTCTTGGAGCCCTTAAAACAAGATTTACTGGTAGAAACTGGTTTATATCTGGAATTGAAATGCTTCTTGTCGGAGGAATAGCTGCAGGTGCAGCATATGGAATTGGAGTATTATTAGGTGGACTTGCATAAATTTTATACTTTCCAAGTATAAAATAGTTCTGTTAACTATTTTGTATGAAGTAAATTCATCTAAAATAGACATTTTATGAGTAATTTACTTGCGAATAAAATTACTAATTAGTGCGAAGCACTAAAAGGTCATCTGCGAAGCAGATTACCTCGTAGTATTATTTTTAAACTTGTTTTTCCTTGCTTTTTCATGGCTAAGGGCAAATTTAAATATTATTTTTTATGGTTGTGTTTAACTTGCATAGTTGTTTATATTTTTCAGTTGATTATACCTGGTTTTACTGAACTTTTTATTTTGAATTTGAAAGCTGTTTATGAACACCAATATTTTCGATTTGTTTCTGCAATATTTTTGCATGGAGATGCTGCACATCTTTTTTATAACTTATTTGCACTTTTCTTTTTTGGATGGTCGCTTGAAAAGTTAATTGGAAGTAAAAGATTTTTGATTGTATTTTTTTTAAGTGGAATTATTGGAAATATTGTTGCTGTTAATTTTTATCCATCTTCTCTTGGAGCAAGTGGAGCTATTTATGGAATACTTGGATGTTTAACAATTATTAATCCATTTATGTTTGTCTGGGCTTTTGGACTAATACTTCCGATATTTCTTGCTTCTATTTTTTGGATTTTAGGGGACATAATAGGGGTATTTGGACTTGGTGCAAGTAATACTGGATATATTGCTCATTTAAGTGGGGTTGGAGTGGGAATTTTATTCGGACTCTTTTTTAGAAACTGGAAAAAGAAAATTAAACAGATTCAAGAAAAAATAAGTATCCCAGACAATTATATAAAAAGATGGGAAGATAGCTATATGAGATAAGATTTAAATAGTTTAATTCATAAATCTAAATATGAAAAAGGGGATTCGCGCACAGGTTGCAGTATTTATTATTCTTGCTATTATGCTTGTTGCAGCCGGAGGAATAGCTTTTTTTATTACTCAACAAAATTCTTCTCTTGATAAAAAATTTTCAGAGGATATTGAAGTGCAAGCTCAATATGATTTACTTACTTCTCAAATTTATACTTGCTTATCAGATACTTATATGGATTCTTTAGAGGTTGTTGGTTTTCAAGGGGGATATTATGTAGATAGGCCTGCTAAAATATATGATTTTGGATGGGGATTTGTTCCTTATTATTATTATGAAGGCGATTTTTTAATGCCGACCACTGTAGAAATACAAAATGCGCTTAATACTGCTGTTGATGATAATCTTCTTTATTGTTTAGATGAAATTGATAGAAGTAATTTTGACATAAGCTATTCTGACTCTAAAACTAAATCTGAGATTAAACAAGGAGTTGTTTCTTTTAAAACTGATCTTTCTATAAAAATTTCTCAAGAGACAAATACTATTAATCTTCAACTTAAGGATCATCCTTTAGAAATGCCTTCTAAACTTTATGATATGATTCAAGTAGCTAACTTTATTTATCAGAGTCATAAAGAAGATCCTTATATGATTTCTTTTTCAACACTTGTAGATATGGGGACAGAAAGAGAATTATTTATTGATTTAAGAGATTTTGATGAAGATACTACTCTTTATGCTATTTCTTATAATAATACGGTTTTTCAGCCTAGCGTTTTTGAGTTTCTTGCAAAATATAAAAAGAGAGATGTTGTAGGTTCAATTTTACCAAGCCAATAATAGTTATAATGGCAATAAAAAATTTTGTAATTACATTCATCTTAGGAGTTCTATTAGTTTTTAATATTTTTACATTTAATCTTGTGAATGCAACAGAAACACGAACTGTTTCAAATTTTGTAAGCGATGATTCAAATAAGCAATCAGACCTACTTAGTGAGTTTGAAAACCTGGATGGAGCCTCAAGAAATCAGGTTCTTGAAAATTCCAAGAACATTGGAAAACAGAAGAATACTCTTGTTGAAAAGATTACCAGGAGGATTAGTGAAAAGAATTTTTATGAGGCACTCAAAAATGAAAATCTAAAAAAGAATATTAATCTATTCCTTCCTGAAACATTGAACGAGATAAATAAATTAAATCTTTTTAATGTTAAAGATGTAGATACTCTTAAAAGCATTTTTCTAAAAGCTGGTATTGACTTAAATCCAAAGGATTTAAATAAGCTTTCAATGGGAAGCTTGAATGGATTTGATAGTTCTGATCTTAAATGGACCACTCAAAAGACAAAAGATGGCAAGTCTCTTAATGTTATTGGAAATCCAGAGGCAGGAGTATGGCTTAATCTAGAAGATATTCCTATGGCTACAAAAAGAATGGAATATGACTCTTCAAATAAGCAATTTATTTTGACTATGAAGGATGGCGGGAAAGTCATTGTTGGAAAAGGAGTTGTTAATTCAGAGGGAGAGTTTAAGGCATTTTCAAAAGTAGACATGAACGGTATTGGAAAATCATTTTCAAAAAATCCTAACTTTAAAATGGATTTTAAAAATCTGGAAGTAAAAAAAGGAGAGGTTGTTTTTTCTGAAGACAAGATTGAATTAAAAGGAGAAACTCAAGCTACATTTGGCGAATTTACATTTAATAGAAAAAAAGATGAAAGTTCTGGAACCAGCACTATTAAGTTTGATGGAAATAAGATAATGCTTACTGGGACTGAAATGAGATATGATAATGCTGAAAAGATTGGTTCAACAACAACTCCTTTTTTATATATTCAGGGAGACTATAAAAAAGAAGCTGTTAAAGTGACTAGTCTTGAAGATTTTGGAATAGGGCTAGGAATTGGAGGCGGAAGTGGTCCTGGAGGAGGTTATGGTGGAGGAGCTCCTACTACAGGAGTATATAGAAAATTATATCAGAAGTATGATGAATCTGGAAAACTTATTGGACTTAGTAATGATGGAAAAAACTGGATAGATTCAAAAGATTCAAAGGGACTTAAAAATCTTTATGATATGGGAGGACATAATAACTATAATCATTATGGCACATTTACTCAAACTCTTATTGATGATTTAAACTCAGGCAAAATCTTGACATATAAAGATATCGAAAGTAGATTTTATTCAAATTCAAAACTCAAGGCTGAAGGAAGACAATTATTAGTTGAGCAATTATATGAAAACTTTTATGCAAGAAATGGGAATCAGTTGGATATTGGTGGAAAAGGAGATGTTGAATTATTAAAAAGTGCAGACATACTAAGAGTTCATGATGCAAAAGGATTTGATTTTAAGGTTGGAGAAAATGCTTTTTTATTTAATGAAAAAGGAGTTAGTTCTCCTACAACTATTCTAAAAGGAGAATTAGAAGTTCCTTTTATTGATCAACTTTCAAACAATCAGGTTATAAAAAAATACAGCTTGACAAAAGATGAAAATAGTAATTTAGTTTTCAATGATAATCGAAAGACAGTATATATTGGGGGAAAAGCTTTTTCAGTTAAAAAAATTATTACCCCTGAGGGGAGTAGCTCTAGTTTGAAATTAGAGATGTCTCCTTCAGTAGGTATAGCTATGAATAGTGAAGATTTTAATTCTGTAAAGTCTGCAACGGAAGCTTCAAGTGATCAAAGAGAAACTATGA
>Ga0265297_10001545_pt1 | contig 53164 bp, 55 predicted proteins | sample Munlanlwell13791_FD_192502 | JGI IMG/M metagenome (GOLD analysis project Ga0265297, IMG submission 192502) | Leachate microbial communities from a municipal landfill in Southern Ontario, Canada - Leachate well 137-91 | ecosystem: Engineered > Solid waste > Landfill > Unclassified | place...
AGGGTGTCTTCGGCAAGGAGCAGGCTGTTACAGGGAAGAAAAAAAGATAAAAAGAAGAAAGAAAAGAAGCTTAAAGAGAAGAAGAGGAGTTTCCTAGAGAGAGAGAGAGAGAGAGAGAGAATACCTTAATGCGTTAGACACTGGAGCACCTCCTTGGTTTAAACCAATCATTCTTTGAAAAGTTTATCATTACGAGCTGGTGAATGCAAGGGAAATTTAGAAGCTGAATTTTAAACTCTAGAATTTATGCCGGTAGTAAGCGCGGATAATATGCTGAGTATCCAATGTCAATGAACCGCCTCCGTATGGATCTAAAGAAGAGAGATTGCTGATAGAATACGCATCCCCTACTCCATATTGCATAACGAATTCATCGTTCTTCGACGGCATATACCTAAACTCATTGGAAAAATTATGGTGGGCATACATTTTAGTATCACCATTTTGCATTTTATCAATATCCTGGGAACGGGAATATATATATTTGAAAACCATTCCGAACTTCTTACTCGGCATATAAGCAAATTCTATACCGATATGATTCATTCCGTCGGAATTTAATGACGCAGCTTCAAATTCGTTGCGCGTGTAATCTAAATATATCTCAAACTTATCCGTAGGGGCAAACCGCAAACCGCATTTAAAAACGTTGTAGAATTGGTAAGGGGCCTGCGGGAAAATACCCTGATTATAAAGATAAGGCAGTATATAACGATAAAGCTTGCTATTCTGGTAGTAGGTTCCATACAAAGTAGTATTATTAAGCAAAACACTTTGCGGAAAATTATCGTAGGCTATCGTATAATCATTAGTGCGTTCGTATACGCCATTCAAGCTTAACCAATCAAAGAAATTGTAATTTAAGCCAAAGGAGCCGGTTTTGATTGACGGGTCTTCTCCGTCTTTAACCGCGCTGTTGAGGTAATACTCCCCCGTATCGCCATCGTAAACAAAAGGATCGATCCCTCCTACTGTATGCGGCATTTTTTGATAGATACCCAAACCTTTAGCGGTAAGCTTATCGGTAACTTTTATGGTAGCTTCATCGCGCGCCACATTTTCCACAAACTTACCGTTTGTTTTATGCACATTGCGCACATCAAAAAGGTTGTAGAATTTATCTTCCCACATATATTCGAGGCGAAAACCCAAGGTGTTGCGTCCAACATCAAGCCCGTCTCCTATGCGCGTGGCATTAAGTTCGCCCCAATTATTACCTGATTTCTCCATACCATGCGAGTAATAATCCAGAATCTTGCGGAAATGAATATGCCTTGACCAAAACGTATCCTGACGGGTATTGTGAAAATCGGATAACGCTGAATCAAAACCTTCATCCATATGCCCGCCATATATTTTGCTTTTCAATAAGAAACTTTCATCCTTATCCATAGCTATATCGTCATAACTACTCAGATCCATAATACTCTTTAGCGGATAACGGTTGATGATAGAGAAGAAATATGCGTTACCGCGGCTCTCTGAGTTGTAATCATTACTAGACATATCGTATTTTGAATTAGAAATTAAAACTTCGCCTTGGGCTTTCATACCGTCAACTAATTCGTATCCTAAGTCCACTCCGCCCACATAGTTTTGACTGTCAATTTTCTGATAAGAATCGCTTAAGAAACCGGTGCGGCTGGTAAAAGTTCCTCCAATCATAAAGCGGTCAGAAAAATGATGCTTAAGGCGGGTAACCGCGATAATATTATCCATTGTGTTATAATCCTGCCAAAGATTCTTAGGGGTAACCACGGTAGCATCAAATGAAGTTGTCTCATCCGGATTGAAATTAAAAGAAAACCCTCTTAATGCCGTCAGGTATCTACCGGTGGAGTCTTTCGACAAAAATGAAAGCGAATCATCCCAGCGTCCCTTTGTATAACTGGGGGTAGTATCCTCGGAATTATAGGTACCCGAAGTATAATTACGCAGCCACTTGCTATCTTTCCACCAAATTCCATGATTAGTGATATTCAAAGGGTCATCTGAAGTATAAGCCTGGTCCTGATAACTCATAGGAAATGCCCTAAACTTCATTTGGTCGTTTGTATAATCAAGCCAAACCTCGCGTAAAGGTTGAAACTGGCTATCAATTTTTAAAGAAGAAAGAGTATATATGGCTTTGTAACGTGTTGAAGTGAGAGTGGAAGATTTAGTTATCCCATCATAAACTTTTAGTTCAGGAATATTAATAGTATCGCCTTTTAATGAAGTGTAAACAGTTTTATTGACAGTATAACCTGTATTTGACCAATAATACAACTGCACATCAGCAGTATCGCCATTGGAACCGGTAATGGTAGTCTTACTGCTTTTGCCCGTATAGCTCCAGGGATCAACAGTAATGTTCGTATGGAAATTAAACCCTTCTTTATTTTCAGTATCAACGTTTAAAATTAAAGAATCGTAAATAGCCGGATCATAAGTATTGAATTTATTATCGAAAGCGGCGGTTGAATTCAACCGCCAATTCATAGATTTATCATTCAAACTAAAATTAGCTCTCTTCCAGATGAAATCATCGGGAGTAGCGCCGAAACTTACTTGCGTTTCTCCGCTAATCTTAAACGGCCCAGCTTTTATCCCCTCATCTTCCTTAGCCTTACCCGGTGAATTCTGCTTAAAACCGGAGGAATTATCCTTGATAGCCTGCCGGCTATCTTGAGGTTTTTGTCCTATCCCAAGCATAGTCCGTTCCATTATTTCGTCTTTTTCCAAAAGCTTTTCCGGGAGCGCAGGAACATATTCTTGCGCCACGGGAACATACTTATTGAAACTGCGCTTTCTTGCTGCCGACATAGAGCCAGAAGGCGCGGAAGGATCCATATTTTTCTCGAAAATCTTGTTAATATATTGTTTGGCAACTTTATTATCCGGCTCAACCAGGAGAACTTTATTAAACTCCGACAAAGCATCATCAAATTTGCCTGAATTATAGAAAGTGGCTCCTAATTCGCATAAATACTCTGTAGCCGGACTCGAAGCGAAAGAGGCTTTTGCGGATAAAAGAAAAAACGGCAGGAAAACGAATAAAGCAAGATGAAATAATTTTTTACTCATATATTAGAATAATTATATATGAGTTTAAAGCCTTGTCAACGGGAAATTTATCAAGATTAGCTTACCTGCTGGGGTATTGCCGTCAGATCGATTTTAAGGGAATGCATGAATATAACCAGGAATAATTTACCGTTATTGACGGCACAAATACTCCCCTTGATCTTACAAAAGAATTTTTCCTTGCATTCTTTTGTGTTATGTTCCTTGAGAATATGGACATGCGGGAGAGGTTTCTTAAAATTATTGTCGCTGGGAATTTCTTTAACCATACATACAAAATGCCGGCGGATAATACTACGAATACCCTCCTTTTCCGCAATTTCGGAACTGGCGATTATTTTACGTTTATGGTTAGCAGAAGTCAGGTTTTTAAACAATAGGTCGCGCATTATCCCTCCCAATATTGCGGTGCCTAAGCGTAAATTAAATACTTTTATAATCACTTTAAAAACTAATAATAAACATACTTATCCTTCAAGCAAAGTATAAACACTGTTACGGTTGATTTCAAGTCAATTACGGCTGGAAAAGAAAGCGGTTTCTTTTAACTCAATTGGGAATTTAGAATCAATAAACTAAGCTTACTTTTTAAAGCTTAGTTTAGGCTCTTTCCCCTCAAGGATTCTTTGGATGTTGGATTTATGGCGGTATATGATAAATACGGATAAAAGTGTAACAATAAGAATTAAACCCAGGGATTGCCTAAACAAAACCGTTAATATAGGAAAGCTTAAAGCTGCTAATAACGAAGCTAAAGAAATGGTCCGCGTAAAAAGAAACACTGTTAACCAAATAAAAATGGTTATTCCCAGTATAATTTTTAAACCGGCAATCTTGATTGAAAGCCCCAATAAAACCCCTAATGTCGTAGCTACTCCCTTGCCTCCCTTAAATTTTAAAAAGATAGTCCAATTATGCCCGCAGATACAACTTATACCAACAAAAATACAGAAACTTTCCAATGAAATATTGGCCTTAATTCCAATAATACTCGGCAGGATTACTACCGGCAAGAATCCTTTTAAAATGTCCAGCGCCAATACTGTTATTCCCCAACCCTTGCCTAAAAGCCTAAGAGCATTGGTAGCGCCCACATTGCCAGAACCGAATTTACGGATATCGATTCCTTTTATAATCCGGCCAAAAATATAGGCGGTGGGAATCGAACCGAATAGATAACTAATGATTATTCCGAGAATTGTCCAAAGCATAAAGTATAATGAATCCCCTGTTTACATAAACCGCTCCGGATATGACTGTAAAGACCGCCGCCAACCACCAAAAAAATGGAGAACATTTTAACTGCAGCAAAACAGAAATAACTGCCAGCATTTGAAAGGTAGTGGAAAATTTTCCCCAATAACTGGGGATAATATTTATATTTTGCTTTACTATATAAACAACAACTGCTCCTAAAATTATAATTACATCGCGGCTAATAACAACAAGGATTACCCAAAGAGGAAACCTGGGAGACAAAGTTGTATTGGCATACAAACAGATAAAAGCGCTCATAAGCAACAATTTATCTCCCAGGGGATCGAGTATCAACCCGGCCTTCGACTGTTGCTTTGATTTTCTGGCCATATATCCGTCAGCCGCATCTGAAAATGCCGCCAGAATAAAAATTCCCAGAGCTATGAACCTTAAATAACTTCTTTGAGGAGAGTAATAAACCAATGACGCAATAAAAAACGGCACGCTTAAAATCCTAAAGGTCGAAATTTTATTCGCTATATTCACGGACAGGCCTTTCTTTTATTTAATGATCCTAATTCTTTGCGGCGGCCAGTAAATAACCATGGCTTGGCCTAAAATATTATCCTTAGGAACAAAACCCCAGTAACGGCTGTCTTTGGATGAACCTGAATTATCACCCAAGACAAAATAATTATCTGCGGGCACAACCAGCTTCTGGTCTTCTTTCGCAAAATCTCCCCTATTATAATAATAGCGTTGGTTAAAAACAGGCTCAATCAAAGGCTTATCATTAACATAAATCGTTCCGCTCCTAATCTCGATAACGTCTCCGGGTAAACCAACCATCCTCTTGATAAAATCCTTCTTATTATCCTCTGGATAAATAAACACTACGATATCCCCTCTTTTTACCTCTTTAACAGCCGGAAGCCTGTATTTTGTAAAAGGAACTTTAGCGCCGTAAATGAATTTATTTACCAGAATTAAATCACCTTCTAAAAGAGTCGGGCGCATGGAACCGGTCGGTATCTTAAATGCCTGAACAATAAACGGCCGGATAACACAAAACGCCAGGAACGCCGCAAAAATCGCCGCTTCAATCCATTCTCTCAACATTGATTTCTTTTTAGTCATCATATTTTCAATACCTCCAAAAATGCCTCCTGTGGAATTTCGACTTTTCCAAACTGCTTAAGGCGCTTCTTCCCTTTTTTCTGCTCTTCCCAAAGTTTGCGCTTGCGGGTAATATCTCCGCCGTAACACTTGGCAGTAACATGCTTACCGACAGAACGGACCTTTTCGGAAGCCAAAATTTGACTGCCGATAGCGGCTTGAATAGAAACTTCAAATAATTGCCGTGGAATTAACTCTTTTAGTTTTGAAACAAGGGCGTGCGCCCGGGAATACGCTTTATCCTTGCACATTAAAGATGAGAAAGCATCGCAAGCCTCTCCATTTAGCAGGATATCCAATTTTATAAGTTTAGTCGGAAGATAATCCTTGAATTCATAATCTAGCGAACCATAACCTCTGGTTAAAGATTTCATCCTGTCATAAAAATCTACTATAATCTCTGAAAGCGGAACGCTAAAAATTAACTTTACCCTATCTTCAGTTAGGTATTCATTGGATTGAAAAATTCCTCGCCGGGATTTAGTAAAATCGCATACTGCTTCTATCGAATCCACCGGTATAATCATTAACAGGCTCACGAAAGGTTCTTGTGCCTCTTGCATATCCTGCGCGGCTGGCAATTTTGCCGGCGTATCTACTTCCAGAATCTCGCCATTTGCCTTAATTACTCTATAAACTACATTAGGCACGGTAAGAATCAAATTCAGGTCATACTCCCTCTCAAGACGCTCTTGGACTATCTCCATATGTAACAAACCTAAAAATCCGCAGCGAAAACCTGATCCGAAAGACTGCGAATTTTCCGGTTCAAAGACAAAAGATGCATCCGACAGCTTTAGCTTATCCATTGCGTCGCGTAAATCCGGAAAATCTCCAGGATTAACCGGGTATATGCCGCAAAAAACAAGCGGCTTTGGCTGCCGGTATCCAGGGAACGCTTTTGCGCAAGGATTTTTGACATCGGTGATCGTATCCCCGATGATTATCTCTCTTGCTTCACGGATATTAGCCGTAAAATAACCTACCTCTCCACTTGTCAAAGAACTTACTGGTTCATACTTTAAATTTTTAAATACTCCCAGCTCCTCAATTTTATAAATTTCGCCTGAGTGCATCATTTTCAATTGTGTAGCCGGAGTAATATTCCCATCTACCATCCTGACAAAAACTACTACTCCTTTATACGCGTCAAAACGACAATCAAAAACAAGGGCCTTTAAAGGATGATTATCTTCTCCGGTTGGCGCAGGTATTACTTGAATTATTCTTTCTAAGATATCCTTGACCCCGGTCCCATCTTTAGCCGAAGACAAAATAATATCTTCTTCTTTAAAGCCCAAAACGCTAACAATTTGTTTTTTAACTTTTGGGATATCAATGGAAACTAGATCAATTTTATTCAGAACCGGGATAACTTCAAGATTATTCTCCAGGGCAAGATAATAGTTGGCTACTGTTTGGGCTTCTATTCCCTGGCTGGCATCAACTACCAGAATAGCGCCCTCACAGGCAGCCAGAGATTTGGAAACCTCATAAGTGAAATCTACGTGGCCCGGAGTATCAATCAAATTTAAAACATATTCCTTACCATCGGAAGCTATATACGACAACCTCACCATGGAAGCTTTAATGGTAATTCCTCGTTCGCGCTCCAAATCCATATCATCAAGGAGCTGAGCGCCTTTATGCCTCTTATCTATAGCGCCGGTTATTTCCAGAATGCGGTCAGCAAGCGTGGACTTACCATGGTCTATGTGAGCAATGATGCTGAAATTACGAATAAGTGATTTATCCATATAAAACAATTATTTAATGACAAAGGTCAAAGCACAAAATTAAAAATAAATTTAAATGACAAATACTTAATAACAAAACCTTGGTTTTGAGTTTTGGATTTATTTTGAATTTTGAATTTTGTCATTTGTCATTAAGACATTCTTTAATAAAATTGCTACTACTTCTTCTATACTCAAACTCGTCGTATCCACGTAAACAGCGTCATCGGCCTTTTTAAGCGGAGCGACTTTACGATTTGAATCGATATTGTCCCGATTTGCCAAATCTCCGGATACGTCTTCAAATGAAATATTCTGGCCCAAACCTACGGATTCCTTATGCCTGCGGCTTACCCGTTCCTTAAAATCCGCGTCCACGTAAAATTTCTTTTCGGCGCCAGGAAAAACAACCGTGCCGATATCCCGGCCATCCAACACGGCATTACCCTGTCTGCCCATTCTTCTCTGCAATTCTACCATAATCTGACGCACCCCTCCAATTTTAGCAACATCCGAAACAAATTGGGTTATAGCCGGTTTACGGATATCGCTGGATACATCCCGGCTATCCAGCAGAACCTTTAGCGTACCATCAGAATTATTTATCAAATCAATACTGCTATTCAGGGCAAGATTAATAATTGCGGAAGTATTGTTTATATCGGTTCTTGTTTCCAACGCCTTTAGAGTGAGCGCTCGGTACATAGCGCCCGTATCAATATAAAGGAATTTAAGTTTTTTAGCGAGCAACTTGGCGACTGTGCTCTTACCTGCGCCTGCGGGGCCATCTATAGCGATAATCATTCGAGAGTATTTCTTTTCCTCCGGGCTTGCTTCAGAATGCCTGCAAGCTTACCTTTATCATTTTGTAGTATAGCGAATTTTAACTTCTTTAAATTCGATTCAAATGATTTTACTGCTTTAAGTAATTCGATCCTGTTAGTCATAAGTATCCCCTGCCAAAGTTCAGGATCAGAAGAAGCTATCCGGGTTGTATCTTTAAGCCCGCCTGAAGCAAATTTCAGAAAATTAACCGGAACGCTGTTTATCAGAGCAAAAGCTGCTATATGCGCAAGATGACTGGTGAAAGACAGGATTTTGTCGTGTTCTGGGGGAGATATGCAAACAGTTTTCGCTCCTAGTCTAATCCAAAGTGCTTTTATCTTTGCTAAAGCTTTAACTCGTGTTGTTTTAGTAGGCGTTAATACGCATAACGACCCCTCAAAGATACCTGGATCAGCGTTTAAAATGCCGCGTTTTTCCGATCCAGCTAGAGGATGGCTGCCGACATAGTTCGGGAAAATTTTACTTAAATGCCCGGATATTTTTACCTTAGTGCTTCCAACATCGGTAACCAAACAATTTTTTCCGACGATCTTACGAACCTCTTCTTTTAGGCTGATTATCGTATCTACCGGAACGGCTAAAATTACAAGGTCAGAGCCTTGAATAATATCAAGCGCAAGCGAGCCCCGATCAATCGCTTTGTTCTTCAAAGCTAAGTCGATACTCCTCTTGTGCCGGCTTACACCAACCACTTCCTTTGCCAGCTTATTCTTTTTTATCGCTATCCCGAGTGATCCACCGATGAGGCCGGTTCCGATAATCGCGATCTTTCTGAACAGACACATTATATTTCTCTTCCTATTGCTTTAGCTAAATTTTTTAGCTCCCCCATCAAGCTTGTGAAATTCGACGGTATCAATGACTGCGCCCCATCCGACATCGCATCTTCCGGTGAAGTATGCACTTCGATAATCAAACCGTCAGCCCCAACTGCAATCGCGGCTTTGGAAAGTGGGCCTACTAGCCCCCATTTACCAGCCGCATGCGAAGGATCAACTATTATAGGTAAATGCGACAATTGTTTAACCACAGGAACTGCGCTTATATCAAGAGTGTTGCGGGTAGAATCTTCGAAGGTCCTTATTCCCCGCTCACAAAGTATTACGTTGAAGTTACCGCCGGATAAAATGTATTCCGCGGACATAAGCATTTCTTTTATGGTCGAAGACAAGCCTCTCTTTAGCAAAACCGGCCTTTTAGTCATTCCGACTTCCTTCAAAAGATTAAAATTCTGCATATTCCGTGCTCCAATTTGCAATACATCTACATAACGCGTCATCAACTCCACGTCGCGGGTATCCATAACTTCGCTTACAGTAACCATACCCATCTCATCGCCAACTTGTTTCAATATCTTAAGGCCATTCTCGCCTAACCCCTGAAAACTATATGGGGAAGTACGCGGTTTGAATGCTCCGCCGCGCAAAACCATTGAACCGGCTTTTTTAACTTCACCGGCAATCTTACGCAGTATATCGATATTTTCTATAGCGCAAGGCCCGGAGATAACCGGAATCTTTTTTCCGCCGATTTTAATCCCCTTTCCCAAATCTATTATTGAATCATCCGACTTAAATTCCCGAGAGACAAGTTTATATGGCGCTAAAACCGGCATAACTCTCTCTATTCCGGGGAATACCTCAAGAGGGGTTACCCGTAAAACATCTTCCGGGCCGATGACGCCAATGATAGTGCGCTCTGTTCCTTTCGAAACATGGGGAGTTAAACCCAGTTTTTTTACCTTTTCTATTATGTGATCAATTTGAGCCTCAGTGGCCTCAGGCCTTAAGACAATAATCATAATGCGTCCTCCCTGTAGCTAATGACAAATAACAAAGCACAAAATTCAAAATAGATTTAAATTACAAATACCAAATATCAAAACCAGTGTTTTGTCATTTGGTATTTTGATTTCGAATTTATTTTGGACTTTGAATTTTGTCATTCGTAATTATACCTTTATTTTAATATTTTTCTTAGCACCTTAATAAATCTCTCGTTTTCTTTCTTAGTTCCTATAGTAACCCGGATAAAATTTTTTAACCCATATTGCTTCATATCCCGCACAATAACCCCAGACCTTAACATCTTATTAAATATCTCTACCCCGTCTTGCCCAACATCGACAAGTATAAAATTCGTAATACTAGGCACATAGGCTAATCCCAGCTTCTTTAAATTGTCGTAGAGATAATCTTTACCTTCCAAAACGATCTTGCGTGTTTTACGCAGAAATTCCTTATCGTCAAGAGCTGCCTGGGCTCCTGCCTGAGCCAAAGAATTAATATTAAAAGGCTGCCTTACTCTTTCCATAAGTCCTGCCAGTCCATCATCAAGCACGGCATAGCCTATACGTAACCCGGCTAACCCATATGATTTCGAAAAAGTTTTTAAGATAATAACGTTTTTATTCCTAAAGCTATCCAGCATATCGGGATAATCATCCACATCGATAAAAGCGTCATAAGCCTCATCGATAACCAATAAAACATTAGGGGGCAAAGCATTCATAAAATCGCGGAGTTCGAATTTAGTGACATAAGTGCCTGTCGGGTTATTGGGATTAGCAATAAAAACCAGCTTGGTTTTCTTATCAATCCTTTTCTTCATCGATTCCAGATCATATTTAAAATAACGCAACGGAACCTTAGTCAATTTACGGCCATATACAGAGGCAATAATCTCGTATTCTAAAAACGTAGCTTCGGATGTTACAATATTCTCATCGTCTTCAACGAACGTTTTAATAACAATATCGATTAATTCGTCCGAACCATTTCCTAAGACAAGATTGGACGAGTTAACGTTTAAAAATTTTGCCAGTTTTTTCTTTAAATAAAAACTTTGTGAATCCGGGTAACGATTTATCCCATAACTAGCCTTGCGGATAGCCTCAACCGCTTTAGGAGAGGCTCCCAAGGGATTCTCGTTAGAGGCCAGTTTGATTACTTCTTTTAACCCAAACTGCCTTTTAGTTTCCTCAATGGGTTTCCCGCCCACATAGGGGCTGATTTTAAATATGTTTTTACGGACCAACTCTTTCATTTATTCTCCGATTGGATACGAACCTAATACCTTTAAAAATTTGCATTTATTCTCGAGTTCCTTAAGCGCTTTCTGGATCCCAAGTTCCTGCTTATGCCCTTCTAAATCCACAAAAAAATAATAATCCCAAGCCCGTTTCTTAGAGGGACGGGATTCAATCTTAGTCAAGTTTATCTTGTATTTCTTAAACGGCAGAAGCATATCATGAAGCGCTCCAACTTTATCCTTAATAGAAAAAAGGATAGAGGTTTTATCATATCCGGTTTTACCAGTTTCTGTCTTGCCGACGACAAAAAAGCGCGTAATATTATGCGGCGAATCTTCGATATCGCAAGCAAGGGCCTTAAGTCTATAGATTTTCCCGGCTAATAACGAGGCTATACAAGCGCTATTTTTTTCTTTGGCGGCAATTTGCGCTGCGCGCGTCGTGCTAGAAACCTCAATCTGTTCTATATGGGGTAAATTCTCCTGAAGCCAAACCCGGCATTGGCCTAAAACCTGAGGATTAGAATATACCCGTTTAATTTTATCCTTAGGGCAATTGGCTAAAAGATTATGCGCTACATCCAGGATTATCTGTGAGCAAATCTTCAAATCGGAATCCACCAGCATATCCAAGGTATGGGTTACTGCGCCTTCGATAGAATTTTCAACCGGCACAACCCCATAATCGGCAGCATCTCTTTCTACCTCCAAAAAGACATCAGGAATACCCGGGCAAGCCACGAACTTTACCTGCGAACCGAATCTTTTCAAAGCGGCTAAATTGCTAAAAGAAGCCTCCGGCCCCATATACGCTATTTTTAAATCCTTTTCCAAAGCCAATGACGCTGACATTATTTCGCGATATACCGCTTCCAAAGCTTTGACACTTAATGGGCCTTTATTCAAACGGGATATCTTATTCAAAACCTCTCTTTCGCGTTCAGGAACGTAGATGCTCTTTCCATTCTTATGTTTTTCCTTAGCTACAGCCAGAGTAACTGTAGCGCGTTCATCGAGAAGTCCAATTATCTTTTTATCCAAATTATCTATTTTATTTCGCAGTGCTTTGAGACTCATTTGCTCCCTCCGCGTTATTTTCCTCTTCTAACTCTATATCCCCCAGCTCTTTTTTCTGCGCCATAGCGGAAAAATCTTCAATTTTAGGCAAATCTTCCAAAGATTTCAATCCGAAATGTTCCAAAAATTGACGGGTCGTTCCATAAACACAGGGCCTTCCCGGAGCTTTTTTTCTACCGGCAATCCTCACAAGATTCTTATCCAATAAACTTTTCATCACCCCGTCAATATTGACATTTCTCAAGAGCTCAATCTCATTCCTGGTTAAAGGCTGTTTATACGCTATAATTGCCAAGGTTTCTAAGGCAGGCTTGGACAACCTTTCAGTATGCCTGTTTTTAAAAAGCTTTCTCAGGAAAGGAGCGAATTCCGAAGCAGTGGTCATCTGGAACCCCCCGGCTATTTCAACCACGCGTATACCCCGGGAAGCTTGCTCATATTCAACCTTCAATTCATCAATTAAGTTACGGACGTCGCTGGCATCGGCATCATCCAAAACAAACCTTATTTGATCCAAAGGTAACGGCTTTTCGCTGGCCAGCAAAAGCGCTTCAATCACTGATTTTCTAGTATCCGACATATTATTTTATCTTTCTTTGTTTATAGACCAAATTTAAAAGTTCTTCTGTAGTATTGGTATCCGGAAATAATTCCAAAGACTTTTTTATCATACTCAAGGCTTCGGTTTTTTTATATTCTAATTGCATAAGCACAGCCAAAGCTTCCTCGGCAATGTCTTTGGTTAGCGTAGATCCTGTCTTGGGTGTTTGATCTTGAATAAGCCCAAATCTTCCAATTTTGTTTTGAAGCTTGGCAACTATCTCCTTGGCTCTTTGCTCGCCAATACCAGGGAGAGCCTTGAGAAAAGCTAAATCCCCTTCATCGATAGCCCGGGCAATTTCGGATATAGGTTTATTTATGGCTCTTAATGCCGCCCGAGGGCCTATCCCGGAAACAGTAATAAAAACTTCAAAGAAATCCTGCTCAATTTCGTTTATAAAACCGATCAAAACCGGCACGCTCTTGGATTGGTCGGTTTGCAAATAATGAAAGGTTCTTAAGCTTATCGACTCTCCAACACCTGAACAGTCGCCTATTCTCTGCATTACCGCGGGGGGGACAAGAACTTGATAAGCAATGCCGTTTAAGTCCAGCATTAAATAATTGTCCCCTTTTTCAATAATCTTTCCGGTAATTCTTGAAATCATTCTTACGCTAACCTGTTATTTCCGGGTCATAGCTTGATTCTAACAATATAACTGTGGGCTATGGCTAACCCTAGAGCATCAGTAACATCGGTATACTTTGGGATACTCTTTAAGTCAAGTAATCCTGCCACCATTCTCTGCATTTGAAGCTTGGAAGCCAACCCTTTACCTACGACCGCTTTTTTTACCCGCGTAGCGGCATATTCAACCAAAGATATATTTTTTGTAGCTGCTGCCAAACAGATTACTCCCCGGGCCTGCCCTAGAATATATGAAGTCGTGGGATGCCGATAATGGGCGTATATTTTTTCCAAAACCAAGACATCGGGAGAAGTATCGGTAATTAACTTAATTATTCCCCGGTAAATTTTATCCAATCTACTTGTCAACAGATCTTTTGAAGAAGTAGAAATTATCCCTGCTTCCACAAGAACTAGCTTACTATTTCTAACATCAATTAATCCGTATCCCGTAATGGTTAAAGCCGGGTCAATACCCAGTATCTTCATTAATTACTCTGCGGTTAATTCATCCATCAACTCATCAGGTATATCAAAATTAGCATAAACATGCTGCACATCATCATGTTCTTCGAGAGTGTCAATCAAAGAAAGCAATTGCTTAGCATCGTTACCGGCCAGTTTGATAGTCGAAGAGGGAATCATGGTAACTTCGGCATCCTGAGGTTTAATACCCTTTGCCTCGATAGCCTGTTTTACCTTCTCAAAATTTTGTGGAGCGCAGAAAACTTCAAAGTTTTTTTCATCCGACTTCATATCTTCTGCTCCGGCATCTAAAACTATATTCATTAACTCATCTTCTTTAGCTTGGGATTTATCAATTAAAAAATAACCTTTCATCGTAAACATCCAGCTGACTGAACCTGCGCCGGCAAAACTGCCGCCTTTTTTAGACATAATATTGCGGATTTCAGCGCTGGTGCGATTCTTATTATCCGTAAGGACTTCAATCATCATCGCTACTCCCCCCGAACCATAAGCCTCATACATGCATGTCTCATAAACTACTCCGGGAAGCTCCCCTGTCCCGCGCTTAATCGCCATCTTCACGTTATCAGAAGGCATATTCGCTTCCTTCGCCTTTTGCATAACCGCCCTTAGGCGGGGATTTGTATCGGGGTTTCCGCCGCCTTCGCGGGCAATAACCGTGAGCTCCTTTATGATTTTAGTATACGTTGCCCCTTTTTTTGCGTCAGCAATACTCTTCTTTCCCTTATTTGTTTTCCATTTAGAATGACCTGACATTTGATTCCTCCTTATGTTTAACTCAAATTACTTTTGAATTTTGACTTTTAAATGGACAGGTGAAATAAGCCGGGTTCTGTCTTGGTGCGATTTTCCGCAAACCGAAAAGTGGTCATTCCTCTCGACTTTGGCGTTACCGCCAAAGCTCAAGCAGCTTAATACCCGAGATTTAATAACGCGCCGGACAAACGCGCTCCGCCTGAATTACGACAGATCATCTCCTATTCGCCTTACTCCACGCAGAGATTGCCTCGTTTCACTCCTGCTATTTTTCAATAACAGGCTCGTCTCTGTGGCTCTCATTGCCCAAATTTATATCTTAAGCAATGACCCTTAAGGCATTAGCTTTTAAAAGCTAATGCCTTAAGGATAATCCTCTTCAATCAGTTGATCGAAGGGTAGGCATTACCCTACTACGTTGTCCTCCGGAGCCCGGACTTTCCTCCCCGCCAAAGGCGGGGCGACCACATTCCACCTGCCTTATTTAAAAGAACTCTTTTCTAACTCTTTTTTTACTGCCAGTGTTGCTAATTTATCCGCTCCTTTATTTTCTTCGCGGGGTATATCTTTTATGGAAACCTTTTTAAAACCAGCCAACAGATTCAGCGCTTGGCTATAAAGCCCGATTATGTTTTCATGCTTGACTTTATAGACTTTATTCAACTGGCGCGCTAAAAGCTGGCTGTCTGTATTTATTTTTAATACCTCTGCTTTTAAAACCAAGGCCTCTTGAAGCGCATAAATCAAAGCCGTGTATTCAGCGATATTATTTGTCGCCCGGCCTATATAAACAGAAATGTTCTTTACAGTTTCTTCTCCCCGGCAGATAACTACTCCAATCCCGCTTGGCCCGGGGTTTCCCTTTGATGCGCCATCAATATAAATCTCAAGCTCCTTCATCTATATACAATATCCTATTGCACATTTCGCAAGTAATTATATGCTCATACATCTTAATTAAATTTATGACCTGAGGAGGAACGAACATATTGCAACCACCGCAGGAATTCCCCTTGACGGTTACAATAGCCAGTCCATCACGATTAGACAATATTCTCTCGTATTGGGTTAAAATTTTGGGGGCAATTTCCTGTAAAGCCTGCTTTCTTTGCGCATCAAGCTGAGCGAGCCTATCATCAATTATTTTAATCCTATCATCTACTTTCTTCTTTTCGGCTAAGAATACTTTTTCCTCTTCACCTAATCTTGCCTTTTCTTTTTCAACTTCCTTAACAATATTATCAGAAGAATCAAATAACTCCAAAATTTTATCCTCAATCACTGAATAATCCGCTTTGGCATCTTGAATTTGTTTCAGCATGGTTTGATATTCTTTATTTGTCTTCAAACCATAAAGCTGCCCCTGTAGCTTTTTAATTGCCTCATCCTTTGAGCTTAATTCCAGCTCTCTGTCTTTCCTCTGTTTTTGAAAATCTAATGTCTTTTTACCAAGTTCGGCTATTCTTGCCTTTTTCTCTTCATAAGAAGCTTCCAGCGCCTGTGTTTCCTGAGGCTTAAGGGATTTTTCCAAACGTAAAGCGTATATTTCACTATCAACTGTCTGCAACTTAACCAAATTGCTCAACTGAAGCTTGAGGCTACTTTCCGGCAATTTTCTTCTCCTTCCACTGATTTTATATATAGGCGCCTAATAATACTTAAACCTAATGGGCATTAGAGGACTTGAACCTCTGACCTCTACAATGTGAATGTAGCGCTCTAACCAGCTGAGCTAAATGCCCAATATATATCTGGGCCCACAGGGATTCGAACCCCGGACCAAGAGATTATGAGTCTCCTGCTCTACCGCTGAGCTATAGGCCCTAATAATTTAACATAATATTTTACTATTATATGGGGGTTTTAGCAACTATTTTTCTTGCTGAAGAATTTTTAGGAATATGGTTGCAATCCGCGGATCAAACTGGGTCCCGATACCGGCTTTCAATATCTTAATTGCCTTTTCCTTAGGGTATGCTTTTCTATATGGACGATCGCTGGTAAGAGCCTGATAAACATCAGCTATAGCGATAATCCGGGCTCCTATAGGAATTTCTTCTTTCTTAATGCCGCTAGGATACCCTGAACCGTCCCATTGTTCATGGTGGTAAAAAACAAGGGGGATAATGCTACGCAATGATTGAATAGGCCTAAGGATATCCGCTCCGATTTGAGGATGTTTTTTAATTTCTTCAAATTCAAGCTTAGTAAGCTTAGACTTCTTAAGCAATATCTTCTCGCTTATGCCAATCTTGCCCAAATCATGCAAAGCCGCGCCCTGTTTAATCAATTCAACTTCCTCTTTCGGCAACTGCAGCACTCTGCAAATCTCGGTAACATAACGTACTGTCTCCTCGACATGTTCTCCAGTATAATGATCCTTCAATTCTATTGCTTTCGCGAAAGCGAGAATTGCTTCCACAAAACTCTGGTTCGCTCTCTTGGTGAGCTTGTCTATTTTACTTTGCAGAAGCTTGATATTGGAAACCTTGCTATTCTTCTGAGATACCGGACATTTATCCGCTCTTACGTCTAAAGAAGAAAAAATACGGTTGCCTCCTGATTCCTTGGCCTTATTAAGGATTTGATCTGCTAAATTAACCAACCCCATTCCTTTTGTTACCCTGTCTTCGGGATAAGAAACCGCTGCCAAACTCAGCTTAAGCTTAACCGCATGACTTTTGTTTCCAAAACTATATTGGCTAATCGAAGCTAAAATCCTTTGGCCTAAGGCCAAAGACTGAGTTACGTCAATATCGGGAGAGATAATAATAAATTCTTCACCGCCCGAACGTATGATAATATCGTATTTTCGCATAAGCATCTTTAACCGCCGCGCAAATTGCTTAAGGACTAAATCGCCGAATTGATGCCCATATACATCATTTATAGATTTAAAATAATCGATATCTATTAGTATTACTGATAAATAATGGGCGTAGCGTCTTGCCCGATGGAATTCCGCTTCAATAACTTCCTCCAGATAACGATGGTTATATAACCCTGTATGTGAATCGGTAAGCACAAGCCTTTTAAGCCGCTTATTTGATTTAATAAGTTCGTTGTTTAACACGCGCACGCGCTCTTCGGTCATCTTTTTATCGGAAATATCCCGCACATATTCAATCGCCCCTACTAATTCTTTATTCTCCTGATCAAACATGGGAAAACTGTATAATTCCAGCCATCCGACAGCCTGTCCATCAGGATTTCTTTTAGGAATAATCTCGACGGCCAACTGCTGCGTTTTTAAACTTGCACGGACAGGGCAATTTTCGCAAGGCTCGCTGCTGTACTGGTATGCTTCGTAGCATTTCCTTCCTATTAAAGGAACTTTGGAAGGATGCCATTTTTCCATAACCGGATTTGCCATAACGATATTCATTTCTTTATCAATTACGCTTATTCCATCCTGAATACTGCTAAAAACGTTGGAGAGGAAAGCCTTATTCTTATTAAATGCTTCAATAAGCTTTTTCCGCTCACCGACTTCTTTTCTCAATTCTTCATTAGCCCGGCTAAGCTCGGCAGTTCGCACCTTAACTCTGATTCCCAATTCCGCCCGGGCTTCGCGTAACTTTTCTTCATATTTCTTACGTTCCGTAATATCTTCCAAAACTCCATCGAAATAGAGGACATTTCCTTTCTCATCTTTCCTGGCTACCGCATTAAGAAGCGCCCAAATCTTATTACCCTTTAATGTCACAAGCTGCAACTCTTCGTTTTGGACAGAGCCTTGACTCATCAATTTCTCATTTAATCTTTGTCTTCTTTCGGAATCCTGGTAAAAATCGCTTACATTGCGTTTTAAGAATTCCTCCTTGGCCTCAGCTTCCAGTATCTTTAGCATCGCAGGATTAGCTTCTAAGAAATGCTCTTGCGGGCCGGATGTAGTGCGAAAAACGCCAACCGGAAGATCATTTACTAAAACAGAGTATCTCTTCTCGGATTCCAAAAGCGCATCCGAAGCTTTTTTTAACTCAGTTATATCCCGGCCTTCGGGAACTAAAAAAATAACCTTGCCGTTTTCATCTCTTATTGGTTTCAAAGAAAAATCTATATAATGAGTTTTTCTTTCCTTATCTAAATGAATTGCCTCAAACCGCACAAACTCGCCTTCAGCCGCTTTTTTTACGGATTGACGAAGTTTTTCTTGTAATTCCGGAGAATGCTGCCACCAAGAAGTTTCCCAGAACGGCCTGTTTAAAGCGCTTGCGGAATCAATACCGCTAAATTCCAAAGCCGTCCTGTTTGCATCTATCAATATGCCATCAACAGTCATTAAGCCGATAAACTGAAATGTTTGATCGAAAATAGCGCGCAATCTCCGTTCATCTTCCTTCAATATATCTTCTAATTCTTGACGGCGGCCTTCTGCTTTCTCTAGCTCCGTAATACGCACTTGCAGGAATTTTATTTCGTCGTTGAGCTTTTCGGCCTTTTCATCAAAATTTGCCTTATTCTCCATAAAAAATCAAAAGCAGCCCCCTTCGGTTATTCCTGAAGAGAACTGCCTTCTCCATAAAATATACAGCAATAAACATAACTCCCTCAACTAGTTAATACTCTCTTTGATGTGCAAGAGTCATATCTAGAAAAGTTCTTAACCTCCTTGAACGCGTGGGATGCCTGAGCTTCTTCAGAGCCTTGGCTTCGATCTGCCGCACTCTTTCGCGGGTAACCCTAAAAACATTACCGACTTCTTCTAGTGTCCGGCTAGAACCGTCTTGAATGCCAAAACGCAAAACAAGAATTTTCTTTTCTCTCTCGGTTAAAGTGCTTAAAGCAGAGTTCATCTCGTCTTTTAACATTGAACGGACGGTTTCGTTTGCCGGAGAAACTGCCTTTTTATCTTGTATAAAATCCCCGAAATGAGTATCTCCTTCATCACCAATAGGCATCTGCAAAGATATGGGTTCCTGAGCTATCTTTAATATCGTTTTGACCTTCTCCTGAGGTAGACGCATTTTATGCGCAATTTCTTCAGGTAAAGGTTCCCGGCCGTTTTCCTGGACAAAAACACGCGAATAACGAATAATCTTATTGATCGTTTCAGTCATATGCACAGGTATTCTTATGGTGCGCGCCTGATCGGCTATAGAACGGGTAATCGCCTGCCTTATCCACCAAGTAGCATAAGTGGAAAATTTATACCCGCGTTTATATTCAAATTTCTCTACGGCACGCATAAGACCGATATTCCCTTCTTGAATCAAATCCAGAAACGATAGGCCCCTGTTGGTATATTTCTTAGCTATACTCACTACAAGCCTTAAATTTGCTTCCACCAGTTTCTTTTTGCAACGATTGAATTTTAGATTTGTGGATCTAATAAATTTCATCTGTTCTTTGATCTTATTGACCGGTTCGTTTAATTCTTTTAATATCGTTTTTCTTCTTTTCCGATCAACGGCAGAATTACGGCTGGAATGCTCAAATTCCTTCAAAAGGTAACCAAGTTTTCGCACCGCGGCCTCTACCACCGAAGTCACAAAATTGAGCTCCAAAATAAGCTCAACCGCAACGCTATCACTCCGAGTAACTTTAATTTTCTTAAGGATTCTTTTTATCTTGGAAGAAATATTTACCTTCTTAATCTTAAAATCCTCTTTCACCACTTCTTCCGCATTAAGCTTATTCTCAATAATCTCATTAGCCACCAGAATTGCTTCATTGCGTACAAACCTGGTGCCTAAAGAAGCTCGTTTGAATTTATCTTCGGCATCTTCAATCTTCTTGGCTAACTCAATTTCATCTTCCCTGGACAACAGAGAAATAGAACCCATTTGCTTAAGATACATTTTTACCGGATCATCCAAAGGAAGGAGCCTTTCTTCAGGCTTGAGCTGTTCATTTAAAATTTCTTCCTTAGTAGCAGAACCGTCTTTATCGACAACCATATCCTCTTCATGCTCAACTATCTGTATATCTTCATTTCCAAGCAATTCAAACAGATGATCCATATCATCAGAGGAAGAAAGATCTTCCGGAAGAAGGTCATTTACCTCATCATAAGTAAGAAACCCCTTTTGCTTGCCTAAAGCTATAATTTTTTCCAAATCTTTAGCTGGATAAACTTTCTTTTTCATATTTTTTGCCCGCTTTCCTTTTTTTTGATCAGACAATGAAACTCTTCCGTCAGACGAGCAAGAAGTTCGCTGTCACCTGAGTTCTGAGCAAGCTTTATCTGTTCATGCAATCTATGCCTTTCCAATTTCAGCCTCTCACTTTTCATACGCTGGATACAATCTTCAAGCACCTTTTCTTTATGGCCTTCCGAGGAAGCCTGAGGTAAAAATACAGACTCGCAAACCAATTCCGATATATCATCGCCTAAATGGTTCATCAAAATTTGAGGTTCTACTTTTTTCCCCTGCTCTGCCAAATCGAACATAATGGAAACTATCCTGGATATACGCTCATCCTGAAAATCTGCAGGAACTAAATAAGTTTTTATCCGGTTAATAAGCCCGTTTTCCTCAAGCATCAACGACATAAGTAATTTTTCCGTCGGACTAACGCTATAGATCTTCCTTGCCGTTGTTTCTCGATGCTCGGACAAAGTTTTGCCCGACTTTATTTTTTTCGCCTCTTCCAATAAGGCCTCTTCTTTAACATTCAATTCCTGAGCTAGCTTCCTGATATATTCGGACTTCGTTATAGCGTTCTTAAGCTTAACTATAGTTTCAAGCATTAAATTCGAAACTTTGGTTAAACCCTCTATTTCTTTTATATTGTAGCGGTTTTTCAGCACCCCAAGCTTGTAATTTAACACGCTTTGCGCAGAGGAAATCTTTTCTTTCAAGGCGTCCACGCCGAGCTTGCGCACAAATAAATCCGGATCCAATCCTTTTGGCAATGAAACTATTCTTACATTCATTTCCTCTTCGATAAATATATCAAGGCTGCGTAACGTGGCCAATTCACCGGCGGTATCCGAATCATAAATCATAATCACATTATGAGTATATCTCCTTAACAATCTAGCCTGTTCAATAGTTAAAGCTGTTCCTAATGAAGCCACGATACTCTTTAGCCCCTCTTGATAAGGAACCAGAAAATCAAGATAACCCTCCACCATCACCACAAAATCATTTTCTCTTATATGCTCTTTGGACAGATTAAACCCGTATAGATTCTTACCCTTAGAATATATGGCTGTTTCGGGAGAATTAAGATACTTTGGCAGGCTTTCATCCAAAACCCTGCCTCCAAATCCTAGAATACGGCCTTTCGCGTCGAAGATAGCAAAGACTATTCGATTCCTAAACCTATCATAATATCCACCACTCTCTTTGTTTATTACAAGCCCGGCCTTTTCCATTGAATCCAGGCTTACTGATTTAGATCTCAGATAATTAATCAAACTATCCCATTTATTCGGAGCAAAACCAATTTTTAACTCTACGGCCGTCGCCTGCTTTATACCGCGTTTGATTAAATAATCTCTCCCTTTGGATCCTTCATTAGAATTCAAGATACCGGAGTAAAAATCTGCGGCTAGCTCATTAACTTTATATAACTGGGTAGACAATCCTGAGGGCTTGTATTCGCTAGTTTCTATCTCCGGAAGAATTACTCCTGCTTTTTTAGCCAGAAATTTTACCGCTCCCGGAAAGTCCATACGCTCATAACGCATAAGGAACTTAAAAGCATTGCCCGATTCTCCACAGCCAAAACAATGATATATTTGACGGTCGGGCGAAACCATGAAAGAAGGGGTCTTTTCGTGATGAAATGGACAGCATGCTTTAAAATTACGGCCGGACCGTTTGAGCGGCAGGCAACCGGCAATGATTTCGACTATATCAACCCGGCTCAAGATATCATCCAATGTATCGTCGGGAATCTTTTTTTGCATATCACCTTCTGACTCTTTTAAACCCCGAGCAACCTATGATTTCTAATTTCTCTTCCTTTTCAATTCTGTCTAACAAAAGATTCAAACCCAAAACATCACTTGAAATATGTCCGGCGATAACAACGCTTAGGTTAGCTTCTTTAGCTTTCTTAAAATGCTCATCGCTCAAATGCATGGAAACAAGCGTCCTTACACCGGCGCTATAAAGCTTCTCAAAAACATCCTTAGACCCCTCGGTTCCTCCGGTCATTTCAAAGAAAATCTTGCCTGCTGGCCTATTTGGAGAACCCAAAATTATTCGCGGACCACACATATTCATTTCTGCTTGACCATACTCAGGAATCTCGAGTAAAATATTTACTATATCCTTTACAGTTTTGGGCCTTTTTATCTGCATAAGTTTTTCAAGAAAACGATACACATGATTATCCGCGGGTGTATGCATACACATATAAGGAATATCCAGAAGACGGGCAACATCGACTGAACGCGTATGATTCTGGGGAAGAATCCTTCTTTCTACTTCGGTCATCCTTTCATTTAAAAGTTTTTGGGCAACAGTTTTGCAGACACCTGCCTGTTCCAGCAAATCAATCTGCAAACGCATAACCTCATGCAAAAGCGCATAAGCCTTTCCCTCGGGATGGTGTGAAATCACCAAATCCAACCCCTCCCTCTGGCGAATCCTGTCGGCTAAAAGCAATTCCCCAACCTCCATATCGACACCAATAAGAATTTTCCTTATCTTTGTGTTGGGATCGCCGTAAAGCAGGGCTGAATCCGGGTATGACTTTATTGCAGATTTATTGATTCTGGGGTCGCGGCTTGCGCCGAATTTTACGACTAGTTCATAAAAACGAGATAGCTTCACCCAAGCCTTCCTTTCTTATAAAACAACCTTAATTCATTTTAGCTGAAAATGGAGGATAAAATCGGTTTAGTTATTCTTAAACTCATTACTTGTTGAAGTAATAACATCATTAAATTTCTCGCTTTTGGCAAATTTAGACGTTATCGCATTCCACAACCATGAATAGGTAGCGGGACAAAGCATAAATAAACGCTTACCGGAATAAGATTCTTTGGCGCTGCTCTTAAAGTAATCTATACTCGAAATAAACATCGCAAAAATAATTAAACTGGATAAAAGTAACGCCCTAATAATACCCAAAATCAAGCTCCCCCATCTGTTTAAGGCAGATATTGCCTCCATCTTCAGAAGTTTTCCGAATATACTGCGCAATAAGACAAATATGCCATAGCCTCCAATGGCTATGAGAACAAAAACAATAAAATCCAAAAATCCTAAAGGAAGTCTCTTGTCTAAAGCAGCCCAATTATCGATATAATCCGAAATAGTGATATAATAATGTAAGGAAAAATAGATTGCCGAGAGCGTGCCGATGGACTTAAATAACTCAATAGGAAAACCATTTTTTGCGGCAGTAAAACAAATCCTTGCCACTAAAATCAATACACCTATATCCACCCAGTTAATTTGTTTTAAGATATTCAGTAGCATAGGGTTAAACCTCTCTTGTTGATTTAACTAATATCGGGGCAAGCTAAATCGGTAAAGTATAACATATAAATACATGCCTTGTCAAGAAAGCGCTTTCTTGAGTTTGGACTTTAAAAAGAAAGGGATAGTTTTGGCGAGACCTTCTTGAAGAGGAATTTTCGGTTCCCATCCCAGCAAAACTTTAGCCTTATGAATATCAGGTTGGCGCTGACGAGGATCATCCTGTGGCAAGGGTTTAAAAATAATTTTGCTTTGGGAACCGGTTAACTCAAGCACAGTATTTGCTAACTGCATAATGGTAAATTCGTTGGGATTTCCCAAATTAACCGGTTCATGAACCGGTTTAAGCATTAAACGGCATAAACCTTCAACCAGATCATCGACAAAACAAAAACTTCTTGTCTGCTCTCCTCTTCCATAGACAGTCAGAGGCTTATTGTTCAAAGCCTGATTAATAAAATTAGGAACCACTCTCCCGTCATCAGCTCTCATTCCCGGACCGTAGGTGTTGAATATCCTGACAATCCTTGTATTCAATTTATGAATGCGGCGATAGGCCATAGTTAAGGCTTCGGCAAAACGCTTGGATTCATCATAACAGCCCCGCACGCCAATGGTATTTACATTGCCCCAGTAATTCTCCTTTTGCGGATGAACCAAAGGGTCACCATATATCTCAGAGGTAGAAAAAAGCATAAAAACAGCCCTATTTTTTCTCGCCAAATCCAAAGCGTTGCATGTCCCAAAAGAACCAACCTTAAGTGTTTCAACGGGGTAGCGAAGGTAATATTCAGGTGAAGCCAAAGATGCGCAATGCAAAACATAATCAACCTTACTCTTAAAATTAACCAATTTGGAAACATCTTGTTTTACAAAAACAAATCTTCTGTCATTTAACAAGGTGTTTATATTCCTCAGGCTCCCGGTAATAAGATTGTCGACGCAAACAACCTTGTATCCCGATTTTATCAATTCAAAACACAAATGCGAACCGATGAATCCTGCGCCGCCGGTTATAAGTACCGTTTTCTTCATAGCCTCACCAATTTATCATTATCAGTATTTTTATATACATTGCGCGTATCAAAAATTAAATTAGAAGCGCTAAGCAAATACTTATAATCAATATTGGAATGGTCTGTCGCTATGACAACACAATCAAATTTTCTCAATTTATCCTTCTTTAAAGAAATGGACTCCAGATTGATCTGATTTATATTAAGATAGGGAATTAAAGGGTCAAAATAAAATACCTTAGCCCCTTTTTTCTTTAACCCCCTGATTATATCGAGGCTGGGAGATTTACGCAAATCCTCAACATCTTTCTTATAGGTTGCTCCTACCACAAGCACATTAGCGCCTTTTAAGCTTATGCCTCTCTTTAAAAGTTCCTCGTCTATCCTAGCAATAACATATTCTGGCATATAATCAATTATATCCGAAGCAAGACGGATAAAACGGGAATTAAACCCGAAACTTTTGGCCTTCCAATACAAATATAAAGGGTCTTTCGGTATACAATGGCCTCCTACTCCGGGACCCGGATAAAATGGCATAAAACCAAAAGGTTTGGTAGAAGCTGCTTTGATAACTTCCCAAATATCTATTTTCATCTTGTGAGCCATCATTGCCAGTTCATCAATCAATCCGATATTAATCAGGCGAAAAGTGTTTTCCAGTAATTTCACAGTTTCAGCTGCCCGCGGGCTTGAAACAGGCACAACCGTATCAATAATAATTTTATAGAGGGAGACTGCTCTACGGGTTGCTTCGGCATTTAATCCTCCGACCACCTTGGGAATTTTGCTAACCGGAAAATCTTTATTCCCGGGATCAATTCTCTCAGGCGAAAAACAAAGATAAAAATCTTTACCATGTTTCAAATTCTGTCTCTCAAATATAGGCAGAATCACTTCTTCGGTTGTGCCCGGATAGGTTGTGCTCTCTAAAATAACCAAGGTTCCTTTTTCTATATTCTTTGCGATAGAATTAAACGAATCTTTTATATAAGATATATCCGGTAGATACTTTCCTTTTAAAGGGGTGGGAACGCAAACCAATACCGTGTTGCATTCTTTTAAAACAGAAAAATCAGAAGTAGCGCTGAATGTATTCTTTTTCAATACGTTTCTTAACTCCCGGGTTGTTATGTCCGTAATATACGATTCTCTGCGTTTTATATGCTGTAGGCGCCCATGGTCAATTTCAATGCCTACCACTGGTATGCCTTGCTTGGCAAATTCAACAGCTAAAGGAAATCCGACATAACCAAGTCCTACAACCGCAATTTTCATTTTCTTCTTGTTCATGCACTCTTCCTTCCTATACTGGCATAACAGAACCCCGACTTTACCAAATCCTTGGGGTTAAAAAGATTCCGTCCGTCAATGATTATCGGCCGATTAAGTAGTTTTTTAACCCTGATGAAATCAAGCTTTTTAAATTCATCCCATTCAGTAGCAATTAAAAGACAATCCGCGCCTCGGCATACTGAATAAACATCGGCGCAAAAGGCAACATCCCGCAATACATTTCTTGCTTTTTTTATCGCCTGAGGGTCGTAAACCCTGATTTTGGCCCCTTCTTTCTGCAGTATCTTGATCAATTCTATTGCAGGAGAATTCCGGATATCATCAGTATTGGATTTAAAAGCCAAACCCAAAACACCTATTCTTTTATCTTTAATTATCCATAACAAATCCTTTATCTTTTTAAGAACAAAACTTAACTGAGCTTCGTTTATTTTTTTGACTGACTTAAGTAAATTAAAATCATAACCAATCTTCTCGGAAATATGCACAAAAGCATCCAGGTCCTTTGGGAAGCAAGAACCTCCATAACCAATCCCCGCTTTTAAGAAACTTAAACCTATTCTTTTATCCAAACCCATGCCTTTAGCTACCTCTTCTACATCCGCACCCACCTTATCACAAACACAAGCTACAGCGTTGATAAATGAAATCTTGGTAGCTAAAAATGCGTTGGAAGCGTGTTTTATCAACTCCGCCGATTTAATATTGGTAATCACAATGGGCGACTTGAAAGGTTTATATAATTTTACTAGTAGATCTTTTGCTTTTTTCGATTCAACCCCGATAACAATCCGGTCGGGATTCATAAAATCATTGATCGCCTGACCCTCTCTTAAAAATTCAGGATTTGAGGCGACATCAAATTTTGCTTTGTCTTTAATATAAGTGGAAATAGTATGCCTTACCCAATTTCCGGTCTCAACCGGCACCGTGGACTTTTCAACAATAAGTTTATAACCATTTATATTCTTGGCAATATTACGCGCCACCTTCTCGATTCCGGTAAGATCGGCTTCGCCATTTTCAAGAGCCGGAGTGCCTACGGTAATAAAAATTATTTCTGCAAACCCAACCGCATCTTCTATGTCTGAGCTAAAATTTAACTTTTTATTCCGGACATTACGCCCTATCAACTCTTTTAAGCCTGGTTCATATATTGGCATTGAGCCGTTCTTTAGGCTTTTAACCTTACCCTTATCGTTATCCACACAAATAACCCTATTACCCAATTCCGCAAGACAAGCGCCGGTTACCAACCCTACATAACCCGAACCAATAACAGATATCTTCATAATAGCCCCTTACTTATTAATAATAATGTTTTATTATGCCCCGGATTTAGGCTTGTTATAACCCTGATTAAAGCCAAATTCATTTTCAGGAAACGCTTTTAACCTGAAAAGCAAATAAATCGAAGTTCCGTTGTCCTGTTTATTGTCCCAAGTTAATTCCACATCCCAACAGTGTAAATTCCTAGTAAGCGTGAACTGCTGCTCAATTGTCCTATAATTGACATACGTATTTGGATAGGTCGATGTGTCCAAATAATTCTTTAAGTTAAAACGCTCATATATTGAAAACTTCCATTTCGGATTGATACGCCACTGGAATCCGGCGGTTATCTGATTCTGCCCTTTTCTGGCATAGCGTTGCCCAAGGCTAAATGAACGCTCGTTTTCGAATTCGAAGATGAAATCATAATTAGCAGTGGAAAAATGGTTATAATTGGCGTAATCGGTGTCCCCAGGAACGCCTGAATGTTTATAAGTAGCATCTCCTTCAAACCTAAGCCACGAATAAGGTAGCAGCTTAAGTTTAAAGAGGACATCCGAAAAAGAAGCGCCCTGTTTATGCTTATTATTAACATCAGTTTCACTGATGGCAATATTGTTTTGATATATAATATTGGTTCCGTAAACAATCTGGGGAGCAAACGCATATTTGGTAGATACTTTAAAATCCACCAAATCCACGCTTTTTTCAACACCATCCTTGTTTTTGCGTTTTGTTTGTAATTTATTCGATAATTCTAGGGTAGCGGCATTGCTAGAAGTAAGCGAATCTGTGCTGTCAATCTGACGTAGCTTATTGCTTGAAATAGTCGGCTCGGGATTATAGGAATACCCTATGGTAGGAGTAATTATATGCCTTAAGCCATTTAAATCCAAACCAAACAAGTTAGACTCTGTATTAAAAGTACGGTAAAACTTAGTGCTTAAGTCAGCTCCGGCGTAAAATATCGTTCTGGCCGGCAAGTTTTGATTATTAGCTCCTTTATCATAAATTGTTTCCTGAAGTTTTATAAAAGGAGTAAACCATATGAAAGACACTTTCGCAGGAAGCGAAACCTTAGCTACAGAATCTAATCTTGTCATATCAACGGTATTAAGCGAAACAGGAATAGTATCGGGTTTTTTATTAAAGGTGGCGAAGGTGGAATTATTCTCGAAATAAAATAGGCTGTCGCCGAGTTGCAAGCTAGGAAGCGTATACTTCACTTCGGGCAATTTCTCTATCTGATTATACCAATTATTGACGCGTTTTTGTACAAGAACATCAAAACTCGAATAAGAAAAATTGTGATGGAATAAACCGTAGGTTAACGGCTCTGAATCCTTTTCGAATTCCCGATAAAAATAGTCTTGAAGAAAATCACTATTTTGATCAACATACTTTCTCTTTTCATCCCCGATTTTATAAATTTGAGCGACAAAATTAGTTTGCTTATCAATATCCCATTTATGGCGTAGACGTATAAGATACCTCTGATAGTCTCCGCTTACATTGGTAGTGGTAGAAGCAGGATACTCTTTTGAACTTTCATTAGTAAAATAAAACTTAATATCTCCGCTGCCTACCGGAGTTTTAGTATAATTTAACCCCACGCCTTCTGCCCAGCCTAATTTATTACGGTAATCCAGATACGCTCTTCCATCGACGTTATTAGCAAGATTGAATTCCCAAATACTGAGCAGATAAGGACCCCAATCTTTACGTTTACCGGGAAGCACACTGACATGACTAATAGGCTTATCGAATATCTGGTTAAAATTGGCCAAATACATCAGAGGAAAAGAACTTAAATAAAGATAGTCGTCCTTCGTTTGAATCAATTCACCGGGTATAATATTTATTCGCTTAGAACTGACCCGGTAATGCGGCCGGTCAAAGCTACACGTGGTAGCATAACCATAGTAAGCTACAAGTTCTTTCCCTTCCTCTTTTTCTATTTTCTTTGCTCTGCCAAAAAAAGGGCTGGCTCTGAATTGAGCGTCAATTAAAGTGCCGGTTTTATTCTGAAAGTTATAAATCAACCTCTCGCCTTCAACGACACCTTTACCATCTTCAAGCCTTGCGTGTCCGGAGGCAATTCCTTCTTTTGTTTGCGTATTTACGGTAAGTTTTTGGCAGGTGAGTTTAGTATCGCCGGAAATAATTTCTACGTCTCCCGTAGCGGTAACTTCCTGTGAATCAGCGGAATATTCAACAACATCCCCATTAATCGTCATCGGCTGGGCTTTCCCCCCCGTTTTAAGTATATTCTCGGCAAAAAGGCCGGGAGAGGAGCAAAACAACACCGCGGCAGAAACAAGAACAAGAAACTTCTTAAACATTTATTTCGGTATCTTTCTGTAATCTTCCAAAAATCTTTGTATTCCGATATCTGTCAGAGGATGCTTAATAAGTTGTTCAATTACTCCGAAGGGAACGGTAGCGATATCCGCGCCCGTAAGCGCCGCATCCAATACATGGACGGGGTTACGCACAGAGGCAACGATTATTTCGGTTTTAAAAGCGTAATTCCTGTAAATAGTCTTGATATTGCGGATTAATTCCATACCTTCCTGGCTTATATCATCCAACCTTCCGATAAAAGGCGAGATAAAATCCGCTCCGGCCTTAGCAACCAACAAAGCCTGATTCGCGGAAAAACATAAAGTTACGTTTGTTCTTATGCCCTCCTTGGATAAAATCTTAACTGCCTTAATTCCATCTTTAGTCAAGGGAATCTTAACCACTATGTTAGCCGCAATCTTCTTAAGCAGTCTGGCCTCTTTAACCATTCCGTCTGTTTCAAGACTAATCACTTCTGCGCTCACAGGTCCGGGAGCTACAGAACAAATTTCTTTCAGTATTTCATCAGCCGGTCTATTCTCTTTAGCCAATAAGGTGGGGTTTGTCGTAACTCCGTCAATCACTCCCAAACTTACCGCTTCTTTTATCTCCTTAATATTAGCAGTATCAATAAAAATCTTCATCTATCCTCCACGCTAGCAGCTAAACATTAAGCACCAAATCTATTATTACATTACAATCCTTCTTTAACCATTATAGCAGCACCAATTATCCCCGCTTCGCTGCCCAATTTTGCTTTCAATATACGTACACGCTTAGCCTGCACAATCATCGCTTGGTTTTTAAGCGCCCTGGTTATGTTATCAAATAAAACCCTACCCGCTTTAGCTACTCCCCCGCCAATTACTATAGCATCCAAATTCAATAAATTTACTACTCCGGCCAAAGCAAAACCTAAATGACCGCCTATCCTACACCAGACATCTATCGCAATTTTATTATGCCTTTCAGCCAGCTCACTTAATTCTTCAAGCGTTATGTTGCGCTTAAAAGACTTTTTGGCTTCTAACCCGATTTTACGGTTCCCCACATAAGCTTCCAAACACCCCAAAGCCCCGCAATTGCAAGCTGCTCCTTTTTCATTGATAGGCATATGCCCCACTTCCCCGGCAGCATTGTTAAATCCACGGTAAAGCTTTCCGTTGATAATCAATCCTCCGCCAATACCCGTACCTAAAGTCATGCATAAAACGTTGTTAAACCCTTTTGCCGCACCAAGTTTATGTTCAGCAATCGTCATAAGTTTTGCATCATTATCTAAAAACACGGCTAAGCCGAGTTTCTTCCTTAAAATATCCCTAAGCTTTACTTCTTTCCATCCCGGAATATTAGGGAAAAAATGAACAATGCCATTTTTAGCATCGGTTGGCCCAGGTAAGCCCAAACCAACGCCCAAAATCTCTGCTTTGCTTAGATTATTATATTTTATAAACCTGTTTACGGCGTGGACAATCCCCGAAATAAGATGATCCTTCTCCATAAAGGAACGAGTGCTAAGTATTTCCTTATCTTTTATGTGATAATTTAAATCCAGAAGGGCAACCTTCAGATTGGTCCCGCCTAAATCTATTCCGATGATAAATTTTTTATTCATATGAAGGATTATTTTATATCAAAATACAGGAATTTACAAGCCATTTACGATAAATATTTTACCCTGTTTCTGCCGGCTTCTTTTGCCTGATACATGGCCTTATCGGCTGCCTCAATAATTGCTTCATGGCTCATCCCGTCGCTAGGAAATGTTGCTATCCCTACACTTACGGTTACTCTTAACTCTTCGTCGTAAACCTTTATATTCTTAGACTCTACAGCCCGGCGTAAGCGTTCCCCTGCAAAACATGCCTGCTCTTTATCCGTTTCAACCAAAATCACAGAAAGTTCTTCGCCTCCATACCTACCCACAAAATCAATTTGACGGATAGTCTCTTTAACAGTCTTAGAGATTTCCCTTAGTATGGCATCCCCAACCAAATGGCCGTATTTATCATTAAAATCTTTGAATCTATCGATATCAATCATCAAAAAAGAAAAATTATATTTAAATTTCCTGGAACGCCGCAACTCATCATTAAACCTCTCCAGAAAATGCCTGCGGCTAAATATCTGCGTCAGGCTATCGGTAATAGAAAGTTCCTGCATTTTTTTGTATAAAAGCGCTCTTTTAAAACCAATCAAAAACTGCTGGGCAAGAATCTGAAACCTCTCCGTATCGCCATCAGCTATACCCCGGGCAGCCAAATAACCTATAGTATCCTTTTGGATGATTAAAGGCATAACAGTAAATCCGGCATAAAGAGAAAGATCCGCTTCTCTCGGCAACAATTGACAATCCGACGCGTTAAGCTGGTCCCTTATCCGCTCTTTAAAAATAACAAATATCCTGTCTTCATCCAAAAATTTACAAATGTCTTTGGACAGATTATAGAGCGCGATTGTTTCATTAACCTCTATCCCCAATTTCTTATTTTTCTCTATTAATCCCGACTTATCCCTGATTAACTGCTCATGCTCGAATTTAAGAACCTCGATTCGATTACTCTTTTTAAGCAGCCTTGCGCGCAATATTTCCATAATTAATCTAGCGCCTACTACCGAAGAAAGGATTAAAATCGCTAAATAGAACATACGCGGTTTCTTCCTTTCTGTTTTGCCATATATAAAGCCTTATCCGAAGCGCGAATTAATTCATCTTCTTCCGTAGCGTCGGCCGGAAAATTAGCCATCCCGATAGAAACAGTAACATGGCTATCTGTCCGTCTCAAGATTACCTTTTCTTTCTCTATTCGCTGCCGCAAAGTTTCGGCAATCTCATATGCGTTATCTTTATCAATTCCGCTCAAACTAACACAAAATTCCTCTCCTCCAAAACGACTGATTATAGCGTTAAAATTACCCAAAGAATCGCTTATAACCCGGCTAATCTCTTTTAAAACTATGTCTCCTGCGGTATGCCCGAATTCATCATTATAACTTTTAAAAAAGTCAATATCCAGCATAAGCATAGAAAGCGGCATAGCCTGCCGAAGACATCTTTTAAATTCCTCTTTAAGGCGTTCGGCAAAATAACCTTTAGTATAAAGCAGGGTTAAAGCGTCGTGTATGGCGAGATCCTGGGTCTTTTGAAAAAGTTCACTGTTTTCTAAAGCAAGGGTGCCTAAGTCAGCAATAGAAACCAAAAACCTCAAGTCATCCTGGGTGAAAAAATTGACTTGCTGATTATCCAACCTTATAATTCCCAAGAATTTATTTTCACTGATTAACGGGGCGGCTACAAGCGAAGAGATAACCCTTGAATCCTGAAGCTTTAATTTCTCTAAATCAAACCGAAAATCATTTTTAACATCCTCAATCAATAACGGGCTGGCATGCTTTAAAACCCAAAAATCAAGAATGTTACCTTCCTTTGATTTTACAACAAACCCGGAATCCTCTTTTTTGGCTTTAAAAAGAGACAGCTTTTGCGTCCGAGGGTCTACAAGATACAAAAGACAGGCGCCTTTTTTATCCCCTATCAGAGAAAATACCCCGCTGGCAACAGTATCCGCCACTTTATCCAAATCAAGACTTTGATTTATTTTGTTAAGGAAATCCCTGAGGCTATTATATTTTGTGCGCCTTTCATTCAAAGCAACGCTTGCTTCTTGGGTCTTGAAATACTCAACACTAAGAAGATTGAGTTTTTCCTGTAAATTCTGGATAGAAGAATCCAAAGAATAGCTTTTGGCGGAATGCTTCCTGAGAATCGCTACGACGACGATAAGGTTGGCAAAATAAAACACAATCAGAACAATCAAACAATTAGAGTTCAAACGGCAGGACAAATAAAATGGGAAAACAAAATAAACAAACAGAAAAATAATGGTGTAACCGGTTATCTTTAAGGGCAGAAGTTTCCCTAAAGTATTGGGCATATAGATTTTCCCGTTACACTATAGTTTCTTCGCTATCCTTATCAAAGAAATGAACCTTACTCATATCGAAAACAAGATCCATCTCTTGATTAATCTTCGGCCGGTCATGCGCGCCAACCCGAGCAATAAAAGTATGCTTACCGGTGTTCAAATAAAGATATACCTCCGACCCCATCGGCTCGTAAACTTCGCAATTTACCCTTACGATGTTCTCCGGAGGAGCCTCCGAAACAAAAAGCTTATCGTAAACATCTTCCGAACGTATGCCAAAAATTACCTCCCGCCCGACATAAGAATTCATCTTCTGACGCATATCATCGACAAGTTTCACCTGAATCTTGCCTTCATCAAAATACAGGCGGCCGTCTTTCTTAACAATCTTTCCGTTCATGAAGTTCATAGGAGGAGAACCGATAAATCCGGCAACGAATTTATTTTTGGGATGATCGTAAACAGCAATCGGATCGGCAACTTGATTCAAGACACCGTCCTTCATCACCGCAATACGATCCCCCATGGTCATAGCTTCCGTCTGATCGTGAGTTACGTAAATTATCGTTGTCTGAAGCCTGATATGCAGTTTATGAATCTCGGTTCGCATCTGAACGCGCATCTTGGCATCAAGGTTGCTTAATGGCTCATCGAACAAAAACACCATCGGCTTTCTAACGATTGCCCTTCCTACCGCTACGCGTTGGCGCTCCCCCCCGGAAAGCTCTTTGGGTTTGCGGTGCAACAATTTTTTGATACCCAGGATATCCGCGGCCTCATTTACACGCTGCATAATTTCCGGTTTAGGTATCTTTCTTAATCTTAACCCGAAAGACATATTCTCAAAAACCGTCATATGGGGATAGAGCGCGTAATTTTGAAAAACCATGGCAATATCCCTGTCTTTCGCGGGAACATCATTGACCCGCTTGTTCCCGATATAAATATCCCCTGAACTTATCTCCTCTAACCCCGCGATCATCCTCAAGGTAGTGGATTTACCGCAACCTGATGGACCGACTAAAACCATAAATTCTTTATTTTCGATTCCCATATTAACGTTATCGACAGCTTTAACGTTACCCCCAAAAATCTTGCAGACATTCTTCAAGCTTACTTGAGCCATATTTCTCCTTATTATTCTATTTTAGTTTAAAGCCTTATTATATTAAATTTAACCTAAATAATCAAGTAATTGGCTTAAGGTAGTTTTTAAATTCTTTCTCTGTACAATCATATCAATAAGCCCATGCTCAAGCAGAAATTCCGAACGCTGGAATCCTGCTGGAAGCTTTTGCCTTATCGTTTGCTCAATCACCCTTGGCCCGGCAAAACCGATTAAAGCGCGGGGCTCGGCTATAATGATATCTCCAACTCCGGCAAAAGAAGCCATAACCCCTCCCATCGTAGGATTAGTAAGCACGGATATATAAGGTAATTTTGCCTTGCGGTGATACTCCAGAGCCGCGCAAGTCTTCGCCATTTGCATAAGACTAAGCATACCTTCGTACATCCTGGCTCCTCCTCCTGAACCGGAAACAATAACAAGCGCAAGTTTATTTTTAGTCGCGATTTCAATGGCCCGCGTAATTTTCTCCCCAACCACCGAACCCATCGATCCCATAATAAAACGCGAATCCGTAACAATCGCTATAACTTTCTTTCCGTCAAGCAGCCCTTCTCCCGAGACAACCGCATCTTTCAATCCGGTGGCAAGCTGGTCTTGCATCAACTTATCTTTATATGTCTTCGGACCTTTAAAATCTAAAGGATCGGCGGAAAGCATATCTTTATCATACTCCTGAAAGGTATCTTTATCCAAAAGCATATGGATTCTTTCATAAGCGCTTAAAGAAAAATGGCATCCGCATTTAGGGCAAACTTTCTGGTTCTCCTCAATAGACTTGCTATAAAGAGTCTCCGAACACTCTGAGCATTTAGTCCAAAGACCTTCGGGCATTTCCTTCTTTTTGACCCTGACTATCGTATATTTCGGTTTACCAAAAAGCGCCATTATACTTCCTCGTGCTTGTTAATTACTAAACCGGATAAAACTTTGGGATAAAAATACGTAGATTTGGCCGGCATCTTGAAACCATTTAAAGCTACGGCAATGATTTGCTCCATTTTTACCGGATTCAAGAAAAATGCGATACTTAGAGGCTCTCGATCCTGGGCCTCGATAAAATCATCGGAGCAAGCGCTATATTTAAGATTATTCTTATTGGCCGAATCATAACCCAATATATCCTTAAAGATTATCTGATTAAGAATAGAAACATCGAGCGAACGATACTCTTTAGGTTTATCGCCAATGAGTTTATCCAAAATTTTAATATTTTTTAGGCGTAAAAGCCAGTATTTTTTATCTTTATACATACCCAAAAGATGCCCAGCCCGCACCCCTTTTTCCATAAGAAAGAAAAGGCGGCTCTTTTCTTTAATTTCTTCGACATCGAAATACTTCTTAAGTTCCAAGAGAAAACCTTCTAAAACTAAAGGTTTTTCCAGCTTTAATAAACGATGGATTGGCAATATCGATAACCCGCGAGGATCGGTATTCGTAAAATAAGCCAAGGTATAATTGAAACCCGAATCTTCCGAGAATCTATCTCCAAGCCTGGTTTTTATCTCATCCCTATAAGCGCAGGAAACTTCATAACGGTGATGGCCATCGGCGATAAACGCATCTTCACCTTGCGTTCCCCGCTCTATCAAAGATAAAATTTCCGGCGAATCAATTTTCCAGATTTTATGGACGGTATTTTCTTTGTCTTTAGCTTCCATAAACGCAGGGGAGTTCTTAAGATACCGCGCAAATACACGCTGGATGACCCGTTTCTTATCTTTTGAAACAATAAATATCGGGCTTAAATTAGCGTTAACGCTTTGGATAATTTTAAGCCTATCCTCCTTTGCCTCTATCCGCGTATGCTCATGGCCAAATACCGAAGTATTTTTATCGCCTAAGCGCAAAAGAGCAATAAAACCCAACCGTATTTTTTTCTCTCCTTTAATACTGTATTGCTGGCTGTAAAAATATATAGCCGGTTTTTTATCCTGAACGAGAATCTTTTCCGCTGACCAATTCCGAAATAAAATTCCCGCGCGTTTATATTTGTCTTCTTCGAACCGATCTTTTCCAAACAGGATATGAATAAAATTATGAGGATCAAGATTATGATAATAATCCTGCTCAATAGGAGAAATTACGTCATAAGGAGGACAAACAACCCCGGATAAATCTTTGATTTTATCTTTATTATAATAAACCGCGCAAAAAGGCTTGATTTCTACCATATCAATTAATGGGCATGTGGGCAGCCGCCACAATCCCCTTTAGGCGCAGAACAAGAAGAGGAGTTGCTTTTGGAGCTCTTGCCTTCAGACTTACGATAATCAGTAGCGTAGAATCCCGAACCTTTAAAAATTACGCCGGAACCTCGGCCAATAAGCCTGCTTATTTTTTTATGGCACTTCGGGCATTTTTCGAGCGGCTTATCGGTAATTTTTTGAAATATATCAAATATCTTATTGCAATTCTTACATTCATATTCATAAGTAGGCATTCAATTTCTCCTTTACCTTACCGCTCTCCGGAAATCCGGGCGAATTCTTCCATCAGCTTACGCTGTTCCAGAGTCAGTCGCTTGGGGATCTCAACACTTACTCTCACCAGTTCATCTCCCATGCCTCTGCCATGCAAATCCGGCATCCCTTTTCCTCTAAGCCTAAAAATCGTATCGCCTTGAGTACCAGAGGGTATTTTCATATCCACATTTCCACTTAATGTAGGCACAATAATATCCCCACCCAATACGGCCTTGCTTAAACTTATAGCGACTTCAGTTGATATATTATTATCGTGCCTTTGAAAAAGCGAATTTGGCAAAACTTCAATTATAACATACAAATCGCCTTTTGAAGAGGCTCCAGCCTCTCCTTCACCGCGAACCCTTAAATTGGAGCCAGTATCAACTCCTGCTGGAATCTTAACTTTAATCTTGCGTGCAACTTTTAACCTACCCTGCCCCTGACATTCAGAACACGGAGATTGCACTACCGAACCTTCTCCTGCGCAACGGGAGCAAGTCTGGGCTAATTGAAAATAACCTTTAGATACCACCGTTCTTCCTGAGCCCTTACATTGTGGACAGGTAATTCTTCTGGTTCCCGGCTTTGCGCCAGTTCCGGAACAAACAGGACAAGTTTCATAACGAGGGACGGTGATTGTTTTTTCGGTGCCGAAAGCCGCCTCTTCAAGAGTTATGCTTACAGAAATCTGCAAGTCTCTGCCCCGGCGCCTGGCTCCTCCTGAATCGCGGGAACCCCTGCCTCCGAAAAAATTATAACCTAAATCGCTGAATATTTCATCAAAAAGGCCGCCGCCAAAACCATAATCGCCTAAATCCTGAAACACGCTATTGAAATCGGCGCCTTTAAATATATCCTCCTGAGCGTATTTTTGATCTATCCCGGAATGGCCATACTGATCATATAGCGCACGCTTATTAGAATCAGAAAGAACCGCATAGGCTTCGGAAATATCTTTAAATTTTTCCTCGGCCTCTTTTTTTTGCTCATGAGGAACACGGTCTGGATGGAATTTTAAGGCAAGCTCACGATATTTCTTCTTGATTTCATCAAGGCTTGCGCTCTTTTGCACACCCAGTACTTCGTAATAATCACGCTTGGCAGCCGCCATAATATTTAAATATCCAAATTCCAAGTCCCAATGACAAATGAATTTCCAAGTTCCAATTCCCAATTGAAACATTGAATCATTGGGATTTCATTCGGAATCGGGATTTAGTGATTGATAATTATTTCTTACCGTTGTCTTCTTCCTTAAAATCCGCGTCTATTATGTCTTCCTTTTTTTCCTCTGTAGGATTTTCACCCGCCGGACCCGGTCCTTCTTCTGGCTTTTGCCCTTTTTCTTCAGGCTTCTGTTGTTTAGCCGAAGCCTGCTTATAAATCTCTTCCGCGAGTTTATGCGAAGCGCGGCTCAAATCCTCCATGCCTTTTTTAATCCTATCCACATTCTTATCTTTAATCGCGGCTTTCAAATCATTGGCCTTGGCCTCAATATCAGCCCGCTCAGCCTGACTTACCTTATCACCATAGTCCTTAAGGGATTTTTCGGTGGCATAAACCAAATTATCCGCTTGATTAATAATCTCTACCTCTTCTTTCTTTTTAACATCTTCAGCGGCAAACTTCTCCGCATCTCTAACCATCTTATCGATTTCTTCCTTAGATAGTTTTTTAGGCGCGCTAATCTTGATAGACTGCTCTTTGCCGGTGCCTAAATCCTTTGCGGAAACATGCACTATGCCATTAGCGTCAATATCAAAAGCAACCTCAATCTGCGGAATTCCGCGGGGAGCAGACGGAATACCTACCAAATCAAACCTGCCCAATTCCACATTGTCGTTAGCCATAGGGCGCTCGCCTTGCAATACACGGATAGTAACCGCGGTTTGATTATCCGCAGCCGTCGAGAAAACCTGGCTCTTTCTAGTAGGAATAGTGGTATTTCTTTCGATCAGTTTGGTATTTACTCCCCCCAGCGTCTCGATACCAAGCGATAAAGGAGTTACGTCCAGAAGCAACACATCCTTCATCTCTCCTTTAATAATAGCCGCCTGGATTGCCGCGCCCAAAGCCACACACTCCATCGGATCAACTCCGCGTTCGATCTTTTTACCAACATAATCTTCGACGAATTTCTGCACTATAGGCATACGGGTCGGGCCGCCCACCATGATGATCCGATCAATATCCTTAGCCGTTAATTTCGCGTCGTTTATTGCCTGCTCTATCGGATGTTTGCATCTTTCGATTATAGGCAAAATAAGATCCTCGAGCTTAGCGCGAGTAATATTCATAGTCAGATGCTTGGGGCCGGTGGCATCTGCGGTAATAAAAGGTAAGTTTATATCCGTGCTGACCGTCGAGGATAATTCAATCTTGGCCTTTTCAGCTGCTTCGCGCACTCTCTGCACAGCCATCTTATCGCTCATCAGGTCAATCCCGGTCTCACGCTTGAATTGTCCGGAGATATATTCAAGCAAAACCTTATCCATATCCGTTCCGCCTAACTGCGTATCGCCGGAGGTAGATTTTACTTCGAATACTCCTTGAGCCATTTCCATAATCGTAACATCCAGAGTTCCTCCGCCTAAATCAAAAACCATAATCCGCTGCTCTTTACCTGCTTTTTCCAAACCATAAGCAAGACAGGCTGCCGTAGGTTCGTTAATTATACGCAAAACCTTTATACCCGCGATCTCACCGGCATCCTTGGTAGCCTGACGCTGATTATCGTCAAAATACGCCGGGCAGGTAATGACTACTTCTTCAACCTTGTCGCCAAGGTAAGCCTCGGCATCCTGTTTAATTTTCTGCAGAATAAACGCTGAGATCTGCTGCGGGCTGTATTCTTTGCCGAAAACTTTAAATTTAAAATCTGTTCCCATTTTACGTTTAGCGGCCTGAATAGTGCCTTCGGCGTTTATTGCCGCCTGGCGCCTTGCCGGCTCGCCAACCAAACGCTGCCCATCTTTGGTAAAAGCAACGTAAGAAGGAAACGCTTTTCCTGAAGCGACTCCCGCTCCTTCAGCTGAAGGAATTATAACCGGCCTGCCGCCTTCCATAACCGCTGCCGCCGAATTTGATGTCCCCAAATCGATCCCGATAACTTTTGCCATTTTACACCTCCGCTTTCTTAGAAACTTTGACTTTCGCGGTGCGAATAACCCGCTCATTCAATAAATACCCCTTTTGCAATTCTTCAACCACTGTATTTTCCGGTAAATCCTTATTTTCGACCTGCAATAAAGCCTCATGATAATTAGGATCAAACTTCTTCCCCTGCGCCTCTACAGGCTTAAGCCCATATTCTTTAAGCATTTCATAAAGGTGAGCTAAAATCATCTCGACACCCTTAAGAAACGCGGCGAAATCCTCTTTGTGCGTTTCTGCTAAACTTGTGGTGCGCTCTAAATCATCCAAAACATTTAAGAGTTCTAAAATAATCCCTTCATTGGCAAATTTAATAAAATCCTGCTTTTCCCGCTCGATACGCTTACGGGTATTCTCAAAATCCGCCTGTAAACGTAAACATTTATCCGAAAATTCCTGCCCCTTATCCGCCAACTCCTTTAAGCATAAATATTCAGACTCCTTCAATACTATAGTTTTTTCTTCTTTATTATTTTCCTTATGCCCGTTCATCAGTCAAGATTCCCCAAAGCTTCGCTTAACACATCCGAGATATACTCCAAAGTCGGTATAATCCGCCTGTATTCCATGCGCACCGGGCCCAAAACCGCAACTCTTCCCTGCAGCTTCTTCTTCCGGCGATAACTCGAAACAACCAAAGAACAATTTTCCATCTCAGGGCAATTTAATTCACTACCGATATAAACCCTTGCCTCATCCGAGAAATCGCGATTGACAATTTCCAATAACCGTTGTTTATCTTCAACCGCTTTGATCAATAAACGCATTTTCCCGGTATCTCTAAATTCCGGCTGCTCCAATATCCGGTTCAGGCCCTTATAAAACATTTTATCCTGCCATTCCAAAAATGAAACTATTCCCGTATAATGCGTTGTCTGCTCAATCAGTTTGGATGTCTCTTCCAAAACATCTTCCATGCGGTTAATTTCTTTTTCGTATTCCCGCATAATACTCCTCTTATCCTCATCCATAAGCTGCATCTGCAGCAAAAGGGAGTCAACATAATAACGATACCCTTTTTCGGTGGGGACCCTTCCGCCTGAAGTATAGAGATGAGTCAGATATCCTTCATCTTCCAGTTCACTAAAGATGTTGCGGATAGTAGCCGAGCTTAAATCAAAATGCTCGGCCAACTCTTCCGAAGAAATAGGGTTGGCTTCCAGGATATACCTATTTATGGTAGTAGACAAAACTGCTCTTTTTCTCGCTTGACGTTCAATATTGTTAACCATAAATTACCTTTTTTAGAGATTAGCACTCTCACCTAAAGAATGCTAAAAGAAAATTTTAACACAATTTTTCTTTTTGTCAACCCTAAAATTTAACCGCGCAACCCGATTTCCTCTATTTCGTGATTGCTCAATAACTTAGCAAACAGGATTCTTGGCAAATTAACCTTAACTTTTATACCCTTTTGCCGGTATTCAATTTTTTCAACTTTTCCCTGCCGGTAAAATAAATCTATAATATCCATTCGTCCGGAAGGAACCAAAACTTCGGTATTCACCATCCGGCAACTAAAAGATTCTTCCATCCTTTCAAACAACCCCTCGATATTTATCCTCAATTTTGCCGAAATTTCCACAGAACCGGGAAAATCTTCCTTTAGCTTCTCAACCCACATTTTATCATCCATGAGGTCAATCTTATTTAAAGCGGTTATTGCCGGTTTATCCTTCACTCCCAGTTCTTCCAAAACTTCAAACACAGCTTGGCTATGCTCATATACCTTAGGAGAACTGGCGTCTAAAACATGGACCAAGAGATCAGCTTGAACCACTTCTTCAAGAGTAGCCTTGAACGCTTCGATAAGATGATGCGGAAGCTCGCGCAGGAAACCAACCGTATCGGAAATCACCACATTCTCGCCATTAGGCAGCTGAAAATTCTTGGATAACGGATCAAGGGTTGTAAACAGAGAATTTGATACCACTTGTTCACTATTGGTCAAAGTATTCAAAAGAGTGGATTTTCCGGCGCTGGTATAACCAACCAGAGCAATCAAGGGAATAGAATTATCTTTTCTTTTTTTTCGCATAACCGTGCGCCGCAGCATTAAACCTTTTAGGTCGGCCTCCAACCGATCAATCCTTTTACGGATAGTTCTCCTGTCTAATTCCAGCTTTTGCTCTCCCGGGCCGCGCGTCCCCACTCCGCCGCCCAGGCGCGAGAGCATAATCCCTTTACCGACCAAACGCGGCATTAAATATTGCAACTGGGCAAGCTCAACCTGCATTTTACCTTCCGGGCTTTTTGCCCGGCGGCTAAATATATCCAAAATTAGCTGGGTCCGGTCGATAGTCTTTTTACCGATCACATCTTCCAGATTACGCTGTTGCGTTCCGGAGAGATCCCGGCTAAAAATTACAGTATCCGCATTTTCCTCCTGAACAAGCAAAGCTAATTCCTCTGCCTTGCCTTTTCCGATAAGAAGATTAGGCGTGGGTTTCTCGCAAAATACGGTAATATTATCTACGGCCTCTACCGCGCAAGCCGAAACCAATTCCTCCAACTCCTGCGCAAAGTCTTCGGATCCCGGCTTTTCCTTCTCGCGCTTAAACTCAACAGTAACCAATAAAGCTCTTTCCATTATTCTCTCCAACGCTCATTCATGCGGCTGTTAAATAAAGTTACTTATTCTCTTGGCAATTTGAAACGGTTTTTCATCTTCTTTGACGTTAACCCAGCGTATTCGCTTGTCTTTTTTAAACCAGGACAATTGCCTCTTGGCATAATGCCGGGTATTGCGCTTCATCAAGCGTAAAGCTTCTTGCAGGCTATATTCACCTTTAAAATAACCTTTTAATTCTTTTATCCCGATGGCTCCTTGCGCGGTCTTACTTAATTTTTTACTGAGTAATTTTTTAACCTCTTTTAATAAACCGCCCTTGAACATCTTATCTACCCGGCGATCAATTCTTTGATAAAGAAAATCTCTATCCATATTCAAGCAAAAAATCCTCACATCATAATCACTGCTTAAACCTTTGCGTTCCTGCTGCAAAACAGATATGGGTTTGCCGCTGGTTACATAAACCTCCAAAGCCCGGATAATTCGCTTGATATCGTTCGGATGAATCTTGTCTGCCGCGTTTTTATCGATTCGTTTTAAACGGCGGTACAAATAATCATTTCCGTAGCTATCCGCCAACCGGTAGAATTTCTTGCGCAAAGCCAAGTTACCTCTACTACCCTTGAAAATTCCATCGACCAGTATGGAAACATACAAACCTGTGCCGCCGCAAAAAACCGGGATTTTTCCTCTTTTTATCAATTTCTTTATAATTCCAATAGCTTCCCGACGGTATCTGGAAACGTTGTATTCCCTGTCACAGGAAACAGAGCCGATAAGATGATGCTTCACCCTGTTTTTTAGGCTGCTCCCTGGTTTAGAAGTAATAATATCCATACCTTTATAAATCTGCATGGAATCGCAGGAAATAACCTGGCTATGCAGCCTCTTAGCCAATTCCACCGCAACCTCCGACTTGCCAATTGCCGTTGGCCCGGCCAAAAATACAATTTTATTCTTTTTTTTAGATTTTGAATTCAACTTCAGGGGCATATTTTCGTGGGATAACCTTCTTCACGGAGCTTTTTATTCAAATCCTCGGCTTCCTGGCGGCTCTTTAACCTACCAACCTTTACCCGCCAAATCTTAGCGCCCAGAGCGCTAGAACCTTCTTCGACATAAGCGGGATACTTGTTCTTTGACAGTTTCTTTACCAGGTTATTCGCATTACCGGAATGAGAGAACGAACCTATTTGAACAGAGTAATAAAAACTGGGGTTATTTTTTTCAACCGGGCAGATTTCCTGGCTTTGTTTGGCTTCCGGAGCCAAAGGATATTTATCTCTTAATTTCGCCAAATAATCTTTACCTGAACCTACATCCCCTTTTTTAAATCCCACCTCGCTTAAACGGTAAAATATCTGGGTTTTTAGCTTAGTCCTGGGGTTGTCTTTAATGATAGTTTGATAGATTTCCCGAGCCTTGGTAAAATCATTGCGTAACAAATACGTATCGCCCAAACCCAGCATTGCTTCTTCCTTAAACCTTGAGCCGCGAAATTCATTAATAATCACCTCGAATATATCGGACGCGCGCAGGTAATTTCCATCCTTCAGATAACATAATCCCAAAATATAATACAGCTCATCCGAATGCGGATCTTTGGCAATGAGTTTTTCTCCCTCGATTATGGCAGCCTTGTAATCTCCCTCTAGCAGATTAGCCTTAATGGTATCCAGATTCGAAGCATACGCCTCCAAAATAAATCCAAATGACAAAGCGCAAATGACAAAATAAATCCAAATGACAAAGCGCAAATGACAAAAGCTTTGTTTTGGTATTGGAAATTTAGCTTTTAGATTTATTTTGTGCTTTGAATTTTGCAGTTTGTCATTAATCTCATTCATCTTCTTTTCTCTCTTGATATCTTTTTCTGCAAGTCCAATATCAACCTATGCCTAGCCTCTTTCTCTTCTTTAGGCGCCGTATCCGCCATCTTAAAAGCCTCGGTATGCGGGCGGGGAGAATATTTAAATATAAAAGCGGTGTTAAACCGGACATCTTTCACCAAATCAAAGGTGTCTTTAAAATCAGCTTCGGATTCCGTAGGAAACCCGACGATTATATCGGTTGTCAACGCCCCATCCTTTACAATCTTACGATAATTATCCGCTAATTCCAAATAGTATTTTCGCGAATACCCGCGGTTCATAAGTTTTAAAATCCGGTCCGAGCCGGATTGGGCCGGCAAATGCAAATATTTCTTCAGCTTTTCGGAATTAGCCATCGCCTTAAACAATTCGATTCCGGCGTCTTTGGGATGCGAAGTAATAAAACCGAATTCCTTTAACCCTTTAGCAGCGTTAACAAGCCCAAGAAGCTTTATAAAATTTACTCCCTGGCATTCAAAAGCATTTACATTCTGGCCCAATAACGTAAACGAAGTGATTCCCATATCTATCGCCGCTTTTATCTCCTTAATTATATCTTTGGAATCACGGTGGCGCAAACTCCCGCGGCTATAAGGAACAACGCAATAAGAGCAAAAATTAGAACAGCCTTCGGAGATAACCACGAAAGCGTGGTTTTTATCCTGGTAAAAACCGGTGTGATAAATAGATTCGGGCCGGGTTTCTCCATCAGTCTCCCAAATCTTGCGTTCAAAGAGGTTCGTCTTCAAAAGTTTTGCAAGAATTTTCGGGATCTTGTCGATATCCGCGGGCCCCACCGCGAAACTGACATTTTTAGCTCTCTCAAAAATTCCCTGCTCGTAATTTTTAGCCATACAGCCGATTATACCCACAATCTTTCCGTCCTTGAACCTGCCTGCCTCGCTCCAAACCTTATCTTCCGCATGCTGGCGCACAGAGCAAGTATTAAGAATTATTATGTCGGCTTCCTTTGGATTATCACAAATCCCGTACCCTGCCTTCCGCAGTAAACCGGAGACAACCTCCGAATCCCGCATATTCATCTGACAACCGTAGGTTGCAATATACACACTTCTCGGTTTGCCTGTATTTTTGTTGTTATCTTCTGATTTATCAATATGTTGCACTCTTTTAACACCTCCTCATACATTTGCTGAAATGGCGGGTATAAACGGACTGACACTATCGCACCACCGTTGATTTCTACGGACTTGAATATGAGCCTTAATATCTCCTTCTTTTCCACTATCTCTATCTTATTTTGAGTTTCGTCAAAGTTATCAATTGCCAACTGAAGAGTTTTAAGATACGCTTCAGATTGCTCTTTTTCTATAAGTTTTATTTTACATTTTCCGATTTCAGCCTTAACCTTCTTCTCTTCTTCCCTCAATAATGAAACCTTATCTTTATAAATCTCAATACCTATAAGACTATCCATATAAGCGTCATTAAGCTTACTTTGCTTAGCAAGATTATCATTCAGCAATTCATTTAGTTTATCTAATTCCTGACGGACATCACTGTTATTGAGATATATGTTAGCTTTGACCATACCGTCAAGCCGGCCGTGGACTATATTTTCATGAGCAAGTATTTTCTTAATTATATCAAAAACTTTTGGTTCAATGTCTTCCGCCTTAATACTTGGATTACTGCATCTTATATGGTAAGTTCCCATACAAGAACACTTATACCAGCGTTTTCTTTTTTTTGTTTTATGATTGGAAAGACTAGACGTCCCTTGGTATCTATATCCACATTTTGCGCAATATAGTATGCCGGTAAGGGGATATTCAAAGACATTGCTCCTATACAGCACCCCTTTTCGATTCGCTCTTAATTTTTTCTGTACTAAATCAAAGTCTTCTTGACAAATTATCGGCTGGTGTCGTCCCTGGGCAATTATGACCTTAGCTGGATCGTTTCTAACATATTTATAACCGCCTCGGGTGCCGGTATGCTGTTTTGTATCATAATGACACCGGTTCCATACTAATTGCCCCAAGTAGATTTGATTCTTAAGTATTTTGCATACAAGCGCAGAATTGAATTTTCCGCCTGATCTTGTTTTGTATCCTTTGCGATATAGATATTCCGCAATCTGGCCCGTAGTTTTATTCGAAAGATACATCATGTAAATCAACTTCACGATATCCGCTTCTTCAGGAACCACCTCAAGCAATTTCTTTACTTTATCGTAATGGTAACCATAAGGAGCATACCGCGCCCCTTGCCAATTACCTTGCTGGACGCCTTTAATCATTCCCGGAAAAACTCTTTCTTTTATTCTATTTCGTTCAAACTCGGCAAAACTGCCCAACTGTTGAAACATTAATTTCCCGGCACTGGTAGTAGTATCAAAAGGTTCCGTGGCGGATTTATACGCGACACCAAAACCTTCTAGTTCGTCAACGATGTTTAGTAAATCCTTTAATTTTCTACTAAAACGGTCCAGTTTGTAAGTAATAATTAATTCGAATTTTTTAACCTTCGCATCCTGCAACATCTCTTTTAAAGCAGGCCTGTCTAAACTATAACCGCTTTCATCATCTGTATAAATCTTATAAACTTCCCAACCTAAACGTTTTGCATGATCAAGAAGATATTCCTGCTGTACTTCAATAGAATATCCATCTCTTGCTTGTTCTTCCGTACTCACGCGCGTATAAATCGCTACTTTCATTATGTTATTTACCCTCACGTAAAGTATTCCGCCATTTATTTATTTTTTTTATATCTGCATTCGTAAAAACAGGAAGATTACGATAATCACGCTTAATTTTAATCCAGCCTTTTTTTAGCCAATGATATATACCTTGGCGACTGACACCTAAAATTTTAGCCGTTTCCGTAACTGTATAAACCCGTGACTTACCGATTCTCTTCATAGCGTATCGCATAGAAGTATTTTACAGCATCATACACTATGAGTCAACGATTGTTTATGCCCGGGAGTGGGAGACATCCTAAGATTCTTCTCTTTTTGACAAAGTTCCTCTAACCTTTTTAGGTCCGCGTCAAGAAGGATCTCTAATAGCCTTTTAAGACGATACTCAGAATAATCCTTCTCTGTCTTTTTTTCCAACTCTTTTTTATTACCAACTAACTTATTCACAGGATTCACAGCCTCATTTACTTACTACTACTTTTCTTAATTCTCTTTTATTAACTTATACAAGAGGGGATAATTCGCCCTCTTTCTGGGGACAAATACGCCCCTTTAAGGGGGTCGTTTGTGTCCTCATATTCCGACGAGTTATTAACAATTTCCACGACGCGCCGTCATGGTTAATTGCCCATACATTCCGCCGACCGGATTTCTGTTTAATAATCACATTATTTTGAATAAGCGTTTTTATCGTTCGCCGTACGCTTCGCCTATCGAGATCTAATTCTTTCGCGATAGACTTATAGCTAATAATCCTGCTTCCTTTATTCCAACCATTCGTCATACGAATTATAAAAATGATAGCCCTGAATTGTGTACCATTAAAACGAAACCGGTAAAGGGCCCGCATCATATTATTGGGGACCTTCGTATAACCGCCTGGTTGATAATACTGCGCTTGTTCCATAGAAAGACAAATAAAAAGGGCTGGCTCTCTGAAATTGCTTTCAGAAAACCAGCCCTATTTTCCTCCGGCCTTGCGGCCGAGTGATAGCGACTGACATTCTATTTGTTAGCTATTTTATACAATACCCCGCGTTACCTGTCAAGTGCTTTCTTTTGGAGAATCCACTCGGCCTTCTTTTGCCGGAGTAACCTCCATATAGAATTGGGTTCCGTCTGATTTTAAGCTCACCTGCAAATGACCTTTGCGATGACGTTTAACCGTGCGCCATCCTTCAATTATTTCTATTTCATCGGAAGTAAAACCCTTCCTGCCGGCGTTAACGTCACTTCTCTCCATAGCGCCTCTTTTAAATCAAGAATATTCACTTAAAAAAGCTATAAAATGAACATACCATAAGCTACTAATCGGGATACTTTTTTACGGGAAAACGCTTTCTTTGCTAACGCAAAACAAGTATAACATCCCATTGACATTATGTCAAGATTACGCAACTACTTCAATCGTCTACGCCGCAATAAGATACATTTCTATTGACAAAATGGAAATTCCATAATAGAATTCTGTCTTATGAACTTTAGTCAACGAATAAGAGAATTAAGAGGCACTACAAAACAACAAGAGTTTGCGGAATGCTGCCATATTGATGCTTCTACGATCAATAAGATCGAGAAAGGCACCTTAACAGGAACATTAGATATTCATATCAAAATCTGCCAAGCATTAGGAATAAGCCTATCCACGCTCTATAAAGGTGTTTACGAAGAAAAAATAAATCCGCTTACCCCCACTCTGCCTTTTGAAGAACTCCCCTTAACTTACGACCAGAAGATTACCCGTCAGTTACTTGTTAAGAATATTTTCTTTAACAAAAAGATGCTTCCGGAGATTATAACAATAAAACCCGGAAGCTGTTTTGAAGAAAGACTAACCCCGGATTCGCAGAGATTTCTTTTTGTACTTGAAGGCACAATCGCGATCATCTCAAACAAAAATAAATACACCTTAAGCCAAAATCAATCCCTCTATATAACCGATACCGGAATATCTACTTCTATTAGAAACGAAACTATCGCACCTACAATAATACTTTGTATCAGTACTCCCGTGCTACTGTAACAAAACACCCGAAGCTTATATCCCGACTTCTCATACCAATAAAGCAATAACAAAAACCTATCATTCTTTTGTTATTGACTTCTCCACACTTGGTTCCGTAGTAGATTTTGACTCATTCTTAGTGTTTGTCAGTGTTCGACCTTCAGTTGGTTTAGAAGTTGGCTCTGGTCTCGACGATTTAGTTTCTTTAGAATTCATATTCAACTACTCCTTTCTTTCCGTAACCGACTTTCCTGAAGTTGGCTTAGACGTAGGTTCAGGAATTTGAGGCTTAACAACACTCGCTGTTGCAAGCTTCCCAGTTGTAGGGGTAGATGTTGCAGGTGGTTTCCCTTTAGAAGAGCTCATTATTTTATCCTCCTTTCTCAATGAAGAATAACTAATTACAATTACAATTAACAAAAGAAAAATAATATTAGAAAAGAACATTCGAAAAGTAATCTTTAAGAATACCCCTTTTCTTTCATTTAAATTAAAGTTTTTCTGATATATTTGCCAATAATGAGCACTTAGATATCTTTTATAGGTACAGATATTACCCGCAATTTCTTTTTCTGAAAAAACATCTTCATCATTTATGGTACTAAAGTCGCTTCTTGCCCTTGCCGCCAATAAAGCAAAAATCAAAGAAAGCATTCCAAATAAAAAAGCTCCTAAATACAATACTGTTAAAATAATAAGATTAGCTGGTTCCTTAATCTTTTCTAGCAAAATCCCGCCTAAGCCAAATATTATTGTTATACATACTCCAACTATTCCTATTAGGCTATAGGCTTTACTATCTAAGTCTGAACGACGCTTTTCTTCTTTTGCTAATAAATCATACTGAATTGAATAAACGGTATTTATAATGTCTTTGTCATTTATGCAAAGCCTTGATATTACATCATCAATATCTAAATGCTTGGCTGTCTTCGACGCCTTTAACCAAAAGTAACTTATATCTTTGAATAAATAAAACCGGATTGGCTCTAAAAACATAACTATCTCCTATGATAGAATATCATCTTGCATTAGTATATAGTTTCTTATAGCAACTTTCAAGCCAATAATCACCAACGTGCGCCAACGTCGCATAGTCGAAACCGGTTGCAAACAAAAGAACTACCCCGGTTTCACAGCATAGTGTCATATTTTAATTACTATGACTTTCCCTTTAATGTTCGCTATGCAGTATTAACACGCCATTTTCAAACCACAACTCGATCGTATTTAACGGAAAATCTGTCCAATCAATCTTCTCCCGGTGAAGCTCGTGATAATTTCCATCCTCGCATACCAAAATTGCCGATTTATCCTCATTAACCGTAAGCTTCCAGACCCCAAACTCCTGTAAATCTTCCTTTACACTGGTTGTAAGCAGTATTTTATCAATTAACCAGTATGCTCCTCCTTCTTGCGCGACATAACGGACGCCATCGGTGTAAAGATAACCGCTTAGGTGCCTATACCACTGCTCTGTTCCGGTAAATTGTCCTAACGCATCCCTTGTTAACATTCTGCACCTCCTTTTTTGCTTTTTATTAATCCCTTATCCAGAAAACTGTAGAAACTCTTTCCCACAATAATATGATCCATGACATCAATATTGAGCAACTTTCCGGCATCTGATAATTTATTCGTTATTGCCAAGTCCTCTACACTGGGTTCGTCACTCTCAGATGGGTGATTGTGAACAAGAACTATCCCTGCGGCATTCTGCAAGATAGCCGGCTTAAAAACCTCCCGGGGATGAACCATACTTGCATTTAACGTACCTACCGAAACAACGTTAATACCCAATACCCGATTCCGTGTATTAAGCTGTATGGAAAGGAAAAGTTCCCGGTCAGAATTCTTTAATTCATCCTTAACAAGTTTATAAACATCCTCCGGCCCTGTAATAATGCATTCTTTCGTTGGTCTGGATTCCCTAACGAGCTGAATTTTAACTTCGTGGCCGAAATAGTTTTTAACCATTTTCATTGTTTTTCCTTTCAGATAATTGTTGTCCATTGAAATAGCATCCTTCACAGCTATTGTTCTTCTCCTTGCGGCATATTTCGCATACCGGCTTCTTATCAACCGCCGCTAATGATTGAATAAGTAATTGCTCCATCACTGCCGTCATAGGTTTATTCCAGGCACGCTTTAACCTGTATAACGTTTTCACCATTTTTTCGCTTAAATCAGGGCTATACATGCTTCATTCACCTCCTTTTCCGGGACTTCAACCCAAATAACTCCATCAATTACCACCCAGTCAGAAATTCCCTCCCAGCTTATTCCTTTCGTTGATTTGTCTTTTTGTATCCACATCAGCAATCACCTCCCTCTTCTAATAAATCGCTATGTTTTTCAACAAATGCTTCCAGGCTTTCAGATCCGCTTGGCTTAATACCTTTGACCAGAAGCTTATAAACGTTCTTCATCAGACGCCTTTCTTCCCAAAGAGCGGATAAACCGAATGCTTGCTCCGGCAGGTCCTCAGAATAAGTTCTGTATTGGGAGTCTCGTGTTTTTGAATACCTTTCCATACAGGCATCTGCGCGTAACACCCCATCCTCAAATTTTCTTTCGTTTTTTTCTTTTTCTTGCCTCATGTGAACCCTCCTTTCTTTTTTCGCCAGAAATGCAAAGCACAAAGATTTGACCCGCAGGGGCGGTCATCTTACGAGGCATCCCCCGGAAGATGAGAAATTACAAAGGAAACTTTTTGAGGCAGACCACAAAAAGGCAAACTTTTGATTTCAGCCTTTTGTCAAGAAAACAGGAACTGCCCGAAAGAAACGAGCGCCAAGCGAGTGGATTTCCTGGGGTCTTTTGAAAAAATTGAGACTCCCCGCAAGGGGCAGAATACTTCTGATGCCTAAAAGCCTTTCCGAGGCAAACCACGAAAAGACTTTTAGGCAGAGATGAATTTTTTCAAAGGATTTTCTTGTACAAAAGTCAATATTGGGCTATTGTCGGCGAACAAAAAGAAAGAGGGTTACGTGAAGGCAAGAAGGAGTAAAAAACGAAAGAAAATTTGAGGATGGGATGAGAAGCGCGATAGAGGTTGAAACAACAGAAACATTTTATAATCTGCCCTAGATTTAACGCGATAATATTAATTCTGCTTTAGGCGATAAAAAATATACTTTTTCTCAAACCCTTTTGCCCTATACTCGATTTTGTGATAATGAATCAATCCTTGATCGTCAAGATAACCAAGTGTTACATCAGCCATTTTGACTTCGCTATCTAATGTTTTGAGATCAAAATTTTTTAATTGATTCCTTAACTCGTTAATCCAATTATCAAGACTCATATTTTCTTTCCTTTCTTAATCAGTTTTTAAGAATGCTCGTTTACCCCCAAGCACTTAAAGTTATTTGCGTGCGGTATGCCTGCCGGCACTTTCCTCCACACCCCCCTCGAAGGCTACCGCACGCTCTTTCCAATCAAAATCACCCAAACCACCCCTT
>Ga0265297_10001546_pt1 | contig 53156 bp, 69 predicted proteins | sample Munlanlwell13791_FD_192502 | JGI IMG/M metagenome (GOLD analysis project Ga0265297, IMG submission 192502) | Leachate microbial communities from a municipal landfill in Southern Ontario, Canada - Leachate well 137-91 | ecosystem: Engineered > Solid waste > Landfill > Unclassified | place...
GCCGAATTTTTTCTCTTTTACCAATTCGACTGCTTTGACGCCGAAACGGGTGCCTAATACTCTATCAAAAGCTGTGGGCGAACCTCCTCTTTGGATATGGCCGAGGACACTCACCCTTGTTTCATAACCGGTCTTTTTTTCTATTATCTGGGCTAATGTTTCGCCGATCCCGCCTAATCTTACATGGCCAAAGGCGTCCAATTTTTCTTCTTTGGTTATCAGGCTTTTATCGCCGAATTGCGCGCCTTCAGCTACAACGACTATGCTGAAAGTTTTGCCCCGCTGGTGCCTTCTCTTGATAAGCCTGCAGACTTCCTCGATATCTATGGGTAATTCCGGGATAAGGATCACGTCTGCGCCGCCGGCAATACCGGCTTCAATAGCGATCCATCCGGCATGCCTGCCCATTACTTCGACTACCATGATGCGATGATGGCTCTCTGCGGTCGTATGCAGCCTGTCGATACATTCGGTCGCTATATTGATCGCAGTATCGAAACCAAAGGTATAATCCGTGCAAGAGAGGTCGTTATCTATGGTTTTAGGCACTCCCACGACATTCTTTATTCCTATCTTGATTAATTTTGCGGCTACTCCTAAGGTATCTTCTCCTCCTACCGCAATGAGCGCGTCTAACTTGAGAGCCTTAAAATTCTTTTTGACTTTTTTCAGGTCCCCTTCTTTTTTGAAAGGGTTTGTCCTGCTTGTCCCTAATATTGTGCCGCCTTTAGGTAATATGCCGGAGACAGTCTTCAGGTCTAAATTTAAAGTATCTTTTTCAATCAAGCCTTTCCAGCCATTTTTTATCCCGATGACTTCGTAGCCTTCGTTGAATCCTTTTCTTACTACTGCCCTGATCACAGGATTTAATCCCGGACAATCGCCTCCGCCAGTAAGTATGCCTAACCTTGCCATTCTTTGTTCCTCCTTGTTATGTCCTTATATAACCGCCGTAAGGTATCGTTGGTTCGTCTTTTTCACTATCCCTTCTTTTTCTTTCTTTTTCTTCCGTTGTGATGATCTTTGCTACATGTATTTTAATGATGATCTGGCCTTCAAGCCCTAATACTTCCTGGATTTTGGCACGCGTTATTTCCTGCAGGCGCGCCGTTAAATCAGGTATATTTGCTTCTGACTTCAAGACTACCCTTAAATCGACTAAGATAGTATCTTTTCTGGTCGCCCGGACATCCGGCCTCAATTCTTTTATTTCGGGTATGATCCCGGTAAGCCTTCTTATCAGGTCTTCGACCGCGGAGAGCGCAATGGTTACTTCTCCGGAGGAAGTAGCAAAAGCAATTGTCTTTTCGCGCTGGAATGTGCCTAAGATCAATTGGGCGAGGAAAGAGCTTATCACTATCAATAAAAGGCCCGAAAGCCCGGTGATGATCCTGGCATGGGGGTTCGATTGTATATAAAGCAGGGCTTCATTTATATTTTTTAGCGGCAGAAGGTTCAGCGCGAAAACTATTATTGCTAAACCGATTAAAATAAGGACGGCAGCATAAAATCTTATTACAAGACTCCTGAAAAAACTCATCGGTTACCCCCTTTCAATAGCCTGGACATTTACGTTGATATCTTTTATGGTTATATTCGTCATTTTTTCTAAGGCCTGGCGCACGTTCTCTTGAACTTTGTTTGCTGTTTCAGGTATGCCGAAACCGTATTTGATGATCAGGGGGATCGATATAGTGATCTCCTGGTTTTTATCTTTTTCCACCTTTATGGCTGCTAAGCTTTTTTTGTCCAGGAGTTCGAGCAGCCCGCTTTTGAAACTTTTTTCTACCTTCTTTACTCCTTCGATCTCGCTGGCAGCGATAGAGGCGATCGATGCGATAACGTTATCGTGTATTCTGATAGTGCCTAAATCGTTACGCGATTCTTCCTTATGCATTATGGCCCCTCCGTACTCGGTTCTGTTTTAAGCATATCCTGCACGAAATGCGTCGAGATATCACCTTTTATAAAGAGATTATTTTCCAGTAATTTCAGATGGAACGGTATGGTTGTTTTTATGGGTGAGATATGGAATTCATTCAATGCCCGTTGCATGATCTTGATCGCTTCCTGCCGGTCTTTACCGTGGGTTATTACCTTGGCCACAAGCGAGTCATAGTAGGGCGAAATTACATAACCGGGGTAAATATGCGTATCCACTCTTACGCCAGGGCCTCCGGGCAGGTTCAAGGTTTCGATCTTTCCGGGGCAGGGCATAAAATTATTTTCGAAATCTTCGGCGTTTATGCGGCATTCCATTGCCGCGCCTCTTATATGGATATTATCCTGTTGGATGTGCAATTTTTCTCCGGCAGAAACACGCAATTGTTCTTTGATCAGGTCTATGCCGGTCACCATTTCCGTTACGGGGTGCTCCACCTGGATCCTCGTGTTCATCTCCATGAAATAAAAATTATTATTTTTATCCAGCAGGAATTCGATCGTTCCGGCGCTGACATAATTTGTTAATTTCGCTCCTTTTACCGCCAGTTCGCCTAAGCGCTTGCGCAGTTTGCTGTCTACTACCGGCGAAGGGGATTCTTCCAGTAATTTTTGATGCCTCCTCTGGATACTGCAGTCCCTTTCTCCCAAATAAACGATATGGCCGTATTTATCTGCTAGGATCTGTATTTCGATATGGCGTGGTTTCTCGATATATCTTTCAATATATACATTAGAATTGCCGAAATTAGCTTCTGCTTCGGTCTGGGCAGCCATAAGGCTTGAGATCAGGCTTATATCATTGTGGCATACCCTCATCCCTTTGCCGCCGCCGCCGGCAGCTGCTTTTATAATTACAGGATAGCCGATCCGTTTAGCGGTTTTCAGTGCTTCTTCTTTATTTTTGATTATTGCGGCACTACCCGGCACGATAGGTATGCCTGCTTTCTGCATAGTGTTGCGGGCCGCCATCTTATCCCCCATAAGCCTGATATTTTCCGGAGTAGGGCCGATAAAAGTTATCTGGCAGCTTTCGCAGATTTCTGCAAAGTGGGCATTTTCCGCTAAGAAACCATATCCCGGATGTATTGCTTCTACATCGGTGATCTCCGCGGCGCTTATAATTGCGGGTATGTTAAGATAGCTGTTACTTGAGGCTGCTTCGCCGATACAGATGGCTTCATCGGCAAAGCGGACGTGCAGGGAATCTTTGTCAGCTTGTGAATATACGGCTACGGTGCGGATGCCGAGTTCCTTGCAGGCGCGTATTATTCTTAGGGCTATTTCGCCCCGATTGGCAATTAGTATTTTAGAGAACATCTTTTTAGAGCGGCTCGATTAAAAACATCGGTTGGCCGAATTCTATCGGTTCGGCATTGTCGACAAGAATTTCTAAGATTTTACCTTTGATCTCGGCTTTGATCTCATTCATTAATTTCATGGCTTCGATGATACAGATTACCTGTCCCGGTTCGATCGTCTGGCCGACCTCTGCATAGGGCGGCGCTTCCGGAGCAGGTGCCCGGTAAAAAGTCCCTACCATGGGAGCTTTTATCTCGACCGTCTTTACCGACATTTTTTCTATTGTTTCTGCCGATCCATATTTTGCGGTTTCGGGTAATCTCTCTTTTTCAACGATTATCGGCCCGTTGAACGCTTCTTGGCCTGAACCGACCTTTTTTAATCTGATGCGCACGCCGTCTTTTTCTATTTCCATTTCTACCAGGCCGTTCTCGTTCATCAGGTTGACCATCTCTTTTATTTCTTTTAAATTCATTTTAATCCTCGCGTTTTAATTATTCTGGCTAATTGACCCTCTCGATATAGTCTCCCGTACGGGTATCCAGCTTGATTTTATCGCCGCTATTAATAAAAAGCGGGACCTGTACTGTGGCCCCGGTTTCGATTTCCGCGGTTTTAGTCCCGCTCTTTGCCGTATCGCCCTTGATCCCGGGCTCGGTATGCGTGATCGTAACTTCGATAAAGATAGGCAGGTTTATATTCAGGATCTCATTTCTATAGAAGTAGCCCATGACTTCCAGGTTGTCTTTAAGGTATTTGCTTTTATCGCCGACAACATCCTGCGGGACAGCTATTTCTTCAAAATTATCCTGGTCCATAAAATGAAGCATGTGGGCCGAGGTATAGGAGTATTGCAGTTTTCTTTCGTCGATGTAAGCCTCGTCTATTTTTTCGTCGCCGCGAAAAGTTTTTTCCTGGATATTGGAGTTTTTGAGGTTTCTCAGCCTTGCCCGCACAAAGGCCGCGCCCTTGCCGGGTTTTACATGCTGGGCCTCCACGACCATATAGACTTCATCGTCTACTAAAATAGTTACTCCTGATTTGATTTCATTTATTGAGAGAGCCACTTAAGATAACACATCCTTTCCTGGTTACTAAAACCATGTCTTCTAATCTTACGCCGAATTTTCCCGGCAGGTATATTGCCGGTTCAACCGTTAAGACCATACCCGGTTTTAATGCGTTAATATTTTTTCCGCTGACTCGCGGGGCTTCATGCGTTTCCAGGCCAATCCCATGCCCTAAGGCATGAGTAAAATTTTCCGCGTAACCAGCCTGTCTTATAGATTCCCGCGCCGCCGTATCGATAGTGTTTATAAGGACATCCGGCTCTATTTTATTTATTGCTTTGGTTTGCGCCTGAAGGACAATTTCATAGATTTCCCTATAAAGAGAACTCATTTTACCTAAAAAGAAAACCCTTGTCAAGTCGGATTTGTAGCCTGAGTATTCGACGCCGACATCGATCAATACCGGTTCGTTGTTCCTGATTTTTTTTGCAGAAGTAATATGGTGAGGAAAGCTTGAGTTTTTTCCCGAAGCAACGATTATGTCAAATGCTGAAGCCTGGGCCCCTTTATACCTTATAAAACGTTCCAGTTCTGCCGCGACTTCGATCTCTTTTACGCCGGGCTTAAGGAATTTTCTGATAAATCCAAAGGCGGCTATAGTTATCCGTGCCGCCTCTTTGATTTTTTTGATCTCTTGGTTATTTTTTATTTCTCTTTGTGCCTCGATGAGGCTGGCGGCAGGAAGCAGGTTCATGTTTTGGCTTAGCGCCTGTTTTAATCTCTTGTAATTTTCAAAGGTCAGGTTTGTCTCTTCAAAGCCGATGCGCCTGCCCCCCAGCTTACGGGAGGTATCGGCGATCATTTTAAAAAGAGGCCCTTTGATTTCTATTATTTTAGCTTTTCCTTTTAACCTTGCCTTCGCCTCTTCTGTATATCTTGAGTCGGTAAAATAAATATTGGCTTTCTTGGATATTAAAAGATAGGAATCCCTGCTGGGGTAATCCATAAGATAAGATATGTTAGCAGCAGATGTCACGAATAAGAGGTCGAGATTATTCTTTTTTAATCCTGTATAGATATGTTTTAGTTTGGGATTCATTGCTTGTTAAATCAGGTCTATGAGCGCCTCAAGGCCCAGGGTGTAACTCTTGGCCCCAAAACCCAGTATTGTGCCTTTTGCGACCGGGCTGATGAGGGATTTTTGCCTGAATTCTTCCCTGGAGTATATATTGGAAAGATGCACTTCGATGGTTAAAATGCCGGAGGCTGCAATAGCGTCTCTGATGGCGACACTGGTATGCGTATAAGCCGCGGGATTGATAAGTATTCCGTCATATTTTGATTTTGCCTTGCCGATTAAGTCTACGATCTGGCCTTCGTGGTTGGATTGTTTTATGGTAAGGGTTACCTTTTTCTTGCGGGCAAGGCTCTTTAAAGAATCATTTATCTGGCTTAAAGTCACCCTGCCGTAAATATTCGGTTCTCTCTGGCCTAGCAGGTCTAGGTTTGGGCCGTGTATTACTAATATTTTTTTTGCCATATTTTAACTTTCTGCTTCATCGATGAGCATCACCGGTATACCGTCACGGATGGGGTATTTTTTACCGCATTTCTTACAGACGATCTTATTGTCTTTCAATTCTACGTCGCCTTTGCAATCGGGGCAGGCCAATATATCAAGCAATTCTTTATCGATCATTTTATGTTCCCTCCCTTTGATTTATTTACGTATTGCATCCTTAGCTCGTAGAGCACATTCTCCAAAAGGCTTGTTTCTTCAGCTGTCAGATTACCTTTGGTTTTTTCTTTGAGCATGCCTAGTGTATCTATGAGGAATTTAGCCTGGGACGAATCTTCTTCTTTTGCGTTGGTAGCGGGATTCGGGATAACGCCCAAAGCAATACTTGCCTGCAGTGAAAGCGTGGTGATAAAAAAACTAAAGTCCGGCTCAGGAGGGATAAATTTCCCTTCTTTTTTCAGGGCTTCCTTTTCTTTTTCCGCTGCTTCTTTCCAGCTTTCGTCGATATTTTTGTTTTTTTCTTCCATTTAACTTATTATTATTCCCGCGTAACCTACTACGCTGGTCTTGTCACCGGTTATGTCGCCGCTAGTCTGGTATTTGACAAGCTTTCCGGTTTTAGCGCCCAGGAGTTTCGCGGCAACAAGCATGGCCGCGACCGGCGCATACCCGCACATCGAGATATTCAAGCGGGCTATTCTTTCCATCAGCTTATCTTCATCCAATTCTAATATTGCCTGTATTGCTTGCATATCTTTTCCTTCGGCCTCTTCCTGAGGCTGGTAATGCGTCATGTCGGAACTTGCCACTATAAGGATTGAATCTTTTATATTTGCTTCTTTGATGCCAGAGGCGATCTCTTTACCTACCTCTTTTAGCGAATCGATATTATCCGATAACATCGCGATAGGCACGATCTTAAAATCATCTTTAAAATATTGTAATAACGGTAATTCTACCTCTAAAGAGTGTTCATACATATGGGCAAGGCTGTCTTCTTTTAAGTACCGGGAGCGGCCCAGTATATCCTTGGCCAGTGTCGTATCGATCTGGATATCGCCCAATGGCGTCTGCCATATCCCTTCTGTCATTATGCTGAATTCAGAGCCGAAGCCCGTATGGTTAGGGCCTAAGAGTATGATCTTATCTTTGAGCTTGATCCGCGAGACTGTTTCAGCCGCTACCCTGCCGGAATAGATGTAACCTGCATGAGGAAGCATACAGGCAAACGCATCCTGCCTGCCAGTTTTTTTATCGACAAAAGATTCTATTTGTTTTTTTATTTCCTGGCGCGAGTCCGGATAGAATTGCCCGGCTACTGCAGGAGCCCTGATCTTAGTTTTTTCCATCGAATGTCTTTTCTAAAAAAAGTTTTCCTTTTTTAATTTCCTGGCCTGTTGCCGGATGGTGCGCTTCGATCACTTTCAGCGTATCCTTTTTTAAATAAGGTTTCAATAGGCTGAAATCAAATTCTCCGTATGAAGGAGCCTTATGGTCGGAGCAGCCAAGGATATCATGCAGGTGCACGCCAATAAGCGCGGAGCCGTAGGAATTTAAGTATTCTTTATGGCTGGCTAACCCCAGGTTTTCCATTACCTGGGCATGCCCTGTATCGTGCCAGTAAAAAATATTAGAGTTTTTGAATTTGCGCAATATTATCCCTATTTCTTCCAGGGAAGGTATCTCGCGGTAATAGAAACGGTTTTCTATCCCTAAGAGGATATTTTTCTTTCTTGCGTAAATATTGAGTTCTTCTAAACTTTTTAGCGTATTTTCAAAGAACGGCTTACTATTGGCCCTTCTTTCTTCTATGGCCTGATTTTTTAATTCCCGGTATTCTCTTGAGCCTTTAAGGCCCTCATTGTAAAGTTTTATTAAAGCCCTTGTTTTATCCGCTATCTCTACCCTGCCGCTATGCAATACTACTATTTTAGCGCCGAGCTCTTTTGCGGTATCAATAGTTATTTTTGTCTGTTTGACTGCTTTCTGTCTTTGTGCCTGGTCGAGCGCAGCCAAAGAGTAATAATCGGGGAGTGCCACTTGCCGTTTTATTCCGGATGGGATAGGGCAGAAGTTATGTACGCTTACTACTTTTAAACCGTCCGGCCCGATCAAGCTTTGGATGTCTGCTACTATTTTTGAGGTAAGATTAAAACTTAATTCTATATCTTTGAAACCGAGTTGTTTTATTTCTTCGGTGATCCGCTTTCCATTATTGTGACGGAACGCATTCCATGAAGTAGAAAGCGCAAAACCCATTATTATCTTCTTCCCCGCGCTTTTTTTCTTTTACGTTCGCTGGGCTTTTCGTAGTGTTTGCGGTCCCTTACTTCTCTTAATATGCCTTCCTGTTCGATTTTCTTTTTAAAACGGCGCAGAGCCACTTCGAATGACTCGTCTTTCCTGATCTCGATTTGCGACAAGATAACCATCTCCTTTCATGTTAAAATTTTTTATTTTGGATTTTTATTTTACCACTGATTTTTACGGGTGTCAACCGCTATTCTATCTCAAACGAGATGATGACGTTGAAAGACAACTGCGGGTAGTCTAATCCTTTTGGAAATTTGGGGAAAGGCGAGGCTTCTTTTATGCTCCTTAAAGCAGTGCTCCTTAAGTATGGGTCAGCGGAGGACTTTTCTTCTACCAGGCGCACTTCCCTTAGATACCCCTCAGAGGACACGATAAAAGATAGGTAGATCTCTCCTATTTCGGTGCGCGTGTAGTTCTGGTAGGCTGTGCGCCTGATTTTTTCGCGCACGATCTGATAGTAACTTATATAAGAGGCATTATTTATTTTGTCCCCGTCGACTGCGGGAAGGGATATTTTCTTTTTTGCGGCGGAGTCCGGCCTTGAAAAAGCAGGCTTGGGAAGATTTGCCGCGGATAAAACGATTTTGTCGCCTTTTTTGAATATATTCTCGTTGTCCGTAAAGGGGGGCGGAGTAATTTTTTTCGCGCTTATTTTTTGCGGTAGTTTTAAAAAGGGGTCATTTTTGGATAAAGTGGCCTTTTGCTGAGGCTGCCCCATCTTCTTTTTGGGGGCTTTTACGTAACTGATCTCTATTTTATCGGGGTTTTTGTTTTTCGAAAGGATGTTAAATCCGGGGTATTGCAATAAAATAATGCCGTGTATGCCAAATGAGAGTAAAAATGCAGTCAGGAATATTCTGTCGAAAAACATAGTAGGGTTAGAATACCATCAGGGACGGCCCTTGTCAAGAACCGTCCCTGGTTTCTGCGTTTAAAACTCCGCTTTTATACCGCTGGTGATTGAAAATTTCGGCATGGAGAAATCGCGCACTGACTGGTATTTTTTGTTCAGGAGGTTATCTATGCTCATGGTATAAGTAAAGTTTTCCCCGAACTTTTTGGAAGCGTTCAGGCCGATGAGGAAATATTGCTTTACCTTTATGGTATTTTCGGGGTCGTGATACCTGGTGCCGACAAATTGGCCTTTCAGTTCAAATGTGAAGCCTGCTTTCGGGTTTTTATATTTTAAAGAGCAGTCAACTTTATTCTTTGGCCGGTAGATCAGATATTCATGGGTATCGATATCTTTTGCTTTTAAAAAAGTATATCCCATATTGAGCTCGATGTTAAAGGGAAGGAATATTTTATTTTCAAATTCAATGCCCTCTATCAATGCCGAGCTGATATTCGTCGGCCTCCATACGCTTGCCTCTTCCCCCCAGCTGATCAAGTCCGTATATTTACTCCGGTAATAAGTCAGGTTGGATAAAATATATTTATTGATCTTTACTTCTGTCCCTATTTCTCCGGCGATCCCCTTTTCAGGCCTTAAATTAGAATTACCTTCTTCGGCTCCTACCCAGAAGCCATTCCAGTAGTAATCGGTCCTCGGCCAATAGAGGTCATTAAAAGTAGGGGCGCGGAACGACCGGCTGAGCATCCCGTGTAATTTCAGGCCTTCATTGAATTTATATAATAGGCTGAAGCTCGGACTGAATTCGCTGCCGAAATTGGAATAATCATCAAAGCGGCCGCCGATATCCATCTCCAGCCTTTCAAAAAAGTTGAATTTATTTTCTATATAACCTGCCCGCACAATGTATTTATGTTTGGCTGAAGCAGTGCTGTCATTTAAGTTTGTTACATAATTAAATCCGCAGATCAGCTGGTAGTAGTTATTAAATTTTTGGCTATACTGGGTATTCAACCCCCTGGCTTTAGTAGCGTGGATATCTTTAGTGTATGTGGGCGAATTTTCAATGAATTCCAGGCGGTCATCGTTCTCGTAGATTTTCGTTTCTATTTCTATTCCTTCGGCGGGTTTAAATTGCCAATTAAAATCAAAGAATTTTTTAAGATTTTTTTGTTTATCATCAAGGTCAGGGGTAGTGATTTTATAAGGAGTACCGACTTTGCTGGTATAGAAACCAGAGTTCAGGGATAGGTTATTGTTGTCATTGGGCCCGTATTCAAATTTTAGATTGCAATCTTTGGCATTGAAGGCAGAGTTGGCCCGGAAGCCTTCGGAATTTTGATAACCGCCGCTGATCAAATATCCGAATTTCCCTATTCTCGCCCCCTGATTAAGGCGCTCGGTATATGTCCTATACGTCCCAAAGGCGCTGTAAGCTTCTGTCTTTTGCCCTTTTACAGGAGGCCTTTTAGTAATGATGTTTACTGTTCCTCCCATTGCTGCCGAGCCGTAAAGGCTTGAGGCTGGCCCGTACATCACCTCAACTCTGTCTATGTTGTCTAAGGGGATATTACTTAATTCAACATTACCATCCCTGGGATTATTTATCGGCCTTCCGTCTACCATTACTAAGGCCTGGGCAGCGCTTGAGCCGCGGATACTCAAGTTTTTTGTTGAGCCTAATCCGCCATAGCTGTTAATATCCACAGAAGTAATATTATCTAAGGCCTGCGGTAAATCTTCCGCCTGGGCCGATTCGATATCATCAGAGGTAATTACATTGATTTTACGGGAAACATTGCCGCTGGTTTCTTCTATGCGCGAAGGAGTTACTACGATCCTATCCAGTGCGATATCTTCTGCTTGAGAGTTATAGGTTGGTACTAGTAGTAATACACTAAAAATAAAAAGTCTCTTAATAAAGTTCTTCATTTTAAACTAATTTCCTTTCCTTACGAAAGTACTTCCCCTAAATAAGCGATCGACCGGACTCCCTTTTTAAGTTTAAAAGGGTTTACCGTTGCGCAGGCAGTGCCTGGGATTACACCAGGACTTCCTTCGCTTATCTGGTTTTCCAATCCGTAAATGCTAGTTGTATTTTCTGATATCTAAGAACCAGTGCTTCCAGAAGCCTTCCTTGATTATGGGTTCGGCTTCCAGTATTTCAATCGGTTTGCTGAATATCGGCCCATCAACCACTAGAGTATGGAATTCTCCTTTCTCCCCGCAGGGGCAGATGTTTTTTTGTTTCAATTCTTTGGCCAGGCTTTTATCAATCTGCCGGCCGAGGAATTCTTTTCCCATGATGTCTGCTTTGCAACTGACGATGATTGCTTTAAATCCTGATTGGATAAATTCATCGATAATTTTCTCCGGAGAATTTTCCCAAAGAGGTTCCAGGGGTTTGATCTTTAAATCCCCGCAAACGCGTTCAATCCAGCTTTCATGCTCTAATAGATATATATCGCCAAAAACCATGGCTTCTATATCTTTGCCTCTTAATTTAGTAACTGCTTCCTTGAATTCTTCCTCGTATTTCTTCATGTCCGGGCTGACTTCTTCCTGCACTAGCGGTATGCCGATCCGCTCTCCTTGTAATTTTAAAAGCTTTCCTTCCAGGCCATGGAAGCATCCGCGCTTGGATTCTCTTGAAATAAAATTTAGAAGGTACTTTATTTGGTAGCCTTCTTTCATAGCCTTGTAACAGGCTAAGCAGCTGTCTTTGCCGCCACTCCAGGAAGATATCGCAGTAAGATTTTTCATAACCTCTCCTTTTTAAAAATACATACAAAATAAGATTACAACTTCAGCCGATTCATTCATTGCCCCCAGGGTATCGCCGGTTATCCCTCCGATTTTCTTAGATATCAGTTTATTGAAAAGGCAGGTAAAGATAGTAATGATCCCCATGATGAATAATCCTTTTAATTCTGCGGTTAGCAGCGCGCAAACAAAAGTAATTATAGTGGCCAAAACAAATATCTTGGAATTGATCCCTTCGGAAAAAATCTTTGCCTTGCCTTCCTGCCTGGCGTAAGGAAATAAAAACAAAGATAGCGCTAGGGACCACCTGCTTAAGACGCACATAAGGATTAACGCTACAGGTACTAGAGATAGATCAAGCGAGAAAATAAAAGCGATCTTTAAGAGCAGGATGCTTATTATTCCGATAACCCCCATCACGCCGATATGCGGGTCGCGCATGATTTTCAACATCTCATCTTTACTCTTTACGCTAAGCAGCGCATCAAAGGTATCGGCTAGGCCATCCAGGTGCATCCCTCCTGTTATGGCTATCAGCGAAACTATCAAAATAATATCTGTGGCTAGCCTTGATAAATCCAGGGATCCCAGTAAGTAGTTAATTCCTGTCAGGGCCAGCCCGATAAAGAGGCCGGCTACAGGAAAGTAGATTAAAGAATCAGCGATCTCTTTATTATTGGCAGATTTGATTTTTACCGGGAAGATGGTTAGAAATTGTAAAGCAAGCAAAATTTTTTTCATTTCTCGATCCTCTCGGAAACTTTAGCGCTTTTAAAAGTAGCCATCTCGGTCAAGATCTTTGTTGCTGCCTCGGCGATGTTTATCCCCAACGCAGCGCCTGTTCCCTCCCCCAGCCGCAGGTTCAGATCTAATAGAGGTTTGATGCCGATATATTCCAGGATGACCTTATGCCCTTTTTCTACCGAGCAATGGCTGGCAATCATATAATCTTTGGTTTTAGGTTCTATTTTATAGGCAAGCAATGCCGCTGAGCCGGATATGAAGCCGTCAATTACTATCGGCACCTTTCTGGATGCGGCGGCTAAAATTATTCCGGCTAATCCTCCTATTTCAAAACCCCCTACTTTCGAAAGGATATCTATGGGGTCGTTATAATCAGGATCATTAATTGCTAAAGATTTTTTTATTATGCGGATTTTATTATTCAGGCCTTCGTCATTAAGGCCCGCTCCCCTGCCGGTAATTTCTTCGACCGGTTTTTGGATGATGCTTGCGGTTATAGCGCTTGCGGCAGTGGTATTGCCGATGCCCATTTCTCCGGTGCCGATAATATCAATACTTTTCCTGAACTCAGATTCAAAGATTTTTATCCCTGTTTCGATTGCTTTAATCGCTTCGGCCCTGGTCATTGCCGGGCCTTTGCTCATATTCTTTGTGCCGTAATTTATTTTTTTGATAACCAGTTTGCTGCTAGGTCTTAGTTTTGAAGCCACTCCTATATCTACCACTACTACTCTTGCCTTTGCGTGCTTTGCCAGGACGTTTATTCCGGCGCCGCCGTTCAAGAAATTATAGACCATCTGGGCGGTTACTTCTTTAGGGTAGGCGCTGATGCCTTCTTCGGTTACTCCGTGGTCGGCAGCCAGGGTAAAAATAACTTTATTTTTAAGAATAGGATTTTCTTTTCCCGTGATACCGGAGATCTGTTTTGCCAACTCTTCTAATCTTCCCAGGCTACCCAGGGGTTTGGTCAGGCTGTCCAATCTGGCTTGCGTTTTTTTTAGCAGCTTTTCGTCTAATGCGCGTATCTTTTTAGTGACTTGATTTATTTTTTTCATATATCTCCTAAAAAATAATTATTTTATCTTCCAGGGAATCCCTGAGATTAAGAAGAATACATTATCCGCTTTAGCTGCTAGCATCTGGTTTATCCTTCCTGCGATATCCCGGAATTCGCGGCCAAGTTTATTGGCAGGGACAATCCCCAGGCCTACTTCATTGGAAACAATAATAGTTTGAGCCTTGATCTTATCCAGTGTGTTTAGCACATCCTTAAATTTCTTTTCAATAGTTTTTTCGTCCTGGTTATCCATCATTAAATTAGAGATCAATAAAGTCAGGCAGTCTATGACTATAGTGTCAAATCCAGCGCCTATCTTTTTTAATAATGATCCTATATCCCTGGGTTCTTCGAAGGTCTGCCAGTGTTTCGGCCTTGATCTTTGATGCCTGGCGATACGTTTTTTCATTTCAGGGTCAAGCGGTTGGCAGGTAGCGATGAATGCGGTTTTACCCCGGCAGCGGAGCGCTGTTTTGAGCGCAAAGGAACTTTTTCCGCTCCTTGCCCCTCCGAGAACAAATGTTATTTTTGCCATAGCTTTCCTCTAATTTAAATGCCGGATATCATTAAATAATTTTATTTCCGGTTTATTTTTTCTAAACTCGATGACGCTCAGGCCGGTTGATTTAGGTATATGCTTCCAGAAGTCCCTGGATTTTAAAATATGGTTTAAGAATGCGCTGATCACCCCGCCATGCGCTACTACCGCGATAGTTCTATTTTTATTGAGCCTGATAACTTTCGTTAAGGACGCGATAACCCTTTTTTTTAATCCCGGTAAACCTTCGCCTTCGGGGATCGTAATGCGATATGGGTCCTTAAGCCATTTTTTATAAACCATAGGATGTTTTTTCATGATCTGTTTGTAGGTCAGCCCTTCGAAGATACCAAAATGCATTTCTCTCAAACCCGGGAGTATTTCAATTTTTCTTTTCTTAAAAATTATTTTAGCGGTCTGCACTGCGCGTTTTCTATCGCTGGAGTAGACCTTATCGATCTTCTCGTCTCTTAATCTTTGGTAAAGTTTACCCGCCTGTTTCCTGCCCCTGGCGTTGATAGCTATATCCAAAAAACCGCAGTATCTCTTTTTTAAATTCAGGTCCGTTTCTCCGTGCCTGATTAAAATTAATTTAGTGGGCATTTATTTTTCCTTTGATACCAGGAGCACGTAAGGTTTAGAGTTGATAGGGTTATCGTTTACTACCACTACTGTTTTATATACTGCTTCTATATTCTGATAAGTCAGCACTTCCCGGGGAGAGCCTTGTTTGAAGATCATGCCCTGGTCTAATAAAACAATGCGGTTACAATATTCGCTGGCTAAATTCAGATCATGCAGGACCATTACTATCGTAAGGTTATCCTGGCGGTTGAGCCTTTTTAAGAGGTCCAATACCTGTATTTTGTGGCCGATATCCAGGTGAGAGGTCGGCTCATCTAAAAATAAGAGCGCAGGCTGCTGGGCAAGGGCCTTGGCGATAATCACCCGTTGGCGCTCTCCGGCGCTAAGTTCATCGATCCTTTTTTCTTTTAATCCCGAGGCGTCTGTTATATCCAGGGATTTTTCGGCTATGGCGAGATCTTCTTTGGTTTCAACCTGGAGCCTGCCTAAGTGGGGGATCCTGCCCATCAATACTACTTCTAAAACAGAGAACGAGAAGTTGATTACGGTGTCTTCCGAAACAAAAGCGGCTTTTTGGCAGAATTTCTTTAAGTCCATTTCTTTTATATCATTGCCTTCAAGCAGGATATTTCCTTCTTGGGGAGTCAGAATCCGGCTGAGCAGCCGCAACAGCGTAGTTTTACCTGAGCCGTTCGGGCCGATGATGCCTAAGAAGTCGCCTTTTTGTATATCTAATGAGATATTTTTTATTATAGCCTGGCGATGATAGCCGCCGCTAAGGCCGTTTATTTTTAATAAGGTATCGCTGCTCATTTTGCCCTCTGGCTGCGTTTCAGTAAAAAGATGAATGTCGGCGCTCCCAGTATCGCGGTGATCACTCCTATAGGTATTTCTAATGGCGGAAAGATAACCCGCGATAAGATATCACAGGCGACCATAAATACCGCTGCCGCCAGGCAGGTAGCCGGGATAAGGATCTTGTGATTCGGGCCGACTACTAAACGCATCATATGCGGTATCATCAATCCCACAAAACCGATTATCCCGCAGATACAGACTACGCTGGAGATGATCACCGAGGTGATCAAGATCAGGATTTTTTTTGTTGCCTCTACATCTATTCCTAAATGCATTGCCTCTTCTTCTCCCAGGCTGATGGCATTTAAATCCTGGGAGAAAATATAGATCGCGATGATACCGGAAAAGACTATTATGCCCGCCGTGGCTAAAAGGCCTATGTCATATACCTGAAGGTTTCCCCATAACCACCAGGTGATACTATGCAGTACTTCATTGCTGGATATAGAAACCAAAAATACCATGATCGCGGAAAGAGCCACAGAGATGATCACGCCGGATAGTATCAATGATTGTTCGGGGATTTTATTGTTTTGACGGGCGAGGTTATAAACTAAGACTATGCTTGATATAGCGCCGATAAATGCCGCCAGCGGCAGATAAAGCCCGGAGGCCCCGATAATAATGGCAATTACCGCTCCCAACCCTGCGCCGCTGGAGGTTCCTAATAGATATGGCTCAGCCAGGGGGTTCCTTAAAATTGCCTGCAGCACTACACCCGAGGCAGCCAGGCCGCTCCCGGCCACAATCGCTACCAGGATACGCAGGATACGTAAATTCACGATCGGTTGATTTTCTTTAAGTAGCAATTGAGTGAAAGGTATGTTGACCGAGCCCTTTAAGATGCCGCAGAGCGCTACTATTAGTAATATTCCGGATAGGACAAGCAGCCTTCTTTTTAAATACGCGTTCATTTAATATATAGCCTCTTATAGATTTCTTTTAAGCCCGAAACTACCCTTGGCCCGGGCCGTAATAAGGTATCCGGGTCAATATCATTATATATGCGGTTATTCTTTAGCGCAGAGATAGAGCCCCAGGCAAAACGCTTGAGCATAAGTTCTGCGGGTTTTTCCTGGCCCATGTAAGCGATGATTATGCAATCGGGATTACGTTTGATCACTTCTTCCTGGCTAAAAATGGTATACGGCCTTTTAGTATCGCCGGCAATATTGATCCCTCCTGCCATGGTGATCAGCTCGTCAATAAAAGTGCCTTTGCCTGCCGTGGTCAGCGGGTCATTAAAGATTTCGATAAATACTTTCAATCTTTTATTTTCAGGGATCGATTTAGCCTGGGATGTAATATCGTCGATCTGGATTTGCATTTTCTTGATCAGGTCTTCTGCTTCCTGGTTTTTTCGGGTGATCTTTGCTATGTCCCTGATAGAATCAAAGAGCTCTTTTATATTCCGCGGGTCGCTGACATAAACTTTCAGGTTCAGGCGTTTTAGCTCATCGATTATCGGGGCCTGTTCCAGGCCGGTGCAGAAAATGCAGTCCGGCTTCAGTGAAAGGATCTTTTCAATATTGGGGCGACTGAAATTACCTACGCTTTCTTTGGTTTTTGCCTCCGGGGGATAATTACAGTAAGAGCTGACTCCAACTATTTCTTTGTCTAATCCCAGGGCAAATAAGATTTCTGTAGTTGAAGGAGCCAGGGAAATATACCTTGGGTTTTCCGGAGAAGTATTTTCTGCAAAGGATAACCCGAAAGAAGCTAGAACTAAATATGCAATTATATATATTTTTTTCATTATTTGCTTACACCCGACCTTATCGGTACCTTGCCCTCTGTAACACCCAATCCTATAGGATGGATTGGTGTATTACCCTCCTGTAATAAAAAACCCGCCAGAAAATTTTGGCGGGTTGCACCCTAATTTACTTTGGCCCTTTCCACGAGGTGGATCTTTATACAGGCAGGTCTTCTGACTCTCTTTGCCCTTTTAGCTGCCTTCCCATTCCAACCTAAATTTGGAATAGTGGCTTGGATTATTGCTAAAAGGGTTCCCTTTCTTACTCTAGAAAGGGCAGGATTACAGCAGCGGGACTGTGTCCGGTTTTAACGGACTTCCCTAACCTGTATTTTTTAAATTGTCAAAAGATAGAATATCTTATTGGTATCCAAAAGTCAAGTAAAATCGTTTTTTTAAGGATTTTAATACTCTATCCCTTTTCTTGCTGGTACTCCTTTATGGAAATAATGTTTTACTTCTTTGATCTCGCTGACTAAATCCGCCAGTTCTAAAATTCCGCAGGGCGCATTACGCCCGGTGAGGATCACTTCTTGTTTTCGGGGGGCATTTTTTAAGATCCGGATAAGTTCACTGCAATCCAGGAGCCCTAGTTTTAAAGCCACGTTTATCTCGTCCAATATTACTAGATCATACTTTTTATTCTTCAGGGCTTTTTTTACCGATAACAATCCGGATTTGAATAACTTCTTATCTTCTTCATTTATTTTCTTTACAAAGCAACCCCTGCCGAATTGCTCGACTTTTATATTTTTGAATTTTTTTAAAGCCCGGTGCTCGCCGCAGGTTTTACCTTTGACAAATTGTATTATATATACTTTCAAGCCGGCTCCGGCTGCCCGTAAAGCCAGGCCTAATGCTGCGGTAGTTTTTCCTTTACCCTTGCCGGTATATACCTGTATCAATTGGCCTCCGTACTATATTTGCCTATTAAAGGAACAAATACGCAGCCGCAAATTTGCTTTGTGTTGATTTTAGCATTGTGTTTTTCCACAAGCGTCAAAATCTGGCTGATGCTTTCTCCTAAGGGTAAAATAAGCCTGCCATTTTCTTTCAGTTGTGCAACCAACGGCTTAGGGATATTCGGGCTTGCCGCAGTTACGATAATTCTATCGAAGGGCGCAAATTCCGGCCATCCTTGCGTCCCGTCACCTGATTTTATCCTGATATTCGTGTAGCCGGCCTCTTTAAGCGCATTTTCTGCTCTCTCGGAAAGATCAATAAGCCTTTCTACGGTGTAGACTTCTTTAGCCAGTTCCGCCAATATCGCCGTCTGGTATCCGGAACCCGTACCGATTTCCAGGACTCTTTCTTCTCCGGTTAAGCCAAGGGTGTCGGTCATAAGCGCAACAATATACGGCTGGGATATGGTTTGTCCTTCTCCGATAGGCAGAGGAAAATCAGCATAAGCGTTTACTTCCAGTTCTTTGGGGATAAATTTATGCCGCTCTACTTTTAAAAAGGCGTCCAATACCCTCTGGTTATTTATTCCCCTGGCTGCAATCTGTTCTTCAACCATTATTTTTCTTAATTGCGCGTAGTCCATAATTCTTTAGAAATGAATTTCAGGAATCTCAGCGTGTCTACGAAGGGATTGATATGGCTTTTTTCGTTTAGGTATAAAGTTTTGATCGGGACTGATTCGATCTTAAAACCTGAACGGGAAGCTTCAATGAGGATCTCGGATTCGGTTTCATATTTAGAAGTCTTCAGGTTAAGTTTTTCTAATACCTCTTTCCTGATAAGGCGGAAGCCGCATTGTGTATCCGGGATATTTTGTTTTGCTACTTTTGATATCAGCCACGACATGAATTTATTGGTAAAATACCTGACTGGCGGCATAGTTTTGGTTTTGGCCATCCGGTTGCCTATAAAAATTCCTCCGTCAGAATGCTGGGCTGCGCTTATGAAATTCGGGAGGTCTTCCGGCGCGTGTTGGCCGTCGCCATCCATAGTGATCACAGCGTCAAAGCCTTTGTTTAAAACAAAAGCAAATCCTTTTATTAAAGACGCGCCTTTGCCCTGGTTAGATTGGTTCTGTAAGACAGTGGCATTATTCCTGCGGGCGATCTCTGAAGTGTTGTCTTTTGATCCGTCGTCGACTACAATGACTTCTAAGTTTTGGGCGCTGACCTTTTTTATTAACCCTGCAATAGCCTCGCCTTCGTTAAAAGTCGGAATAAGCACGCAAATGTTCATTTTTTTTGCTCCAGCCAGAATCTTCTAAACATGTACCATTGATCAGGATGCTCGCGGATACAGTCTTCAAAGATGGCTTTATACTGCCCCATTATCGCTTGCAAATCTTCGTTTTTATTGCCGCTAGGCTGGAAATCAAATGGTTTTGAAAACTTGAGAGTAAAAGTATCATCATCGTTTCGTAACATAAATCCAGGCACGATACTTGCCCCTGTTTTTAAGGAAAGCGCTGCGGGCCCAACCGGCAGGAGCGCAGGTTTTCCAAAAAATTCTACCATCGTCCCTTTTTCAGTAAAGTCCCTATCCCCTACCAGGGCCACTAATTCACCTTTCTTTAGGGCATCCAAAGACATTTTTACCGCATTCTTCAAGGGTATGACTTTTACGCCTTTACTTTGCCTCTGGAAGTTAAAAAATTTATCTACTTTTTTATCCTTATGCGTGAGAGCAACTGCCCAGAAAGGGTATCCCAGGAGCGAAACGACTACTCCTCCTAATTCCCAGTTTCCTACGTGCGCGGTTAAAACGATCACGCCTTTTCCCCTGGAGAGCGCATCGTCTAAATAGTTGAGATGCTCGATCTTGATATTTTTTGTGATATATTCTTCGTCTATTTTTGAAAAGCGGAAGAAATCTACGAGATACTTGGCAAAATTCCTGAACACGCGCACGCGGATATTACGGATCTCCTTATCGGTTTTACCGGGAAAGATAGCCTTTAAATTTTCTGTTATTGACCTGCGGTCTTTCCGGGCAAACAGGTAATGCAGGTCGGAAATAAAAATACCGACCTTATACGCGATCCCTAAAGGCAGGGAAAGCGCTAGGAATTGGCCGATCCTGTAAAGGGTATAATTAAACATGTATTTTATAGGCCCAGCATTAGTTTGGCTATATCGAGGCTGGAGTTGGGTTTGCTTATTTTTCCGGCAGACTCGCGCATCTTTGTTAATCTATCGGGATTAATCAATAAGCTTTCGACTATCAAATGGACATTTTCCGGCCTGTCTATCTGTATTGCTGCTTTTTTTTCCGTAAGGAAGCGGGCATTATTAGCTTCCTGGCCCGGTATAGGGTCCACGATAAGCATAGGTATTTTTTTTGTAAGGACTTCTGCCGTTGTTATCCCCCCCGGCTTTGTGATGATCATGCTTGATATATCCATGAGCTCATTGATATTATCAACATAGCCGAATACAAGGATATTATTCCTGAATTTTTTTGTTTTGTCTTTCAGGGATTCGTAAAGTTTATTATTGGAGCCTGCTACGATTATCGCCTGGAGTTCCATCTTGATTTTCTCTAATGATTTGACGATCGCATTTATGGGGCCTAATCCATGCCCTCCTCCCATGATCAATATAGTGGGAAGGCCAGGATCAAGCCCGAGTTTCTTATATACTTCATATTTTTCTACTGGCTTATTGAATTTAGGATCAAAAGGAATGCCCAGGGTTTTTATCTTTTCGCCAGCGATACCTTTTTTAATCAGCCGTATTTTTGCTTCTTCCGATGGAGCAATGTAGTAGTCTACCGTATCGTAAACCCAAAAGGAATGCGGCACATAATCAGTAAGCACGGCTAATAATTTAATATTTGAAGGATGAGCTTTTTTGAAGTCCGCTACCATCCCGCAGGGGAATGCCTGGGTGCAGGCTACGATATCGGGCTTAAATTCTTCAAAAAGGCTCTTTAATTTCGGAGAGTTGAATTTATGGACGGCCTCTTTGAGCTTTTGCAGGTTTTTTATTACGGATGGATTATCATAGAGATATTCCCAGATCTGGGGTGTTGTCTGAATCACACTCATATAGAGGCGGTTAATGATTTTTTCGGTAATGGGGTTTGTATAATGGAAGGCGTTTATAGAGAGTATTTCTGTTTCCGGCGATAGCGCCTTTAATGCTTTCTCGATAGCCATGGCGGCACTCCGATGGCCGGAAATATTCGATATATACATCAGGATTATGCGTTTTGGGGCCATGATGGTTAGATTTTTCCTTCTTTACCCAGGCTAAGCAGCGTTTCGGTTATCCGTGGATTTAACTGTTTACCGCTTACCCGTTTTATCTCTTCGAATGTTTTTTCCTTTGAGAGGCGTAAGCGGTAAGGCCTGTCGGTAGTCATCGCGTCGAATGTATCGGCTACCGATATGATAGAGGCGATCAAGGGTATATTATCTTCCTTTAGCCCTTCGGGGTATCCTGAGCCGTCATATCTTTCGTGATGGTATTTTACCCCCAGGATAGGTTCGCTAAGTTCTTTGATGGGTTGCAATATAGTAGCGCCGATCAAGGGGTGTTCTTCTATCCGGTTCCTCTCTCCTATCGTCAGGTCACTTTTTTTATTCAATATGTATTCGGGGATACCGATCTTGCCTATATCGTGCAGGAGGCTGGCGATATGCAGGTTTTCAAAGAATTTTTCGTTGAATGCCTTTTCAGCTTGATTGAGCCTTTGCGCGATATTCAGGCTCAGGTTTGTCACGCGGGTCGTGTGGCCGTGGGTATAATTATCTTTTGCTTCTATGGCAGCGGCCAGGACAACGGTTATGCGCAGGAACATCTGGTGTTTCTTTGCAAACTCAAACTCTAATTCTTTAAAGAGTTGGACATTTTTTATGGCCATGGCCATGCTTGAACTAAGCGCGGAAAAGAAATTCAACTCATCGGGATTAAACCGGGTATTATCCCTTTTTTTTCCTACCAGCAATAGAGCCAGGAGGTCATCCCTGAAATAACTAGGTACGCAGGCGGCTGTATCAAAGACCTCCATCTGGTAAGCCACATGGGCTAAGAGTTGTTTTAATTTTGTATCGATGCCACGCCTTTTTAATATCCTTTTTACGTCTTCACGGATGACAGTATCGTATTTAAAGAATACCTTATTTTTTTGTTCCTTGAAGAAATGTATGAGCGGGCTGTCTTTATCGACGCGCGCCAGCCCTATCGGCAGCCTGGAGGCCAAAGAGCCGCGCGAATCAGCCAGTATATAGCTTTGTTTATCTTTATCGTAAAGCAATATACTTGCGTGGCTTACCTTTATTTTTTGCGCGACCGTACGCAGTATCATTTTTATTAAAGCATACGGTTCGCGGGCCAAAATCATGTTTTTTGCCGTTGACTCTAATTCTTTTTTGTAATTAATGGGCATCTTCTTAAATCCTTATATTAACGGTATTTATATGTATACTAGCAAAACTATTCATTGTCAAGGGTATTTAGGCCGATTGATGATATGTGATATGAATAATCTGACGGGAGATGCTTATTTTATCCGGATTCTTCAATAACGGCTATTACCTGGCCGATATTAATAGTATCGCCTTCGGAAGCAAGGATTTCCAGGATAGTTCCGGGGCAAGGGCTGGGAAGGTTGAATGTGGCTTTATCCGTAGTAAGCTCTACCAGGTCGTCTTTTTCATTTACTTTATCGCCAACTTTAAAATACCAATAAGATACGGTAGCTTTTTCAATGCCTTCGCCTAGTTCCGGTAAGATTACCTTAGTCATATTTTGCCCCCTTAATTGAATATTCCCTTGAATTTATGGATTATTTTTTCTTTTACGGCTTCTATTCTTACATCCTTATCCAATGCCTCCTCCAGCGAAGTTACTGTTATATCCATGCCGCAGGGCCTGATAAGTTGAAAATTAAACAGGTCATTCTTTTTAATATTTATACTTAGCCCGTGGAAGGTGATCCAGTTCCTGACGGCGATGCCTATGGAGGCAGCTTTTTTATTATTTATCCAGACGCCAGTCAGGCCGGGCAGCGCAGCTGCTTTGACCCGGAAGTCGGTAAATAAAGATATAGCGACTTTTTCCAGGGAGCGCAGGAATAAGTGGATATCTTTTTTGAAATAATTTAGATCGAAGATAGGATAGGCGATGATCTGGCCCGGGCCGTGATAAGTTATGTTGCCCCCTCTTTCTATCTCATATACAGGGATCTCTCTTTTTTTTAATTCTTTGGGAGAGATTAAAATATTTTTTTTATCTGCCTGTCTTCCTAAAGTGATTACCGGATGGTGCCTGCAGAGTATAAGAGTGGATTTAAGCGCCCCTGATTTTACATCCAGGAAAATTTTCTTTTGTGCATCTTGAGCTTCTTGGAAATCTACCAGGCCTAAATCCAGTGTTTTAAATTCCATAGTTTTCTCTTAAGGCATCGGTTATTCCTTCTGAAAGCGTAGGATGGGCAAGTATAGTATTGCGGATCTGGGGGATTTTAAGTTTTTCCGATACGGCCAAAGTCAGGATGCCGATCAATTCAGTCGCGCGGGGGCCGATTATGGAAGCACCGATTACCTGTTCTGTTTCTTTATCGGAGATTATTTTGATAAAACCTTCTGTTTCTTCCAGTATCCGCGCCATGCCGGAGCCTAAAAAATCAAATTTGTATATTTTGGTATTTATGCCTTTATTTCTGGCGGCTTCCTCGTCTATTCCGACGCTGGCTATCTCGGGGCTTGTAAATATACAATTAGGGATATTGTCGCAGCGGGTAATTTTTAGATCGGGGGCAGTAATGTTTTCTGCGGCAATACGCCCTTGATAGGCGGCAAAATGGGCAAGCATGATCTTTCCGGTAACGTCGCCTGCGGCATAGATATTATGGATATTGGTCTTGAGGTATTCATCGATTAAAACCTTATTTTTTTCCAGCCTTACCCCCAGTTTATCCAATCCCAGCCCTTCTGTGTTCGGGGCCCTGCCGACAGCGATTAAAACAAGGCCATAATTTTTAAAATCCTGCGTTTCGGCGCCGGTATTGGTATTTACTTTTATGCCTTTTTTTCTGAAGATGTTTTCCAGTTTTTTGGCGATTTCTTTATCTTCCCCGGGAAGAAGCTGGGGCATCTTTTCTACGATCGAGACTTTAGCCCCTAGCGCGGAAAAGAGGCTGGCAAATTCGCATCCTATAACGCCTCCGCCGATTATCAAAAGCGAACTCGGTATTTCTTTTAGGTTCAGGATATCGTCGCTTGAAATAAACTTATTTCCGTCAAATTTTAGTTCCGGTAGTTCTAATGGCTTAGATCCGGTGGCAATGATAATAGATTTTGTTTTTATATTTTTATCTTTCGTGCGTATCTCTTCGTTGGATAATATTTCTGCCGGCGTATTTAAATAATCAATGCCTTTAAGCATAAACTGCATGCCGGAACGTAACTGCTGGATGATCCTGTCTTTACGTTCCTGGGCTTTTAAAAAATTTATTGCGGGGGTTTTGGCGGAGTAGATCAATGCTTTTGTAGGTATGCATCCTGAATTAAGGCAGGTGCCGCCAATTTGGCTTTTTTCGATAAGGCAGATTTTTAACCCAGATTTCTTTGCTGTTTGCGCGGCATGGAATCCCGCCCACCCAGCACCGATTATCGCCAGGTCGTACATAGGTTATTTAAAGAGGTAGTTGTTTAGCAAGATTGCGAATTGTTTCTGCGGAGTTAGCTAAGTCTTTTTTCTCTGAAGCCGTCAGGTCCAGTTCAATGATTTTTTCTACGCCTTCTTTTCCCAGGCGGCAGGGAACACCGATAGTGACATCTTTTAAACCGTATTCGCCGTCCAGGTAAGCCGAGGCTCCCAGGGCCCTTTTCTCGTCTTTTAAAATAGCCCTGGCTACTGCCGTAATCGCTGCGGAAGGGGCAAAGTAGGCGCTGCCGTTACCTAAGAGTGAAACGATTTGAGCGCCCCTGGCCTTGGTTTTATTTATCAGGTTTTCCATTTTTTTATCGTCGAGAAATTCATCCAAAGCCACGCCTTTTATATTGGTAAACCTGGGTAGCGGTATCATCGTCTCGCCGTGCGTGCCGATAACAGAGGCCTCGATATCTGTTACAGGAATATTTAATTCTTTGCTTATGAGATTAGCGAATCTTGCGGCATCCAGGTTGATCCCCATCCCCAGAACGCGGTTTTTATTAAAGCCGGTGGCCTTTAAAACAAAGTAAGTCATAAGATCTAAAGGGTTAGTGACGACTATGATTATTGCCTGGGGGGCTGTTTCTTTGATCTCTAAGCTTATGCTTTTCAGGATCGTTGCGTTCTTGATGAGCAGGTCCTCGCGGGTCATCCCGGGCTTACGGACTAATCCGGCAGTGATAATGATCAGATCGGAATCTTTTATTTCTTTGATATCGTTAGTGCCTTTGATGTTATAAGCATATTTTAAAATAGGCTGCGCGTCTTCCAGGTCATATGCCTTGCCGCAAGCCATATCTCCGGCTATGTCAATAAGGACCAACTGCCCGAGATTTTCCTGGGCCAGGCGCATTGCCGTTAAACTTCCTACATTGCCCGCACCGACTAGAGAGATCTTCATTTTTAATTTATTGTTTACGGATTACTTCGATAATGGCATCTGCCATTTCTTGAGTCCCTACTGCGCCAGGGTCACCGGGCGAAGGCCTTAGGTCATAGGTAACAAATTTACCGTCGGCAATGACTTTTTTTACCGCGTTTTCTAATCTTTGCGCAGCGTCATCTTCTTTGATATACCTTAACATCAAAACGCCGGATAGGATCATTGCCGTGGGGTTGACTTTATCCATTCCCTTATATTTTGGCGCTGAGCCATGCACAGCCTCAAAGACGGCTGTTTTCTCTCCGATATTTGCTCCTGGTGCTACTCCCAGCCCTCCGACGAGCCCAGCGCAGAGGTCAGAAAGTATATCCCCATAGAGGTTAGGCAGGACCAGGAGATCAAAATTATGCGGCTTTTGGACTAATTGCATTGCCATATTATCTACAAGGGCTTCTTCGAAGTTGATCTTTCCTTCGTATTCTTTGGCTACTTCGCGCGCCGCTTTGAGAAATAAGCCATCGGTAAATTTCATAATATTTGCCTTGGTCACGACCGTGATCTTTTTGCGTTTAAGTTTCAAGGCATATTCAAAGGCAAATTTCACTATTCTTTTTGTCGCGTATTCGGAGATCGGTTTTATGGAGATCCCTGAATCCGGGCGGATCTTTTTCTTGGTCTCTTCTTCTATTTCGGCAATGATTTTTTTTGTAGCGGGTAAGCCTGCCTGGAATTCTATGCCCGCGTATAGGTCTTCGGTGTTTTCCCTGACGATTATCAAATCGATATCTTTATAAAAACTCTTTACCCCTGCGTAGGATTTGGCAGGCCGGACGCAGGCATATAAATCCAGTGCCTGCCGGATAGCTACATTTACCGAGCGGAAACCTTCTCCTATGGGAGTAACGATCGGCCCTTTTAAAGCCACGCCGTTTTTCTTTACGGATTCTAAAGTCTCTTTCGGCAGTAATTCTCCGAATTTCTCCATAGCATCGCTTCCGGCGAGCGCTTCTTCCCATTCTATTTCTACACCGGTTGCCTCGATACATTTCTTTGCCGCGATAGTTACTTCCGGGCCTATCCCATCTCCAGGAATCAAAGTTATCTTATGTTTCATCTAGACTTTTAGTTCTCCGTATTTTTTATAATAATTGATTATCCCGCCTTCTTTTAATAATTCCTGCATAAAAGAAGGAAGCGGTTTTATCTTTAGCTCTTTATTCTTAGTTAAGTTCCTGACCAGCCCTTTATCCAGGTCTATATCAAGCCGGTCATTTTCCTGGATCTCGTCAGTATTAGTTTCTATGAGAGGCAGGCCGATATTGATGGCATTGCGGTAGAATATACGCGCGAAACTCTTGGCCATGACTGCGACGATACCCGCTTCTTTTATGACTAATGGCGCTTGTTCGCGCGATGAACCCATGCCGAAATTGCTACCGGAAACAATAATGGAGGCTCCGGGTTTTATTTTTTTCGGAAAATCAGGGTCGATATCTTCCATTATATGCTTGGCAAGCTCTTTCATATCCGTAATGGAAAATTTATACCTTCCCGATATGATAAAATCCGTATTTATATTATCGCCTAATTTTAGGGTATCGCCTGATAAGATCATAATTGACGGAATTCATCCGGATTCTTGACTTTTGACATGGCTATATCTAAGGTTATATGGCCGGCGTGGAAGAGTTCTTTTAAACATTTATCCATTGTTTTCATTCCGTATTGGCTTCCAGTCTGCATAAGCGTCGGGATCTGTTCGATCTCCTGCTCGCGGATAAGGTTTCTTATGCCCGGGGTCGCGACCATTACTTCAGTGGAGAGTATGCGTCCCTGCCCTGAAGCGCGGGGTAATAGTAGCTGGGAAATAACCCCTTGTAAACAGTCGGAAAGCTGCAGTTTTACCTGTTGTTGCTGATGCGGAGGGAATACGTCTATGATCCTTTCGATAGTCTGAGGCGCGTCAGGCGTATGCAGGGTAGCTAAAACAAGGTGCCCTGTTTCGGCAGCGGTAAGGGTAGTGGATATAGTTTCTAAGTCGCGCATTTCTCCTACCACAATGACGTTTGGGTCCTGCCTTAATGCATGCCTTAATGCTTCGGCAAAAGATTGCGTATCTGAATAGACCTCTCTTTGCTTGATCACACTTTTTTTATTGGTGTGCACGAATTCAATAGGGTCTTCAATACAAACGATAAGGCATTCTCTTTCTTCATTTATCAGGTCGATCATGGTCGCCAGGGTCGTAGTCTTGCCTACACCTGTAGGGCCGGTGACTAAGACTAGGCCATTAGGCCTGCGCGCAAGGTCTATTGCGATAGCCGGCAGCCCTAAGTCTTCCATTTTGGGAATAGCCAACGGGACGCGGCGGAACGCTGCTTCTACCGAACCTTTTTGCATGTGGACGTTGACGCGGAAACGATCCAATCCGGGAGGCGCAAGCGAAAAATCCAACTCTAGATTTTTCTCAAACATTTCTTTCTGGGGATTGGTTAGGGCGCCATAGATCATTCTTTTTAAATCTAACTTAGTCAAGGTAGGCATAGCAGTCCTATGCAATTTACCATCTATGCGTAAAATGGGCGGCTCATTATCAGTAAGATGTAAATCCGAGGCTTTCTTTTCCACAGCTAATAAGAGCAGGTCTCTTATTTCCATTTTATTTCCTCCTTTATAAGTATTGCTTGGGATCTGCAATAAAGCCTTTGAGCGCTGATGCAGCGACCGTTGCAGGAGAACCTAGATAAATAAAAGCATTGGGGTTGCCCATTCTGCCTTTAAAATTTCTGTTGGCTGATGAAATAACTACTTCGCCATCTGCGGGAATGCCATTATGCGTCCCGACGCATGGCCCGCATCCCGGAGGCACGACAACCGCCCCGGCTTTAATGAATGTATCGATAAACCCGAGCTTTAAGGCTTCTAAAAATATCGGGCGCGAACTGGGCGCAATAATAAATTTTACCCCTTTGGCAATTCTCTTTGATTTTAATATCGAGGCAACTATTTTTAAATCGCTCAACCTTCCATTGGTACAGGTACCCAGGTATGCCTCGTCTATTTTTACGCTTTTTAATTTATCGGCTGATACAGCAGTATCCACGCTGTGCGGCCGGGATACCTGGGGAGAAATTTTTGAGATATCGAATTCCAGTATTTTATCATAAGAGGCATCTTTATCTGCCGATACCGGTTTGATCTTACTACTTTTTATACCTCTTCTTTCCAGCCATGTCAAAGTAAATTTATCCTGCGGCATGAAACCGGCCTTTGCCCCCATCTCCACCACCATATTACATATGGTAAAACGGCCGTCCATATCTAATTTATCGATAACCGGCCCGGCAAACTCGATGGCTTTATAGGTTGCTCCGTCGGCTTTTATGCGGGTAATGATATATAGGATGATATCTTTGGCGAATATGCCTTTGGGTAATTTTCCTTTGACGACTATTTTGATCGTTTCTGGTACTTTGAGCCAATTTTTTCCTGTAGCCAGGGCGATTGCCAGGTCAGTAGAGCCTACCCCGGTAGAGAACGCCCCTAACGCGCCATATGTGCAGGTATGCGAATCAGCCCCTAAAACTAAGCTACCGGGAAGGATTTCTCCCGATTCAGGGATGACCTGGTGGCATACGCCGCAACCGATATCATATAGTTGGGTATTATATTTGAGGCTGAAATCGCGCATTTTTTTATGCACGCGCGAAACACCTTCGCTTGGGGAAGGGGAACTATGGTCGATAACCATACAAAAATCAGTCTGTATTTTATCAACGCCCAATTCTTTTATCCTGTCGATGATGATAGAAGATGTCCCGTCCTGGCCAAAGGCAAAGTCTATTTTACATATAGCAAAATCACCGGCTTTTAAGTCTTTGCCGGAATGTTTACTTAATATTTTTTCCGCGATCGTCTTTCCCATTTTTATCTATAATTTTTTGACCCACTCTTCGATTCTATCCATGCCTTTTTTTATTTCTTCTATGTTGGTTGCAAAGCTTATGCGGATATAATCTTTTCTGCCGAATGCCTCCCCCGGGATGACCGCTACAGACATCTCTTCAAGCAGGCGGTTAGCAAAGGTTGCGGAATCTAACCCTGTCTCGGAGATGTTACAGAATATATAAAAAGCGCCTTGCGGCAGGGTAAAACTTATTTTTTTGATACCCTTTAGCCTGTCGACGATATAATCCCTTCTCTTTTGGAATTCGAGAGCCATCTGTTTGGAGAAACTATCCCCTGCGCTTAAGGCGGCAAAAGCTGCCTTTTGGCTGATTGATGCGGGGTTGGAAGTAGAGTGATCCTGTATCTTGGATATTGCATCCGCGATTTCTTGGGGAGCTCCTAAATATCCGATACGCCAGCCTGTCATAGAATGGCTTTTTGATAAGCCGTTAATAGTAATAGTCAGTTCGTAAATATCCTTATTAAAACTGGCGATAGAGGCATGTTTTAAATTATCGAAGATGATCTTTTCATATATCTCGTCAGAAATAACAAAGATCTTTTTTGCTACGCATAACTGGGAGATTTTTTTAAGTTCCTCCGGATTATAGACGCAACCCGTAGGGTTAGAAGGGCTATTCAGGATAAGCAGCTTTGTTTTAGGGCTTATGTATCTTTCTATATCGGAAGCGGAAATTTTAAAATTGTTTTCCGGGGATGTTTTGATAAACCGGGGTATGCCTTCGCATAAATTTACCATCTCGGGATAACTTACCCAGTAAGGCGAAGGGATGATGACTTCGTCCCCTTTATTTACCAGGGCAAGCAGCGTATTGAATATACTGTGCTTTGCTCCGCAGGAGACAATTATTTGGCTGGGCGAATAATCTAAAGAATTATCCTTTTTAAATTTTTCTGAGATTAGTTTTTTTAATTCTGCGGTTCCTGTGGTGGGGGTATATTTGGTAAATCCTGCCTTTATCGCTTCGATAGCCGCATCTTTGACAAAATCCGGGGTATCAAAGTCAGGCTCGCCTGCGGCAAAGCTTACGATATCCTTGCCTTCGGATCTTAATTTTTTTGCTTTTGAGGTGAGTGCTAGAGTAGAGGAAGGCTTTACCTTCTTTGTCCGTTCAGCCAGTTTCGTATCTATTCGCATATTCCTAGAATCCGTTGTGGGCTGCCGTCTTTATGAAGAAGAATCTCTTCTTTCTTTTTTGAAAATATTTTTCAGACCACCGAGGAATTTTTTATTCGGTTTTTTGGAAATAGGCGGTTTTTCTTTGACGGCGACCTCTGTCTTTGCTTTTTTCTCTTCTGTTGATTTTTCTGATTTTTCCGCGCCCAGTTTTTCTTCTTCTAAATTTTGCGTTTTAGTTTCTTTTTCTTTCTTATGCTTAGGTAATTCTTTCTTTTTGATTTCAGTGAGTTCCAGGATTACGATCTCTGCGTTGTCCCCTCTTCTTTTCCCTAATGCGATGATCCTGGTGAATCCGCCTGTTTTATCCTTGAAACGCCCTGCTATATCATTGAATAAAAGGGATACTAATTTATGGTCGCCCAATATTTTATATGCCTGCCTTTTTGCGGCGAGCGTGTTTTCTTTAGCCGAAGATATAAGCTTGTCTATTACTGTTTTAGTAGCTTTTGCTTTTAAGCTGGTAGTTTTTATGCTTTGATAGATAAGCAGGTTCCTTGCGAGCGAGCGTAATGTCGCCTTCCGCCAGCTGGTAAAACGATTTAACCGTATTCTATACTTTGCGTGTCTCATGTCTTTAAGCCTTTTTTAATTTTTTAGGGTCTATCTGCATCCCTAAAGTCAAGCCCATACTCAACAGCAGCTCTTTTATTTCATTCAATGATTTCTTGCCAAAGTTTTTGAAGCTTAACATTTCCTCTTCGCCTTTTTTCACTAACTCGGCGATTGTTTTTATGTTCGCTTCTCTTAAACAGTTGGAGCTCCTTACGGATAGTTCCAGCTCTGAGATCGGCAGCCTTAATTTTTCATATAAGACTACTTCTTCTTTTGTCATCTCAGGCTCTTCTTCCATCTCTTCCGGAAGCTGCCCGAAATTAACGAATATATCCAGGTGCCTCTGTAAAATATTGGAAGCATAAAGTAGCGCATCCTTGGGGGTTATTGCCCCGTTTGTAAATAATTCCAGAATCAGCTTTTCATAATCCGTTCTCTGGCCGACACGGGTATTCTCGACGTAAAAATTAACTCTTTTTAAGGGGGTGAATATAGAATCGATCGGGATAGTGCCTAAGGACTGTTCTTCTTTTTTATTTAATTCCTGCGATACGTATCCTCTTCCCCGGGCGACTTCCATTTCAACATGGAACTTGGCGTCTTTGGTCAGGGTCGCAATGTGCAGATCGGGGTTGATTATTTCTATAGTTTCGTCTCCCTGGATATCCTTTGCCTTGATCTCTCCCTTGGTGTCTTTTTTAATATATACTGTCTTGGGGATCTTGGAATGGGAATTCAATATCAGGTTTTTAATGTTGAGGATTATTTCCGGAACATCTTCGAGCACTCCCGGTATAGTCGAAAATTCATGCTGCACGCCTGAAATTTTGATTGAAGTTACGGCACTGCCTTCTATGGAAGATAAGAGGACTCTTCTCAAGGAATTACCCAGCGTTACGCCGTATCCTCTTTCAAAAGGAGCAGCAGAAAATTTACCGTATGTGTTAGTATAGCTAGCTTCATCGCATTCCAGCCTCTTTGGCAATTGCAACTCTCTCCATTTTATACCCATCTGTCTTTACTCCTTAAATGAGTCCGCTATAATTCGTGGCGGATTAGTTATACTATTATTTAGAATACAACTCTACGATCAACTGTTCCTGAATAGTGGCTGTAATATCTTCTTTTTCCGGAAGCCTTAATATTTTTGCTTTCAATTCCACGGAATCCATCTCCAGCCACGAAGGAATAGTCCTGTCTTTAGCCTGCTCTATGTTTTCCTTGATCTTATTTTTTGCTTTATCTTTTGCCTTTAGTTGGACGATATCGTCCTTATCTATTAAATAAGAAGGGATATTGGTGCGCTTGGAATTCACGTAGACAAAATTATGGCGCACGATTTGTCTTGCCTGAGCCCGGGAAGTAGCCAGGCCCATCCTGAATATCACATTATCCAGCCTTCTTTCCAGTAACTGTAACAAGACCTTTCCGGTTACTCCCTTTGTCTTTGAGGCAATCTTGAAGTATTTACGGAATTGCTTTTCCAGGACGCCGTACATCCTTTTTACTTTTTGCTTTTGCCTAAGCTGTAGGCCGTAGTTGGAAAGTTTTGATCTGCTCTGTCCGTGTTGCCCGGGAAGAGTAGGCCTTTTAGAAACAGTGCATTTTTCAGTATTACATTTTGTGCCTTTTAAAAATAATTTTTCTCCCTCTCGCCTGCACAATCTGCAAACTGCGTCTATATATCTAGCCATTTTAGGTTTAGACTCTCCTTTTCTTTTTCGCGCGACAACCGTTATGCGGAATAGGTGTAACGTCTTTTATGGAAGTAATGGTCAGGCCTGCTGCCTGTAATGCCCGGATAGCAGATTCCCTGCCGAAACCAGGCCCCTTCACGTAAACATCTACTTCTTTGAGTCCTATTTCTTTTGCTTTTCTGGCAGCATCAGTTGCTGCTATCTGTGCGGCAAAAGGCGTGGATTTCTTTGAGCCGCTGTAACCGACAATACCGGGCGCAGACCAGACCAGGACATTGCCTTGTTTGTCGGTAATAGTTATTATAGTATTATTAAAACTTGCCTGGATATGTGCTATGCCTGTGGTTATACCCTTGGCGATCTTTTTCTTTTTTGCTTTATCTTTTGTAGCCATTAATTATTCTCCTTTAGGATTTAGGCTTGGCAGCTGGCGCAGCTTTTTTCTCTTCTGCCTTCTTGACAATTACCATGCCGCCTCCCCTGCGGGGGCCTTTACGGGTCCTTGCGTTTGTGCGCGTGCGTTGCCCTCTTACAGGTAACCCTTTTTTATGGCGCATGCCCCGCCAAGAGCCGATATCTACTAGTCTTTTGATGTTTTGAGAAACGTCCCGGCGCAGGTCGCCTTCTATTTTATAGCCAATTTTTTGCATGATGATAGTCAGGTGCGAAACATCTGCTTCTGTCAAATCCTTGGCCCGCTTACTAGGATCGATCCCTGCTTCTTTCAGGATTATGCCAGATAAATGCCTGCCTACACCATACAGGTATGTTAAGGCTATATCTATTCTTTTTTCTTTTGGTATGTCTACACCCAGGATTCTTGGCAATTTAATCTACCCCCTTATTATTTTGCGTTTAAAAAGATTAACCTTGTCTCTGTTTATGTTTTGGGTTGGAGCAAATTACCCGCACAACGCCCCTTCTCTTGATGATCTTGCACCTATCGCAGATCCTTTTAACCGATGCTTTTACTTTCATTTTATTTTACCCTGAATGTGATTCTTCCCCGTGTGAGATCATAAGGGGACAATTCCAATTTTACTTTATCGCCGGGAAGTATCCTTATAAAATTCATCCGCATCTTCCCGGAAACATGCGCCAGTACTACGTGCCCATTCTCAAGCTCGACTCTAAACATTGCATTCGGTAGCGTTTCTATGATCTTGCCTTCAGTCTCGATTAATTCTTCTTTAGGCATATTTAATTCGTCAGTATTTCCGGCCCCTTTTCGGTGATCGCCACTGTATGTTCGAAATGCGCAGAAACCAGCCTGTCTTTAGTAACAGCTGTCCAGCCATTATCAAGTATCTCTGTTTCCCAAGTGCCCATGTTTACCATAGGTTCGATAGCCAGCACCATCCCGTTTTTTAATACCGGGCCCTGATGCGGCCTGCCGAAATTAGGTATTTCCGGCTCTTCGTGTAATTGACGGCCTATACCATGGCCTACGAATTGCCTTACCACAGAGAATCCCTGTTTTTCTACGTAATTCTGTATAGCGTATGATATATCCGAGAGGTAATTGTTTACGCGAGCCTCTTTGATGCCCAGCGCAAGCGCTTTTTTAGCCGCCTCGATCATTTTTTTTGCCCCGGGTTTCATTTTGCCTATGCCTAAAGTTATTGCTGCGTCGGAATAATAACCTTGGTAATTTACGCCTAGATCTAAACTTATCATATCGCCTTCCAGAAGTTTCCTGTCGCTAGGTATGCCGTGGACGATCTCTTCGTTTATCGAAGTGCATACGCTTGCCGGGAAACCTTTGTAACCTTTAAAAGCAGGGGTTGCGTTTTCTTTGGATATCAAGTCTTCTGCCAGGGAATCTATCTCTAAAGTAGAAACCCCGGGTTTTATGGACTCCTGAAGTTTACGCATTGTCCTCGCTAAAATTTTACCGGATTTTCTCATCATCTCTAAATCTTTTTCAGACTTTAAGGGAATCATTGTGTGCAGCGCTGAGTTCAATGATCTTGTTGAGCACGACTGTCGCATCCAGGTCTGCGTCTAAACGGTGCAATTTTTGTTTTGCCGCATAATAATCTATCAGGGAAGAAACCTCTTTTTTGTAAACTTCGATGCGTTTTTTGACGGTCTCTTCTTTATCGTCGATCCTTTGATAAAGTTCGCCGTTGCAATTATCGCAGATGCCTTTAACTTTAGGAGGCATGTTCGTAGTATGAAAATTCGCACCGCAAGTTTTACAGACTAATCTTCCGGAAAGGCGCTGTATAATGACCTTGTCGCTGGTATCCAGATAAACTACCGCGTCTATGCCTAAATCTAACTTTTTAAGGATGTTATCCAGCTCTTCTGCCTGTTGGATATTGCGCGGATAACCATCCAGTATAAAACCTTTTTTTACATCCGGATCTTTGAGCCTCAAAGCCAACATCTGGTTGACTAAATTATCGGGTACAAGAGCGCCCTTATTCATGAAGCTGCTGGCTTCTTTTCCCAGGGAGCTGCCTTCTGCGACATTCTTTCGTAACAGGTCACCTGTGGATATATGCGGCAATTTTAATTTAAGTGCCAGTTGTTTTGCCTGTGTGCCTTTACCTGCTCCGGGAGGCCCTAGCAATACGATCTTCATATTATCTTCTTCCCCTGATGTGGCCACCCTTGATAAATCCTTCGTAATGGTGCATTAGAAGATGGGATTCTACCTGTTTTATGGTATCCAGCATAACGCCTACTATGATCAGTACACCTGTACCGCCGAAGAAAGAAGCTACCAGGTAAGGGACTTTAAGCCACGCCATAATAAAATCAGGGAATATGGCGATGAAGGCGACGAATACCGCCCCTGCCAGGGTGATCCTTGTCATTACATGGTCCAGGAATTCCGATGTAGTGTTACCCGGACGGATACCGGGGATAAAACCGCCGTATTTTTTCATATTTTCAGATAGGTCGTGCGGATTAAATACGATCGCGGTATAAAAATAACAAAAGAATATTATGAGTAACGCATATATAAAGGTATAAAGTAAATGCCCGCGGATCAACCCCTGGGCTAATCTTTGGAAACCGGGGTTAGGAATAAATGATGCCAATGTCGCCGGGAATAAAATTATGGATTGCGCAAAGATAATGGCGATGACCCCTGACGTATCTACTTTTAAGGGTATGTAAGTGCTTTGCCCCCCAAAGATCTTTCTTCCTACAACGCGGCGGGCGTATTGGACAGGGATCTTTCTTTGCCCTTGCGTAATCATGATCACCGCAAATACTACACCTATCAAGAGCGCTGCCATAATAAGTAATGTAAAAGGCTGTATCTGGCGGCGCGAAGGAGAAAAAGGCGAGATCAGGACAAATAACTGATGAATTGCCGTCGGGATCCTTGAAATAATACCGGCAGTAATGACCAGGGATATCCCGTTACCGATACCCCTCTCCTGTATCTGCTCTCCCAGCCACATGATAAATATCGTGCCGGTAGTCAAAGTAAGCACGGTAAGGATCCTAAAACCCCATCCCGGCTGCAAGACTATTCTCAAACCTTCAAAACGAGCCGGATCCTCTAACCATAAAGCAATAAAATAAGATTGGATAATGGAAAGAAATACGGTGCTGTAACGTGTATACTGGTTTATTTTTTGATAACCGGCTTTGCCCTCTTTGGCTAATTTTTCCAGGGCCGGGACGACCGCGGTCAAAAGCTGCAGGATAATAGAAGCCGAAATATAAGGCATGATACCGAGGGCGAAGATGGTCAAACGTTCCATTGCGCCACCGGAAAACATATTGATTATGCCAAATAACGTCCCGCCTTGCGTCTTGGCAATGCGGTTAAAAAATTCGGCTAACGCAGCTCCGTTGATCCCCGGCGTAGGCACATAGCAGCCAACGCGGTAAATAGCAATAAGGAATGCCGTTATAAGCAGCCGCCTTTTTAGATCCGGGATTTTGAATGAATTAGCAAGGGCACTAAACATTAATGATTTCTACTTTTCCGCCTGAATTTTTAATTTTATCAACGGCCTTTTTGGAGATGGCATGGACTTGGAGAGTGATCGGGGTTTTGATCTCTCCATCCGCCAGTACTTTTACCGGTTTTTCTTTATTTTGTATCAAGCCGCTTTTCTTTAAGGTTTCAGGATTGATAGTGGTTTCTTTTATGCGTTTTAAATCCCCTAAATTTACGATCTGGTATTCTTTTCTGAAGATATTAGTGAAGCCTCTTTTGGGCATTTTACGGATTAAAGGAGACTGTCCGCCTTCAAACCCCAGATAGAAATGCCTTCCCGCGCGCGATGTCTGGCCTTTACTGCCTCGGGTGGAGGTTTTACCATGGCCTGAACCGGAGCCCCGGCCTAAGAGTTTCTTTGGTTTATGGGCACCCCGAGGTACTTTTAAATTATGCATACCTAGCTTTATTTCCGGGGCCTTTTTACTTTTGGTTATTTTCTTTCTCATTTTCAATTACCTTTAAGCTTTTTAATCCTTCGATGGTCGCTTTGATTACATTGATAGGATTATTAGATTTTAGACATTTAGTCAATATATCTTTTATGCCGGCAGCTTCGCATATTGCCCTTACAGGCCCTGCGGCGATTACGCCTGTTCCTTCGGAAGCCGGCTTAAGCATAACTTTTGCCGCTCCATAATGTCCGATTACTTCGTGAGGAATGGTTGAGCCTTCCAAGGGGACTTTAAAGAGTTCTTTCTTTGCCCTGGTCAGGGATTTACGGATAGCATCCGCAACTTCGTTAGCTTTATCTAAAGCAAATCCTACTCTTCCCTTAGTATCCCCCACAACAACAAGGGCGCTAAAATGGAGCTTCTTTCCACCCTTGGTTACTTTTGTTACACGGTTGATAGAAATAATTTTTTCTATTAGTTCCGGATGTTGTTGAATTTTTAACTCGCGCTCACGCATATTTAGAACTCCAGTCCGCCCTTTCTTAAGGCATCCGCAAATGCCTTTACCCTGCCGTGGTATAAATAACCGGCACGGTCAAAGACTATTTTTGTGATTCCTTTTTCTTTGCTCTTTCTGGCAAAAACTTCACCGAAGAATTCGGCAGATTTTATATTTCCGCCCGAAGGAAATTTTTGTTTTATCTCTTTATCGAGCGTTGAAAGAGAAAAAAGTGTTTTATCCCGGGTATCGTCGGTAACTTGCGCAAAAAGGTTTTTTAAGCTCCTGTGGATTACCAGGCGGGGAGCTGTTTCTGTACCGAGCATCCTCATTTTAATGCGGCGATGCCTTTTTGATCTTGATAATTCTTTTTTATTTTTCATATTTATTTAGCAGCCGTTGCCTGCGCCTTTCCTACCTTTTTCTTTATATATTCGCCTGAGTAACGGATACCTTTTCCTTTATAGGGTTCAGGCGGGTAGACAGCGCGTATTTCTGCGGCTATTTCTCCTACGCTTTCCTTATTGATACCCCTGATTATTATTTGCGTCTGTTTCGGCGTCTCTATCTTAATGTCTTCCGGGATCGTGATATTCACCGGATGAGAGAAACCCAACTGCATATTTAAATTGTTGCCCTGGACCTGGGCGCGGAATCCTACGCCCTGTATTTCTAATTCTTTTGTGTATCCTTCGGTAACGCCTTTTAACATGTTTGCGATTAAGGCGCGGGTAAGGCCATGGAAGGCCCTATCCATTTTTGTATCGACTACCCGTTTCACAAAGACCTGGTTATCTTTTATTTCGATCTTTATCCGGTCAGATAGCCGTTGAGATAATTTACCTTTAGGCCCCTCTATAAGGATCAGGCCGTCCTTGACTTCTATTTTTGCGTCTTTTGGTATTAAAACAGGTTTTATACCGATTCTAGACATATTTTTTTCCTCACCAAATATAAGCGATGACTTCTCCGCCGACACCCAATGCTTTGACTTCTTTATCCGTAAGGATACCCTTGGAGGTTGAAATAATAGCTAATCCTCTGCCTCTTAAGACAGAAGGGATCTTGCCGTGTTTTACATATACGCGCAGGCTTGATTTGGATATGCGTTTAAGGCTGCGTATTGCGGGTTTACCATAGAGATATTTTAAGTAGACCCTGAGTATCTCCTGATTTTTATTTTCTATTATTTTGAAGTTATCGATATAATTTTCTTTTTTCAGTATTTCCATAATGGACTTTAGCGTCTTTGAAGCGGGCATATCTACATTTTCTTTTTTTGCCATTATGGCATTGCGCATAACCGTAAGCGCGTCAGCGATCGTATCAGTTCTGGACATTTTCCCCTCTTTTAATTTTGTGTTTTATGCTACCAACTCGCCTTTTTGATTCCCGGGATCAGGCCTTGCCAGGCTAATTCCCTGAAACAAATTCGGCAGAGTCTAAATCTACGCAGATACCCACCTGACCTGCCGCAGAGGCTGCAGCGGTTGTATTTACGCGTAGAAAATTTTGGTTTTCTTTTCCATCTTGCTATTTGTGAATTTTTAGCCATATCTAACCTGTACTTTCAAACGGGATACCGAATGCTTTTAATAATTCCTGTGATTGTTTTGTGGATTTAGAATTTTTAATGACAAAAGTTATGTCCATGCCTTGCGAGCGGCTTATCTTATCGTATTCGATCTCCGGGAAGATGACCTGGTCGGTTATGCCGAGAGTGTAGTTTCCTCCCCTGTCAAAAGAATCAAGCGGCACGCCCCTGAAGTCGCGGATACGCGGTAGCGCGATATTTACCAGCCTGTCCAGAAACTCATACATCATCGCCCTTCTCAAGGTCACTTTACAGCCTACCGGATGCCCTTGCCTGACCTTGAAGTTCGAAATCGCTTTTTTAGCCCGTCTTAAAATCGGTTTCTGCCCTGTGATTACGCCTAATTCTTCCATTGCCTTATCCAGGATCTTCACGTCTTGCAGGGCCTCGCCCACGCCCATATTTACTACTATTTTTTCCAGGCGCGGGATAGCATACTTATTCTTTATATTGAATTCCTGCATCATTTTTTGAGTGATCTCGTTCCTGTATTTATCTAATAATCGGGGGACCATATCAGATTACCTCTTTACATGCTTTACAAAATCTTGTTTTCGCCTTATCTTTCTCTAATTTAAACCCGACTCTCGCAGGCCGGCTGCAATGGCTGCAAAAAAGCATAAGGTTTGCGGTACTGATAGGCGCTTCCATTGATATAATTCCGCCTTGCTGGTCCTGGCGGGTCTGGCGTTTGTGTTTTTTGACTAAATTTACCCCTTGGACTAAGGCTTTATTTTTGGCAGTGAAGATTTCTAATACCTTGCCTTTTTTACCCGCGTCCTTGCCTTTTGTGACTTGTATCATATCGCCTTTTTTTATTTTCAACATTAGATTACCTCGGGAGCTAAAGAAACGATCTTGGCAAATTTTTTATCCCTTAATTCGCGGGCCACCGGCCCAAAGACGCGTGTGCCGCGGGGATTAAGCTGCGGATCGATAAATACGATCGCATTGCGGTCAAACCTTAATACCGAACCATCCGGCCGCCTTATCGGTTCCTTGGTCCTTACGATCACGGCCTTGGCAACTTCCCCCTTTTTAACGGTTGCGCCAGGGGAGGATTCTTTCACATTTACATTTATGATATCGCCGAGTTCGGCGCAATCGCAATTCTTTTTGCCAAAAACAGCGATAAAAGAAGCACGTTTAGCGCCGGTATTATCAGCTACATCCAGGATAGTGCGTAATTGGATCATGTTGTTATTTCCTCTTTTATTTCTACGTGCGGCAGGATAGCCTGCTTGACTACTTTGACCACTCTAAAACGCTTATCTTTGGATAAAGGCCTTGTCTCTTCTATCAGGACAGTATCCCCCATTTTAGCGATGCCTTTTTCATCATGCGCTTTAAATTTATTATACTGTTTTAAGATCCTGTGGTATTTCTGATCTTTGCTTAAACGCGTAGTCTTAACGATTACGGTCTTTTGCATCTTATTGCTTATGACTATGCCGGTAAATTCTTTTCTCTTACCCATTTAATTTCTCTTTCTTTTCATTAAGAATAGTTTTTATGCGTGCGATATCCCTCTTGACCAGGGAAAACATATGCGGTTTTTCTACCCTTGCGCCATAACGCTGCATATTAAGCTTAAATAGTTCTTCTTTTAGGGTTCTTTCTTTCTGCAGTAATTCTTCTTTAGATAAATTGCGTAATTCTTTTGTTTTCATTTTATTTTTGCGTCCTGGTGATGAATTTTGTCCTCATGGGTAATTTATAAGCAGCTGCCCTGAAACATTGCCGCGCGAATTCTTCCTGTACGCCACCTAACTCGAATAACACGCGCCCTCTTTTTACTACACATACCCAATGATCAAGCTCTCCCTTGCCTTTTCCCATGCGCACTTCCGCAGGTTTTTTAGTGATAGATTTATCGGGAAAGATCCTGATCCAAAGTTTACCGCCTTTATGCAACTGGCGGGCTAAAATGACGCGCACGGCTTCGATCTGGGTATTCTTTATCCATCCGTTTTCCAGGACCTTTAATCCGAACTCGCCAAAGGCAAGAGTGCTTCCGGTAGTGGCGACTCCGCGCCTGTTCCCTTTTTGAAGCTTGCGGTATTTTACTCTTTTGGGCATCATTACCATAAGAAAATTACCCCTTTACTTGTTTTTCCGCTGTTTCTTCGGCAGGAATATCCTGTTTTCCAACTGTAGCCCCGCCTAATATATCCCCCCTGTAAAGCCATACCTTGACTCCGATAAGGCCATAGGTGGTCAGACTTTCAGCAAAACCGTAATCTATATCCGCGCGAAACGTGGAAAGAGGGATTTTTCCCTGTTTATAGGTTTCCGTGCGCGACATTTCAGCGCCATTAAGCCTTCCTGCGCAGCATATTTTTACACCTTTTGCTCCCGCAGACATCGATTGTTCGATGGCGCGTTTTACCGCCCTACGGAAAGCAACCCTCTTTTCTATCTGTAAAGATACGTTTTCAGCCACAAGCTGTGCATCCAGGCCCGGATTTTTTACTTCTTCCACGTCGATAGAAACTTCTTTTTTTAACATGCTGTTTAAATCTTCGCGTAAGCGCTCGATATCCGCGCCATGGCGGCCGATAATTATCCCGGGCCGGGCAGACAGGATCCTTACTTTTGTTTTTTCAGTCAGCCTCTCTATGATGACCTTGGAAATAGCTGCCTGTTTGAACCTTTTTTTGATTATCTTTCTGATATTATAATCTTCTTCGATGAAGCGAGGAAAGTCCTTTGCCTTGGCAAACCATCTGCTATGCCATGTCCTGATAAAACCGACTCTTAATACAAAAGGGTGAACTTTTTGTCCCATGCTTTATTCTCCAGACTTTAAGTCTAACTCTATTCTAATATGCGAAGTTCTTTTTTTGATAGATGCCGCCCTGCCGAATGCAGCTGCTTTAAACCTTTTCCAAGACGGGCCGACATTGCAGATTATCTTAGACACGTATAATTGTTCAGGATTAAATCCCTTTGTCTTTGCGTTTGCAATCGCGGACTTCAATATCTTGATCATATATTCTTTGGGCCGCTTATTTAAGTTGGTAAGAATAGAAACTGCGACATCCGCGTCTTTTTGACGGATTATATCCATTACCTGCCTTACCTTTGTCGGCGAAATCCTTAAAAATTTTCCTTCTGCTTTTGCTATCATGTTATGTCTTTTCTACGGCTTTCTTGGCTTTTACACCGCCGTGTTTTCTGAAGATCCGCGAAGGAGCAAATTCGCCTAGTTTATGGCCGACCATATTTTCGGTTACAAAGACCGGCATATGTTTCCTTCCATCGTAGACCCCGAAGGTAATTCCTACGAAATCAGGGATAATGGTAGAACGCCTTGACCAGGTTTTTATAGCCAGGCGGACACCGGAGCGCTTTGCCCTTTCGACTTTCCTCATCAATCTTTCTTCGACAAATGGACCTTTTTTTAGTGAACGCGGCATAGTCTACTTCCTTCTTTTAAGAATAAATTTATTTGAATACCTTACCTTTTTTCTGGTCTTATAACCTTTTGTAGGTTTGCCCCATGGTGTTACAGGATGCGGATTACCCTGTCCGGATTTTCCTTCTCCGCCGCCGTGAGGATGATCAACGGGGTTCATGGCTAATCCTCTTACAGTCGGCTTGATCCCCAGCCAGCGGGTCCTGCCTGCTTTACCTAGAGTGATCGCTTCATGCTCAATATTGCTGACCTGGCCTATGGTGGCACGACAATCTAAATTTATGAGCCTTACTTCTCCGGAAGGAAGGCGGATATGCGCAAATTCATTTTCTTTAGCCATGATCTGCGCAGAGGTCCCGGCGCTCTTTACGATCTGGCCGCCCTTACCTTTAAATAATTCTACATTGTGTATCAGCGTGCCCTGTGGAATATGCCTTAAAGGCATACAATTTCCGGTTTTGATTTCGGTTTCTTTCTGGTTAGACGATATTATTTCATCGCCTACTTTTAAACCCAGCGGCGCCAAAATATACCTTTTTTCCTTATTAGGGTATTCTAAAAGCGCTATCCTTGCGGAACGGTTAGGATCATACTCAATCGCAATTACCTTAGCAGCTACATCAAGTATATCCCTTTTAGAATCGATGATGCGCAGCATCCTTTTATGGCCGCCGCCGCGATGCCTTACCGTAATGCGGCCGTAAGAATTCCTGCCTCCCATTTTTTTAAGGGGCAGGATCAGGGATTTTTCCGGATAACTCTTGGTGATCTCAGCAAAATCCGGGCCGATTATCCAGCGCCTCGAAGGTGTTGTCGGTTTGAATTTTTTTATACCCATGTCTTTAAATAATTATACTGTTTCCAGTTTTTGGCCTTCTTTAAGCGTGACTAAGGCCTTTTTAGTATCCGGCGTTCTTCCTAATTGGTACCTTACTCTCCTCTTTTTTCCGGCGGAAATAAGAGTATTTACATCCGTAACCTTTGTTTTATAGATCTCTTCTACCGCGCGTTTTATCTGGATCTTATTGCTGGCCTTATCTACCAGAAAGAGGTATTTTCTTTGCGGTTCATACGCAGTAGATTTTTCCGTTCTTAGTAATGCCTTGATTATATCGTGCGAATTCTTCATTTATTTAAGCCTTTTTGTTAATTCTTCGAGGCCTTTTTTGTTAACGATCAATTTATGCGCCTTCATTATTTCGTAAGCATGCGTATCTTTAGTTAAATTAGTAGTAAGAAAACCGATATTACGCAAAGCCAGTTTCAGATTATCGTCTATTTTATCCAAAAGTAAAAGTACATTGTGATTCTTTTTATTCTTTTCAGGTAATACCTTTAAGCTGGAGAATATCTTTACCGCATCTTTTACCTTGGGAGCGCCGAGTTTGAATTCATCCAGTATCAGAAAATTATTTTCTTTGACTTTGATATTCAGGCTTGTTTTCAATGCCAGTGTCTTTATTTTTTTCGGTAATTTAAAAGAGAAATCTCTCGGATGCGGCCCGAAGATAACGCCTCCATGGCGCCACAAAGGAGAACGGGTAGAACCAACGCGCGCCCGCCCGGTCCCTTTTTGCTTCCAGGGTTTGCGTCCGCCACCGGCAACTTCTCCTCTTGTCTTGGTTGACGCAAGGCCTTTTCTTTGATTAGCGCGATAGGCATTGATTGCCTGGTATAAAGCAGCGGTATTTATCGTGCCGTCAAATAGTTTCGTATTGAGCTTTACCGACTCGATCTCTTTTCCTTCTGTGTTATATATAGGTAAGGTGATTGCTTCCATAATTTTAGAGCATATTTCTTAGCCTTGGTTTCGGTTTTTTTGGCCTCGGCTTTTTTAGCCTCGCCCTTGAAGACTTTTTTCTTTGCTTTGCTAATGAGCAAATAGCCGTTTTTGTGGCCCGGTACCGCGCCTTTGAGCAATAGAAGATTGTTCTCTAGGTCGACTTTTACTACTTTTAAATTCTGTACCGTAGCCTGTTGGTTTCCCATATGCCCGGGTAAGTGATGGCCTTTCCAGACCCTGCCCGGCGTCGTAGTAGAACCGATAGAACCGATGCGGCGATGGGACGTCGAACCATGTGTTTGTGGGCCGCCATGCCAATGCCAGCGTTTCATACCACCCTGGAATCCTTTTCCTAAGGAAGTCCCTGTCACATCTACGAAGTCGCCGGCTTTAAACAAATCCACCTTTACAGCTTCGCCGACCTTGTATTCATTCTTAGGGTCCTTTAGGACCTCTTTGATCAATTTCTGCGGAGGTATGTTTATTTTCTTAAAATAGCCTGATACCGGTTTTTTAAGGCGGTTTTCTTTGGCGGTGTCAAAACCTAATTGAAGGGATTTTTCCTTTACTGCCAGTATCGGACAAGGGCCCGCTTCAATAGCCGTGACACCAACGAGTGTACCGTCATCGGTAAAAACCTGGGTCATGCCAATTTTTTTTCCTAATATTGCTGTTGCCATGGTTATTATTTGATCTCTACGTCTACGCCTGCGGGTAGATTTAGTTTTCTTAAAGCGTCAATCGTCTTGGATGTCGGATCGTATATATCGATAAGCCTTTTGTGTGTAGAAAACTCGAACTGCTCGCGAGATTTCTTATCGATAACCGGGGAGCGCAGGACAGTATAGATCTCCCTTTTCGTAGGCAGCGGTACCGGCCCGGATATGTTTGCGCCGGTACGTTTTACTGTTTCTACGATCTCCTCCACTGCTTGATCAAGCAAACGGTGGTCGTACGCTTTTAATTTTATCCTTATCTTTTGCATATTTAGCTACTTTTCTTAAGCAATGATCTCGGTTACTACCCCTGCGCCTACGGTGTGCCCGCCTTCGCGTATAGCAAAGCGTGATTCTTTTTCCATGGCAATAGGAGTAATTAATTCAACTGCTGCATTCACGTTGTCGCCGGGCATAACCATTTCTACGCCTTCAGGAAGCGTTACGCTTCCGGTAACGTCGGTGGTACGAAAATAGAACTGCGGCCTGTAACCTTTAAAGAATGGTGTATGCCTTCCGCCTTCTTCTTTGGTCAGGACGTATATCTGGGCTTTGAATTTTGTGTGCGGGGTGATCGATTTGGGTGCAGCGATAACCATGCCGCGCTCTATCGCATCTTTATCCACGCCGCGTAACAATAAACCTACATTATCTCCGGCCTGCCCTTCATCTAAGAGCTTCCTGAACATTTCGATGCCGGTGACTACTGTCTTCTTTACCTCTGGCCTTAAACCTACCAGCTCTACTTCATCGTTAAGTTTTACTTTACCGCGTTCGATCCTGCCTGTACCTACGGTTCCTCTACCTTCAATACTGAAAACATCTTCGACTGCCATAAGTAAAGGTTTATCCAGGTCTCTCACCGGTAAAGGTATAAAATCATCACAAGCCTTGATTAAATCCAGGATCGGTTTGCAATCAGGGCTATTTGGATCTCCCGCAGCTTGCATTGCCTTAAGAGCGCTACCCTTGATAATAGGGGTTTTATCTCCCGGGTAACCATATTTGGTCAATAGGTCTCTTACTTCCATTTCTACCAGGTCAATAAGTTCTTTATCGGAAACGGTATCAACTTTATTCAAAAATACTACCATTGCCGGAACGTTGACCTGCCTTGCTAAAAGTATATGCTCTCTTGTCTGAGGCATAGGGCCGTCTGCAGCGGAAACTACCAATATTGCGCCGTCCATCTGTGCCGCGCCGGTGATCATGTTTTTGATATAATCAGCATGTCCCGGGCAGTCGATATGCGCGTAATGACGGGCATCGGATTCATATTCGACGTGAGCAACGGAAATCGTAACTACCTTAGTCTCGTCTCTTACAGTGCCGCCTTTTGCGATATCAGAATATTCCCTTGCCTGGGCCTTTCCTAATTTAGATAATACATGCGTGATCGCAGCAGTCAAAGTTGTTTTACCATGATCGATGTGGCCGATGGTCCCGATGTTTACATGCGGTTTATTCCTTACAAATTTTTCTTTAGCCATTTCTTACCTCCTTATTAAAGTTTAAAAACTTTTCCTTGCACCCGAAGAAGCCAAACCCGAAATAATTCTTTCTGCTATATGTGAAGGCACTTCGGCGTAAAACGAAGGCTCCATTGTATAGGATGCGCGGCCTTGTGTCAAGGATCTTAATACAGTTGCGTAATTAAATATTTCAGCCAGAGGCACGTATGCCCTGATAGCGCGTACATTTGCGCGCGGATTGATCGAGACTATTTTCGCCCGACGGGAATTCATGTCTCCAATCACTGTGCCCATATACTCTTCGGGAGCTACGACTTCCATATCCATAATCGGCTCTAAGAGTATGGGGTTTGCTTTCTTCAGGCCGTCGCTAAAAGCAATTGCTGCCGCCATTTTAAAAGCCATTTCTGAAGAATCCACATCATGAAATGAACCGTCGATAAGAGTGATCTTTACGTCGGTTACCGGATAGCCCGATAGAGCGCCGCTTTTGGCAGCGTCAAAGATACCCTGTTTTACAGAAGGAATAAATTCACGCGGTATAGCGCCACTCTTGATTTTTTCTTCAAAAGTAACACCCGTACCAGGCATCTCCTGGGGTTCCATTTCTACGACCACGTGGCCATACTGGCCATGGCCCCCTGATTGCTGTATGAATTTTCCCGTAGAAACAATTTTTTTAGTAATGGTTTCGCGATAAGCAACTTGCGGTGCGCCGACCTGCGCCTCGACATTGAATTCCCGCATGATCCTGTCGATGATGATCTCCAGATGCAGCTGGCCCATTCCTGAAATAATATTCTCGCCGGTTTCATGATTATAAGTGATGCGGAAAGACGGGTCTTCTTCGGCTAATTTATGCAGGGCCATACCCATTCTTTCCTGGTCTTGTTTAGTCTTTGGCTCAATGGCCTGCTGGATTACCGGCTCAGGGAAACGCATGGCCTCAACAAGGATGGGATTCTTTTCTGTGCACAAGGTATCTCCTGTCCTTGTTTCTTTTAAGCCCACTGCTCCGACTATGTCGCCTGTGTGCACTTTCTCGATGATCTCCTGGCGGTTAGCATGCATTCTTACTAATTTTGTCAGGCGTTCCCTGTTCCTCTTGGAGGCATTATAGATATACTCACCTGAACTTATTGAACCTGAATAGACTCTGATATAATTTATTTTTCCCACATACGGGTCTGTAGCAACCTTGAAACACAAGGCGCAGAAAGGCGCTTTATCTGAAGCTATGATCTCTTCGAATTCTTCGGTATCGGGGTTAGTACCTTTTATCGGAGGCAGATCCGCAGGCGAAGGCAGATAGTCGCATACAGCATCCAAAAGTAATTGTATCCCCTTATTTCTGAAAGATGATCCGCATAAAACCGGGACAAATTTATTGGCTATTACGCTTCTGCGGATAGCTTCTTTTATCTGGGCTTCATCCGTCTTTTTGCCGTGCACAAAAGCATCCATCATCAGTTCATCCGCTTCCGCGATCTTCTCTAATAATATATCGTGCTGTTTATTGACCTCGCTTAGCAATTCAGCAGGCACTTCCTTAGTCTCCATTTCATTACCAAGCTCGTCTTTATAGATTATTAATTTTTTTCCGATCAGGTCTATCATTCCGCTAAGAACTTCATTCTGATAGTAAGGAATTTGCACGGCGGCTGCGTTTGCGCCTAATTTTTTATGCATCTGGTCTATAGTATCGAGAAAATTGCTTCCTGTCCTGTCTAATTTATTCACAAAAGCGATCCTGGGGACATTATAACGGTCTGCCTGGCGCCAGACTGTTTCTGATTGGGGCTCGACTCCGCCGACGCCGCAAAAAACTACGACTGCCCCGTCCAGGACCTTTAACGATCTTTCAACTTCGATCGTAAAATCGACGTGGCCGGGAGTATCAATAATATTAATATTGATATCGCGCCATTTGCAGGTAGTGCAGGCTGCGGTTATGGTAATACCTCTTTCCTGCTCCTGGATCATCCAATCCATAGTTGCAGTGCCTTCATCTACCTGGCCGATCTTATAGGTTTTTCCCGTAAAGTAAAGTACGCGTTCGGTAGTAGTAGTTTTGCCCGCATCTATATGAGCAATGACCCCGATATTCCTTATTTTTTCTAAAGCAATTTTTCTCATTATTTTACCATCTAAAATGCGCAAAGGCCTTATTCGCTTCAGCCATTTTATGCACATCGTCTCTTTTTTTGATACAAGAACCTTCGCCTTTAAAGGCCGCGATGATCTCTTCGGCAAGTTTTACTTCCATGGTTTTACCTTTTTTATTCTTGGCAAAATCCCTTATCCAACGCAGGGCAATCGAAGTCCCTCTATCCTGCCTTACCTCGATAGGGACTTGATAAGTTGCGCCACCCACGCGCCGCGGTTTTACTTCCAGGCGCGGACGGGCATTATCGATCGCCTTATGAAAAACTTTTAAAACATCCACTTCGTTAGTCTGCTGTTTTATTATTTCAAATGCGCCGTAGACGATCTTCTCGGCAATGGATTTTTTGCCTTCGAGCATGACCATATTGATAAATTTTGCTACGACGTTGCTGTTAAATTTTGGATCCGGCAGAATCTCTTTTTCTTGCGCTTTTCTTCTTCTCATTCTTTGTAGTTGCTCCTCGTTTTATTGTTTCGGCCTTTTTGCCCCGTATTTAGAGCGGGATTTTCTTCTTTGATTTACTCCTGCGGCATCAAGAGTCCCTCTAACGATATGATACCTAACGCCGGGTAAATCTTTCACGCGGCCGCCCCTGACCAAAACTATAGAGTGTTCCTGTAAATTATGCCCTTCGCCCGGAATATAAGCCGTGACTTCTATGCCTGTGGTAAGCCTTACCCTGGCAATTTTTCTTAAAGCGGAATTAGGTTTTTTAGGCGTCATAGTACGTACCTGAAGGCATACGCCTCTTCTCTGAGGGCACGCCTTTAAAGCCGGTGATTTCGTTTTCTTCTTTTTTGCGATCCTGCCTAATCTAATCAACTGTCTAATAGTTGGCATTATTTACCCTCTTCCTTCTCTGCTGCTTTTTCTTCTGATTTACTGGCTGCTTTGATGATCTCTATTTCGCGGTGATTACGGAAACCCGTACCTGCAGGGATTAAATGCCCGACAATCACGTTTTCTTTTAAACCGAATAACTCATCGTGTTTTCCCGAAGCAGCTGCTTCAGTAAGGACACGCGTTGTCTCCTGGAAACTCGCTGCCGAAATAAAACTTTCTGTGGTTAAAGACGCTTTGGTTATACCCAGTAATAGGGGTGTCGCTTGTGCCGCCTTGCCGCCTTTTTTTATTACGCGGCTATTTTCTTTTTGGAATACCCATTTATCCACCTGTTGAGTGGCTAAGAAATCCGTATCGCCCGGATCCTCAATCTTTACTTTCTTTAACATCTGCCTGATTATCAACTCGATATGTTTATCGTTTATGCGCACTCCCTGGAGCCTGTAGACTTCCTGCACTTCATTAACCAGGTATTCCTGTAAAACTTTATCTCCGCATACCCTTAAGATATCCTGCAATACTACAGGCCCGTCTGTCAACTGTTGGCCCGCGTTAACTTTATCGCCTTTATAGACATTGGGATGTTTGCCGTGAGGAATGACATATTCTCTCGACATGCCCGTAGGAGATTTTACAACAATCACTCTCTGGTTCTTTTTGGTCTCTCCAAATTCCACAAAACCTTCTATTTCGCTTATAATTGCCGGGTCCTTAGGGCGCCTGGCCTCGAATAATTCGGCTACGCGCGGAAGGCCTCCGGTAATATCCCTGGTTTTTACGATCAAACGGGGAATCTTGGCCAGAAGGTCGCCTGCAGATATCTTTTGCCCATCCTTGACTAATATGTGTGAGCCTATAGGAATAGGATATATTCCCATGACTTCTTTATTTTCATCGGTAATGACTATCTGTGGCTGGTATTCCTGCTTATGTTCTACAACTACGCGTTCGGATAATTTAGTAACCGGGTTTAATTCTTCTTTGACCGTAACGTTTTCTTTCAGGTCTTCATATTTGACGATACCGGTGACTTCTGTAAGGATAGGCATCGTGTAAGGGTCCCAGCGGATAAAAATAATCCCCTTATTTAGCTCTTCGCCTTCTTTAACAGTAATAAACGCGCCCTGCGGCAGGCTATAACGTTCAAGCTCCCTGCCTTGTTTATCGTTTATGCTGATAAAGGCGTTTCTATTCAAGACAACATATTCTTTATTCTTAGGCGCGATCCTTAAGTTGTGATATTTGATAAAACCCTTATTCTTGGATTTTGTAAAAGATTGCTCTACTATCCTTGATGCGGTCCCGCCGATATGGAACGTTCTCATGGTCAACTGCGTTCCGGGTTCGCCGATACTCTGCGCAGCGATTACTCCTACTGCTTCTCCTAATTCTATCAGCCTTCCCGTGGCTAAATTTCTGCCGTAGCATTTAGTGCACATACCGCGGCCTGATTCACATGTCAGGGCACTGCGTATGCGTATTTTTTCTATGCCTAATTTTTCAATAATATCCGCTTTTTCTTCGGTGATTATCGAGCCCTGTTCTACGACGACTTCATCGGTAATAATATCTACGATATTATCCAACGTTACCCTGCCGACAATACGGTCTTTTAGGCTTACTACTACCTCGTCGCCTTCGATGATCGCTGAAACCGCGATGCCATTAAGGGTGCCGCAATCATCTTCGGTGACAATAACTTCCTGGGCAACGTCTACAAGCCTGCGCGTTAAATATCCGGCGTCTGCTGTCTTTAGGGCGGTATCTGCCAACCCCTTACGTGCACCGTGAGTAGAAATAAAATATTCCAAAACTGTCAAGCCTTCCCTGAAGTTTGCGGTAATCGGGCTTTCAATGATTTCGCCTGATGGCTTTGCCATCAATCCGCGCATTCCGGCTAACTGCCTGACCTGTAATCTTGAGCCTCTTGCGCCTGAATCCGCCATCATAAATATAGGATTAAAGGGATCCATACCTTTGAATAATAATTCCGAAACTTTATCTGTAGTGTGCGTCCAGATATCGATAACTTTGTTGTATCTTTCTTTATCGGTAATAATACCTTTACGATACTGGTCTTCGACTTTAGCTACTTCTTCTTTGGCGCCTTTTAAGATCTCTACTTTTTCTTTGGGGATCGTCAGGTCGCTTATACTGATAGAGACCCCTCCCCAGGTAGCTGCTTCGAATCCTAATCTCTTGATATCGTCTAAGAGCTGTATTGTCCGGGCATGGCCAAAACGTTTGTAGCACTCGGCGACAACGTCTCCTACCTTGGCCTTATTTAATTCAATATTCACAAAACCGAATTCTTCGGGCAGGACCTGATTAAATAAAACCCTGCCTACTGTTGTGGTAATAATTTGTCTTCCGGTAATATTCTTCTTTTCGTTTAAATCAAAAACATTATAGATTCTTAGCTTTATCCGCGCGTGTAAATCGACTGCTTTATCTTCGTAGGCAATGAGGGCTTCATCCGCGTTGGCAAACGTTTTATCTTCTCCCAGAACACCGATTTTCTCTTTAGAGAGATAGTTTACCCCTAAAACGATATCCTGCGTAGGCGTGACAATAGGCCTGCCGTCTGCAGGAGAAAATACGTTATTTATGGAAAGCATCAATATCTTTGCTTCTAATTGCGATTCTAAGGAGAGAGGCACATGCACTGCCATCTGGTCTCCGTCGAAGTCAGCATTAAAGGCGGTGCAGACTAATGGATGGATTTTTATGGATTTACCTTCGATCAATAATGGTTGGAATGCCTGGATACCTAAGCGGTGCAATGTGGGGGCGCGGTTTAAAAGCACGGGATGGTCCTTGATCACTTCGTCCAGGATATCCCAAACCTCGATCTTGCCGCGTTCGACCATTCTGCGGGCGCCTTTTATAGTATGCACAAAACCTTTTTCTCTGAGTTTCTTTATAATAAAGGGTTCAAATAATTCCAGGGCCATCTGTTTAGGCAAGCCGCATTCATGGAGTTTCAGTTCCGGGCCGACTACGATTACGGAACGGCCGGAGTAATCCACGCGTTTACCTAAAAGATTCTGCCTGAAACGGCCTTGTTTGCCTTTTAACATATCCGATAAAGATTTCAAAGGCCTGTTGCTGGCGCCCATTACCGGACGGCCATGCCTGCCGTTATCTAAAAGCGCAT
>Ga0265297_10001547_pt1 | contig 53125 bp, 53 predicted proteins | sample Munlanlwell13791_FD_192502 | JGI IMG/M metagenome (GOLD analysis project Ga0265297, IMG submission 192502) | Leachate microbial communities from a municipal landfill in Southern Ontario, Canada - Leachate well 137-91 | ecosystem: Engineered > Solid waste > Landfill > Unclassified | place...
CCCCACTCATTGTCATACCAGCCAATTACTTTTATCATATTATCTTTTACCATTGTTTCTCCTAAATCAATAATTGAGGAATAAGTATCACCAATAAAATCTGTAGAAACTAAAGGATTTTCTTCTGTTCTTAGTCTTCCTTTAAATCCTTCTGTTTTTTCTGCTGTTTTAAAAGCTTGGTTAACCTCTTCTATTGTTGTTGATTTTTCAACTTCAACTACTAAATCCAATAAAGAAACTGTGGGAGTTGGCACGCGCACAGAAATTCCGTCCATTTTTCCATCTAATTCTGGAATCATTTTGCCTAGTGCTTTTGCAGCACCAGTTGAAGTTGGAATTATGTTTATAGCAGCTGACCTTGCTCTTCTCAAATCTTTATGAGGTAAATCTAAAATTCTTTGGTCATTGGTATAGCTATGAACCGTTGTCATAAAACCTTTAACAATTTTAAAATTATCGTTTAAAACTTTTGCCATTGGGGCTACACAATTTGTTGTGCAAGAGCCCATATCCATAATATCTACTGTTGAATCATATTTGTCCGAGTTTACACCCAAAACAAATCCTGGAGTCTCTTTCTCTTTGGCTGGAGCCGACATTATAACTTTTTTAGCTCCGGCTGTAATATGTTTTCTTGCGTCTTCTGCTTTTGTAAAAAATCCTGTGCACTCTAAAACAATATCAACGCCTAATTCTTTCCAAGGTAATTTTTCTGGATCTTTTTCTGCTAATGCTTTAATTTTTTTGCCATCAACAGAAATACTGTCTTCTGTATAGCCAACTTCTTTATCTAAAGTTCTATAAACAGAATCGTACTTTAAAAGATGAGCTAATGTTTTGTTATCGGTTAAGTCATTAATAGCAATAACATCTAATTCTGGATGATTTTCTAAAATTCTTCTAAATGTTTGTCGGCCAATTCTACCAAACCCGTTAATAGCAATTTTTGTCATATTATTGTTGTATATTTAATAATTCGTCAATTTTTGCTTTATCAAATCCTGTAATAATTTCTCCATCAATATTTAAAACAGGAACCCCCATCTGCCCCGATGCCTTAATCATTTCTTGCAATTGTTTTTCATCTTTTGAAACGTCTATCTCTTCAAATTCTTTTCCATTGGTCTTTAAATAACCTTTTAAAGTTTTGCAATACACGCAAGTTGGTGTGGTATATAATTTTATCATAATCATCAAATTATTCGCAATTAGCTGTGTTTGTAGAATTTCCAGAAGAATAATCTTGAGAAAAAGATGTTGCTGCTGGACTGGTGTTTAAAGCTTGAGAACAAAAACTTGATTCTGAACTTGATGCACAACAAACAATTGATTTTATAGCATCGGCTGATCTTCCGCCAAATCCTGTTTCGCTAACAACTGCATCTCCCAACATTAAAGTTGGAGAACCTGAAACACCATATTTATTGTTTAATATAAAATCCTCTGATGCATAGGCGATTCCTTTAGTAGTGTCTGACATACAAGATGATAATTTACCCGAATCTACTCCAGCCGATAATAAACAAGCAGATGAATCTCCTGCTTTCATATAGCAAGAAGCATAATTCCAATATTTATTAGATTGCTCTTCTCTAATACAAATTTGTCTTAAATTTTCTGTAGCTTCTTCTTCTCCATGCATTGATTGGATCGTCGAACCGTCTGTTGATCCGATATATCTTATTTTAACGTAATTTGCCAATTCTGGAACGCTTTTTACTGCTTCTGCTACTGCTCTTTGTATTTGCAATCCATAAGGACACAAAGAAACTATATAAACTTCTAGCACAGGATTATCTGTTTTTGTTAATTCGTCGCAACTTCCAACAGATACGGTTGGAGTAGTTCCTTCGGTATTAGTATTTTCTAGAGTTACCATCTCTATAACATTTGGAAATAAAAATCTTCCGTCTTTTGAAACATAAGAATCAAATTCAGTTTCTCCTATTTTAATTTTTATTTTAATAAGGCCACTTTCTCTTGAAAATTCTAATAAAGAGGCTGTTGCACTAGCAAGGTCGTTGTCATTAATATAATTTACAGCTTTTTCTGCAATTTTTTTATCTCCGGCTTCCCAAAACCTCAAAAATGAAACATTCGAATTTGACTTAAAATAAAATATTGCCCAAACAATAATGATTAAAAGCAATATAATAGTTGTTAAAACAGTTTTTTTATCCTGTTTTTTAATAAAGCGTTTGATAGCACTAACCCAATGCTTTAAGGTGTTTGTTATCTTTTTCAACATAACTTTCTTTTTAATTTATTATCTTTAATTTGAAGCTTATAAGCTACAAAAATAAAAAGTGAAATTAAATTAATTAATAATTATTTATATTCTACAATGTAAAAAAATCTATTGCAACTTTTTATAATCTTTTCCATCAAATTCATATTTTATTGTACCTCCGAAATCTATTTCAAAATTTATAATTTCTTTATCAGATATATTTTCTATTTTTTTAACAATAGATCTCAAAGCATTTCCGCTGGAAACAATCAATACATCTTTTCCGTTTTTTAAATCTTTTTCAATATTTTCTTCAAAAAAAGGGATTACTCGGAAAAAAGTATCTTTTAAAGATTCTCCTTCTGGAGGGGCCACATCATAACTTCTTCTCCACAAATGCACTTGATCTTCACCAAAAGTTTTTTTTGCTTCTTCTTTATTCAGTCCCTGTAGTTTTCCATAATATCTTTCATTAAGTTCTTCTGCAACAATTACAGGAATATGATTTTCTGGTCCTTCAAAACTTCCCCAATCTTTCATTTTTCCTTCACAATACTGAAATATTGGATATTTTCCTTCTAAAAGTCTTAAGATTCTTAAAACGGTTTGTTTATTCCTTGAAAGTGGCGAAGTATAAATAATATCAAAACTTTCATTTTTTAATTTTTCAGCAGCAACTTGTCCTTGCAAAATTCCCTCTTCGGATAATGGATTATCTACCCACCCAGCAAATCTATTTTCCACGTTCCATTGGGATTTTAAATGTCGTTGTAAGTATAATTTTGCCATAATATTTAATATTTTATTTTTTATTTATTTCGTTTTCAATTTCAACAACTCTTTGATATTTCACCATTCTTTCATCTTTTGCGGGACTTCCGGATTTTAAAAAGTCTGCCCCAGTTCCTACTGCCAAGTCTGCAATAAAATTATCCATTGTTTCTCCACTTCTATGAGAAACAACAACTTTCCATCCAAAAGATTTTGTCATATTTATTGCATCAATAGTTTCGGAAACACTTCCAATTTGATTTAATTTTATCAAAACTGCGTTTATTGCTTTTTTATTATGAGCATCTTTTATTGTTTTTATATTTGTAGTTGTCAAATCATCTCCCACAATAATAATTTTTTCTTCCATTTGATTTATAAATTCTTCAAATCCTTGCCAATCTTCTTCCGAAAATGGATCTTCAATTGAAATAATTGGAAATTTTTCTACCAAATCTTTATAAAATTCCATCATTTCCGATCGACTTAATTCTCTACCCTCCAATTTATATTTTCCATTTTCAAAAAATTCAGAAGCTGCACAATCTAAAGCAAATTTTACATCTTCATAATCTTCACTAGCATTTTTTATTAAAAATAAAGCTTGTTCTGCTTTTGAAATTGGCGGAGCAAATCCACCTTCATCTCCAAGTCCTAAATGTTCGTCTCCAAAGTTTACTTTTACTGCTTCTTTTAATTTTAAAAAAATATTATTTCCCACAACCAAATTTTCTGCCATTGTTTTTTTGTGAGGTACAATCATAAATTCCTGAATTTCTAAATCATTTTTTGCATGTGCTCCGCCATTTAAAATATTAAACATTGGCAAGGGAATATTTATCTTTTCATTTTTTGCTAGTTTTTTAATATGTTCATAAAGAGAAATTTTTTGTGCATCAGCTCCTGCTCTGCATACAGCCATAGAAACTCCCAAAATTGCATTAGCTCCAAGTTTTGATTTATTCTCTGTTCCATCTAAAGCAATCATCAAATCATCTATTTCTCTTTGATTTATTATATCTTTTCCAATTAATTTTGGTGCAATTACTTCATTTACGTTTTTTATTGCAACCAAAACTCCTCTACCATCTTCATCTCTCAATTCTAAAGCTTCATTTTTTCCGGTGGAGGCGCCAGATGGCACAGAAGCTGTAAAAACTCCTTTTTCTGTTTCTAACTCAACCTCAACTGTTGGTTTATTTCTTGAATCTTTTGTTTCTCTTGCAATTATTGATTTTATTTTAGTCATTTTTATCTTTTATTTTTTTAAATTATTTATTTTTCTTAAATAGTCATATGCAGCTAAAGCTGTTTTACATCCTTCTCCTGCTGCAGTAACAATTTGTTTATAAGGCCCTGAATTATTATCACCTGCCGAAAAAAGTCCTGGGGTCTTGGTTGTGAAAGTTTCAAACTCAACCATAATTTCGTCTCTTTTTGAAAAATCAACTAATCCTTTTACTAAAGCTGTTGCTGGTTGACATCCAATTTCAATAAATATTCCGCCAACTTCCAATGTTTTAACTTCTTGGGAAATGTTATCCTGATAAATTAGTGAATTAACCATTATTTCTCCCTTGATTTCTTTTACACTAGCGTTTGTAATAATTTCAATTTTATCAGACTTTGCAACATCACTTTTATTTATTTCATCTGCTTTTATTTCTGGACCACATTCTAAAACATAAATTTTATTAGCATAATTTGTCATATATAAAGCAGCTTCCAATCCCGCATTTCCGCCCCCTACAACTGCGATCGTTTTATTTTTAAAAATTGGTCCATCGCAAGTCACACAATAACTAACCCCTTTGCCAATAAATTCTTTTTCTCCAATAGCTTCTAATGGTCTTGGATCGGCTCCTGTGGCAATAATTACTGATTTGCTTTGTAGCTTTTCTGCTTCTGCTGTTGTAATTATAAAAATATCATTTTCTTTTTCAATTTGCTTTACTTGATTAAATTTTATTTCAACGGATTCTTGCACTTTTAAGTGATCAACAAATTTTTCTATTAATTCCATTCCAGAAATTCTTGGAAATCCAGGATAATTACAAACTTCTGTAGATTTCTTTGCCATTTGACCTCCAAATTCTTTAGTAATTAAAAGAGTTTTCATTCTTTGTCTGCCTGCATAAATTCCAGCTGTAATACCAGCAGGACCACCTCCAACAATAATTAAATCATAAATCATAATTTTTGTTTATTTATTCTAATTTTTAATTTTACAATAATTTATAAAGAAAACAAAATTACTGCACCGGGCAGTAATTTTTTTAAATTTTACTTTATCGTTTTTATATATTTTTTAAGTTCGTCAGAATATCTTGGATCTTTCAAAGCAAAATATATAAAAGATTTTAACCATTTTAGTTTATCTCCGCATTCTAGCCATTCTCCTTTCAGTTCATATCCGTAAATTGTTTTTCCTTCGTTTAACATTTTATCAAAAACTTCAGCTAAAATTATTTCTCCTTTATTTGATGGTTTAGCGGTTTTTAAATAATCAAAAACATCTGGAGTTAAAATATATTTTCCAACAATAACTAAATTTGATGGAATTTCCTCTGGTTTTGGTTTTTCAATTATTTTTTTAACTTTATATAAATTATTTGCAATTTTTTCGACTTCAACCGATCCATAAGCTGAAACTTTTTCTTTAGATACTTGTTTTAAAGCAATAACAGGGGCCGAACAGGTTTTAAAAATATTTATTAATTGTAAAATTGCAGGCGAATCAGAATCAACAATATCGTCTCCAAATGAAATTGCTACGGGTTCTTTTTTTACTTTTTTTGAAGCCTGTAAAAGCGCATGACCATCACCTAGGGGTTCTTTTTGTGCTACAAAGCTAAAATTAATGCCATCAAAAAGTGATTCAAATTCTTTAAATTCTTTTAGTGTTTCCTGTTTATTTCTTTTTGTTAACCATTTTTCTATTTCAGGAGATTTTTTAAAATGCTCTAAAATTAATTTTTGTTTTGGACTCACAACAAAAACAATTTCTTCTATCCCAGATTTTTTCATTTCGTCGATAATATATTGAACAATTGGCTTATCAACCAATGGAAAAAATTCTTTAGAAATAGATTTTGACAAAGGTAAAAACCTCGTGCCAAGACCTGCAATGGGAATAATTGCTTTTTTAACCTCTAATTCTTTTGTCATAAATTTTTAATTTAGAGTAGCGATATTTTTTAATTATTTTTTAAAATATATTCTCAATTTTTAACTTTTGTATTTAACTCTTCTTAAAAATGCTGGAATTTCCCATTCTTTTTCTTGTTCCATTTTCTTTTTTTCTTCTTGATCTTCTGCTTTTTTAATTTCTAAACCACTTCTTCTAATGGTTCCTCTTTTTACACTGGGCAATTCTTTATCTAAAAATAAAGAATTGTCGGTAATGTTTATCTTTTTTTCTAATTTATTTTTTATCGTTGACACCGTCTCTTCGGACACAGACATAACGTTATTTGTTAAAACTTCATCTTCTTTTCTTGTTCTGTCAAAATTATTTTTCTTTTTCTTCGGTTTTTTTAAATTTAAATTATTAACTTTTTTTGCTCCTTTATCAATTTTAAATTCTTCTTTTTTAATTATAACTTCTGGGATTTTAACAGACTCTGAATTATCTTTCAAGCCTGATCCTGTCATTAATATGGTAGTTTTAATTTTTGTTTTTAGTTTAGGATTTTTTGAAATTCCAAAAATTATTTTGGCTTTAGGATTTAATTCTGATATATGTCTACTAATTTTTTCAACTTCAAACATTGAAAGATTATCAGATCCTACAATATTAAATAAAATATTTTCGGCTACAAAACTATGATTTTGCAATAATGGATTTGAAAAAATTCTATCGCAAGTTTTTTCTGCTCTTTCTTTTCCGGCTTCTTCAATTGTATTTAAAAACGCTTGATTTCCTTTACCCTTAAGTATTGTTTTTAAATCTGCAAAGTCAATGTTTATTATTCCTGGATTATAAATTAAATCTATCAAACTTTCTAAAGAGCCTATAAGATTTTTATTAACCATTGAAAAAGCCTCTGTTATGGGGGTATTTTCGTCTATAACTTTAAATATTTTTTCATTTGGAATCACAAGTGAAACGTTTAAAGACGGTTTCATTAATTTTAAAGCATTTTGCGCAATTCGGTTTTTATTTTTACCTTCAAATTTAAATGGCAATGTAAAAATTCCTAAAGTTATTCCACCAAATTCCTTTGCTGCGTCAATAAAAGTTTGAGTAGCTCCAGACCCTAGACCTCCCCCTAATGAAGCTATAAAAATTACAATATCTTGTCCTGTAAAAATATTTTTAAATTTTTCTTTTGATTCTTCGGCTGCTTGTCGTGCTAATTCTACATTTACTCCAGTTCCTAATCCGTGCGTTAAATTTTCCCCAAAACAAAGATGTTTTATTCCATTTCTTTTTTTTAATGCTCTAATGTCTGTGTCTGCGATTAAAAAAGTAGCTTTTTCTAGAGATTTTCCAATTTCAGAAACAATAGATCCCCCACCACCGCCAATTCCTATTACTTTTATTTTAGCTTTAAAAAGAGATTCTGCAGAAAAAACAAAATTTTGATTTTCTGGTTTTTTTTCTTTTTTTAATGCAATTTTTTTTGACTGTTTTATCTTTTCTATTTTAGGTTCTATTATTTTTAATGGCTTTTTAATAACTTTTTTAATATTTAATCCGATTTTATCGCGGACTTTCAATTTTTTATTTGGAGTAATAGTTATTTTTTTTATCTTTTTTTTCAATTTTAATTTCTTGTCTAATTTAACGGTGATGTTTTTTTTATCTATTTTTTTTATTTTAAATTTGGATTTAACTAAAACTTTACTCGGCTTTTTAGTTCCTTTTTTACTAGCAGACGTAAATTTTAATTTTTTCTTTTTATCAACCATTCTATTAGTTTACATCTACATTTTAAAAAATCAACTTGTGTTTTAAATTTATTGTGTTTTAAAATATAAATTATCTGTTAAGAAATTTTATCAATTATCCTATCAAAATGCAAACTCAAATAAAAAGCCTCAATAAAAATTGAGGCTAATCTTTTTTGCTCCAAATCTTTGCATTTATTATAACAATATTAACACTTGAACAATAGTCATAAATTAATTCTTGTAATAGTTCCCTTTTGTCCGAATATAAACTAGTATTAATTAGAATAAAACAGCGTGATGTTTCCATTATTCTTTCTCTTATTTCAGAAATATTTTTAGGTTTATATATTTTTATTTGTCTAAAAATTTTTCTCCTTACTTTTTTCGAAAAATATTTTTCTAATTCTTTTCTTACTTCTGAATTGCCGTCAAATAAAAAAACATTTATTATTTGATTGCAGGTTCGCATAATAATCCCTCTTTTTGTTAATGAACATAACAATATTTTTATACAATATTTTATGCTTCTTGGCAATAATTATCGCTAAATTATCTCAACTATTTTATTTCTTGAAGAATACCCTCCTATAATTTTAACTCTGGCAGAGGCTATCTTAAAATAAACTGCCAACGCATTTCTAATTGCATCATTGGCCTTTCCTTTTTCCGGTTTTTCTTTAACAGAAACTACAAAATTGTTTTCGTCTATTTTTTCAACTTTTTCTTCTCTGGAGTTTGGTTTTGCTTTAACGTTAATTTTCATATAACTAAATAATTACTTTATTTTGATCTCCAAGCAATATTATATTTTTTGCTTGCACTAAAATTGCCTGTTCATCAGTTATAATTTTTAATTTTCTTCTTTGCCATTTAAACGGAAGTTTTTTCTTAATAATTTGGGCATGTTCTGGTTTATAATGAACAAAAATATCAAATGGGACTAAATTTAATCCTTTTAAATTTTTAACACCAAATTTTTCTTTTTCGGTTTTCCAATTGGCTGTTTTTATGGTTTTTCCTGCAACCATACTTCCTGCCGAAGCTCCAAGATAAACTTTTCCCTCTTTTAACAATTTTTTAATAATTTTTTCAAAATTACACTTTCTCATCGCTTTTAACAAATAATAAGCATTTCCACCTTCAACATAAATTATGTCTTTTAATTTTATCAACTCTCTAACTTCTGATTCTGTCTTCCCGTCAATATCAACGTCTGAGACGTTAAATCCCATTTCTCTCATAATATCGTAATCTCTTTTTACATAATCTAAATTATTTTCTCCTTTTGCAGCAGTAATAATAAATGCAACTGTAATATCATAAGCTGGTTTTTGTAATAATTTTACTATTTCATTTTTCATTTGCATCCCAGATGAAGTTAACAAAATAGTTTTAGCTTTTGCTTGTTTTATTTTTATTGTTATCGTTCCAGTTAAATAATATAAAATAGTTAATATTATTAAAATTAAACCGATAATTCCTATTCCAATAATGGCCATCGGAGTCAAAAAAAGCTGCCAAACAGACGTTTCAAAAAACTTTAATTTTAATATTGGAAGTTGCCAATAAAGATTAATTAATGATTTAATATCATAAATTTCTGTGTTTCCAATAGCCAAAGTGTATTTTCCTAAATTATCCAAAGAATATATTTCTATTTTATATTCACCAGCCGAAAAATTTTTTTCTGTTTCTGGACCTTTCATATAATAATCCCTACTAAAGCGTTCATAGTATTCTGTCCACTCAGAAGTTAAGCCATTAATTGTTGTTATTTTTTCTTCTGATCCATCATCTTTTATTAAAAAAACATTAGCAGAATATCTTCCGTTTTTATTTTTAGAAAATGGAACTAAAAGATTTAAATAAAAATTAAAATCTTTATTAGATTTTATAAAATAATTCTTAGAAACTCCTGAAAGTTCATCATAAAACGATTGAGATGTTTCTGGATTATTTATATGTACATCATCTTTTTGTAAAAAAACAAGATTGGGTTGATGCGCCCACATAGCAGAACCTGCCATCAAATAAGTTAAAATTGTTATGAATAAAATCGATAAAAAATTTTTTTCCATGATTTATAATATTTTTTATGTTTACGCTTACAACTACATAAATCGCAATTAATATCACATTCGCAACAACGATAACAAAGATAAGGGCGACAAAGACAAGCATCTTCTGGTTTTTCAATTACCTTTTTACACTTTTTACAAATTATAAAATTTGTTTCTGTTTTTGTCTTTTCTTTTATTTCTAATCTATCTTTTAATATTTTATTTTTATCTACTTTATAAATATCTGCGTGTCCAGGAATTATCCAATCGGCCATTTCTAAAACCATTCTCCTGCTTTCCTCTAACTTTATATAATCTGAAGCGTAAATATCATCGCTTGAATTTTTAGGATAATTTTCTTTCCAAAAAACATCTCCACATATTGCTATAATTCCTTCATCTGTTGTTACAAAAAGAGTTATTCCTGTATAGTCGTGCCCTGGAGTTTTTAAAATTTGAATATTACGAGAAAATTGTTCTTTCCAATTTTCAACCTTATTTTTATCCCATAATCCAAAAAATTCTAAAACTTTTGCATTGGGAAACATTCCTATGTTTCTATAATGGTCAATATGAGAATGGGTAATGCAAACTAAACTTACATCATTAATACTTAATTTTTCTTCATTTAATGCATCAATTAAAATTTGCTGGCTCTTTAATACTCCCGGATCAACAACAATTACTAATCCTTCATCCAAAATCAAAGTTATAGTGGCACAATTTTTTTCTTCGCCACTTTCTGCTATAGAATCAGCATTAGTATAGCCTTTAACTAAGACTTTAACTTTTGCCATAAACTAAATTATTTTATACTAATAATTATCCCTTTTTCCCTTTATTTTTGTTTTTATTATTAATATTTTCTAGTCTAGTGGCATTGCCCCAAGCCCTATTTATCGGTTTATCTTGAAAACCTTTTTTGCTATTTTGAAATTTTTTAAGATTTCTTGGAGGAGTATATTTTTCCATATTTTTAAATTGTTTATTTAATTAATTGAGAATCCATAAAAAATAATTTAATACTCCTGCAAATGAAACCCACAAAATGTAAGGTAAAAGCAAATATGCTGCCAATTTTGATACTCTATAAAAATTTATTATCGTAAATAAAATAGCAAACCACAACATTAAAAGTTCAAAAAATGCCACCGAAGGTGAATGCATTCCAAAAAATATTATAGACCAACAAACGTTTAAAAACAACTGAATAAAAAATATTGCTATGATATTTATTTTCTTCCATTTCCCATTTAATAATTTTTCTGAAAAAAAATTCCAAGGTTTTTTATTTACTTTTGTAATCTCGTTTTCTATTTCCCAATTTTTATTCCAAACAATGTAAAAAGATATACCCATTAACAAAAATAAAATAGACCATACTGGAGCAAAAATCCAGTTTGGCGGATTAAAACTTGGTTTGTTTAAATTATTAAGCCAATCGTCAATTGCTGGAACAGTAAAAACCGAGCCTATTACTCCAGCAAGCTGACAAATAATAATACTGATTGAAAATTTTATTATATTATCTTTTGATATCATAAATTTAATAATTAATAAAAAAATATTTTTTGTCTATTTATATTATATAATTTTACCCCATCAAAATACAATTTGCAAAATATTAAATAAAAAATCCGAAATAATTCGGATTTAACGTAAATCTTTAAATAAATTGAGTGGGCGTGGAAGGAATCGGACCTTCGACCTCTGTCTTATCAGGACAGCGTTCTGCCACTGAACTACACGCCCAAAGCAAAAACTAACAATTTAAATTTTAACAGAAAAAAACAGATTGGTCAATAAATCATATTAATTGTATTATAATTTGTTATTATCTTTATATAAAAAAACAGGGTCATGCAAGCATGACCCCTAACGGAAAAAATGGGAAGGTACAAAAGTGAAAAAATGGCAGACTGCCTCAGTCTAGAACCTGGATTCCTAAGGGTAAATCTGACCTTTTGGCGAATCCAAAGTCTAGGCATCTCGGTCGCTACTTTATTAAATGATTATACCAAAAATAGCCAAAATTGAAAGTTTTTTATACTAAGAATGCGACAAATGCGACAGTACTTCGAAATGTGCTTGTCGCACAATAAACACTACCTAATGATAATAGAGTCGAACCATTTCTCTTGGAAATTAACCGCCTTCAAAATATCCTCATCACTCACCTCTTTTGTATTTTCTGGAACAATCACCAACTTATCGTCATTGTCATTTTTTCTATGTACTATGGCTATGCATTTTCCAATAAACTCATCCACGGGCCCATTTATTCCTAAAAGATATGCATCAATTTCTTCGCCGTCTGGAGCTTTTGTAGCGGGGACAAAACCATAATTTATTTCATAAATAAAACCATGTTTCGGATGTTTTGAATTAATTGGGCGATCTATCTCTATTGTTACTATTTTTCCTAAAAACTTTGTCGCATAATTATTTATTTTTTTAATGAAATACCTTCTAGACAAGCAAAATATAAAAAATGATAAATTTACTACCGTTATTGAGGCCAGATAGGTCACCGTTAAAAGATTATATTTACTAAGGGCAAACATAGCAAAGATATCAGACATTGCAAACAAAATCCAAGTTGCCAGCGTCTCGCTCCAAGGATCTTTATATGATTTTCTAAAAGTTGGGATATATCCAAAAACATCTATTGCAGAAACCATTATAACCGACAAAACTGGCTGTTTTAACTGCCACCAAATTATGATGGCCAAAAACGCTATAAGCAAGATGATTTTATCAGATTTCGTTATGTCTTTGGTGCCGTATTTTAGTGAGAATATAATAACTACGATTTGCAACACAACCCCAATCGCCAACTCTAACCCACCTAATCTGCCCCCTCCATAGAATATGGCAAAAGTAGCTGTTCCCTGAGTTATTGCCCAAATGATCCAAGTGTAAATATGTGGTTTTGTTTTTAATTTAAGGGTATCAAATAAATACGGAGCAAATGCCGATAGTCCGCAGGCAATAGAAAATATAATAAAGATTATTTTAGAATCCAATTTTTATTTAAATATTTACTATATTTATATTACCACAATGCATGAAAAAGATACGCGCTCCTTTAGAGGTCGTAATCTAAAATTAGATCAATAGCCTTACTTTTGAGATATTTCCTTAAAATTTTAGCATTTGGAACAACGCAATGCCCTCCTATTTTACCTGTCGGAGGATAAAGAACTGGCCTTACTACATTTTTTTTACCTATTTTTGCATATCCATCATTATAGGTTTTATTAAAATCAGTCACGGCCTGATCAAAATCTATGCCAAGATTCTCGCAAACCTTCTTCATTTCGCCGTGCCAGGCTATACAGACTCCATAATAAGTCGTATCAAAAAGTTTACCGATTTCCGTATTTTTTGAAGACGGAAAAACCTTTGTCTTCATGCCCACACTTTCTAAATGTTTCTTAGCAAAAACTCCGGCTTTTTTATTATCTGCACCAATATATTTTGTAAAAGTTTTTACTCCCTTAAAAAGATCAGGGTGGGTTCCACGAATTGGGCTGTGAACAACCATTCCATTAAAAATATCAGCCAATTTTTTTGTAGTCCCAAGCTCCACGGTTGAATGAATTATAGTGAGTTTAGGATTAGCTGATTTGATTTCTTTCTTTACTAAATTGATAAAATTTTTACTCCACGGTATACATATATTTAAAACATCAACACCCAAAAGATCATCATCTCTTTTTAAATCTTTTATTTTAGGATTTTTGTAAAATTTAGCGACTGCCGAGCCCACCTCCCCAAAACCTAAAATCCCAATTTTATATTTATTTATGTTGTTTTTCATATTTTAAAAATATTATCTAGATACTAACGTTTATTTTATTATACAAATTTATTTGAGAAATAAAAAAGGGAGAAACATACTGTCTCTCCCTGGCAGATTTCTCTACCCTTTTTGGTCGACAGCAGATAGCTATGTCGTCGCATCTCCCCAAAGACATCGGGAAACGATTTCCCAATCGACACACAATTGTATGCCAGCCTTTGCAATCTCACGATTTTTTTCTTCGGAAAGCAGTAAACTGCTCTCGAATAACTTTGCAATCGCGAAATTGTTGTCGTCGCCTGCGATACGATTTCTGATAATCTTACCGCAAACCACGCATTGGTGGACAATCATTAACTCTCCGCCAGACTCCTTGGTCGAAAGGCCCAATGGCTCCATGGATGATAAGCAGGTTGACCTTCTGTCTCCTACAGAGTCGTCAACGTGTCTCGACCATAGACAAATCGGGCAATGATTTCGATGAGCTGTTCCAACGGCCTTAGTGGGAACCTCTGTTGCACAATGGATGCACCGAAAAGATACACCACGAGACTGCCTAATGAGCTTCCTTCCTTGTTTGTCCAATCTTTTTCCGTCTTTTTGGACAAAATCATCGCAGTCCGTAAACCTAATTTTTCTACTCTTTCCCATCTGGCAACCTCCCTTCTATCGGTTGTTTGGTATTGAATTTTTTAGTAGAATATATTATTATAGTATAATATACAAAAATAGTCAATATCGGCTAAAATGCTAGATTATTACTTGAAAAATAAAATGAACAAAAAAAATATCTTAGTTGTAGTCGCCCATCCTGATGACGAAGTGATCGGTCCGGGCGGAACTATTATAAAACATACAAATAACGGAGGTAATGTCTCTCTTCTTGTTTTGAGTGATGGACGGTCATCTCGCAATAAACCAAATATTGAACAAGTACAAGAAAAAACTCGAGCCGAACTGGAAAAATCAGTAAAGCTTTTAGGTATTACTTCTTACGAATGGGCAGAATTTCCGGATAACCAATTCGACACAGTTAGTTTCCTAGAAATAGTTAAAAAAGTATCCGGCGTAATTAACAGAATAAAACCTGAGATAGTTCTAACCCACCATTTCGGAGACATTAATATCGATCACCAATTAACGTCTAAAGCAGTTATAATTGCATGTAGACCTACAGAAAATAAATGTGTGAAAGATATATATATGTTTGAAACTCTTTCTTCAACAGAAGCTGGAAATAATATACCAGGCAATGTTTTTCTACCTAATATATTTGTTGACATAACAAGCGAAATAGACCAAAAAATAAAAGCAATGTCTTGTTATGCTTCTGAATTAAAAGACTTTCCTCATCCGAGATCATTAGAAGCCATTAAGACAAATGCCCGACTATGGGGCGCGAAAAATTGTCTAAACTATGCTGAGGCATTCTATTCCTATCGCAGCATAAAAAACGAGTTATGATCAAATACTCCGTACCTTTTTTGATAACTGAATTGCATCAGATTCCGGCTGGTCTACTTAAGAAAAATAATCTTTTTCTAGAAGGCACTATTTTTGATTGCAAGCAACTGGAAAATAAAAAAAATCGGGATTTAATATTGAGGAATATATCTGCGGTAAATGATAAATATAAAGGGAAACTGATTGCCCTTCATTTTCCAACAGAAAACGCCAATTATTTAGATTCTCCTATAATTCAGCAAAAACTTATAGATTTTATTAATGTTGCCGATAGCTTTGGAATAGAAAAAGTTGTGCTGCATTCAAATTACATTCAAAAAGAAGATGTATATGATAAAAATAAACTGGAATCAATAAGAAAAAAATTCAATACTTTTTTCAAAAAGTTAGATAAATTTTTAGAAGATAAAAAAACTATTGTTTGCATTGAAAACATGCCGATCATTGGGAATGACGGAACTGATTTCGATTCGATTTTTGTTTTTCCACAAGATTTTTCCGATCTTAAATATAAAAATATTAAAATAACTTGGGACATCGGGCATTGGGCTTATACTTTTTATTTTATAGAAACGCTCAGTGATATTTCTCCGTTGGTTAAAACAGATAGAATAAGATTTGATGACTTCAGTTCGCTAAAAAAACAGATTGCTCATTTTCATTTTAGTTCATTTAAAAAAATGAATAATGTCTGCCAAGAAGGAGTCTGCCCCCAGTATGGTGATTTTGACCAAAAGACTCTAGGGGAAATTATAAAAAAAATCAACTCCGATTGGAGTGATACCTATATGACATTGGAAATAGGAGAAAAAGACTACACGAAGCGTATAAATCTAAAGAAAACACTTGATTGGATTAAAGCTATTTAATTAAAATCAAAATAAAAAAAGGGTATTTTATTGCTTCCCCACAACAACTTGCCCCGCTCTATTCTATCATTGTTAGAACTTGCCATGTCGATATATTTATTTCCTTTTGTTCGAGCAAGCTTTATTGCGCTATCTATTAAAAGATAATTGGCGCATAGATCTCTTCCCTTCTCATTAGAAGAATTCCACCAATAGAACATAAAATCACCACTACGCATGAAAACACTACCGGCGATTAACTCATTGCCAACATATGCACCCAGGAAGCTGACATTTTTCATTTCACTCATTTTTTCAAATAATACCTTTGGAGTCATATACTCGCTTCCTACCCTTTTCATTGTATTAGAGTAAATTGAATAAAAATCTTCTATTTGTGCGCCACCAATAGTTTTCACCTCGACTCCACTTCTTTTAGCATAATTAACAGAATTTCTGACTACTTTCTTATATTTTTTTTCTTGATCAAATTGATCACTCTCTATTTCTAGTATCGCAGTAACATGAATATTTTTTTTAAAAAATTTATTATCAGGCTCCACATTCGGAAACATTTTTACTCTTTTTATTTTATAACCAGTAAAAACTTCTATTTCTAGAAATATTTCTAACAGTTCCTTGTCGCTTAAATTTGCAGGATTAATAATACCGGCGTAACCGATGAACGGCGATAAAATTATATCTTTCTGTATGTGGGCAACAAAATAGTAAAGATCGCGATTGTATTCAATTTCCAAATAAACACTTTCAAGATTAAATACCTTTGAGATTAATTTCAACCAGTCCTGATCGAGAAAAAAATTATCCTTAATGTTAGATTTAATTTTTTCATCGACATTATTTAAATTGTTGATTTTTTTTATCTTAATTGCCATAAAAATTATTTACTAAATCAGCAATTTTAATAATACTTTTTTCTGACAGCGGATATCGAAATGGCAAAGACAAAACTTGCTTCCAAATTTTGTCTGTTTCAGATAAATTTGCTCTTCCGGCGATGTTACTATATGCAACATATTTATACAACGGATAATAATTCCATACTGTTGCAACACCATTTTCAGCAAGATATTTTGATAAAAGAAATCTGTCTTTTCCAACCCTGATTGTTGCATAATGAGGCACAATATTTTTATAGTTCTCCGGCGCAATAAGTTCAACTTTAGTATTGAGCCGATTTTTTAACAAAAGGAAATTTGATTCAGTCTTAATAATTCTTTTCCTATATTTCTCAATTCCCATTACCGCTAAAAATACCTGAAACGGATTAGCTTTTTTTATTGTTATATTTTCGTATAACTTTATATCAGCATCCTCTTTCTTATCCTTAAACAAATAAATCAAATTATTCTTAGCAAATAAACTGATCAAAGAAGGTAAGTATTTATTTATAAAAAAGGTAAAATAATATTTCCAACGATTAATAAATATACTGACTAAACCCACTGACGATACCGTTTTCTGGGTGTACTTTTCAGATATTTTAGATGCTATACTTTCGTCCCTTGTTGTTATTATGCCCATATTTAAGCTAAAAATAGGCTTTTCAGGCCCGAAACTATATACTTGGACATCCCCGAATTCATTTATATCATTTGAGATAAAAGAATTGACTTGAGCAAGATCGTTGATTATAAAAACATTCTCTGCTCTACAAATTTTCTCTATTTCTTTAATATTATCCACTATTCCATAAACATGAGTTACGATAATTGCCTTAACGCCTTCTCTTGTAATTTTTTTAAGTTGTTTCAAATTAAAACCGCCGCAATCATTGATATCAACAAATATAGGATCAGCGCCAACATTTAGAATTGAGTCTATCACTGCCGGACAGTTGAATGCTGTGATAGCAACCTTGTCTTTTCTTTTTATACCAAGAGACGATAACGCTAGTACTAAAGCAGACCTTCCACTATTCAAGAAAAATACTTCTTTGCCGTTAAAATATTTCTTTATTTTTTGACTATAGCCATAAAAATACTCTTTAGTAACAGGTGATGTACATATAAAAAAAATAAAAAAAAGATGATCCATTAAGCAATCTAGCCAAGGATAAATTTGCTTAATAGAAGACTTTTTAATTGGAGGATAATATTCGTCCATCTTTGAAATAATCATGGATATTTATTCCTTTTACATAGCTAAGCGCAATATTTTTGATTCCATCTTGTATATTTGTAGTAGCCTCAAAATCAAATAATTTCCGAGCCTTATCAGTAGCAGGTATCCTTCTTTTTATTTCTAAATATGATTCTCTGACACTATCAATACCGTAATTTTTAAAAACAATTTTCGATTTAGATTCAGGAATAGAACTCAAAATAATTTTAGCTAAGCCTTCTATTGTAGATTCAAATTTACTCCCGATATTAACTATTTCGTATGAAGATTTATTATATTTAAATAAACTGTAAACTCCTTTCACAGCATCACCCACATAAGTAAAACACCTAGATTGCTGCCCGTCTCCGAATATAAATAGTGGTTTGTCGGTTAAAGCCGCTTTTACAAAAATACTTGAAACGAAATCTTCCTTTTGACCCGGCCCATAAACATTAAAAAACCTCACTATTCCAACTTTTATTTTAGTCGTCCTAGATATCTCCATTAGATAATTCTCGATCATCATCTTACATTTTGCATAAGTAGAAATCGGTTGTAGCATAGCATCCTCTTTATATGGTATATCTTCTGAATTTCCATATACTTCCGAAGAAGACGTAAAAATAATCTTTTTTATGCGTTTTTTTACACATAAATCAAAAAAGTTTTTAGTATCTACATAATTAACCTGCATAACTGCATCCGGGTTCTTAGCACAATTATCAACACCTATCATTGTGGCAAAATTAAAAACACAGTCAATATTATTTAAAATTGACTCAATCTTCGTGAGTTCCGAAATGCTCGCCTGAATAAATTTTACATTTTCCGCTTTCGGAGGAACGATATCTAAAACAGTAATCTCATACTTGTCGAATGTTTGCAGATATTTAATCAGATGAGTTGCGATAAAACCAGAACCGCCAGTAATCAATAATTTTTCTTTTCTTTTTTTAAACATTATTTTAAGATTTGATTTATAGTGTCAGATATATAGATAATTTCTTTATCAGTTAGCAACTCATACATAGGCAAAGAAAGAATAGTATTTCCGACTTGTTCTGTAATTGGCAAAATTATTGATGAATCCTTGTAAAAGCTTTGTTGGTGATTAGGGATAAAATGCACACTCGTACCGATATTAAATTCCTTAAGTTTGACAATCAGATCGTCTCTATTAACAGGTGAATTATCGCTAACCCTAATCGCGAACAAATGCCATGCATGTTCGCTGTTTTTATCGGTCGGGTCTTTAGGCAATATAATATATGGATTTCTAGACAACATCTCTTTATACTTCATAGCTATTTCAACCCTTCTTAAGTGGGATTTATTGTGATATTTTAATTGAGAAAGACCGATACAAGCATGAATATCAGTCATGTTATACTTGTAGCCTGGCTCCATGACATCATATCTCCATTTCCCTATTTCAGAATATCTGTTCCATCCATCCTTGGAAATTCCGTGCATAGATAACATTCTAATCCTTTCTGACTTTTCCTTATCCGCACAAACAACCATACCACCCTCAGCGGTTGTTAAATTCTTTGTCGCATAAAAACTGAAACAGGTAATATTTTTTCCTGAACCTATATAATCTCCATTATATTTTGTAAGGAATGCATGGGCTGCATCTTCAATAACGGTTAAATTATGTTCTTTTGCAATCTTGTTAATTTCATTCATTTCGCAGGAGTATCCGGCATAATGAACCACTACTATAGCTTTAGTTTTACTTGTTATTTTTTTCTTGATATCCTCAGGGTCGATACACAACATAGCTTCTGAGATGTCGCAAAAAATTGGCTTAGCACCTAAATGCACGAGCATATTTATAGTCGAACAAAATGTAAAACTTGGAACAATAACTTCATCGCCGGATTTTATGCCAGCTCCAATATACGCCAAGTGTAAAGCTGCAGTGCCAGAAGATACGGCAATAGCCTCATTGTCGCTTTCGATAGCTTTTAAAAATTCTTTTTCGAACTCTTTTACCTTGAGCCCGGTAGTAATCCATCCGGACTTTAAAACCTCAGCGATCAAATCGTTGGTTTCGCCCGGTATATAAGTTTTATTAAAGGGAATAAAATCCATATAATGATTTTACCAAAGGATCTAAAATAAGACCTTCATTAATTCTTGTATAATTAGGTTCATCAGATATATTTACATAAAGCAGGCACATTAAAGTTAAATTTCTCATTCTTATAAATAAACTTAACAATTTATATTCTTTTTCTGAAATGTCCCTTGCTTTTCTATAACTCTCAAAATAACTTTGCAATATTTTTTTATAATCCCCTTGTTTGTTTTTAAACAACCACCACCAAATTGAATTTGCGGTATCTAAAATAAACGGCTGTATAGAAATATCATCAAAATCTAAAATGGCCTTTATTTTCCCATCGCCCACAATAATATTATCACTATCGTAATCCAAGTGAACGTCTCCAAATGGTAATTCCAATATACTTTTGTAATTTAATTCTATATCCTGTTTTAATTCGGTGTATATATTTTCTATTTTTTCCAATATTTCTTCGGCCACTCCCTTTGATTTTGTCTCCTTAAATTCTTTGTCCATCCAATCAGCCATAGCCTTAAAATTTGGCACATCAGAATTTTTATTGAGTTTAGCAGAACATAAATGCATTTTTGCCTGATAAGTAGCAAATTCTGGAATGATATCAAGGTCATCCGGATTAAGGTGTCTCCCATCCGCAAAGGTCATAATAATAGCTCGCCATTCTTTTCCATCGGAGTCCCTAAAAATGGTCATCTTCCCCCCACTTTCATTATTCATAACTGAAGGAACCGGAATACCGGAATTATTCATTTTTTCCATAAAATCCAACTCTTTTTCAATAGCATCACTACTCTTATCACCGTTTTGATATACTCTCAACACTAATTTTGATCCATCTTCTATATCAAGACAATAAGATGTATTAATTATTCCATCCTTAAAACAGCGCGTATCCAAAACTTTTAAATTGTATTGGTCAAATATTTTAGATAATTCCTCTTCAGAACCATTAAACCTTAACGTTGAGTCCATAGATTTTATATAAAATTAGGTTGATTTATTAGAATTATATGATAATATTACAAAACAGTCAAGGACACAAAAACCGAGCAGTCGCTCATTCACAATAAGGAGATAATAACATGATAGTAGAAATCCTTGGATCTGGGGGTTCTTTTACGATTCCCAAACCTGGTTGCGGATGTATTGTCTGCAAAGAAGCAAGAAAAAAAGGAATTCCTTTCAGCAGGACCGGACCAAGTGTATTTATGCACGGTCCTAATATTCTGATCGACACCCCCGAAGAGTCTAAAGAACAGCTTAACAGGGGTAGTATAAAAGACATTTCCGGTTGCCTCTACTCACATTGGCACGGAGACCATGTTCTGGGCTATCGAACATGGTGGAGTTTGAATTATGACTTCCGCCACGTATGCCCCAACCATCGGACAACGCCGATATATTTGCCTGAACAGGTGGCAATCGACTTTAGATCACACCTGGGAATTTGGCAGCAGCTTTCACTTTTGCAAGAACAAGGCATGGTCAAACTGGTCATCATCAAGGATGGTGATAGCATCAACGTGTCCGGAGTTAAAATCACCCCTTTTCAATTAGCCGAGAAAGGAATACACGGTTTTTTGTTCACTGAAGGATCTTACCGTGTGTTAGTCGTTATGGATGACATGTTCCAGTGGAAACCGAGCCGTGAACTAATGGGAGTCGATTTGGCGATACTCCCAATGGGTGTGGCAGAATTTAATCCGCTAACTGACGAACGGAGAATGGGCAAAAAGCACCCCGTATTGATAGATGAAGCTACCTTTGACGACACCCTTTCTGTAGTGCGTCGCCTGAAAGCCAAGCAAGTCATCCTGTCTCACATTGAGGAACATGACGGTCTCAGTTACAATGATTTAGAAGTTTTGTCTGAAAGACTAAGAAATAAACGGCTCAACGTTAAATTTGCATTTGATTCAATGCAAATTCGCGTAGGTCACGCATAATTGCATACAGCCCCTTAACTAATAATTTTGGGGCTTTTATTTTTAGAAAAGTGTATAAAACTTAAAATTATAAAAATCAAAACGGCCTAAAAAGGGGGTACCAAAAAGTGTGCTATAATGAGTTTGTAGGTTAGATTATATCAATCCTACAACTATAAATAATCCTAGTAAAGGACGATTTATAGGCCGATAACCATTAAATTACTAAGCTGACCCAACCTCTGACTAACTCTTTAGTCTGGAGAAGCCGACTGAGTAATAAAAGCCATGAAAAATCATGAATCCCTTAGGGGAGTTGCTTTTGTTACCAGGTCGACATAAAAGCACTACCCCAAAAGGGTGGTGCTTTATTATTAATCAAATAAGTAACATGCAAGAGAAAATAAATATCGTTGAAGTTCCGATACTCGAACTTCGTGCAAGTGAATATAATCCTAGAGTCCACTCTAAGGAACAAATGGATCAGCTCAAGGAATCAATTATAAGGTTTGGCGTTGTAGATCCGATTATCTGCAACAGTGCTCCGGAGCGCAAGAATATAATAATCGGAGGCCACTTTCGCTCGGAAGCGGCGAAGGACCTCAAAATGGAAACTGTCCCGGTTGTTTATGTACAAATAACAGACTTGGCCAAGGAAAAGGAACTGAATCTGAGGTTAAATAAGAACACCGGGGATTTTGATCTTAATCTTTTGGCTCAATTTGACGAATCATTCCTAGCCGACGTCGGGTTTGACAGCCAGGATTTAGATGACATCTTCCCGGCCGAAGAAAACGTCGAAGAGTATGACTTAGAGAAAGAATTAGAGAAAATAGACATTCATGGCGTGAATGTTCAAAAAGGTGACATATATGAACTAAACGGCTCTCGTCTACTCTGCGGAGATTCAACCATAGAAGCAGATATGCTAAAACTTATGGGAAATGAAAAAGCGGACATGTGTTTTACCGATCCTCCATATATTCTTGACTACCTTAGGGGAAAAACCAAACAAAGAGATGGAGTCACCACCGGATTTGGAGCAAAGAAAAACAGGAGATATCTCGAAACAGACGTTTTACCAGATAACTTTACAGAACTTTGGATGGTAAACATAGCCAAGGTTCAAAAAACTGACTTTTCAATTATCATTTTTGAAAATCCAAAAAATCTGAGGATTATTTGGAATGAACTTGAAAAGCATTGGAAGTACAGAAACACAATTACTTGGCATTTACCAAACAGGGTTTCAGGGTTTTCGGCAAAATATAAGTTCTTCAATAAAGCTGATATCGCTGTTGTCGGTTCGGGCGGAAATGTGGAACTGAATGTTGAAGATGAGGAACCTCTTCTCCAAGAAGAATATGAAAATGCTATATTTGCCACCTCAGGCAGGCCACATTGGGAATCATACGAAAAAGGTAAAAAGATTTGTCCTACAGATTTTATTGAATTCAAATCAGCCGATGAAAAGTCTTCAGGGCAAGGAGTAATCTTTGGAACCAAGCCAACTGAAATCCTGATTCCATACATTAAGGTTTTAACTAAAAGAGAAAATCTTATCGTGGAACCATTCGGAGGATCGGGGTCAACTTTGATTGCGTCAATCAAAATGAATCGTCGCTGTTATGTAATGGAAAAATGCCCGACATATGTGGAAGTAATATTAAAGCGTTGGGAAAATGAAACCGGGCAAAAACCAAAAAAGATAAACTGACATGATTGACGACAAGGCAAAACAAAAACTCATCGATGAAATCCAAAAGCTTGGAAACGTGTTTTGGTCTTGTCAAAAAGTTGGCATCAACAGAGCTACCTATTATCGCTGGAAAAAAGAAGATGAAGAGTTTGAAAAAATGGCAGACGAAGCTGAAATGATGGGAAGAGGAAACTTTTGTGATATCGCAAAATTTTCCTTGGCGCAGAATGTTAAAGATAAAAACCAAAGAGCGATTGAATATACTCTAAATCACCTCTCACCGGAATTCAAAGAAAAACAAACTACAAATGTTGTCTTCATGCACAAAAAAGAAATGCCTTTGCAGATAAAACAAAAAACATTGGAAGATTTTATCGATGACGATGAAGCGTTATTGAACGAAAATATTCAGAGAGAAATTGTCAGAATTAAAAATCTTTATAAACCTGGCATCCCGCCCAAATCGGATGGCTCGAAAATCAGCGATGAAGAGTTGATAAAATATGAAGGATATATCGAGGATTGGTATCTTAAAAAAGGCAAAATGTTAAAACAAAGCGAAGGTAATACTATTATCTTCAGACGGATGGACGGAAAACCCGATGAAGATTTTATTGTGAGCACTGAGGACTCAAAATCCGAGATGGATAAACAACTAACAACGCCTGCAGAGAATCAAAAGCCTTCAGATAGCCCGAACTCAAACTCTGCCATGCTGGACAGGCCGCCGGATAGTAATATTTAGATGAAGCGTACGATGACGTATAATATTTCCCTGATGCTTGGTTTGTATTGGCCTGAGTTTGAGTTTGAGTAGTTGTCGTTACAGATGCCGCATTTGTAGTATTTCCACTGCAAGTATTAGGTGACCATAATCCCAATTGATTTTCTCTAGCAGATTTCTCGGCAGCCTTAAACTCGGCCTGATATTTGTATGGAAGATTATAAGTATATTCATGCGCATAGCCCTGCTCTATCATGTATTTGTTATAGAAAAGACCATCCTCTCGATAAATATATGCTAGCAAGCGTCCGTATTTATCTAATTCTCCCTGAGTCGAATCTTTTTCTATCCTAACTTTTTTTCCTGATAAAAGTTCCTTTGCTTTATTTGATGCCTCTTTACCAAAACATTGAACCGTCTTCCTCGGATCAACAGTCTCTGGAGTATCTATACCTATCAACCTCAAAGTTGTGGTAGTTCCGTTTATATTAATTTTAAGCGTATCTCCATCTACAACGCTTACTACAGAATAATATGTATACTGAGGCGTTGCTTGCGCGGGTGTCGGATTAACAATTGTAGAAGCTTTTTCGGTAATGCTAACTGTTTTTGTTTCGACGGGGTTATTTGTATCTTTATCTTGTGTTACTTTTTTAGTTGGTAGCTGATTAGATGCAACTGATTCCGAGTTTTTTTGTTCTGCCTGCTTATCAGAAGCTCCTGCTACCTTCAACTCATCCGGCTTTACTTGTTCAATTTTAGGAGCAGTAATTCCTATAAGAATGAAAAAAATAAATGCTGTAGATCCCAAAATTAAACCTATCCTCCTTCTAGAAACTTCCTTCTTTATTATGCGAGTAAAAAAAGAAGGCTTAACAAGCCCGACAATTAAACAAATAAACGTTATGAAAAATAATAATAAAAAGATTTCTGCCATCATATATTTTAATAGTTATTATGTTTATATATGTGACGGGCTTATTCAAAAAGCCGGCCACTAGGTTCACATCCGTTTCCAGACATGGCTCGTCAGAGCAAAAAACCTAAATGACCGGTTCTTTATCTCTGACGAGTCTTAGTTGCCATGCCCATAGAATTCTATGAGTTTAGGCGGAATTATTAAATTATTAAATTAATCTTACAATATGTCGACCTATTAGTCCACTAGCCTAGCTTAGTCAAAAGGATTTGTAAAGCGACTTGAATCAAAAATTATTTTTCTATTTTATTTCCAACTAATCTTTCGCAGTTTAATTATTTTCTAAACGTGAATTTTTGCGCCCCTCTATCATTTTTTTGCTTGTATAATCTAAAAAACATTCTCGACACATTACCAAATAATCTCCCAAAGAATTTGATTTGCGAGTAACATATAAATCCCTACCAAACTTTCTAAAAGAATCTGCCCTCAAAAGTCCACAGGAACTGCATTTATTGTCTGCGTTGATAATAAAGTTTTGTCTTTTCTTATCACTCAATCCCCTTGGGCTACATTCTTCACAAAAACCATTAACATGATGAGGTATAATCGTAGTTCCACAGTTTCTACATCGGCTATAATATCTACTCCACCTCTCTTCACGTCGATTTAAATTACTATTTGGATAAGCTTTGTTTATTATTTGTCTGATATATTCAGCCGAAAGTTTAAATTTTTGTCCTATCTCGTTAAGAGTATCACCCGCCCTCCAAGCTAATAATATATCCTTATTTCTAGTAACTATTACGGAATTAATTACACCACTCGAGGGATTGCTTTTACGTAAAGAAATATGACTATCCTTCTTTTGTCTTAAAAATTCGCCTACATCGATTTCGAAACCTTCAAGTTGCTTATTTGAAATTTCTTTAGAAATGGATTTTTTTACAATCTGTCTCACTCTTTCACGCGTAATATTATAACCCCGCCCAATTTCTTCCAATGTTTTACCCTGCTGCCATGCTAGTAATATATTTTTTTCTCTTTCCGTGAGAATACAATTTATTTTTTTGGGAAATCGCTTTTTTGGTGCTATTTTTTTCTTAATAACATAACTTATTTCTTTTTTAACAAATTCTACTTTTTGTCCTTTCATAATAGAATCAATATCATTTATCTCCCTGTATAATCCCGAATCTTCTTGAAGAGCTTTTTTAATTGTTCTATATGCATGAACGGCAGTTGTATGTTCTCTGCCACCAATTGCATTAGCAATGATTGGAAAAGAGTAATGAAATTTTTCACGAAGTAAATAAATAGCAATAAATCGTGGTTTTATAAGAAAACCACTACGACTTTTGCTAAGTATATCTTTCATCAAAACATCATAAAAACTGGAAACTATTTCGAGCACTTTTAATATTGTCTTTTTATCTGTCGTCGCCATTTAAATTTTGTTCGTAATTTTCTTGAAATAGAAGTTGCCCCAAATCAACAGTTGCCGCAGTATGTATTTTAGTTATCAACGCTCCCATTATGTCACTATCAACTCTTTCTGCCCTGAAATCATCGGGTTCTTTTTTTTGTAACTCATAGAGGGCTTCTTTTACAAAAATATCTACATATCTCTGAAAAAGGTAATCTCTCCACCTTGTAGATTCTGCTCCACCTACTTCCAGCTTTAAGATGGATTCAGCTATTGGAGACTCAGTATTAATCCAATAAATTCCCTCTTTTACATCTTGATGCCGCTGATAAACAACTGGATCCCTCGGTGAAAGGATAATTGATCCAGTAGTATGTGCATTAAGTGGATCTTGATCATAACCAGATAATAAAACTTTTGGAAATTTATTATTTTTTCCGCCACCAACCTTCTCCCCCACTACAGAAACTTGTATCTCAGATGAATACTTTCCGGCTTTAGCAGTAACTATACCAGCCTCTCCGATTTTCTCTCCAGTAACATATATATTAATAACTGCTACAGTTTCCCCGGTCTCAGCTAGTTTTAACATATCAGATTTGATTACAATTTTTTTATCTTCGATACCAATCGATTCATTATTACTTTCTACAGAAATAATTGCCCCCACTGGAATTAAATCAGGAGTTGCAACTTTCAGCGTAAGCGGAGAACTATTATTTACTGGTATTTCTGCAACAGTAAAAGTAAAGTTCATACCATCTTTTGGATATTCCAAATGTTTACGCATGCTTCCCCCGCTACCTCCACCATTCCCATTTCCACCACCATCACCAAAAATTTCTGAAAACACCTTACTCATAAATTTATCTTTCCATTTGTTTAATACCTCATTATATTTTGAAGATAAGTTTTTTGTTATTTCCCCTTTTTCCTTTTGTTCTTTTTCGCCAATCTCACGAGCATATTCATCAACTTTTTCAGCGATCCATCTTACTAGTGCCTGTGTGGCATCATTTTCAACTAATTTGGTTCGATCATTTTTCACGCAATCATGCTCTGGGTCTTCTAGGATTGGACATTCACATTCGCCATAAATAAATGCTGCTTGCGGAAAACTTGTTACACCTAATTCGAAAATTTGGTAAGAAGCAATAGTTCCAAGCTCTCCCATAATATCAATACGGTTTAAATCGGCCAACCTCCCACCCCGACTAAAAGCCTCTTCCGATGTCCTTAAAATTAGCTTACCTTGTCCAAATTTAGAATTTGCCAATTCTAGGATAGTATCGCCCGCTTTTAACGTTTCTGGAATGAAAAATATTTTAGGAGTTTCAAATCCGGGCAATGGCTTAATCTCATCAGCTTTCAAAAAATCCCATAGATATTTATCATTATAAATTACAGATACATTTGTCTTCCCTAAGATTTTTAATGACTGAGGATGATTTCTAAATTTTTCAATTATTTTCTTCACATTTATTTTATTCTTCATTCCTTCAGGAGAAATCCCTTTTACAACAGTAAAGCCGATACTGCCCGATAAAATACCCTCCCTTACACCCTTTGGGAAAATTATATTATCTATTTCTGCTAATTTTAATACTTCAACTGGATTAATTTTTTTATTTGTATATTCTTTAGCGAATCCGTATTTTTTATTTTTACTAAAACCAAAAATATTAACGAGACCAGAATAATATGTAATAAAATATGATTCTTTAAACATTTGTCTCATATAAAATTTGCCACCATTTCCGTGACCTCCATATACCTTTTTATTTAATCCTCTTTTGGCGGCCTCTGGGTCTCCCCATATTTTGAATGCTTTTGTAATATCATTTTCCGTCATGCCAACAAAATCTATGCATTCGATAGATGTACCATTTGATTTTCCATCAGTGAATCTAAGAATAATATTCTGATCTTTATCAGCGATATCAGCACGTATATATGCAGAAACTGAATTTTTCAATAATTCTGATAATCCTTTTGCATGATCAAACTTAAATTCATTCCCGATAATATCAAGCATATGATCGCTAAAAACATTTTTTTCTTCTACGATTTTTAATGCGTAATCTTTAGACATATTATTTCTCTAAATTATATTCAACAATGTTTCCGAATTTACTAATTAAATATTTATGATATGCCACAATTTTACCATATAAGGGCTCTTGCTTGATATGATTGCCTATTTCCTCCATAGATTCTTTTAAAACTCCCAGTCTCCCCAAAAAATCGGCCTTCTCTGTTCTTGCGGTAACGCCTAAATAATTATAGAAGTCTGTATCAAGAATATTCTCTTCTGTCCCGCCCAAGAACAATAAAAATCCCTCAAGTTTTTTGATTCTATTGATTTCATTTAATATATATCTATCCAAATTATCTTTTTCGATAATTTTGATTCCATTGGTATCGTCAACTATTTTTTTTCCGACATCTATACCCTTGTCTGTCATTTTAAATATCATATTATTAACAGATAAAAATCCCCTATCTCTAAGCGTATAAAGCGCTCTTTTTACGCTATCCCCAGAATCTGGATAATTTTTATGACCCTTCAAATGAAAGTCATCTGGAAATTTTTTATAAAGAGCAACAACTATATCTTCGAATTTAATATTTCTTTTATTTAGACCAGAAATTTCCGAAAGAACCAATATAATTTTTTCTTGTTTTGTTAAATTTATTTTTTTCATAAAATTATAATTTAAATTCCTTATGTTCCGGGAAATGAAATTTTCCTTTCACTTCTTTTAATTTAGAGTCTATTACATTAAAAATTTTTTTTACTTCTTCTTCGTTATATTCATATGCGCTCCTATTAGAACAGTTGCCAAGAACTTTCAAACGCTTTAAAACCTCGTTCGTTCTATAAACGCCTAGCTTTTTAAATCTGTTTCTTTTTTCTTCGTGTGTAGCCATATATTTACAGTTATTTTTTATATAATTTATACGTATAACATAAGGATAGCAAATCCTTATGTCAATGTCAATACCCTTATCATATAAACTTATTAACTGCTTAGGTCTGGACTAAGTCGCACAGTTGCGTCATTCCTTGATGTAGAAAGGTCGAATATATACAATTAAAAACATCAAAATATGCAACAAATAACAACGCAATTTAACGGTCGCCCAGTCCCAACCATAATTGCAACTCCTATTAAATACTGCCTCTATGCAAGGAAAAGCACTGAATCAGAAGAACGGCAAATTTTGAGCATCGACAGCCAGATCAAAGAAATGCTGGCTGTCGCACAACAAGAAAATCTGAACATTGTCGAGATTAAGCGCGAGTCGCATTCTTCCAAAGAAGTGGGCCAAAGGCCGGTATTCAACCAGATGATTTCTGAAATCAGGGAAGGAAAGTACAATGGTATTCTGACTTGGGCGCCGGATAGATTAAGCAGAAATGCGGGTGACCTTGGATCAATGGTTGATTTAATGGATCAAAAACTATTGGTGGAAATAAGAACTCATAGCCAAGTATTCACCAATAATCCAAACGAGAAATTCCTACTTATGATTCTTGGCAGCCAAGCTAAACTGGAAAATGATAATAGGGGCATAAATGTGAAACGTGGAATGAAAACCAAATGCGAAATGGGCTGGCGACCGGGAACTGCTCCGACAGGATATTTGAATGAAAAGAATATAGATAAAAAAGGACAATGCCACCCGGATCCAAAACGTGGTCCAATTATAAAACAAATATTTGAAAAAGTAGCCAATGAAAAATGGTCAGGTAGAACGGTATATAATTGGCTGAGGAATATCGATTTTAAAACTAGATATGGAAAACTTCTAAGCTTATCAAATATTTACTTAATTCTAAGAAATCCTTTTTACTACGGTGAATTTGAATATCCTAAAAAGAGCAACCAATGGTATCAGGGAAAACATACTCCTATAATCAATAAAGAACTTTTCGACAAAGTTCAGGAAGTCCTCAATGAAAATTTTATACCCAAAGTTGAATCGAGAGAGTTTGCCTTCACTAAAATGATAAAATGCGGATACTGCGGATGCGGGATAACAGCTGAGGAAAAAGTAAAAGCACTTAAAGACGGCGGGTTCAACAAGCACATTTACTATTTCTGCACCAACGGTAAAGGCCAGGAATGTAAAAATCCAAGAATCAATGAACCGGATTTAATTGAAGCACTTATAAATTTAGTAGATAAAATAAATCTGGACAAGCTGGGTGTAAAATCAAGAATCGAGCAAGAGATCGCCCGCTTCAATAAATTCAGAATTGGAGTGCTCGGACAAAAAGAAGAAGCTCAGGAATCCGAAGTCAACGCAAAAAATTATGCTAAATATTTACTAAAAGAAGGAACGCTAATTGAAAAAAGAGAACTTCTATTTTTTCTAAAAAGCAAACTAATATTAAAAGATAAAAAAATTACTCTTGGTTAGTAAATAAAATAAAACCACCAATATTATTGATGGCTTTATTTTATTTTGAGGTTATCGTACCCATTACTAATTCTTGCATTTTTTCTCGATATTTAATAAGCCTCTCGTTGACAATAAGTAAGTCAGTTTTCAGCTCTTCAAACCTGGGATACTTTTCTTGTATAGATTGAGGGTCAATATCTCCAGTTGCTCTTGAAAGCTGGTCTTTATACCAATGGCGGAATCTTGCTTGCCAAAAAGTAAGATGTGGTCTTAACCCTTTATTGAGTACATCTATGGAAAGATTAATAATCTTTTGAGTACTGCTGTTTTTAATTTTATTAACTGGGATATCTCTAATCAAATTTCGAGTGACCGAAAAAAAATGATGCCATGAATCATAAATTTCAGAAACCACATCGTGATTCAGATCAATTGGTAAACCAATTTTTCTTGTACTTAATTCAACCCAAATTTCATAGGCAATCTGTTGATCTCTTGAGTTGGGCTTAAAAGAGATTTTGCCAGAACCTAAACCAATTTCCGCCTTATCAATTTCAAATTTAGAGCCAGGCCATCCATTAAAATAGTATTTTAAAAACAGGACAATTAGACATATAACGATAGCAAGTACTATGATCCATGGATTAATTGATAAAACAAAAGAATGGTCACGGGTGAATAACAAAGAAACAAGCGACGTTGATGAATTAAATATGGGATGCATATAATAATTCATCAGTTTAAATTCTGCCTATACTGAGGATGGCTATTGTCAATCAAGTTTTCATGAGTCTCTCTTTTTGTGAACGCAGTTTCTATAATATTTTTTATTGGAACTGGATTTACTCCTGGATAATTTATAAACAATCCCGGCCAATAGTATAAATCTGCATATCCAGTTTTTATATTTGCCGCAATACGTGGATGCAAATATGGATAAATAACACTGGGGTCATACTGATTCAGGGCGTTATAAGGTGCTTTCGGAAAAGTTGGCAACAACATCACAACGAGACCTTTATGATCCCCAACTTTTTTACTTAGAGCAGCTGAAATTTCCCAATCGACGTGTTTTCGTTTATATGTATTGGCGCCACATAAAACAAATGTGACGCTTGATTGAACAATATTCTCTTGTTGTATGAGGCGTTTTATATATTCGTCATCATTACTAGGGTCAATATCTCCGGGATCAACAGAGACACTTATGAAATGTTCTCCAAAAAGACGGTCGAACTCTTTACGAAAAAATTCGTCATCATGATGGAAACTTACGAATACTTTATGTTTTTCTTCATTCTGAGATTGGAAAAAATTATTTGGCATAGTTAATTATTTGTATATGGCGATAGGTCGCCAGAATGCGCACTAACTGGCAGGGGAGATGGGGGTGGAAAAAAATGAATTAATTGATAAAGAGCGAAAAGAGGTGAAAAGGCTTAGCCTAGGTACAATAAGAATTTGGGGGCAATCCTTTTACCAGATGCTCTTCAATTAAATTCATCTTAAGATGGATTCCACGAGATATCTCGCAATTTTATTGCATCGTTAATAACACAATTTATTTGTATAGTTATACTATACACTACTTTTGTGAAGACGATACCCTGCCAACTGTCCACAAAATTAATCTCCATAAATTAAAGAGTAATTTTTTGGACAGTTGATTCTTTTTCAATGTTCTTTTATTCAAATTAATAATAGCAATTAATAAGCTTATGTCAATAGCATAAATTGCTAAGAAAACACTTTTTTAATTTTCTGCCAAAAGTCTTCTGCAAAAGTTCGATGTTGTAATTTTTTAATTATTTCAATTTGTTTTAATGTTTCTAAATATCCTTGTTCTGAAATTTCTTTCCACTTTTTAATATCACTTAAAAAATAATTGCTTAAATTTGGTTCTATTAAAATATCAACATCGTTTGACTTTGGTTGAGATGAAATTCTATGATTTATCATATCAAAAGAATTAATTAAAACCCCAACAATATTTTTTGGTTTTTCATATTTACGATGTTTTAATAAATTTACTGCAACTATAATACCTACTTTTAAATCTTTTAACGGAGAAACTGGTACATTTTCTGCAATTCCACCATCAACTAAGGTTAATCCATTAATTTCTATTGGTGCAAATAAGCCAGGTAAGCAAGAACTTGCTAAAACAGCTTCGATTACGTTTCCAGATTTAAAAACAATTTTTGCTCCAGTTTCAATATCGGTTGTGACAATAGCCAATGGTATTTTTGCATCCTCTATGTTAACGTTTTTCCCGATATGTTTTTCTAAAATTTTTTTGATAGCAACGCTTGAGATAATCCCCATTTTAGATGGGCTAATTTTAATAATTTTTTTCCAATTTAAATCTTTAGCTTCTTGTTCTATTTCTTCAAAAGAAACTCCAAAAGCGTAAAGCGCCCCAATGATTGCTCCAACACTTGTTCCAGAAATAAAATCTATAGGAATATTATTTTCTTCCAAAGCCTTTAAAACTCCTAAATGGGCAAAGCCTAAGGCTAATCCCCCACCAAGAGCCAATCCAAGTGTTATATTATGTGATATTTTTTTCATTATGTTTTGTTGTTATCGTTAAAAAACAAGAATAATTAATCCAAATACAATTAAAAAAATGGAAATTATTTTTCTTATTATGATTTTTTTACTAGTTTTTTCTTTTAAAATTTTAGGAAAGAAAATAGTAAAAAATGAGGTAATAACAAATAAAAATACATATTGTAATCCACGCATTGAATTCATAATTGGCAAAAATGCAATTGGAGCCAAAGAAATAGCAAAACTTTGCAAAATACTTGCAATTCCCCCAACCGTTTGGGTTGCAAAAAATATTTTTTTAAGTTTTCCATTTAATATATCCCTCTTTTTAAATATTTCTGCTCTATTTTTCTTTTTAATAAGCAAAGATGTAGCCGCTAAAGCAACAAATATACTTCTCCAAATATATCCTTGTATAAATGGAAAATTACTAAAAATATGTTTTAACAAAACATAATCTAAAGAATACATTAATCCCGCTAAAAGAGTTAATTTTAAATATTGTTTTGTTAATTCTGGTTTTTTGTCAAAAGAAATAAATATGCTTCCGGTAAATAAAAGTAAAAAAGCAAAAAGGTTAGATGTGCTTAAGGCCTGATACCCCCAAAAAAACCATGATATGAAAAATATAAAAATTGGTTGAACTGCTCCAATTGTGGTAGCAACTTTTGACACTTCAAACTGTTCTACGGCTTTATATCCAAAATACATTCCTAAAATAAAAATAATTGCATCTAAAACAATTAATAAAAATAACCATATATTAGGGAAACTTAATCCAAAAAATGGTATAAGAAAAATCGCTAAAATACTTAAAATTCCTGCATAAAAAGTATAAGATTTTGGTTTTGGCGGACCTTGAAGAATAAGTTTATCTCCAAATGCCGATAAAGCAAAAAATAAATATGCAAAAGTTATAACTAACAGCCAAGAAATTATCATATTAGACTCTTGTTAATTTAATATTATTAAAAATTCTTTTTTTGAAAAATTCAATTGATATAATTTCTATAATACTTACACTAAAAATAATTATCCAGTCGACCATATAAAGTGGCTGTGTCGCCAAAATAACTTGAAGTGGCGGAAAGTAAATTGCAAGAATTAGTAGAAAAAAAGCAACTCCTACCCCACTAACTAAATAATAATTAGAAAAAATATCTTTCCTAAAAATAGACTGCTTAAATGATCTTACACTAAAAGCAAAAATAAGAGAATCAATACACATAAGAGCAAAAACTATTGTACGTGTTTTGAATAAATCTTCTGTTGTTTGCAAAGATATAAAAAATGTTAAAAAAGCGGCAATACCTGTAATAAAAAATATTGACGCCATCCATTTTTTTATAGGATTGTTTAATATAGATTCTTTTGGATCTCTTGGTTTTTCTTCCATAACACCCTTTGTTTCTTGCTCTGTTGTAAGAGCAATATCTGGAAATCCGTCTTCTACAAGATTTATCCAAAGAATTTGGGCAGGAATCAATGGCAATGGAAGACCCATAGCCATAGCAACTAAAAATAAAAACAATTCTGAAAAATCGTCTGCAACCAAAAAAACAAAAACTTTACGAATGTTTTGAAAAATCACTCTACCCTGTTCAATTGCTTTTAAAATTGTTTTAAAATTATCATCCAGCAAAACAAGATCAGCCACCTCTTTTGCAACGTCTGTACCAGAACCCACCACAACGCCTATATCAGCAGATTTTAATGCTGGTGCGTCATTTACTCCATCGCCAAGCATTGCAACCACTTCTCCATTAATTTGTAGTGCATTAACTATACGTAATTTGTGTTTTGGAGAAACTCGCGTATAAATAGAAACATATTTTGCCTTTTCTCTTAATTCTTGATCACTTAATTCCTCGATTTCTCTTCCTTCTAAAATATTTTTATCTTCTGCCTCAATGCCTATTTCTTCGCTAATTGTTTTGGCAGTAAGTTTGTGATCTCCAGTAATAATTACTGTACGAATACCGGCCTTTTTGGTAATTAAAATAGATTCTTTTGCATCTTTACGAAGAGGATCTCTCAAAGCTATAAATCCCACAAGAGTAAGTTCGTTTACTGTTTCTTTGAGATCTTTATACTCTGTTTTAGAATCAAAATTTTTATAAGCACAAGCAAGCACCCTTAATCCTTTTTCAGTAAGTTCGTCTATTTTTTTTATTAATTTATTTGATTGAGTGGTACCTAATTTTCTTTTTCTTCCATTTGCATCCAAATTAATAGATTTTGACAAAATTACCTCTGGAGCACCCACAACATAAAGTGTATTTTTGATTTTATTTTTTTTGTGAAGAGTTGCTGCAAACTTGTGATCAGACTCAAAACTAACTCTATCCAATATTGGATATTGTTTTTCTAATTCTTCTTTGCTAAGACCTGCTTGTATTCCCGCTAAAAGTAATGCTTTTTCTGTTGGTTTTCCTCTCACAATCCATTTTTCTAGTTCTGCTTCTGGATTTTCTATAAATCCTTCGTTTGCCAAAGTTGCAATTTTTAAAGCTACTATATGTGACTCTGCGCCATTTAAATTTTCTTTACCAACAATTCCTTTTATATCTTCTCCCATTAATTCTTTTGTACTTGTTAAAATATGACTTACTTGCATATTTCCTTCGGTAAGAGTTCCTGTTTTATCTGTACAAATAACTGTTACACTTCCCAATGTTTCGGTAGCAGCAAGCTTTCTTACTAAACCTTTTTGTTTTAAAATACGTCTCATTCCCAAAACAAGTATTACCGTAATAGCAGGAAGTAGCCCTTCTGGTATTGCAGAAACTGCAAGAGCAAGAGCTGCAATAAAAATTTCAACAAAATCTTTGCCCGTAAAATATCCTTCCGCGACAACTATCATAATAACAAAAATAATAAATGTCCCAAGCCACCTTGAAAGAGCTATTATTTTTTTCTGAAGTGGAGTTTTGCTTTCTTTTGTTTGCTTTAAAAGAAATACTATTTCTCCAATTTGAGTACGGACTCCAATAGATGTAACAACAATTTTTGCACGACCTTCTTCCACAATTGTTCCCATAAAAACCATATTTTTTCTTTCAGGAAGTGGGATAGATTCAGATAAATTAGTTGCGTTTTCTTTTGCAACTGCCTCTGATTCTCCTGTCAAACTTGCTTCATTTATTTTTAAATCTTTTGCTTCAATAATTCTTCCATCTGCTGGAACTTTATCTCCGGATTTAAGCAACACAACATCTCCCACCACCAAATCTTCGCTATCTATTTCTTTTTCATAACCATCGCGAAAAACTTTCACTCTAATTTTTATCATCTTTTTTAAAGCAAGCAAAGATTTGTTTGCTTTATTTTCTTGATAAAAACCGACTGTTGTATTTATCATCAAAACAATGATAATAAAAATACTATCTGAATAATGTTTCAATAAAAAAGAAATAAAAGTCGTCACAAGCAAAATATACATTAAGGGACTATTAAACTGACTCAAAAGCAACCTTATTTTAGAATATGGTTTTTCTTGTGGAAGGATATTTTTCCCAGACTTTTTAACTCTATTTTCTGCTTCTAAAGTAGTCAGGCCATTTTTTTCACTTTTTGTTTCTTCAAAAACCTTTTCCAATGAAAATGAATGCCAATTTTTTTTCATTTTTTATAAATTTTACGAAATTTTTAATTTCTTTATTTTAACATTTTTTATTTTTTCAATCAAAAAAACCACCTTAAAAGATGGTTTTTAAATTTTAAAAAATTTTATACTGCCAATTTATTTAATTCAACTTGAATAATTATTGGCAACACAGGAGGGCAAGCGCAAACCACCAAAAACCAAACAACTCCCAAATTATCTTTTTTTACAAATTCCGAAAATGCATCGCAATATCTGTAAATTAAATAAATATTTGCAATTGGCACAATAAGTAGCCAAGCAGAAGGAATTTTTGCGCCCAAAGAATTTATTTCTTCTTTGGTTTGCACAAACCAATAAATTAAATATATTCCCAAGGTTATTATGCTGAGAATAACAACCCACACCGGATTTCTCTTTTTAATATTCATAATTTTAATAAATTATTTATATGGCTGCCGAGCTTGGACTCGAACCAAGATACCATCCTCCAGAGGGACGTGTCCTACCATTAGACGACTCGGCAATTAATTTTATATATCCAAGTATCTTTTAATTACTATAAAACTTGAAATAACCCCCACTCCTATTCCAAAACTCAACTGTATCAAAGAAAAAAACCAAAGATTTGATAAAAAATAACCAAAAGAATTAAATCCGGGTAAAACTACTTCTAATTTTGACGAAATTAAAATTGAAAAACCTCCAAGCAATAAAATACAAACTAAAAATGCAATTACTCCATAAATTGCTCCTTGAATTATAAATGGACCTCTTAAAAACCAATCTGATGCGCCTACAATTCTCATTGTACTAATTTCCGCTTTTGAACTATCAACCGCTAATTTTATTGTGTTAAAAACTACTAACATTGCAACAATAATTAAAATTATCCCTGCAATAATTCCAAACCTATTTATATTTGAAGTAATAGAATAAACTTTTTCGATTGTATCTTTTTTTTCTAAATAATCAACTTTATTTATTAATTTTGCAAAATCTGAAGTTTCCAAAACATTTGAGACTTGTTCGTACTGTGCCGTTTCTCCATTTGTCACTATGTTTAAAGAGGGCAAAAATGGATTTTCTCCTACTTGTTCTAACGCCTTTCCCAACACCGCGCTATTTGAATGCTTTACACTAAAATCTAACAGTGCTTGATCTTTTGAGATATATTCTATTTTTTTAATCCCACCAGAGGATTGCAATATTTTTTCTTTTACTGCCAAAATTTCTTCTTCTGCAACATCTTCATTAAAATATGCTGTGATGTCAATTTTATTTTGAATTTGGGAAGTTAAATAAGACATCATTCCTTGAAAATAAAAAATTCCACTAACCAAACTTATAGCCACAACTAAAACAAAAATTGTAGCAATTGATATTCCTTTGTTTCTATTAAAATCTTGAAACGCAAATTTTAAAATTCTTGAAAAAGTTTTTGACATTTTTTATTTTTAAATTAATTTATATAATAAATCTTCCTGATTCTTCATCGCGGATAATTTTTCCATTTTCAAGAGTAATCACTCTTTTTCCTAATTTATTTATTACTTCTCTGTCGTGAGTTGCTAAAATAATTGTAATTCCTGCCTGATTTATTTTTTTTAAAAGAGAAATAACTTCATAAGTATTATATGGATCTAAATTTCCTGTAGGTTCGTCGGCAATAATAATTTCTGGATGATTTACAAGGGCTCTGGCTATTGCCAATCTTTGTTGCTCTCCACCAGAAAGTTCTGACGGAAAATTATCGTATTTGCACGTTAATCCAATAATATCTAAAACTTTTGGAACTTCACAATCTATTTCGTCATCATCTTTACCTTCAACTGCCATTATATAGGAAACATTTTCATATACTGTTTTTGTTGGTAATAATTTATAATCTTGATAAATAACTCCTATTTTTCTTCTTAATTCTTGAATTTTTTTGGAATCAATATCTTCCATATTTGTGTCTCCAAAAAAAACTTCTCCTTCTGTTGGACTTTCTAACCCCAAAATTAATCTTGTTAAAGTTGTTTTTCCAGAACCAGATCTCCCAACAATAGAAACAAACTCGCCCTTTTTAATTTCAAAATTAATATCTTGCAAAACAATTGATTCCGGAGGATATATTTTTGTAACGTTATTAAATTTAATCATTATCTTTTAATTTTAATTCTGCTTCAATAAATTTTTCTAAATTTCCGTTTAAAACTGATTCTGTGTCAGATGTTTCGTATTGTGTGCGCAAATCTTTCACCATTTTATATGGATGCAACACATATGACCTAATTTGATTTCCCCATGACGCTGATATTGCTTCACCTTTTATATCTTTTAATTCTTTAGCGTGTTGATCTTCTTTTAATTGGTAAATTTTTCCGTATAAAATTTTCATTGCATTTTCTCTGTTTTTTTGTTGCATTCTTTCAGATTGTGAAGAAACAACAATTCCTGTAGGAATATGTGTAATTCTTATTGCGGATTCTGTTTTGTTTACGTACTGACCTCCGGGACCTGATGACTTGAACGTGTCAACTCTCAAATCGTCTAATTTTATTTCAAAGTCAAAATCTTTATCTATTTCTGGTAATACGTTTACTAATGCAAAAGAAGTTTGACGTAAACTTTTTGCATTAAATGGGGACTGTCTTACAAGTCTGTGAACTCCTGTTTCTTTTTTTAAAAATCCATAAACATAAATTCCTTTTATTTCTATTGTTACAGATTTTGTGCCAATTCTTCCGTCTGGGCCTCCTGCTTCACCAAATGACTGATGTAAAATATTTGTTTTCCAATTTTTTGTCGCACAATATTTTTCATACATTCTTAAAAGCATTGTTGCCCAATCTTGTGAATCTTGTCCTCCTACGCCAGAATATATTTCTAATATAGCATTGTTTTTATCATACTTTCCAGAAAGAAAAATTTTAAACTCTTGTTTTTCAATTTCTTTTTCTGTTTTTTGTAAATCTTCAGCCACATCCAATTCAATTTCTATTTTTTCAATTGCTTCAATATCTTCTTTTAATACAGAAATTTCTTGTTGAATTTTTGCTGCACTTTCTGGATTTGACCAAAAATCTCGTTGTAAAGTCTTTTCTTCAAGTTTTTTCAATTCTATTTTTTTGTTGTCGATATCAAAGACACTCCACCAAATGATGGAGTCTGCTCTTTAAATCTTCTATTTTGTTTATCTTCTCAACCATTTTTATTTATTTTCTTTGGTTTATTTGTTTATTTAAATTTATCATACTTATAAATATAAAAAAAGAGGGGGTGTCTGTGCACAAACACCCCCTTTAGACGACTCAAATGCTAAAACTTCAGCGCTGGTAGGACTACGAGTCCACTTTATGAAAAACCAACTTAGACTACTCGTCTAGAAGGAGCAATAATGCTCAAGCTTGAGCCGTCTTTGCAATTCAGCAATTAGAGAATGATGCAAGGCATAAAAACATTCTCTTGCTGAACTTAATCTAATAAATATTAAATGATTCTTAAAATTCTGAGCCGATGGTCAGAATTGAACTGACGACCCACACTTTACGAAAGTGTTGCTCTGCCAACTGAGCTACATCGGCATCTTATTTACTATACAACAAAAATTTGCTGTTGTCTAGATTTATATCGAGCGGACAATGAGAATCGGACTCACACCTCAACCTTGGGAAGGTTGCGTACTACCACTATACTATGTCCGCACAAACTAAATTAAATTTATTATCCAATTCCAAAAATTACTAATCCATCCAAGCCAATTTTTAACATTCCATACATTTTCATAAGATTCTTTTTGACTTTCTTCTTTTGGCATAACAAAAGATATTACTTTTTCGCCGGGTTTTTGCATATCTTGTTCTTCTCTGGCAACTTTTTCAATATAATCTAAATTGTCAGAATTTGTTATTCTTTCTTCTAAATTTTTATTTTTTTCTTTAATTTCTTGAATTTGCTTTTCATATTTTACAACTTCTTCTTCGAGTTTTTTTCTTTTTTTATAAATTTTAACATCAACGATAACTAAAAAGATTAAAACAAAAATTATAAAAATTGCTAATACTTTAATAAAAAACTCTTTTAAATAATTTTCGCTCTTTTGTTTTTTTTTAAAATCCATTATACTAAAAATAAATTAGATTATTATGAAAAAAATAAAATCCAAAACAATTTTTAAAATAGTCTGGACAACTCTGATAAGTTTAGTTGCTATAAGCACTATTCTATTATTAATTGCTCCTCTTTTTTAAATATTAACATAAAAAAATCGTCACGAAAAGTGACGATTTTTATGTTATTTTTAATTATTCTAAACCAACGCTATTAACAGCTAATTCATAAATTCCTAATATTTTTTTAGCTTGTTCTGGTTCAATTTTATAGTCTGGATTATAAACTATAGAATTCCTTATTTCGTGGGCTGAAAGAAGTTCTGCAACAGAAGGAGATATTAATTTACTTGCACTATTTATTATTTCTTGAAAATTTTCTCCTTCATATCCCCTTTCTTCTAAAATTTCATTTAAAAAATCTTCTGCTTCTATTATTGCAAGTTTATATTCTAGTTCAGAGCCCGATTCAATTCTTTTTTTAATTTTTAACCATTTTTTTTCAATCTGTTTTAAACCATAAGATTGCCAAGATAAAAACTCTGTAGTATCTTCCAAAAATTTATATTGAAGCCAACTGCTATTGGTCATAAAATAAAATATTCCAGCTAAAAATAACAATGTAAAAATTATAAAAACTAATTTTACAGGTAAAACCATATCTTGAATTTCTGAAGATGAAATAAAATAAATAAAATCAGTTATTCCCAAAAAATTGTATATTTCTCCCCAACTCATTAAATTATTATATTACTACTCTAATTTTATTATATTGCTACGCTAATTTTATCATAGCATTTTTTCTAGTTTTGATGCTATACCTAAAATTTTGTTTTCTTGAAAATGATTTCCTATTATTTGCAAACCAACTGGCAAACCTTCTACTTTACCTGCTGGTATTGAAACTGCTGGTAGTCCAGCTAAATTCATAGAAACAGTATAAATATCCATTAAATACATTGAAAGCGGGTCATTTATTTTTTCTCCTATTTTAATTGGAAGAACCGGTGAAACCGGCGCGAATATTAAATCCACTTTTTCAAATGCATTATCAAAATCTTCTTTTATTAATTGTCTTACTTCCTGTGCTTTTTTATAATAAGCATCATAATATCCACTAGATAAAGCATAAGTACCAAGCATTATTCTGCGTTTTACTTCTTCTCCAAATCCGTGTCCCTTTGTTTTTAAATAAACATCAAGTAAATCATCTGCTTTTTCCGACAAACCATATCTTATTCCATCAAACCTTGCCAAATTAGCAGAAGCTTCTGCTGGAGCTATAATATAATAACAAGCCAAAGCAAATTCTGTGCTTGGCAAACTTATTTCTATAATTTCAGCCCCTGCATCTTCTGCTTTTTTAATTGCAGACCTTATTATTTTTTCAACATCAGGATTTATCCCTTCTACAAAATATTCTTTTGGAACTCCAATTTTTAATCCTTTTAATTCAGTATCTGTATCTTCAAATTTATAATCAATCGAAGTTGCATCCATTTTATCTTTTCCACAAATAGTTTGAAAAACTATTTGTGTATCATCAACATTTTTTGCGATTGGACCAATTTGATCTAAAGAGGAACCAAATGCTATAAGACCATATCTAGAAACAGCACCATAAGTTGGTTTTAGGCCTACAAGCCCACAAAAAGATGCTGGAAGCCTAATAGACCCGCCTGTATCAGATCCCAACGAAAAACAAGCTTCATTTCCTGCAACAGATGCAGCAGAACCAGAAGAGCTTCCTCCGGCAACACGAGTCTTATCGTGCGGATTTTTTGTAACTCCAAATGCTGAGTTTTCTCCACTGCCACCCATTGCAAATTCGTCTAAATTAGTTTTACCTAAAATAACAACGCCTTCTTCTTTTAATTTTTTAATAACTGTTGCGTCATAGGGAGCAACATAATTTTCTAAAATTTTTGAAGCCGAGGTACATTTTTGTCCTTCAACCAAAATTGCATCTTTAATTGCGCAGGGAATTCCAGTTAACATACCAAACCATCCAGAAGCGATTTTTTTATCAGCTAATTCTGCTTGATTAATTGCAAAATCTTCATCAACCGACAAATAAGCATTTATTTCTTTGTCTGATTTTTTAATTTCCTCTAAATATGCTTTGGTCAAATCAACAGAAGAAAATTCTCCTTTTTTGAAACTTTCGTGAATTTTTTTAATTGTTAATTCTGTAATTTTCATTATTTCAGAATAGATTTTACTTTAATATAATCATCTTCTTTGTCTGGAGTTAATTCGATTAGTTCATCTACTATATTATGACTGGAAATTACTTCGTCTTTTCTTGTTGAGTTTAAATCATTATAAATTAACTCAATTTTTTTAGGCTTTGGAGCTTTTTGTAATAAATTAAAATAATCCAAAACAGCAGACATATTTTTCAGCAAACTTTCAATTTCTTTTTCAGTTAATTCTAATCTCGCTAATTTTGCGATGTGTTTAACCTCTTCTTTTGATATCATAAATTTGCGATTTTATTTTATAAAAAATCGTTATCTCCTTCTTTTGATATCATATCCGAAAGTATTTGTATATTTTCTAATGCTAATCCAGCTCCACGAACAACCGAAGTCAGTGGGTCATCAATTATTCTGCAAGGCATTTTTGTTTCTTTTGAAATAAGAGTATCAAATCCTTTTAATAAACTTCCGCCTCCTGCTAAATAAATTCCATTTGTCATTACATCTGACAATAATTCTGGTGGAGTTTCTTCAATTGTAGTTTTAATTGCTAAAACGATTTGCTTAACTGACCTATCTAATGCTCGCTGAATATCATCATTAAAAACCACTACTTCTTCTGGTAATCCTGTCACAAGATTTCTACCACGCATTGGCATTTCTTTTTTCTCTTTTAATGGCATTGCAGATCCAATATTTATTTTTATTGTTTCAGCAGTTTTTTCTCCGATTAAAAGTTTATATTCTTTTTGCGCAAACTGAACAATGTCGTCATTTAATTTATCTCCGGCTATTTTTAAACTTTTAGAAGCAACAATTCCACCTAAAGAAATCACTGCTACTTCGGTTGTTCCTCCTCCAATGTCAACAATAAAATTTCCTCCTGCTTCTTGAATTGGTAATTTAGCTCCAATAGCAGATGCTAATGGTTCTTCAATTAAAAAAACTGTTTTTGCCCCTGCATTTTTTGCAGCATCTCTAACAGCCTTTCTTTCAACTTCAGTCACTCCACATGGAATTCCAATTATTACTCTTGGAAATGCTGCTAATCCTAACATTTTTTTTGAAGTTGATGCTGCTTTTTCAATAAAATATCGCAACATTTGTTCTGTCACCTCAAAATCTGAAATTACTCCATTAACCAGTGGTCTAGTTGCAGAAATATAAGCTGGTGTTCTTCCAACCATTTTTTTTGCCTCTTCACCAATGGCTAAAATCTGTCCCGTTTTGTTATTTATGGCCACAACTGATGGCTCATTTATAATTATTCCTCTATCTTTTACATAAACTAAAGAATTGGCTGTGCCCAAATCAATCGCCATATCAATAGATAAAAAAGAAAATATATTTTTTAAATTTATTTTGAACATTCTGTGTTTCTATTTCAATAATTTTACTAGCTCTTTGGCCTTAATTAATTTTACATTATTTTTATTTCTTTCTTTTATTTCAACTGAATTAACTTTTAATGTTTTTTCAGAAATAACAACTCTATAAGAAATTCCAATTAAGTCGGCTTCTGCAAACTTTTCACCCACAGATTTATCTACTCTATCGTCATATAGTATCTCAATATTTTCTTTTTGTAAATCTGTGTATAATTTTTCAGCAAATTTTCTAACTTTTAAATTTTCTCCAACAGGAATTAAATGAACTAAGAACGGAGCAACTTCTTTGGGCCAACAAATTCCTTTTTCATCGTGACAAACTTCAACAATTGTTCCCATTAATCTACTTAATCCAATTCCATAACATCCCATAATAACATTTTTTTCAGCACCATCTTTATCTCTAAATTTAACGTCAAATGGAGCTGAAAATTTTGTTCCTAATTTAAAAATGTTTCCAACTTCAACTGCTTTCTTTTCTTCAAAGTCAGTACCACCACATTCCGGACAGGTTGAATTTTCTGCTTTAATTTCTTTGTTTATTGCAACTTTGCATTTTTGACAAATATAAATTATATCTTCCCCAGCATCTGTAACTGTTTGAAATTCATCAGAATATTTTGAAAAACTGCCACCAGTCGCCAATGTTCTGTAAGTTAGTTTTCCAATTCCACATTCTTTAAAAATGTTAGCATAAACTTTTTTTGCTTTATCGTAATACTTATCTAAATCTTCTTGTGTTGTGTGAAAAGAATATAAATCTTTCATTAAAAATTCTCTGGTTCTTAAAATTCCGGATTTTGCACGTAATTCATTTCTAAATTTGTTTTGAAACTGGAACAAGGCCAATGGTAAATCCTTATAAGAATAAATAAATTTCTTTGCTAAAGGAGAAACAACTTCTTCGTGAGTTGGTGCTAATGCAACGTCTTTGTCTCCTGCACCTTTTAATTTAAAAAGTACATCAAAATTATTCCATCTTTCTGTTTTTTCCCAATTTTCTTTAGGAGTTAAAGACGGCATAACAATTTCTTGTCCATTCATGGGAGAGTCAATCATATTTTTTCTGATTATTTCTTCAATTTTCTGCATTACACGATTTCCTAGCGGTAAAAAAGTATAAATTCCTGCCATTAATTGATCTATATATCCAGCCCTAACAAGCAAATCATGCGACACTGACTCGGTGTCCGATGACTTCTCTTTATTTGTTTTACAAAATAATTTTGATTGAAGCATAAGTTTAAAAAATTATTTTACTTATTTGTTCCTTGAAATTGCTTGGCTGAAATATTCTCCCACGCGCGGAATGTCAAATTTTATCGTAATAAAAATTGACAAGGCAATTAACAAAACAAAACAAATCATTGTAATATTTTGTTCTATTTTTACTGAGACTGGTTTTCCTTTTATTTTTTCTATAAGTAAAAATACCAATTTTCCGCCATCTAATGCTGGAATTGGAAATAAATTAAATATTGCAATACAAACAGATATAGTTCCTATAAGATATAGAAAAAATCCCAATCCATAACTTGCTGCATTTGCTAAAAAGATTGTAATTCCTAACGGACCAGCAAATTCAGCACCAACTGGAGCTTCCTTGCCAACAAATGGGCCAATAAGAATAGCATAAAGTCCATTTAACGTTAAAGTTGTTGTCTGCCAAGTATAAATCAATCCCTGAACTGGAGCCTGATACCATGGATATTTTTCAATCAAAGTTGCCATTCTTTGCAATCCCACTCCAACTGCCCCTTGACCTTCTGGAGGGTTAACTTTTGGTGATAGGGGAATATTAATGGTTTCTTTTTCTCGTTGTATTGTTAAAATAATTTCTTCGCCTGCATGGGATTTTGTAAAATCTTGAAAATCTTTTATTTTTTCTATTTCAATTATTTCAGATCCAGAATTAGCACTTTCGTATTTATTACTTTGAGCTTCTAAAATAACATCTCCCATTTTTAATCCAGCTGTTTCAGCCGTAGATCCAGACATTACATTAACAATAGCAACTCTTGTATTTGTAACTCCCGCTACATCTTGATCTCCAATTGGCAAATCTGTACCAATCATAAACATCACAGAAAAAATAATTATGGATGCAATCCAAAAAGCTACTACTCCGCCAATAATAATTAAAACTCTTTTCCAAATTGCCAATCCCGTAAAACTTCTATAATCATCTACTCCACCTTCTTCGCCATAAATTCTGACAAAAGCCCCTAATGGAAGCCAATTTATAGAATAGATTGTTTCACCAATTTTTTTTCCAAAAATTCTTGGTGGATATCCAATTCCAAATTCATCAACCCTAACTCCAAATTTTTTAGCAATAATAAAATGTCCAAATTCGTGAATAATCATTAATGCTACCAAGCTCAAAAGAGCGATGACGAGAGTTAAAATTGCTGAAATTGAAATCATAATTTTTTTGTTTTAATTTATACTATTTCTTGAAGTTTTCTGTCTATTAAATCTTTTACTTTTTTATTATATTCGTCCACAACTTTTTGCAATTCATCTTTTCCGCGAAATTTATCATCTTCTGTAATTTCTTTTGCTTTTTGTGCATCTTGTATTTTATTCCAACAATCTTCTCTGGCATATCTCATTGTTTGTTTTGCTTGTTCTGCTTTTTCGTTTAAAACTTTTGTTAGTTGATGCCTATATTCTTCAGTTAATAATGGTAAACTTAATCTTATTCCATTACTGTCTGCCACAGCTGACATTCCCAGTCCCGATTGCTCAATTGCTTTTTGAATTGGTTCAATATATGAAGAATCCCATGGTTGAATTAAAATTTGATTAGTTTGTGGGGTTGAAATTGAACCTAGTTGCTTTAAAGTAAATTTTGAACCAAATGCTGTCACTTCAATGTCTTCAACTAACGCAGGTGAAGCTCTTGAAGTTCTAATTTTTGACATTTCACTTTCTAAAAACTTAAAAGCCTTTTCAAATTCTGGTTTTACTTTATCTATAAATTCTTTATAACTCATAAATTAAATTTCTAATAATAATACTTCTAATGCTAATTTTTGATTAACATTAGTAAAAAATAATTTTTTATTTATGTCTTCTGTTAAATTTATAATATTTTTTAATTTTGAAATTGTATAATTTTCCATTGCGCAATGAATTTCTGAAAAATAACTTTTTTCTTCTATTCCAACTTTTTTAATTAATAAATATCTTAAATAATTTTCTAGTGGAATTAATATTTCGCTTAACTTCTGCTCTTCAAAATCTAAAGATTTTGAATATTTGAATTTTTCTGCTAAATTTGTGCCAGTAACTTTTAAAAATTCTTTTAAAAGAATTTTTTCTTTTTCAGTTTGCTCTTTTGATTCTATTGGTTTTCCAAAAAAATTTATTTGTTGACATCTAGATCTTATTGTTTCCATTAATAATTCTGGTTTTGAAGAAATTAAAAACAAAATTGTTTTTCCTTTTGGTTCTTCCAAGGTTTTTAAAAAACAACTTTGTGCTTCTTGATTCATTTTTTCTGCTTCATTTACAATAACAATTTTATAATTTCCGTTATAAGATTTATAACTTAAAAAATTTTGAACTTCACGAATTTTAGCAATTTTTATTTCACCATTTTCGTCTATAATCATCAAATCTGGAAATTTACATCCCACAAATCCTGCAAATTTTTCTACAAATTCTTTTTTCCCTAAATTTTTATTTCCAGAAATCAAATAAGAATGAGACAATTGCTCTGCTTCAAACTTATTTTTTAAAAATTCCCACTGTTTTTGATGGGTATTTAACATACTATTTTTTTGACATTACCACTTTTTTATAATCGTCTAAATGCTCTAAAACAGTTCCTGTCCCCTTAACAACACAAAATAATGGCTCTTCTGCAATAAAACAAGGAACACCTGTGCTTTGAGCAACTAATTCATTAATTTTTGGTAATAAACTTCCGCCTCCAGCCATTATAATTCCTTTATTCATTATATCAGCCGAAAGTTCTGGAGGAGTTTCTGATAAAACAAATTTTACTGCTTGCATAATCTCAGCAAGGGTATCAGTAATTGCTTCACAAACATCGTTATTTGATATTTTTATATTTCTTGGCAAACCTAAAATTAAGTCACGTCCTTGAATCTCTAAAAATTTTAATTCTTTTTGAGGAAGAGCCGTTCCAACTTTAATTTTTATTTCTTCGGCTGATTGTGTTCCAATTGCTAAATTATATTTTTTCTTTATATATTCTGCGATTGCTAAATCAATTTTATCTCCGGCAACTCTAGCAGAATGAGCTGTGACAATTCCACCCAAAGAAATTACAGCAATTTCTGAAGTTCCTCCGCCAATATTTATAATCATATGTCCAGAACAAGAATTAATTGGAATTCCCGCTCCAATTGCTGCTAAAATTGGTTCTTTAGCAACATAAGCCGACTTTGCTCCAGCAGATAAAGCAGCTTCGATTACAGCTCTTTTTTCTGTACTTGTAATTCCAGCTGGAACAGAAATAACTAATTCTGGCTTAAATGGCTTAAATCCTGTAGACGTTTTAGCAATAAAATATCTCATCATTGCTTGAGTTACTCTATAGTCCGCAATAACTCCATCTTTAAGCGGTCTGTAAACTTTAATATCGGCTGGTGTTCTGCCAATCATTTCTTTTGCACCCTCGCCTACTGCTAAAATCTTTTTATCAACCAAAGAGATTGCCACAACTGATGGCTCGTATAAAACAACTCCTTTGCCCTGAACATAGACTAAAGAATTACATGTTCCTAAATCAATTGCAATTTTATTATTAAACATAAAAATTATTTTTTTATTCTTTTAATATCAGCACCAATTTTTTGCAATCTTTCTTCTAATTTTTCATATCCTCTATCAATTTGATAAACATTATCAATAATTGTTGTTCCTTCTGTCATTAATGCAGCAATCACTAAACAAGCTCCTGCTCTAATGTCAGAAGAATCTATTTTAGCTCCAAATAATTTTGTAGGACCAAAAACAAATGTTCTGTGTGGGTCCACCATTTCGATATCTGCACCCATTTTTCTTAATTGATGTATATAATTAAATCTGTTTTCATATAATGGATCATGAACTAAGCTTTTTCCAGTTGCTGTAATTAAAAGTGGAATTATTATTGGTAATAAATCTGTTGGAAATCCTGGATAAGGAAGAGCTTGAACTTTAACAGCATTTAACTTTGGTGAATGTGAAACTATAACATAATCTTCTCCTCTTTCTAAATTTACCCCCATTTCTTCAAGCTTTTCTAAAAATAAATCTAAATGATTTAAATTAATTCCTGTCACTTTTATTTTTCCTTGAGTCAAAGCCCCCATAACAATAAAAGTACCCGCTTCTATCGGATCTGGAATTACAGTATGACTACATCCATTTAATTTTTCAACTCCGTTGATTATTATTGTATGAGTTCCGAGTCCTTCTATTTTTGCTCCCATTTTTAAAAGCATTTCTCCTAAGTCTTGAACGTGCGGTTCGGTAGCAGCTCCTTTTATAATTGTTTTTCCTTTTGCTAATACGGCAGCTAACATTGAAGATTCTGTTGCCGTTACCGAAAACTCGCTTAAAACAATCTCTGCTCCTTTTAATTCTGAACAGGTTATTTCATATAAGTTTTCTTTCTTTTCAATTTTAGCTCCAAGCCTTTCTAATGCTTTTAATTGAACCGAAATTGGTCTTAAACCAATTCTATCCCCTCCAGGAGAAGGTATTTTAAAATTTTTAGATCTTGCTAAAAGTGAACCAAAAAATAAAACTGAAATTCTTGTTTTGCTAGCCTTTTCAAAATCTATATTTTCTGGATTTACTTTTTCTGCTTTTATTCTTAATTTTTCTTCTCCAATTTTTTCGACTTCAACTCCCATGCTTTTCAATACATCTATAATATTTAAAATGTCTTCTATAAATGGAACGTTATCGATTATGCATTCCTCTTTACAAAGCAAAATAGCTGCAAGGGCTGGGCCCACTGAATTTTTTGATCCCCTAACTTCAATTTCTCCATTGAGAGACTTTGCTCCATTAATTAAAAATTTATCTGTCATTCTTTAATATTAAAATATTAATTTAATACCTTATCCTAATCTATAAAAATGATTTCTGCAAGTCTTAATTTATTTTTAAAAATGTGGTAAAAAATACGTTAAAATCAATAAATAGTCAATAGTGAAAATATTTAGATATTATGATAGAATAAAAAATATATAAATACTGATTATTGTATTTTAAATTACTTATTATGAATAAAAAGGTTAGGTTAATAATTTTAGTTATTTGCGTTGTGCTTTTTTTAGTTATAGCGCCTTATCTTGTAATGTATTCAATGGGATACAGGATTAATTTTGAAACATGGAAAGTCACAGAAACCGGAGGAATTTATGTAAGAACATTTCCAGCAGCAGATCAAGTTATTATTGATTCTAAGGTTTTTAAAAAACCCGGCATTTTCAACAATGCTGTATTTGTACAAGATCTTTTACCAAAGGAACATTCTGTTTTAATTCAAAAACAAGGATATTTTGATTATCAAAAAACACTAAAAATTGTAGTAAAAGAAGTTTCAAAAATAGAAAACATTATCTTATTTAAAAATAATATAATTTTTGATGAATTATTAAAAAATTCTGAATCTTTTTCTATTTCTCCAGATAAAAAAATAATTTTTGCAGAATTATTTAATACAGAATCTCTAGATTTTTCACATTTTGAAGTTTCAAATCCGCAAAATAAAAAAACTTATTCCTTACCATTAAAATATACTTCTGTTTTAGATGTTATTTGGTCTGGAGACTCCAAAAAAGTTTTAATAAAAACCCAAAACAAAATAGGAATTGCTTTTTATATTTTTGACTTTACAAAAGAAATTCAACAAAAAACAGCACTTTCTTATTTAGACGCTACCACAAAAGAAATTTCTTTTAATCCACAAAACTCCGATGAAATATTTTTTATAAAAAACAATTCCCTATTTTTATTTAAAGATAAAAAACTTATAACTATTATTGAAAAATTAATTGACTATAAAATTGAAAATGGAAGCATAATTTGGACCTCTTTAACCGGAGTAAAAAATAAGTCTGATATCATAGGAAAAACAACTTCTATTATAGAAAAAACCCCCACAAATGACCTGATTGAAGAACTTAAAATAAATTACAAAACTTTACAATCTCCAGATGGGAAAAATATGATTTATTATAACAATTCTGAAATTTATCTTTATTCTTTCTCAGAAAAAACAAAAGAAAATAATATAAAATTATTTTCTTCAAATTATCCTGAAACAATTTCCGAATGTTTTTGGTTAAATAATGATTATATAATTTTCCAATCTGGAAATAAAATAATTGCTTCTGAAATAGATTTTCGCGGAAATATAAATTCTGTAGAAATTCCCCAAACATATCCACCCTCTTTAGAAAGCAAAACTCCAAAATTTATTTTTAATCCTTCAAACAGCAAAATTTATATTTTAACAAGTAAAACATTATATTCTTCAGAAAAAATTCTACCATAGTTTAGGCATTTTGTGATTCTATTTTATCTTTAAAATCCTGCCACCTCAAAACATCTCCATTTGCAAGCTTGCAAACATCTTTATATTGGCAATAGATACATTGCCAATTTTTTGGATAATCTGCCAAACGAGCTGGCACAATATCTTCTTCTATTTGCCCTTTTAATACATAAAATTTATCCATTAGATCTTTACAAAGCTTTTCATCATAATCTACAAAAAACTCTTTTAAATTTTGCTGGTCTTTATCCACATAAAGCAAAATTGCTTTTTTAATTCCAAAAAAATGCATATAAAGTTGAATCTGATAAACATTTTCTTCTTTGGGTTCGTTTAGCTTTCTAAAAAGCATGCTATTTAT